>Ga0126371_10003325_pt1 | contig 14047 bp, 8 predicted proteins | sample PanSoiMetaPlot_4_FD_110145 | JGI IMG/M metagenome (GOLD analysis project Ga0126371, IMG submission 110145) | Tropical forest soil microbial communities from Panama - MetaG Plot_4 | ecosystem: Environmental > Terrestrial > Soil > Tropical forest > Bulk soil | place: Panama | collected 2016-02-17 | reverse complement strand
TGCTGGGGCAGGACAGTATCGTAGGTTTGCTGGAAGCGTTCTCGGGTGAACCGTTTGCCTTCAGCGACAACCATGTCCGCAGTCTGAACCTGTTGGCGGACCTGATCCTGGCCGCGCTCAAGCCCGAGGACGAGGAGCGCATTGTCCGGGCGGCCAGAGCCGCAGCGGCAGACTGGGACGCCCAAGACCTCGAAAAACTGCGCCAGGTCCCCTTCAGCGAGGCCGCGACCGCGCAGACGGTTTCGCCGACATCGGAGGCCGAACCAGAAGACACTCCCCTAGAGTTCGCCCGAGGCGACATTGCGCCACCGCTCTACCAAGCGCCGTCCGGGAGCCGGTCAAAGACTCTGCTCGCTTCTCTGGCAACGGCTGCGATAGCAGCGCTTGTGATCGCGGGATTGTGGTGGATGGTTAGCGGCCGTCGCAGCACCCCTCGGGTTGTGGAAGCGGGTAGGACGGCAGATCTGGCCAAAGCGGGAGTTGCACCGTCACAAAGCCGGTCCGTTGTACCAGCCGGCGTTGAAACCACCGGCGACAATGCACCAACCGATGAACCGGCCGTTCTCCCCTCGCGCCTGGAGCGCGGGGAAGGACCCGCCCAAGTCAGCGGCGTTCGGCATTGGACACAGGATGGAATCAGTACGGTTGCGGTGGATCTCCAGGCCGAGGTGCAGTACGAGACACATCGTCTGGAGAACCCGGATCGCATCTATTTCGATCTGCGCGATACCACGCTTGCGTCAGGGCTGAACGCCAAGACTATCGAGGTTGGCGACGGACAGGTAGCCAGGATCCGGCTGGGGCAACCCGCCGACGCGACCACGCGTCTCGTGCTCGAAACCAAGGGCTTAGCGAACTTCTCGGTCCGCATGGAACAGAATCCCTACCGGCTGGTGATTGAAGTTCGGGGACCTGAGGCGACACCGCCGGTTCCGAAGGCCACCGTCGAGCCCGCGAAACCAGCCGCACCTGACGCAAAACCAGCCATACCTGAAAAGAGTGTGGTGGTTGCGCCTGCGCCCGTACCGCCGCCCACTCCGGCGCGCAACGATGCTCCTGTCCGGGCGCATGCTTCCGCTCTGCGGATCGTCATCGACGCCGGACACGGTGGTTGGGACCTGGGCACCGTAGGCCGTCACGGACTACTCGAAAAGGATCTGGTACTCGATGTTGCCCACCGCTTAGGGCAGGCGCTGCAAGCGAAGCTGGGTTGCGATGTGGTCTTCACCCGTAAAGACGACAACTACCTGTCGCTCGAGCAGCGCGCAGAGCTGGCGAATCAATCGCAAGCTGACCTGTTTGTTTCTGTGCACGCCAACTACAGTGATCTGGCGTCCGCTCGCGGGGTCGAAACGTACTACTCCAGCTTCTTCTCTCCCCCGGAGGCGCGGGAAGCGGAGTTTGGGGAGAATCCGGGCGCTAAACCGATCACCCAAGCCCGCCTGAGCGGAATGGAACTCAAGGGCAAGGTCGACGGTTCGCGCATGCTGGCGGCGTCTGTGCAGCGGGCGCTGTATGGCACGCTTTCCAACTCGAGTCCCGGCATCCGCAACCGGGGCGTGCGCGAAGCTTCCTACGTCGTGCTGACGGGGACGGAGATGCCGTCCATCCTGACCGAGATTTCATTCGTTAGCAGCCCCGAAGACGAGGCACGCCTGGAGAATCCGGCCTATCGTCAGGAAATCGCCGAGGCGCTGGCTAAAGGCGTCGTGCAGTACGAGGCTTCCACCCGGCATGTCAAGATCGCTTCGGCTTCCTCCAAACCAACGGGCCGCTAACGAAGCCCTTCTCCTGTTATCCTGCAGATATGAACGTACATCGTTGGGACTGCGACCAGGATGGCACGTTGACCGAAGCCGGACTCCGAAGAAAGCTGCAAAAGCTTGGGTACTCGGTGAACCGGTACGTCTACCCGCCGGGAACTTGCTTTCCAGAGCACACCCACGAGGTCGAGAAGGTGGATGCGGTTGTCTCTGGACAGTTCCGCATCACTGTAGGCTCAGATTCCATAGTTCTTGGGCCCGGGGATGCGGTGGTGGTCCCGGCACGAACCGCACACAGCGCTGAGGTAGTGGGAGAAGCGACGGTGGTTAGCCTGGACGCGGCGAGAGGGCAGGTTCCCGGCTAGAAGGAGCCGCCGTCAACGGCCCCCTGTGCTACATACCGTTCTTCTGTTGCTCGTAGGGCTTCTGCAGGTAACGCTGCGCTTCCTGAATGGCGCCCTGCGTATTGTCGTTGGTCTGGATCGCCTGGCGGTACTCGTTCACCGCACGCTCCCGCTGGCCAGTAATGTCGAAGATGTTGCCGAGGCGAATGTGCGACCAGACTTCCGTCCAGCGCGGATCGCCATCGCCATTCAGCGCCTCGCGGTAGGCATTGGCAGCGGCCTGATAATTTCGTTGCAGGAAGAAAACCTCGGCTACGCGATAGTGCGCCAACGAGCTGTTCTTGTTGATTTCCAGCGCCTTGTTGAACTCCGTCAGCGCTCCGGCGAGATCGCCCTGGGTGACCAGACCTTGGCCGCGTTGAATCGAAGAGCGCAGGCGAATATCGCTCGAGTTCTTCAGAACCCGGTCGTCCGGATCCACGACAATGCGCCGCGGCTTGCCGAAAGTCTCGACGCTGAACGGTGAATTCGTTCCGACCACGTCGATGCGCTTTTCCTCCGTTTTGCCGTCGGTGTCGATCTTCAGTTCGACCGGCATGCGGAACAGATCAAGATCCTGTGCAATCTCGCCCACTACGCGGAAACCCTTGCCGTTGCCAAGGCGGTAGACAGTGTACTTGGTCTTGAACTCCGGAGCGCCGGTCGAATCGAGCCACTGGGTAAAGAACCACGTGAGCTTCTGGCCATCGATCTTTTCGGCCAGTGTTTCAAAATCAGAGATGCTGGCGGACTTGCCCGCGTACTGGGAGGAGAACGCGCGCATGAGTTTGTAGAAGTTGGAGTCGTCGATGACCCAGCGCAGCATGTGGAGGATCATGGCGCCCTTATCGGTCACCAAGGTCTGGAATTCGGGCGAGAAGACGTCGAGTTTGGCGGCGTTCGAAAGGGGGACCGTGTCATAGGCGAGCGCACCCACCGACATGTCTTTTACCGCCTCTTCCAGACCCGCCGGACCCGCGGCCTGCTCCACGTACATCGCCTCGGAGTAGCGAGAAAAGCCGTCGGTCAGCCACCAATCCTCGCGCGCCGCCGGGCTCACCGACCCACCCCACCATTGGTGCGCGATGGTGTTGGCCAGCAGGCGGTAATTGATCTTATCGGTGACGGCGCGGCTTGCGATGGCGGCAATTTCCGGTGCCCAAGCGGTAGGGATCGTATCGTCGGGAATCTCTACCACCCGCAGCGTCGGCGTCGGCAAGGGCCCGAAAGTCGAAACGTAGTAGGTAAACTCTTTTAGGGCGGTGGTGGTGTACTCCGGAGCTAACTTCTGATGAACCGGCTTGAAAAAGACATGGAGGTCAACGCCCGCCTCGTCGCTCTTACTCTCCTGAAAGACACCAGCGATGATCGTGCCGGGAAAGCTCGGGTGGTCAGAAGTGAAGGTAAAGGTTTTTAGCGGGAGGCCAGCCTGAGTCGCGCTTTTCCTGCCAGGTGCGCCTTCCACTACACTCATCTTGCCGCTGCCAATCGCCACCATGTGTGCCGGGAGGGTAACGTTGATCGTCGACGTGAAGCGGTTGATGCCATAGCCGCTGACCGGGAACCAGCGTGCTGGGTAGAGCAGATAGGTGGTGTCATCGTCGATGGATGCGAGTTTCAGGCCTTGGACAGGGCTCTCCTCGGCAGAGTTCAGTACACCTTCGTAGTCGAAGGTGAAGGTGGTGCTGGCGTCCTTGGCCAGGCCGGCGGTTAAAGGAATGCGCACGGTTGAATCCTGGGTGACGCGCTCAGCCGAAAGAGGCTTGTTATTTGCGTCGGTAACCTTGGTCAGCCGGAGCGCATTATTCAGCTCGAAGACTGCTACGCTCAGGTCGTCCAGCGCGGTGAACTTGACCTTGGCCCGCGCCTGGAGGGAGTGCGAGTGGGGATTTAGCTCCACGTCGATCTGGTAATCGTCCACACGCAGGTGCGGCTTTTCGGCGGCCGCCGAAGCCGCGAGTGTGGATCCCAAGAGCAGCAGGGGTATGAGAACTAGGGGATGAGCCGGACGCCCACGCCGACAGTGAAAACGCATCAGAAGCAGTCTCCTGGAAAGTGCCCTTGGTTGACTATGATGAAGATTTTCCCGCAAAAGATGCTGGCGGAACAAGGTTTAGCCGATTCTGCCCGGAACGACTGGCCGGGGATCGGGGAGCAGAGCCAGCACCGCTTCGGCAGCACGCTCCGCTGGATGTCGGGCATCTTCGCCATCCGGCGCGCGGAGCCTTGCCTTCACCTGCGCCAAGCCCTCTAACATGTTATCGCGAGTGGGGCCATCCGGAATGATCTCCTGCAACCGCTCCACCACGTTGGGGGCCGTAAAGTCGTGTTGCACCAATTCCGGGACAACCTCCTTGCCGGCAATCAAATTGACCATGGCAAAGTGCGGCACCTTGATTCGCGGCTTGCCTAACGCGTATGTGAGCGGGGAGACGCGATACACCATCACGAAGGGAGTCATCATCACGGCGGCTTCGATGGTGGCCGTACCGCTGGCCACGATGCCAGCCCGGGAATGCCAAAGCGCGGGCATTGCCTCCTGGACAAGGGTAATTCCCCGGTGCTTAGTCTGCTCATGCAAAAGGTACTCATCGAGCGTGGCGGCCACCGGCAGAAGAAACTCAAAAGCGCGCCCGAATTGCTCGGCGGCTTCCACGATGGTGGGCAGGTTCATGCGCACTTCTTTCACGCGACTGCCGGGCATCAGCGTGATCCAGTACTTCTCCGGATCGAGGCGATAGTGTTTCGCATAATCCTCGCGCTCAACCGTCGGGTGTGAAATTTCTGCGAGCGGATGACCGACAAAGGTCGCCTCTACACCGCGGTCGCGATAGAACTTCTCCTCGAAGGGAAAGATGACCAGGGCCTTCGTAATGTAGTCGCGCAGTAGCCGGACCCGGCCCTGCCGCCACGCCCAAAACTGGGGTGCCACGTAATAGACGGTCGGGATGCGCCGCTTTTTCATCTCGCGCGCAACCCGCCAGTTGAAGGCAGGCGAATCAATGACGACGGCCAGATCCGGGTGACGGCGCTCGGCTTCGCCAATCAGTTTGTGAAACCTCCGGTAGATCGTGGGCAGGTGGCTGAGAATCTCGGTAATGCCAACGACCGCCAGGTCGCGGGAGTCTACCACCGTGTCGCAGCCCGCTTCGCGCATACGTTCTCCGCCGACGCCGAAGAACTCGATGGATGGCTCCTGGCGCCGTAGGGCTGCGATGAGTTGGGCTCCGTACATTTCGCCGGAGGCTTCACCCGCTGAGATGAGGATGCGCACTAACTCGATTGTAGCCTTTGGGAAAGCGGTTTGTGCACTTTGGTCACTGGTCAGGCGCGGCCGGTAGTGGATCACGCGGCGCATTTCGGGTACTCTGACGCCTGCTTGGGGGAATTGCATGCGCAAAATCTGGCTGGTTGCCACTTTCTGCTTCTCGCTGTGTCTGACCGGGTTGGCCCAACAAAATGCTGCTGATGCACCTGCCACAAAACAGGATGTGGACCGCTATCTGGAGACGGTGCATGCGCACGAAATGATGCGGCAGGTAGCCAATGCCATGTCGGCGCCCATGCATAAGATGGTGCACGAGCAATACCTCAAAGATCAGGCTAAGCTGCCGCCCGACTTCGAGGCGCGCATGAACGCGATCATGGATGACATGTTCCAGAACATGCCCTGGGACGAGATGATCGACGCCATGGTACCGGCCTATCAAAGGCACTTCACAAAGGCTGAAATCGATGCACTCATCGCGTTTTATGGCACGCCGACCGGGCAAAAAATCTTGAAGGAGATGCCGGCGGTGACGGCCGAAGCGATGGATACCATGATGCCCATCATGCGCAAGCGCATCGATGCGATGACCCAGAAGATGCAGGAGCAGGCAGCAGAAATGGCGCGCGAGTCTCAGCGGAAGGCAGCCCCGGTCACGCGCGACTAGGCAGCTACGGGTCTTCTCGCAGCCAGTTTCCCTACAGCTTGCAGCGCGACCGACTGCGTTACTGGTCGCTGCGCGTGGTCTCCGGCAGAACCGTCAGCAGGACCTTGCTGGTTTCCTCCGAACTTGGCCCCACCATGAGTTCAAAGACCCCGGGTTCTACGACTCGATGCATGTCGACGTTCAGCATGGAGAGCGTATCGGGAGTTACGGTGAATTCCACCGTCTTCGTCTCACCGGGCTTCAGGCTGACACCCTGGAAGCCTGCCAACTGCATTACGGGACGCGTGACCGACGCAATTTTCTGGTGAACATAGAGCTGGGCCACCTCGTCCCCGTTGCGCGCTCCGGTGTTGGTTACATCTACGCTCACTTTCGCAGTACCGCCGGTTTGGATTTGCTCGGGCTCGACTCTTACGTGGTCAAAATGAAAGGTCGTATAGCTTAACCCAAAGCCAAAGGGAAAAAGCGGCTTCCGGGTGCTGAACGCATAGGTCCGGTTAGCGGACGGTTTGTGATTGTAGAAGTCCGGAAGATCGCCCACGGAGTGCGGGAAGGTGATGGGCAATTTGCCGCCGGGATTCACGTCGCCAAACAGCACGTTGGCCGCGGCGGTACCGCCTTCCTGACCAAGGTACCAGCCTTCCAGGATGGCGGGCACATGTTCGGCAATGTAATTGATCGAGAGCGGGCGCCGGTTGATCAAGAAAACCACGGTCGGCTTCCCGGTTTCCACCACGGCCTTCACCAGCTCACTTTGCGCCCCCAGCAGGTCGAGTGAATCGCGGTCCCCGAGATGCTTTTCCGACCACGCTTCGCGATTCGTGCTCTCGTTCTCGCCCACGACCAGGATGGCGACGTCAGCCTTGCGCGCCGTGGCGACCGCCTCCTGGATACTCGCAGCCTGTGTGGCCGGGTCGATCACCTTCACGTTGTCGGTGAACCAGCCATGCCAGTCCGGCGGCGCGTCGGTGATGCGGCACCCCTCGGCGTATAGTACTTTCGCTTTCGATCCGACACGCTCGCGAATGCCTTCGAGAACGGTCACACCATGCGCCGGTCCGCGGCTGTAGCCCCCAAGATGCAGACCGGCCGCATTGGGCCCGATCACCGCAATGGTCTTGATCTTGTCCGGATCGAGCGGCAGGAGGCTTTTGTCATTCTTGAGCAGGACGATCGCGTCGCGCGCGGTTTTGAGCGCCAGTTGGCGATGCTCTTCGCTATTGGTGATTTTCTCGGCATAGTCAGGGTCCACATACGGATCGTCGAAAAGACCCAAGCGGAACTTCGTTGCCAGCACGCGAGCGACGGCCTGGTCCAGTTCGCTTTCCGGGACTAAGCCCTGCTTCACCTGGTCGATCAGCGTTCGGTAGACGGAGCCGTCGGACAGGTCATAGTCCACTCCCGCCGCGAGCGCCAGTCGCGCGGCTTGCGCGTTATCGGCGGCTACTTCGTGGGTGCGAACCAGCATCTGGAGGCCTTCGCCATCGGATGTCACATAGCCCCGAAAGCCCCATTCTTCACGCAAGATATTTCCAAGCAGCCAGTGGTTGATGTGGGACGGGATGCCGTCGATCTCGTTGTAGGAAGCCATCACGCTTCCTACCCGCGCCTGCTCTACCGCTGCCTGAAAGGGCACCAAAAAGTTCTCGCGCAGGATGCGCTCGGAGTAGTTGGCGGGTGCGGTATTCGTGCCGCCCTCCGGCTGGCCGTGCGCGGCAAAGTGCTTGGCGGTCGCGATAACATGGTGATGATCGATGAGGAAAGTATCGCCCTGCAGTCCGGTGATTGCCGCCACTCCCATACGCGCTGCCAGGTAGGGATCCTCGCCGTAGGTTTCTTCGGTGCGACCCCAGCGCGGGTCGCGAGCGATGTCGAGCACCGGCGAAAACACCTGCCCTACGCCGGCGGATCGAGCTTCATCGCCGGCCGCGGTGAAGACCTGGTGGACCAAGTCTGGATCCCACGTGCTCGCCAATCCGAGCGCTTGCGGAAAGCTGGTGCTGCCGTATTCCATGAAGCCGTGCAGTGCTTCACCCATGAAGAGCGCGGGGATGCCCAGCCGCGTCTTCTCACGCAGGTACCGCTGGACGCTGTTGCGCAGGATCGCGGCCTTCCGGGCGGGAAATACCAAGTCCGGGTCGGACCATTTCTTGAGGAGATCCCTGGCCTCGTCCGTCGTGAAAGTGCCGGTGGGATCGATGACCTGAACATCCTTCTGCCAACCGCCGGAAATTTGCTCGACCTTCTCTTCCAGAGTCATCCGGGGAAGCAGGTCGGCGACCCGGTCTTGAATGCTGAGATGGGGATCGCGATACTTCGGAGTGCTGCTTTGTGCTGTCTGAGACTGCCCGGAGGCAAGACTGGCGGTCAGGAGAACTAGAACTGCGAAGGCTATCGATTGGAGCGGAGTTGTGTGGTCTTGCATGGCCGTCCCTGGATGGAGATGAATGGAGCACCCAGTATAGACGTCGCCGAGCCTCTAGAAAAACGATTCTGCAGAAGAACAGCGGCGAATGCGGAAAGCTAGTCGTCGGCGCTGGCCGTCGACTGCGGCGCGCCTGCGATCGGCACCGGAATTTCCTGATCCTTGTACTGGAGCTGGTAGAGCTTGTAGTAGATGCCGCGCTGAGCAAGCAATTGCTGATGGGTTCCCATCTCGCGGACCCGCCCCTTGTGCATCACTATGATCTTGTCGGCGCGTTGGACTGTGGAGAGCCGGTGGGCAATCACCAGCGATGTGCGGCCTTCGACCATGCGGCCCAGCGCGTCGCGCACCCGGAACTCGGTCTCGGTATCCACGCTCGAGGTCGCCTCATCGAGGATCAAAATCTGCGGATTGTGGGCCAGCGCCCGCGCAAATGAGATCAACTGCTTCTGTCCGGTCGAAAGCGTGCTTCCCCGCTCCCGGACCTCCTCGGCGAAGCCATTGGGCAAGGTGCGAATAAAATCTCCGAGATTCACCTCTTCGGCGGCCTGCTCGACGTGTTCGTCCTCGATCCAGCCGGTGCCCAACCGGATGTTGCCGCTGATCGTGCCAGTAAATAAAAACGGGTCCTGCAGCACCACGCCGAAGCGCCGCCGGAGATCGTTCAGGTCCATCTCGCGGACATCGACTCCGTCGATGCGGATCGCCCCCTTCTGCACGTCGTAGAAGCGCAGGAGCAATGAGATCATCGTGGTCTTGCCCGCGCCGGTGTGTCCCACGATGGCTACGTTCTCTCCGGGTTCGATGGCGAAGCTGACATCGCGCAGTACCCAATCCAGGTCGGCGTCGCCGGTAACCGCTCCATCGTCCGCCAGCTTCGTCGAAGGCGATGGACCGGATAACGCCTTGGCGCCCTCAGAGTGCGCTAGCGTATCCGCCGCCGTTCCACGTGCGCCGTACGCGAACCAAACGTGGTCGAACTCGATGCGGCCCGGACCCTCGGGCTTCTTGGTAACCGCAGGCGTTGTGATATCCACCGGCGTATCGAGCAGCTTGAAGATGCGCTCGCTGGAGGCCATCGCGCCCTGCAGGATGTTGTACTTGTCGCTCAAATCCTGGATGGGGCGGAAGAAGCGCTGGGCGTATTGCATGAACGCGACCAGGATGCCGAGGGTCGTGAAACTGGGAACAATGTGCAGCTGAAGGAAGTGCACACCCTGCTCGATGGTCACAGTATTTACTACGTTGTGTTGAATGACATGATTACCACCAAACCAGATAATCGCAGCCACCGCAGTGTAGGAGACAATTTCAACTACGGGGTAATACACCGCATAGGCCAAAATCGCATCTTTGAATGCATCCATGTGGCTAGCGTTAACGGCGGAGAACTGGCGGAATGCGCGTCGTTCACGATTGAACAGCTGCAGTACCAGCATGCCGGAGATTGCCTCTTGCAGGAACGAATTAATACGAGCAATAGCTACCCTAATGCGGCGGTAGGAATCGCGCACTTTCACTCGGAAGACCATCGTCGCCCAAAAGATGAGGGGCAGCGCGGCGAAGGTGATCATTGCCAGCTTCCAGTCCATGAACAACATGATCGTCAGGATCCCGAGCAGCACAAAAACATCTTCAAAGATCGAGACCACGCCGGCGGTGAACATTTCGTTCAGCGCATCCACGTCGGTGGTCACGCGCGTCACCAGGCGGCCTACCGGATTCTTGTCGAAGAAGCCGATATGCATGTGTTGCAGGTGGCGGAAGATCTGGCTGCGCAGATCGAACATCACTTTCTGGCCGGTCCATTGCATGAAGTACGTCTGGAGAAATTCGAGGAAAAAGCTCAGGACCAGCGTCCCCAGGTAGAGGGCCGCGATCTGGGCAATGCCGGTCATGGGGGTCGAGCTTAGCCAGCGGTCGAGAAGGGAGTGCGAGCCCTGGGCGCGCGCCAGGTACTTGTCTACCGCGGTCTTCGTAAGGTAAGGGCCGAGAACGTCGAGTCCAGCCTTGAAAATAATGGAGATGACCGCAATCGCGACGGGGATGCTATAGGGGCGGAGATAGGTCAGCAGGCGGCGCATCAGCCGCCCGTCGTAGGCTTTGCCTAATACCTCTTCTTCCTGACTGGCCATCGGTCCCTAGGCTAAAGAGTAATAGATGGCCGGGGGTGGGGCAAAGATCGAAAAGGTTACGACTACGCCAACCTTCGCAGCACCAGCGCCGAGTTTTTCGACCCAAAACCGACGCAATTGCAGATAGCATGCTCGATCTCGGCCCGCCGGCCGGGCTCGGGAACGTAGTCGAGATCGCAATGCGGGTCGGGGACTTCAAGGTTGATGGTGGGCGGAATCCGGCTCTCGTTCATGGCAATCAGGGTTGCCGCTAGGCTGGCCGAGCCACAGGCGCCCTGGGCGTGGCCGATCTGCGACTTCAGCGCCGACATCGGAATCTTCCGCGCATGCTCGCCCAAAGCGAGCTTCAACGCCTGCGTCTCCACACGGTCATTCATCTCGGTCGAGGTACCGTGGAGGTTTACATACTGAATGTCATGGGCGGCCAGCCGCGCTTCGTCCAGCGCAAGCGTAACGGCCCGCGCCGGTTCCTCCGGAGAATCGCTCATACGCACCCGGTGAAATGCCTCGCAGGTCGAGCCGTATCCGGCGATCTCGGCATAAATGCGGGCGCCGCGGGCGCGGGCATGCTCATACTCTTCGGCCACGAACATCCAGGAGCCTTCGGCAAGCACGAAGCCATCGCGATCGGCTGAGAAGGGCCGCGAGGCGCGCTCGGGCTGGTCGTTCCATGACTGGGTCAGCGCACGCATCAGCGTGTAGCCTTTGATGATGCCCGGCGTGATGGTCGCGTCCACGCCGCCCACCAGGAACATCGGCAGCATGCCCGCCTGGATGTGCTGTAAGGCATAGCCAATCGCATCGGTGGACGAAGTACAGCCAGCTGTCACTACGTGGCTATATCCGCGGAACCCGAAGCGCATGGAGACTTCGCTGGAAATCGTCCCCATGGTCCCGCTGGGAATGCAGAAGAGGCTGACCTGCTTGATGTGGCCGGAGTGCCAGAGGCGGTACTGCTCCTCGGAGAACTCCTGCGCTCCCCCGCCAGATCCGAGGATCACGCCGATCTGGCGCTGCTCTTCGAGCGACATGGTGGTCGGGTCGAGGCGAGCGTCCCGCAACGCCTCGGTGGATGCGGCGATGGCCAGCGGTACAACCCGGGAAACGTGCTTGCGTTCCCGAGCATCGACCCAGGCGAACTCGTCGAAATCGGGGATTTCCCCGGCAATCTGCACGGGGAGACACGCAGGATCGAAGCGTCGGATACGCTTGACCCCGGATTTGCCGGCCATAATTGCCCGGCAAAATGCTTCTTTACCGATGCCGTTCGGGCTGACAACGCCCATTCCTGTGATGACGACGCGAGGGAGCATGAGGGCCCTAGTCAGATGTTCCGATTCTCTTCAGGGTTGCAGTAAAGTCCAGTTGAGCCGGCTGAGTCAAAACTTTGCACATCCCATATTGCTACAAGATTCAGGACTCACACTCGGAGCACCAGGCAACGGCATCCGGGCGTCCTTCTCCTATACCACAACCTCGACGACGAAATGGGATAATCGGATGTGGCCCTCGGCCTATACATTTCGGTCCCGTTCTGCCGCACCAAGTGCACCTATTGCAACTTCGCCTCCGACGTATTCTCACGCGGCGCGTTTGAGCGCTACGTCGAGCGGATCTGCGCCGACATCGCTGGCGCACGGGACGCCGCACACCACAATGGCGGCCGATTCGAGCAAGAGGTCGATTCGGCTTACCTGGGCGGCGGGACCCCCACCATATTAGATTCTCAGCAACTTGAGCGGATATTTGTCACGATTCGGCAAAATTTCCGACTGCTGCCTTCTTCCGAGGTTACGGTGGAATGCGCACCTGGAACCCTGTCCCAAGGGACGATCGAGAGCTTGTTGCGCTGCGGGGTCAACCGGGTCAGTTTGGGCGTGCAGTCGTTTGTGGACCAGGAGGCGGCCTCTGTCGGCCGCTTGCACAAACGCGCCGTAGTCCTTGACGATATCGCCCGCCTGCGTGCGGCTGGAATAACCAACATCAATGTGGACCTGATCGCCGGCCTACCCCATCAGACAGCGGCTAGCTGGGAGTTCTCCCTGACGGAGGCGATCGCCACTGATGTCCCTCACGTCAGCGTTTACATGCTCGAGGTGGACGAAGATTCGCGCCTGGGCCGCGAACTGATCGCCGGCGGAACTCGGTATCACGCGCACTTCGTACCCGACGATGAACTCACCGCGGATCTCTACCTGGCGGCTTGCGAGCGATTGGAAGCCGCCGGTCTTGCGCAATACGAAATTTCCAACTTTGCCCGCGCGGACTTCCCCTCGCGGCACAATTTGAAGTACTGGCAGCGCCTGCCCTACCTGGGTTTCGGAGTCGACGCGCACTCGATGCTGCTGAGCGCGGCGGCGGATCACAACGCGGTGCGCTTTTCGACGCCGGAGACCCTGGAAGCGTATGTCGGCGGGGGCCCGCTCGAGGTGACTCCCATAAGCCATCACGCTGCGCTTGAGGAGAGTTTCTTCCTCGGGCTTCGATTGAGCGAAGGCGTAGACCTCACTGCCCTGCAGGCACGCTTCGGAGAGGAAGCAGTACATCAATTTTGTGCGGCGATTGCGCAGTCTACGGCGGACGGGCTCCTCATCCATGAGGGCCATCAAATTCGTCTGACCAGCCGAGGGCGGTTGCTCTCGAATGAGGTTTTCGCGCGGTTCTTGTCTGCCGAACGAACAGTTGTCTAGCACGTCTTCGCATGAAGAAATCGCCGACCACACCCAATGCATCGAACCGTTCGGTCGGTCGGAGCCGTGCTTCCAATCGCTGCAAACCAGCGTCCCATGCGGGTTTCCGCGATTTCCCCTTGGGGCGCCCAGCGTAACTTTGCACCGCGCCGCGTGCATGTTTAAATCATGAGTATTCCCTCTGCGCGCGGCATTTTCCGTTTTGCCCCGTTTGCATTTGAATTGGTTCTGAGTCCTGGGAGGACGCAGTGGATTTTCAGCTCAACGACGAGCAGTTACAACTCAAGAAGAGCGTGCGGGAGGTTGCCGAGCGCGAAATCGCTCCCAACGTCATGAAGTGGGACGAGGCGGGTGAGTTTCCCCTGGCCACCATCAAGGAACTGGGCAAGCTCGGGCTGATGGGTACCGTGTTTCCGGTCGAGTACGGCGGAGCCGGAATGGGGTACGTCGAGTACGTCACAGCCATCGAGGAACTCTCGCGGGTCGACGGATCGGTGGGCATCATTGTAGCCGCTCATACGTCACTGGGCTCGAATCACATATTTCTGGCGGGTAATGACGAGCAGAAGAAGAAATACCTGTCAAAGCTGGCGACTGGCGAATTCATTGGGGCGTGGGGTCTGACCGAGCCTTCTTCGGGTTCAGACGCAGGCAGTGCGCGCATGACAGCGACTCGCGCCAAGGGCGGCTGGGTATTGAACGGCACCAAGACATTC
>Ga0126371_10003324_pt1 | contig 14048 bp, 12 predicted proteins | sample PanSoiMetaPlot_4_FD_110145 | JGI IMG/M metagenome (GOLD analysis project Ga0126371, IMG submission 110145) | Tropical forest soil microbial communities from Panama - MetaG Plot_4 | ecosystem: Environmental > Terrestrial > Soil > Tropical forest > Bulk soil | place: Panama | collected 2016-02-17 | reverse complement strand
TTCCGCACCAATCACGACAATCTCGACGTCATCCGCGTGCGCAATTTCGACGTCGCCACCTTCGTCGCCTTCGGCGGCGCGCACATGGGCGTTGCCGGCAGCGACGTGCTGATGGAATTCGAGTACGCCGAAATTTATGCGCCGCTCGATCTCGGCGTCGGCAAGTGCCGTCTCGTCGTTGCGGCGCCAGTGGAGGATCTCGGGCACGACGATCCGGCGCGCTGGAGCGCGGTGCGCATCGCCACCAAATATCCCGAGATCACGCGCCGGCATTTCGCGGGGCGCGGCGTCCAGGCCGAATGCATCAAGCTCAACGGCGCGATGGAGCTTGCGCCGGCGATGGGATTGTCGCGGCGCATCGTCGATCTGGTCGCCACTGGCCAGACTCTGCGCGAAAATGGCCTGGTCGAGATCGAGCACATCGCCGACGTGACCTCACGCTTTGTCGTCAACCGCGTCGCGCTCAAAACGCGCAACGCCGAGATCGATCCGTGGATCGAGCGTTTCCGCGAGGCCGCCCGTGCCGCTTAGGCTCGATAGCGCGGCACGCAGCTTCGCGAAGGATTTTGCCGCGCTGCTCGACTTGAAGCGCGAGTTGTCGGCGGACGTGGACGCCACCGTCGGTGCGATCCTCGACGACGTCAAGACACGTGGCGACGCCGCCGTCATCGAACACACGCGCCGGCTCGACAAGCTCGATCTCACCGCCGTCAAGCTGCGCGTGTCGCCGGCCGAGATCGCCGCCGCCAAGGCGCAATGCACCGCTGAAACGCTCAAGGCGCTGAGCCTCGCGGCCGCGCGCATCGAGGCCTATCACCGCAAGCAGGTGCCGCACGACCTCGATTACACCGATTCCGCCGGCGTGCGGCTCGGCGCGCGTTGGCGGCCGATTGGTGCTGTCGGCATCTACGTGCCGGGCGGCAGCGCCGCTTATCCTTCTTCGGTGCTGATGAACGCATTGCCGGCCAAGGTCGCCGGCGTGCCGCGCATCGCCATGGTCGTGCCGACCCCGGAAGGCGCGCTCAATCCGCTGGTGCTGGCGGCGGCGGACCTCGCCGGCGTCGGCGAGATTTATCGCGTCGGCGGCGCGCAGGCGGTCGGCGCGCTGGCCTACGGAACCGCGACCATCGCACCGGTCGACAAGATCGTCGGTCCTGGCAACGCCTATGTCGCGGCGGCCAAGCGCCGCGTCTATGGCCAGGTCGGCATTGACATGATCGCGGGACCATCCGAGATCCTGGTTCTCGCCGACGCCAAGAACGATCCGGCATGGATCGCCGTCGACTTGCTGTCGCAGGCCGAGCATGACGCCGCGGCGCAAGCCATCCTGATCACCGACGACGCCCAATTCGCCGATGCCGTCGCCGCTGCGGTCGAGACGGCGCTCAAGACACTGCCGCGCCGCGTCATCGCCGGCGAAAGCTGGCAACGCTTTGGCGCCATTATCGTAATCGGGCGCTGGGATGAGGCGGCCGACCTGGTCAACCGCCTCGCGCCCGAGCATCTCGAGATCGCCGTCGACGATGCGGTGACGCTGGCCGCGGATATCCGCAATGCCGGCGCGATCTTCCTCGGCCGCCACACGCCGGAGGCCGTCGGCGATTACGTCGCCGGCCCCAATCACGTGCTGCCGACCGCGCGCAGCGCGCGCTTCTCGTCGGGCCTGTCGGTGCTCGATTTCATGAAGCGCACGTCGCTGGTGCGATGCGACGCCGCGAGCCTCAACGCCATCGGACCGGCGGCGGTGACGCTGGCGAATGCGGAAGGGCTCGACGCGCACGCGCTTTCGATTGCGATCCGCCTCAACCTACCGCGCGGCTCGTAAGATCGGAAGGTCGATTTGGCATGAACGCGTCGCCGCATCGCATCGCCCAAGTCACGCTCGACGAGAAGACGGTCATCCGACGCAAAGGCGATGTCGAGCACGAGCGCGCGGTCGCCATCGCCGACCTGCTTGAGCAAAACAGCTTCGTGCCGAAATCCGGCGTCGCCGGTCCCTTCAACCTGCATCTCAGCATCGCCGAGGAGCGGCTGGTGCTCGACGTGCGCGACGCAGGGGACAAGCGGCTCGAACGCTTAGCGTTGTCGCTCGCGCCGTTCCGCGGCCTGGTCAAGGACTACTTCCTGGTCTGCGAAAGCTATTTCAGCGCCGTGAAGACCGCCGATCCGTCGCGCATCGAGGCCATCGACATGGGCCGGCGCAGCCTGCACAACGAGGGCTCGCAGCTGTTGCGCGACAAGCTCGCCGACACGGTCGAGATCGATTTCAACACGGCCCGGCGGCTGTTCACGCTGCTCTGTGTCCTGCACATCCGCTAGGCGTCCGCGACGTTGCCGGCGCGCCGCAACGGCCGCAAAAAAGGGCGTGGCGGCTGGGGTTTGGCGGGAAAGAGCTTGACCGGACCCGGGCGGCTAACGATGGTTGAGGCCCATTAAACGGCAGTCAGGGAATGCCGAAAGAAGAGTTGATCGAGTTCTCCGGAACGGTGACCGAGCTCCTGCCCAACGCGATGTTCAGGGTCAAGCTCGACAACGACCACATCGTCCTCGCGCATACGTCGGGCAAGATGCGCAAGAACCGCATCCGCGTCCTCGCTGGCGACCGGGTCAACGTCGAGATGACGCCCTATGACCTGACCAAGGGCCGGATCACCTTCCGCTTCAAGTAACTGCGTTAAGAGCGTGATCAGTCCGCGCCTCGTGCTGGCGTCGGCGTCACCGCGCCGTGCCGCGTTGCTGGCGCAGATCGGTCTCGAACCCGATGCGGTGGTGCCCGCTGCCGTCGACGAAACCCCGCGTGCAGACGAGACGCCGGCGGCGCACGCGCTGCGGCTGGCCGGAGAAAAAGCGCGCACGGTCGCGGCGCGCGAAACCGGCGCCTTCGTGCTCGGCGCCGATACTGTCGTCGCTTGCGGCCGGCGCATTCTTGGCAAGCCCGCGACCGAGGACGAGGCGCGGCGCTGCCTGGCGCTGCTGTCGGGCCGCCGCCATCGTGTCCATGGCGGCATCGCGGTGGTGACACCCGCCGGCAAGCTCGCCAGCCGACGCGTCGAAACCGCCGTGCTGTTCAAGCGCCTGACGCACGACGAGATCGCGGACTATCTCGCCACCGGCGAGTGGCGCGACAAGGCCGGCGGCTACGCGATCCAGGGACGTGCCGCGCGTTTCGTGCGCGGCATCGTCGGCTCTTATTCGAACGTCGTCGGATTGCCGCTTTACGAAGCCGTCGCGCTGCTCGCCGGTCAGGGTTACGCGCCGGCGTCGCGGCTCGGCCGATGAAACGCGAAATCGCGATCGCCGCGTCAGGCGGCGAGCTGTGGGCCGCGCTCGAGGAAGACGGACAGGTGGTCGAGTTGCGCGCGACCAGCGGCGGCGGCGCAAGCCGGGTCGGTGAGGTCTGGCTGGCTCGGGTCGTCGGCCTGCGGCCCGAAATGCCCGCGGCGCTGATCGATATCGGATTGGCGCGACCGGCGCTGCTCAGCGCCGAGAATGTGACTCCGAAGTCGCGCTTCAAGACTTTGCGCGAAGGCGAGGCGGTCGTCATCGAGGTTGCCAAGGATGCGCGCGCCGACAAGGCCGCGGGCGTCACCATGCGTCTGTCGCGCGCGCTCGCGCCGCCGCCGAACAGCAAGCCGCCGCTGCGTCTCGACACGCCGGCGCCGACGGCGGCTGTCCTGATCGCGCCGTGGCTCGATCCAGTGCCGGACGCAATCGCGGTCGACGATCGCGCCGTCTATGCCGATCTGCGCAACTGGCTGCGTGTTCGCCATCCCGCGCTTGTCGCCAGTCTCGCCGTTGGCAACGAGCCGCTCTATGAGCCGGCCGGCATCGCCGACGCGGTCGAGCAGGCGCTGGCGTCGCGGCTGGCGCTCCCCGGCGGCGGATTTCTGCTGGTCGAGCCGACGGCGCTCGGCGTCGCGATCGACGTCGACAGCGGCGCCGCGCGGTCGGCGATCGCGGTCAATATCGAGGCGGCGCGCGTCGTGGCGCGGCAGATCCGGCTGCGCAACCTGTCGGGGCCGATGATCGTCGGCTTTGTCGGCATGAAGGGAAAAGATGAACGCGAACGCGTGTTCGCGGCGCTCAAGACGGCGCTGGCGCGCCACGTGCCGGACAGTCAGGCGCTCGGCTGGACGCGGCTCGGTCATGTGGAACTGGTGCGCAAGCGGCGGGCGCCGTCGCTGGCGGAAACTCTTGCCAAAGCGGGTTAACTCAGTTGGTCCGTAGAACGCGGCCGCTGGCGATCGTGACCAACTGTGGGTTATCCGGCGCTGGACCCTTCGACTTTCGGCCCCGCCCGCCTTAAATAAGGACCATGGACGATGCCCCGCGGCCAAAGCCGGTCCGGCCCTGTCCGATCTGTGGCAAAGCGGTCGTCATGCGTTATCGGCCGTTCTGTTCGCAGCGTTGCGCGATGGTCGATCTCGGCCGCTGGTTCGGCGGCACCTATCGCGTGCCGACCGATGAGAAGCCCGAGGACGTCGCGCCGGGCGCGCGCGCCGACGATGACGACAACGACAACGAGCCCTGAATGCGGCGCCCCGGCTGGACACTCACGGCCAATTCTGCGATAAGCGCGCCGCCCGATGGGAAGCGCCCAGGTAGCTCAGTTGGTAGAGCACGTGACTGAAAATCACGGTGTCGGTGGTTCGATTCCGCCCCTGGGCACCATCGCCGGCGGGCGGTCATGACTTTCGGCATATCCGCTTCGCATCGCGGCAACGCACGCGGCCGCCGCTTCCGGCACATAAGATTAAAGGAGCTGGCGATGGGCAGATTAATTCGGGCAAGCCTTATCGCGGGAGCCTGTCTCGCGCTCGCGGCGCCGGCCTTCGCACAAATCACCGATCAAGCCTGTATGTTGAGATGTCTGGATCACGGCCATCTCGATCAGTATTGCCAATCGGTGTGCACCAAGGGCGTGCCGCCGGCGGCACCTTTGAGTCCGAGCCGCTCGTCGGAACCGGCACAACAAGCGGCGCCACTGTCCGCGCCGGCGCTTCCGGCTGCGTCATCAACGCCGCCGCTGGCCACACAACCGGCAACGCCGGCCAAGTCGCAACCGGCGAACGCTCCGCCGTTCTCACCATCTGCCGTTCAGCCGGCGCCCCAACCCGCGCAGAACCAGGCACCGCCGCAACCCGCTCAACCGGTGCAGAACAAAGCTCCGCCGCAACCCGCGGCCCAGACGGCGCCGCAGCAGGTCGCGAAGCCTTATGTACCGCCACGGCCGGTGAACCAAGCGTGCGTCTTACGCTGCCTCGATCACGGCCATCTCGATCAGTATTGTTTGGCGGTGTGCGCGCACTGACACGCATAAAGAAGGCCGCCATCTAAACAAAGAATTAGCTTGCGAGACCGCCCTTCTGGGATACGGTATGCCAAGACCGCACTCCGGATCGTCGGGGTTGACGGCAAGAAGTAAGAAAAAACTGCGAACCGCCTGCTTGCGGCGGGAGGGGAAACCGAATGCATCATCAAACGAAGAATTTTGACGCCTGGGCAAGCGGAGGCGCCTTCGCGCCGGGCCACCCACGCCGTCAGCCGTAACTTGCAACTACCGAATCCGCTTAGATCGGTCGGCTGATCGGACGATGCAGGGGGCAATTGCCCCTAACATACTGAAAAGACCGAAAAACCAAAGGGAGGAAGAAAGAAATGCGTCGAGGATTTGTGATTGCGGCCCTGTTGGCGTCGACAGCCTTGCTGACGGCGCCGGCCATGGCGGCCGGCTATAAGTTCGATAAGGTCGGAACGATCAATCTGCAAGGGCAGAAGGGCCACGGCGATATCGTCACCTACGACCGCTCGAACGGCATGGTCTATGTGTCGATGCCGCAAGGCTTGGATGTCATCGACACCAAGACCAACAAGGTGGCGCAATTCATCCAGAATGTGCCGTCTCCCAACGGCAACGACTACGACAGCAAATATGTCTATGTCGCGGCTGGTGACGGCGCTGGCGCCGGCAAGGTCAATGCGGTCGTCGTGATCGACAAGAAGACGTGGAAGGAAGTCGCTCGCGTCAACACCAAGGGCACGTCGCCCGATTGGTTGGCGGTCGATCGCCGCAGCCACGTGGTCTACACCGACAGCGACGACGCCAATCAGATGGAAGTCTACAAGGCGGGCGCGAAGCCCGCGCTCGAGCATGTCTGGGCGCTCTATCCGGCCAATGCGAAGAGTGGACCGGACGTGGCGGCGTTCGTCGGTAAGGCGCATGCGATTTACCAGTCGGACGACTCCTTCGTGCTGAAGGTCAATGCCAAGACCGGCGCGATCGAGGCCAAGACCGATGTTGGCGTGCCCTTGACCAAGAAGGGCGGCACCAAAGGCGAGGTCTACGACGCCAAGACCCAAACCGTGTGGGTCGGCACCACCGACAAGACGATGATCGTGTTGGATGCGAACACGCTGGCGGTCAAGGCGAAGCTGCCGCAGACCGGCGGCGTCGATCAGGTCGCGTTCGATCCCGGCCTCGGCCTGGTCTACGCGTTCGAGGGTGGCGCCAAAGGTTTCGATGTATATGACGCCAAAACGATGAAACAGGTGGCCTTCGTGTCCACCGGGATCGGCAACACCCACACGGGCGACGTCGATACCCGGACGCATGCGGTCTACGCCTATGCAGGCGATGGCGCCGTGGTCGACGTGTTCAAGCCCGTCAAGGAATAGTCGGGAATCATTCCGCGTTGATCGGCGGTCTGGCGTAACGATGCCAGGCCGCCGATTTTCTTTTGGCGTGCCGCAAGCCGGGCTAAGTCGAAGCGCAATGCGTTAGGTCCCTATAGAAGGGCGCTCCAAAGAAGAATTTCGGGTGGCTCGGTATTCCTTTGGCCTGATCCCTGATTTCTCGCCTGCTACTACGTATGTCGGTGGGGCTGACGGGCAAGAAATTGGACACCATTGCTGCCAGGAGCTCTGCCTGGAACACGGCCTAATAACGGCCTCGCCGCGCAGTGTAACATGGATGCCACACCTCCAGACGATCGCGTGGCGAAAACCGGAATTGGTTTGCAGCCCAGCAATAGACCTGCGGTATGGTATGCCAACTATTGAGCCCACGTTCGTGGGCTAGGTTGAAAAACCAACGGGCGAGCGACCCCGCTCGCGGAGGGGAGTGAAAGCATGCAACGTCATACCCGAACCCTGTTCACTGCATTCATCGGCGCGAGCGCGCTGACGCTGCTGGCTGGCACGCCCAGCCACGCGCTGGATCTGCCGACGCCGCTCAAGTACGACATGGGCCCGCTGGGCGAATGGCGCGTCAACGGCGGTGTCGAAGCGGCCCTCTCGGGATGGAACAACGGCGTTCAGAAAGAAGCGGCAAACGGCACCGCGGCGCCTGGTGTGGGCGGTGGCACCTCGGGTGACATCGATCTCACCAATGCGATTTTCATCATCAATTCGCATGGCAACATGTTCGGCGATGATGATGGCATCCCCTTGCAATTCCATGCTTGGGTCGGCGAGCCGCCGCAAACGCCGGTGATGGGCTATACCTCGCCCAACGTGGCTCCCAATCTCTTCTCGACCGAGGGCAAGAACAGTTTTAACCAAACCGGCCACGCGTCGTTCCTGTTCAAGGGTTGGGCCACGTATCAGCCGATCGACGAGTTCAGCATCGAAGCCGGCCGCTTGCCGTCGGTTGACGGCACCGAGATCGGCGTCGGCTTCCTCAATCTGCTGCCGTTCCTCTCCGACTTGAACAACATGCAGACGACGGTCGCCGACGGCGTCCAGATCAACCTCATGACGCCGGGCGACGATTCGTTCTACTTCGGCTTCCTGCCGGGTTACGCCTCGACCCTGACGATCCGCGTCGCGGACGGCTACAAGACCGGCCACATGAACGAGCTCGGTTTCCTCGGCTTGTGGAACCTGACGCCTGACGGAAGCGACTTCATCGCCGCTTACGGCCACACGCGTCTGAGTGTGGTTGGCAATGCCACCAACCTCGCTGGTGGCAGTGGTGTTAATGCCTTTCCGGTGGGCGGGTTCGGCATGTGGAACTCCAACCTCATCGGCGTCGGCACGGTTTATAACTTGACCCGTCGCTTGGTGTTGAATGCCGAGGTCGAGACGCAATGGTTGCCGCGGTCCGATATCCCGGCGGCCGACCGCATCTCTGGACAGCAGGACTACTATCGCTGGTCGACGCAGTTCACCCTCGGGTACGACTTCGGTCTCCAGCAGATTCTTGGTGAGCCGATCCGGTTCGGGTGGGCGGCGCAACCGTCGTTCACTTATCAGCACGCCAACACGTCGGATCCCAATGCCAACATATTCGGCAACTTCCTGGGCCTAGATGTCGGTTCGGCGGGAACGACAGGTGGCAATGGCATCGTCACCAATTATGGGACCTTCGGAGCGGGCTCGAAGATGTACGGCTTCCAGACCGGCCCGAGCTTCCAGTTCCATAATGCCTTCCTCCGTCCGACGGTCGCCTGGACGCATCTGGCGAGCGTCGATAACGGCTTCGCCTACGGCAACAGGGGCATGGACCACGATCAGGTGGTGCTGATGCTGGATTTCGGCTTCTTGCTCGGACAGCAGGAAAAGACCGACACCGGCCAGCCGTGATCGATCGGATAGCGACCAGGACAACACTCAACACGACGAATTATGGAGGGGACGATGCGTAAAGGACTGGTGGGGGCGCTGGTGGCGTCTACCGCGTTGATCGCGGTGCCGGCCTTGGCTCAAGAGTATCATTATGTGAAGGTGGCGGAAATCCATCTGCCGACGCCGAATGGTCACGGTGACATCGTCACCTACGACCCGACGAACCAGATGCTCTACGTGTCCTTGAAGGACGACGGTATGTCCATCATCGACACGCGGACCCAAAAGGTCGTCAAGACGATCACGGACATCCCGAATCCCAACGCCAACTACTTTGACGACAACTACGTCTATGTCGTCGCGGCCGAGGGCCTGCCCCAGGGCATGAGCGGCGCCAACAACGGCACCGGCTTCGGCACCCGGAACGAGCTTGTCACGATCGATAAGCACACTTGGCAGGTCACCAGCCGGATCGACACCGAATATACGTCGCCGGACGGCGTCATCGCTGGTAACGGGAAGGTCTATATTGTCAGCGACGATAACAACAAGGTCATGGTGTACACCACCGGCGCGACCCCGCAATACGTGACCTCGTGGGATCTCTATCCGCAGAACATCAACCACTGGTGGTTGGACACGATCGACTCGAGCGGACCGGACGTGAGTTGGCTTTCGACGGCCCGCCACCGGCTCTATCAGTCGGACCAGTCCTACATGGAAACCTTTGACACCAACACCGGTCAGATGATCGCCGAAAATGACACGGGCGTTGAGGTGACCGGCAAGGGCGGCACCAAGGGTTCGTGGCTCGATGAGAAGACCAACCAGTTGTGGGTTGCCACGACCACCAAGAAGGGCGGCCTGCTAATCCTGGATGGCGACACACTGAAGGAAGTCAAGCGGCTTCCCGCGTCGTCGGGCAAGGACCAGCTCTCGGTCGATGACAAGCTCGGCATCGTTTACACGTTCGGCGGCAAAGGCTTCGACGCGTACAGCCTCGAGGGCCAGCGACACATCGCCTACGTGAACACCGGTGTCGGCACGACCCACTCGGGTGACGTCAGCACCGCGACCCATGCGGTCTATGCCTACGAAGGCAAGCGGGCGGCGCTCGGCGTGTACTGCCCGGTCCGCGGACCCGGTAAGGACGGCGAGTGGGCCGTTCCCGTCGGCTCCGCTGCGGGTTCGCCCTGCGGCACGGGGGTTGTTGCGGCGGCCAGCGCGTCGAACTACACCGTCTACTTCGAGTTCAACAAGGCGAACCTGACGGGTGACGCCCGTCACATCGTCGACGAAGCGGCGGCCGCGGCGAAGCATGGAACGGCGCGGGTCGTGGTGGACGGCTATACCGACTTGGCTGGCACGGCTCAATACAACCAGGGCCTGTCCGTGCGGCGCGCCAATGCCGTGAAGGCGGCGCTGGTCGCCGACGGTATCTCGGCCAGCCGTATCAGCGTGCAAGGGTTCGGCAAGACCCACCCTGCGGTGCCGACTCCGGATGGCGTGCGCGAGCCGCGCAATCGTCGTGCGGTTGTTGTCATCGGCCCGGGCTCGACGTCGTAATATCGGGCTTGGCGTGAACGCCTAAGCGGCGTTCATCCAAAGTTGAAGTCAACAGCGGTCCGGCACCTGGTGCCGGACCGTTTGTTTTATGGCCTGTGACAATCGGTGGCTTTGCCACCGCGCGCTCGTGACCGCGGCCCGGCCGCAATTTGCGTGCGCCTGGGCCGCCGAAAATGTTTTCGTGCCACCGTCAGGTGCCTGTAGGCTTCGACACCCTATAGTGCAAGCGAACGCGGCCCGAACGTGCTGTGTACGGGCTTGCAGCGGCCGGGAACCGGAGCAAGGCGGCGAAAGTTTTTGAGACGAATCGCTTATCGCGCCATTGGCAAAATGTCATGGCATAATGTATACCAGGACCAACAACAGGCGTGGATGCACCACGCCACGCGCATGGGAGGAAACATGGCCGGGATGTCGGCCGCACGCGCCGAGAGGGGCGGGTGCGCACAAGGCTGGAATAACAATTCGATGTCGCTGATCGCGCATTGCGCGCATCTGCGTTTTGGCTCTTGCGGAGCGACGCCATGAACGGTCGTCGCTGGATGCAATATGGCGTCATTGGCCTCGCGGTCGGCCTTGCCGGCTGCTCGACCTATACGCCCGTGCCGCTTCCCGAGCGCGCCAATCTCGTTTCCAATCTGAACCAGCTCAATCTCGCAATTCCGTCCAAGGAGAAGGTCGATCCGGCGAAGCCGGTCACGCCGGATCAGGTCGGCCTGCTCGCTGTGCTGAACGATCCCGAGCTCGCGTCGCAACGCGCCAAGATCGAGCAGGCGCATGCCGACGAGCTCGATGCGTCGATCCTGCCGAATCCGTCGGTGACCCTGGGCGACGCCTTCCTGGTCTCTGCGCCGCCGGCTGCCGGCGCGATCTACGACGCGTTGAGCGCGTCGATCTCGCAAGACATCGTTTCAATCATCACCTATGGGCCGCGGACTGCTGCCGCCGAAGCGCGCTTCAAGCAGGTCAGCACCGACGCGATCTGGGACGAGTGGCAGGTCGCGCAAAAGGCGCGGATGGACGCCATCGCGATCAATGCCGAAGATGCCGAAATCAAGTTACGGCAGAGCGATCTCAAGATGCTGTTGGACGAGATCAAGGAAGTGGAAAAGGCGACGCAGGCCGGCAATCTCGATCTCACGACGACGGCGCCGTTGCTCGCCACTTTGGCGGGCGACCAGCGCGATCTCGCTTCCGTGCAACTGCAAGAGGTCAAGGACTGGCAGGATCTCGACTCGTTGCTCGGCCTCCAGCCGACTGCCCGCTTCGCCATCAGCGAGCCGGAAGGGGTCAAGGTGCCAGACAGCATCGACGCGCTGATCACTTCGTTGCCGCACCGCCGGCCGGACCTGATCGCGCTCCAGCTCGGCTATGAAGGGGCGGAGCAAGACGCCCGGGCCGCGATCCTGGCGCAGTTTCCGGCGTTCGCCCTCGGCGCTGCCGGTGGTTCCGATACGTCGGGAGTCGTGTCGGTCGGTCCGCAGGTCACCTTCGACCTGCCGATCTTCAACCGCAACCAGGCGAAGGTGTTGAACACCAAGGCGACCCGCGAGCAGCTTCACGCCGAATATCAATCGCGGCTCGACGATGCCGAAGGCACCGCCCGCAGCTTGCTGATTCAAATGCGGATCGCGGCGGCCAATCTCGAAGGCGCCCGCAAGGCGCTGGCTTCGGCGCAGTCGGTCCTCAAATCGGCTGAAACTGCCTATCGCCAGGGCAACATCAATCAGCGCGACCTGACCGACTTCCAGTCGACGGCACGCGATCGCGAGGTCGACGTCATCGATTACGAACGGCAGATGCAGGAAAACGCGCTCGGCCTATCGGTCGAGCTCGGCGTCGGCTTCCCACCAACCTTGATTACTCGTCCGGACCAGGAGACACGGTCATGAACTTCCGGAAACTTTCCGCGCTCGCTCTCGCGTCCTGTCTGGTTTTCGCCGCTGCCGCGGCGCAGGCCGACGACACGGATAATTCCAGCGCCCTGGTCAAGCTCGGTGCCATGAAGCAAGGCAGTTTGCCGACCTACGTCACCGCCTTCGGTCAGGTCGAGCCCGCCGCCACTGCGCGCGAGGGGATCACAGCGCCGTTCGGCGCACGGGTCCAGACCGTCGCCGTTCAAACCGGTCAGGAAGTCACCAAGGGCACGCCGCTGGTCACCGTGGTGCCGGGGCCGGATACCAAGGCCGCCTACAAGCTGGCGAAGGACACCTACACGCGGACGGCCCAGCTCGCCAAGGCGCATCTCGCGACCGCCAACGATCTCGCCAAGGCGGAATCCGATCTCTCGGTCCTGCAAGAAGAAGGCGCCAGCGGTCCGCTGACGATCAAGGCGCCGTATGATGCAATTGTCCTCAAGGTTGACGCAGCGCAGGGCGCGATCGTCTCGCACGGTGATTCGCTACTCGAGATCGCCAAGCCGGACGGCCTGGTAGTCAAGGTCGGCGTCGATCCGGCACAGGCTCTGTCGGTGAAGCCGGGTCAGAACGTGACGCTGACACCGTTCAGTAACTCGGGCGCGCCCGTGCAGGGTAAAGTCAGTGTGCGTTCGGCCGCGATCAACTCCGATACCGGTTTGGTGCCGACCGAAATCACTTTCCCGCCCGGCAAGCTTCTGGTTGGCGAGATGATGCGCGCCCGCATCCAGAACGGCGAGCAATCCGGCTTCATCGTGCCGCACACGGCGATTCTGGTCGACGACGACGGCACCATCTTTGTCGTGCAAGCCGACAACATGGCGGCGAAAAAAGTCGCCGTGGATGTGCTGGCTAGCGACGGCAAACAGGACGTGGTTTCCGGCGATGACCTCGATCCCAAATTGCAGGTAGTGCTCGAAGGCAACAAGCAGCTCGACGACGGCACCAAGCTCCGGGTCGCTAACTCTGGCGGGGCGAGCGGAAAATGAACTTCATCGATTGGGTTGAGAAGCACCGACGCTCTCTTGTCTTCATCGCGTTCGCGCTGACGCTGGCGGGGTTGTACGCCGGCATCACGCTGCCGGTCGGGCTGTTCCCGACCGTCAGCTTCCCGCGCATCCGCATCGAGGTCGACGCCGGCAGCATGCCGGCCAAGCAGATGCTGATCGACGTGACCCAGCCTTTGGAACAGGTCGGACGCGCAGTGCCTGGCGCCGTCGACGTTGAATCGACGACGACGCGCGGCTCGGCGGAAATCTTCATCGATTTCCCCTGGGGCTGGAACATGACGCAGGCGCTCCAGGCGGTGCAGGGGGCGTTCGCCCAGAAGCTGCCGGATTTGCCGACGGGCACCGGGTTCGATGTGTTGCAGATGGCGCCGACGGCGATCATGCCGTTCGTGTCCTACGCGCTGATCTCGGACAAGGTTTCGCCGGCCGATCTGCGTCAGCTCGCCACATACCAGATCACGCCGCTGATCGACGGCATTCCGGGTATCGCCAAAGTCGGCGTGCTCGGTGGCCAGACGCCGGAAGTCCAGGTTTACGTCAATCCGCAGAAGCTTCGCGTCTACGGCCTGACGATGAAGGACGTCGATACCGCGATCTCCGAGACTAACACGCTGGACGTGACGGGGCCGCTCGAAGACAACTATCTCCAATATTTGACGGTCGTGAACGGGTCGTACAAGAACATCGACTCGATCAAGAACGTCACGATTCGTACGGGTAAGAGCGGGATCGTCCGGCTTGGCGATATCGCCGACATCAAGATGGGCTCCGTGCCGCAAAAGCTGCTGGTCAACGACAACGGCCAGCCGGCGGTCACCTTCGACGTCTTCCAGCAAAACAGCGCCGACTCGGTGAAATTGGCGGGGCAAGTCCAGGCGAAGCTGGACGAGTTCATGAAGAGCCAGCCGAGCGCCATCAAGCTCTACAAATGGTATGACCAGACCGAGCTCGTCCACTCGTCGATCGAGGCGGTGGAAGAAGCCATCCTGAT
>Ga0126371_10003323_pt1 | contig 14049 bp, 11 predicted proteins | sample PanSoiMetaPlot_4_FD_110145 | JGI IMG/M metagenome (GOLD analysis project Ga0126371, IMG submission 110145) | Tropical forest soil microbial communities from Panama - MetaG Plot_4 | ecosystem: Environmental > Terrestrial > Soil > Tropical forest > Bulk soil | place: Panama | collected 2016-02-17 | reverse complement strand
CTTCCGCATGGCGCTGGAGCGTGCGGGTGGCTGCTCGTGCCTCATTTCGGAGGACGTGCCCACGATTCTGGAGCATGCCGCCTCCGGTGAAGTCGATCTCGTGCTGCTGGATGTATCGCTTACGAATTCGGAGTGGGAGGGCCGCGCTATTAATGGCATTGAACTCTGCCGCATGGTCAAGGAAAAATCGCCGCGGCATTTGCCCGTGCTGCTGGCCACGGCCCATGCCGTGAGCGGCGATCGCGAAAGGTTCCTCGAAACCTCCGGCGCCGATGGCTATCTGGAAAAGCCGATCTATGCTTCCGCGATTTTAGTGGAGAAGGTTCGTAGTCTGATCAATTCCGCCTGATTGACTATCCCAACGTCGCTTCCAGAACTTCGCGGAGGAGTTCTTTCTTCTGCGGCGTGAGCTTTGCACCCTGCGCCGTAAGGTAAAAGACGTCGATGGCCTTCTGGCCCTCGGTATCAATCAGGGCCACGTCAATGTTGCAGCCCTGCCGCGCCAGCGCCGAACCGACTTCGTACAACAAGCCTGGCCGGTCCTGCGTGACTACTTCCATTAAGGTGGAATGATCTGAGGAGTTGTCGTCGAATTGCACGGAAGTGCGGAACATTACCTTCGGCGGCCGCGCCAACGCTGCGGCAAGGCGGCCCTTCATCAGCGGCTCCAACGGCTGCTTGCCGTTGACTACGTCCGCGATGCTCTGCTGAAAGCGAGCGTGCTCGGTGGGATTCAGCTCCAGCGTGCGGTGCATGTCCACGAAGTGGAAGGTATCCAGCACCACGCCGGCGGAGTTCGCGAACGCATCCGCCTTCACGATGTTCATTCCCCAGGCCGCAAGCACGCCGGAGATTGCCGCAAAAAGCGCCGGGCGGTCCGCGGAGAGCAGCGTCAGCTCAAAGGCATGGTGGCGCTCCTTCAGATTGGTTTGCACCGGCTGTGCGCCGAGTTTCTGATAGAGCGCGAAGTGCAAGGCGATCTCCTCCGGCGAATGCACGGCAAGATACCGCCGTGGGAATCCTTCGAGGAACCTTGCGATCTCTTCCTTCGCGCCTGTTGCGGTCTGCTGGTGTACCTGTTCGAGCAACAGGGCTTCGTCGGAAACGTGCAGGCGGTCGCGGTCCACGGTGCGGCTGAAATGATTCGAAGTGGCCACGAATAACTGCCAAAGCATTTCCGATTTCCACGGGGTCAGCGCTTCCGGGTTGACGGCGTGGATGTCCGCGTAAGTCAGCAGGCACAGGTGCTGCAGCCGCTCGTGGGAGCCCACGGTTGCGGCGAATCCTGAAACGGTAGAGGGATCGAAAATGTCGCGGCGCTGTACCGTCGCGGACATGTCCAGGTGATGCTCGATCAGGAAGTGGACTTCGCTTTTCTCTTCGGGGGTCAACTTCAAGCGGTCGGCGGCGGTTTCGAGGGCTTGCAGGCTTCCGGCTACGTGGCTCTCCACGGGCATGCCTTTGCCGACGTCGTGCAGCAACAGCGAAAAGATGAGTAGGTCGCGGCGCTCCGCGGTCCGCCACAGCGGGGCGAAATGCGCCCCGCGCGCATCCGGAGGCGCCGCCAATTCCTGGAGGTGCTCGATGGCGCGCAGGGAGTGTTCGTCGACCGTATAGCGGTGATAGAAATCGCGCACCACTAGCGAATCGATATTGCGGAATTCCGGCAGCGCCTCGGTCAGCAGTCCCAGACGGTGCATCGGGCGCAGCGCCAGCGAAGGATAATCCCCGCCGAGGATTTCGCTAAGCGCCGGCCAGGTGATACGCGTGTTCTTCTGCGGCAATTCCGGATGCACCATGATGTAGGCGATGCCGCGCTCCGCATCGCGGCTTAGCGGAACGCCGGTGCGTGCAGAATCGGCCAGCATCGCGTAGGTGGCCTGGCGGTCGGCGAAGGCCAGTTCGTTGGTCAATTCCAGCAACCCGTCTCGCAGGGTGTACGGTTTGCCGCTGCCTTCGATTTTTGCGCCGGGCATAGCATTCATCAGCCGTTGCCGCAGCGTGAGGGCCACTGTCTGCCGCTGCTCCATATAGCGCAGCAGTTGGCGGTTCAGCGTGCGGGCGTGGCGGAAATACAAGCGCATCCACTCGGCGGCGTTGCGGCGAAGGTTGTCGTCAATGCCGAGAGAACGTTCCGCGGCTTCCGCCTGGAGTTCATAAGTCAGCGTGTTATCGTTGCGGGCGTTGCTGTGATGCAGAAAACAGCGGATGCCGCTGAGAAAATCCACGGCATTGCGCGTCAGCTCGTCTTCATTCAACGGACTGATCCGCGGGTCGCGCCGATCGCCCGCCAGTTGCCGCATCCAAAGAGTGGCGTGGTAGTCGCGCAAGCCGCCGGGAGCTTCCTTTACGTTCGGCTCGAGGTGAAAGATGGTGTTGCCGTAGCGGGTGAGGCGCTCGCGCGTCAATCGCTGCACTTCGGAAAGCAGCAGCGGCCTCGCCGTTTTCTCCGGCCCGGAGAGAACCTTGGCGTCAAGCCGTTCGAAAAGCTGGCCGTCGCCGTCCAGGAAGCGCCGGTCCAACATGGCCAGGTGAAACTCGGCGTTGGATTCTTCGATTTGTTTGCACTCGTCGAGCGTACGCCCGGCGGAACTCACGCGAAAGCCCAGGTCCCAAAGCGTGCGGGAAAATTCGGAAATCAGCGGGCGGAATTCTTCTTCGGCCTTTTCGGTTCCAAAAAGAAACAGCAGGTCGAGGTCGGAATACGGGAACAGCATCTCCCGGCCGTAACCTCCCAGCGCCAGGAGGCTCATGCCCTGCGCCGGCGTGCCGCGCACGCGCAGCAACTCCCCAAACACCTTGCGGATGGTACCATCCGCCAGTTCACACAACTGCCGCAGCGTCTCGCGGGCGCCAGCTCCGCTCTCGAATAGTTTGCGTATCCGCTCGCGCTGTGCCTCGACTTGCGGCCCCAGCTCCCCCAGCGGCGTTACCGGCTTCTCTTCCATCTTTTTGTTGGGCGGACGAAAGCCCGGGGCCAAATCTGTGCGCGGCGAGGACATAAGAAATCTTACAGAGCGTTTTCGCCGCGTTCCTCGTTGCGGATCCGGATGGCTTCCTCAATTCGGCTCAGGAATATCTTACCGTCTCCGATTTTCCCTGTCTTGGCGCTCTTCAAAATCGTTTCCACGGCGCGGTTTACCAGGTTGTCGGGCAGCACCAGCTCCAGCTTGATCTTGGGCAGCAGGTCCACGGTGTACTCGCGCCCGCGGTACACCTCGGTGTGCCCCTTCTGACGACCATGGCCACGCACCTCGGTTACCGTCATTCCGTCAATGCCGATTTCCAGCAGTGCATCTTTCACGGATTCGAACCGCGACGGCTGAATGATGGCTTCAATTTTCATCATACGGATCTCTGCTCCCGCTGGTTTTTCGCTCTCCATTTCGCCTGTGGTTCACGTTTCCAGGTTGTACCCCTCTTCTCCATGCTGCGTAATGTCCAGGCCTTCCACTTCGTGCTCTTCGCTGACGCGTACGCCGGTGGTGACGTCGACAATTTTCAGAATAACGATAGTGCCTACGGCGGCGAAAACCCAGGCTATCAGAACGCCCACGAGCTGATTGCCCACTTGGCCCCAATGCCCGTCGAATCCGCCAACGGGCTTTCCGTCGCCGAAGATCGGATTGATGAGCATGGTGCCGAAAACGCCGGTGAGCAAGGCGCCAATCGTGCCCCCGGCGCCGTGCACGCCGAAGGCATCAAGGGCATCATCGTATCCGAAAACGGCCTTGAATTTTGTGACCATCCAGTAGCAGAACGCTCCCGCAATCACACCGATGGCCAGCCCGGAGATTGGCCCGACAAACCCCGCCGCTGGGGTAATTGCTACCAACCCCGCTACGGCTCCGGAAATTGCGCCCAACGCGCTGGCTCGGCCGTTCTTGAGCCATTCCGCCACGCTCCAGCTCAACGCTGCAGCGGCGGCTCCGAAGTGCGTGGCCACAAACGCGCTGCTGGCCAGGCCGCCCGATGCCAGCGCGCTCCCGGCGTTGAAGCCGAACCATCCCACCCACAGAAGGCATGCGCCAATGAAGCTCAGCACCAGGCTGTGTGGCGGCATGGGCTGTTTGGGATAGCCCACGCGCTTGCCCATGTAAAGAGCACACACCAATGCGGAAACACCTGAAGTGATGTGCACCACAGTGCCGCCGGCAAAATCCAGCGTTGGGAATTTACCCCCGAGGGAAGCGTTCAGGAAGCCGCCCTTGCCCCAAACCATGTGGGCCATCGGCGCATAGACGATCAGAAACCAGAGCGTCATGAACAGGACCGTGCCGGAAAATTTCATGCGCTCGGCAGTAGCTCCGGTAATCAGCGCCGGTGTGATGACCGCGAACATGAGCTGGTAGACCATGAAGGTTAGTTGGGGAATCGAGCCGGAATAATCCGGGTTCGGTACAACGCCCACGCCGCGCATTATCGCGAACTGAAAATTTCCGAGCACCGGGCCGTCGCCCCCAAAGCAGAGGCTGTAGCCCACCAGTGCCCAGAGCACGGTAATCAGCGCCATCAACGCGAAGCTCTGCATCATGATGGCCAGCACGTTCTTGCGCCGCACCAGGCCGCCGTAGAACAGCGCCAGCCCGGGGCCGGTCATCATCAGCACCAGCGCGGCGCTGACCAGCATCCAGGCGTTGTCGGCGGAGGACTGCGCCGAGGTTACGCGCTGATCGAGTTGACTCAATTTGTCGGCAACGGCTTTGGCGTTATCGGCGGGGGCGGGGCCTGCGGCTGCGGCGGTCGTTGGGGCGGGGGTTTGCTGCGCTTGCGAGGGAAGGGAACTCAAAACCAGGGTCAATAAACAACAACATAACATGCCCATGCGCTTCATCGATAAGTTCTCCAAAGCGAAAGGTGGAGGAGCCCATCCGCTGGGGGATTACTCTCTTGCTGTTTCGGGAGTTTCCACGTAATCGCACAAATTATACGCAGCAGGGTTCCTTCGCGGCTCTAGAAATTTTTATGGGCCAGATTCAATTTTCGGATGAATGGCCACGCAGGACTTTTCGTTTTATTTCGCCGGCGTAATGATCGGCGTCGCGCGTGGGCCGCGGGATGCGGTAGCCGTCGCAGACTTCGAGGGTCAGGGCGACCGCGGTTTCCAGGCTGATACGATGACCCTGGGAAACGTAAATCGGGCGCGTGTCCCTTCGCGTGCGCAGCGCCCCGCCGATACGCTCGCCTTTGGCTCTATCGTCGATCAACGGCGTCCAACTTCCCACGAGTCCCTCCAGCGGGCCATGCTTGCCAATCAGGATGCTTTTGGCACATCCAATCGACGGCCGGTCCAACAAGATCCCCAAATGCGTAGCCAGGCCCACGCGCCGCGGGTGCGCGTAACCATGCGCATCGCAAAACAGCAGGTCGGGGAGCTCCGGCAATTTCCTCAACGCCTCGAGAAGCACCGGAATCTCCCGGAAGCTCAACAATCCCGGCACGTAAGGAAATGTCAAAGGACGAATAGCATGCACTCGCTGCAGCTCTTCCATTTCGGGAAAGCGGTACATCACCACGCAGCCAATCGCGCGGTTTGCCTCCCGCAAGCGGCCCCAGCGCCCGGCGGGTCTCTTTAGCGCCTGCGACCCAACCAAGATGAACGAGGCGTCCAGCCCGGCCACCGTGCGAATCTTTCGGAAGGCATCCCGGCCTTTCCATTGCGCGCGCAGGCATTCCTGCAACTCCCGTGCTTCGGCCGGTGTGACATCCCAGCGTTGCCCCAGCGCAACCCCAATTGGCTTGTCCTTCATCCCTATCATCGTATAATGCAAAAGCCGCCAACGCTCCGGCGCGCGGCTGCCCGAATCCTCTGCAAATCGAAGGAAATAACGCAATGACCTTGTACCCACCATTGGAAGTTTCCTCGCGCGAAGCAAACGGGATTCACTATGTGGACGTGCATGGCCGGCTGACGATTGGCGATCCCAGCGAACAGTTGAGTTCCTTCATGCAGAACCTGGTGTCGAAAGGTGCGCGCAAGGTGATCGTCAACCTGAACGAAATTCCGCAGATTGACAGTTCCGGCATCTCGGCGCTGGTGAAGCTTTCTATTTCGCTGGCACGCCAGGGCGGCGGGCTGCATCTGGTTTGCGGCGAAGGCCGTGTTCGCGACGCGCTCACGGTCACACGCCTTGTCGAAGCGATTCCCACGTACGACTCGGAAACCGCCGCCCAAGCCGGCTTTTAGCCGGTCGGCAGTCTTTGACGACTGTCAAAGCTTGGCGATGCCAACCAGGGCCCGCTAATTTGGTCCCTTTCGTGGTCACCTTCCACTTGTATTAGGGCGGACTACCCGCCTTTTTTGAGTTCGGCGAGGACCAGCTTGGCGAGTTCTTTTAGTGTTTCGAACACGCCGGTGCCGTTGATGGCCACGCCCTCGAGCACCGGCTCGCTTTTTTTCTGCAACTGCTTTTTCAAATCATCGACGCTCATGGCGTTGGGCAGGTCGCGCTTGTTGAGCTGCAGCACGTAGGGGATGGTGTCGAAATTCAGGTTATGTTCCTTCAGGTGCTCCTGTAGGTTTTCCATGGTCTCGAAATTCGCATCCAAGCGTTCTTCCTGCGAATCGGCCACAAATACCACGCCATCCGCACCCTTCAGAATCAGCTTGCGGCTGGCCTCGTAAAAAACCTGCCCGGGCACGGTATAAAGATGGAAACGCGTCTTGAACCCGCGCACGGTGCCCAAATCCAGGGGCAGAAAATCGAAAAACAGGGTGCGGTCGGTCTCCGTGGCCAGCGACACCATTTTCCCTTTCAGGCTCTGGCCCGTGTGGTCGTAGATCCACTGCAGGTTGGCGGTCTTTCCGCCGAGACCTGGACCGTAATACACGAGCTTGCAGTTAATTTCGCGCGCAGGAAAATTGATAAAGGGCACGAGTCGTCAGCCTGAGCTACCTTTGAAACTTATAGCAAAATGCCGGACCTAGTAAAGTCTGCTTCCTAGTTTCGCGGATAAGCCCTTATTCCGGAAAACTATTTTCACGGCTGCTGCCGGTCGGTTAAGGCTGTCGAACACGTTACAATTCGGGATTTTCACGGCGCCTGTGCGCGCCTCGATTGACGCGCAACTTCGCCTCTGTTAGCATTCGCGCCATGGCGAAAGTGCAAAAATCCTCTTCGGGCTCCGCTGGGCGGCGCAAGGGCTCTTCCAAATCGGCTTCTAAGTCGAAGAAAAAGAGTGGGTTACCGGCTCCTCCGCCGCAGCGCGGGGGCGTCACGCTGGTGGATCCCCTGGTGCAGGCGCAGATGAAGCTCTATGAAGAGGCCATGAGCCTGTTTCACCAGCAGAGATTTCAACGCTCCAAACAGGAACTCGAGAAGGTAATCGCCGGCCCGAGCAAGGAGCTTGCCGACCGCGCGCGCACTCATCTGCGCATTGTTGAGCAGCGCATGAAGCCTTCGTCCGAACATAATCCGAAATCTCCCGAAGACCATTACCAGCGCGGGGTAGCCATGATGAACCTTGGGCGCTGGGACGAAGCGCGGGAAAGCCTTGAGAAGGCGCGCAAGCTCGCGCCCAAGGCCGATCACATTCACTACGCTCTTGCAGCTCTCGATTGCCTGACCGGCGAAGCCGATTCCGCCATGGCCAATTTGAAAATCGCCATCGAACTGCGCCCCGCCAACCGCTTCCACGCTCGGAACGATGAGGACTTCGCTTTTCTCCAGGAAGACCCCCGCTTCACCGAATTGTTGTATCCTGAAAAGGATGGCTACGCCGGGTAATCCCAGTCACCCGGTTGCTTTACGTACGTGGCACGGCCGCTCCCGGCTGTGTAACCGAGCACAACAAACTGCGCACAGGCAAGGGTGCCTGTGCGACTCCGGTTAATGAAGAAATCTGGCAAACCAGGCCAACCGGTACGCGGCATGCGCGTCGTCGCACTCGGCGGCGGCACGGGGCTTTCGGCGTTGCTCCGCGGCTTGCGCGAACACGTGGTGCGCGGCCCGGTGCGCTTGCCAACGCGCGAACGCCCGATCTCCGATCTCGCGGCCATAGTTACCGTCACCGACGATGGCGGCAGTTCCGGCCGGCTGCGGCGTGAGAACCGTATCCTTCCCCCCGGCGATATCCGCAACTGCATGGTCGCGCTTTCGAAGGATGAAGCGCTGCTGAGCCGGCTGTTCCAATACCGGTTTCAGGCGGGGCATGGGCTGAAAGGCCACAGCTTCGGCAATCTTTTTCTGGCTGCGCTCACCCATGTCACCGGCGATTTCGCTGAAGCCGTCCGCGTTTCCAGCCAAGTTCTCGCTATCCGCGGGCGGATCTTTCCTTCCACTATTTCCAACGTCCACCTGGTGGCTACGCTCACCAACGGCCAGCGTGTGCAGGGCGAAAGCAGAATTTCCCGCAGCAAGATTCCCATTCGAAGAATTGAGTTGAGCCCGCGTAACGTCCAGGCCCTGACCCCGGCCATCGAAGCGATTGACCAAGCCGACCTCATCCTGATGGGTCCCGGTTCGCTCTATACCAGCGTCATTCCCAATCTCTTGATTCCGCAGATCGCCCGGGCAATCTCGCGCTCCCGGGCGCCGCGCGTCTATATCGCCAATCTCATGACGCAGCCCGGGGAAACCACGCAATACGCGCTCAGCCAGCATGTCCGCGCGATTGAGGACCATGTCGCCAGGCACTTCATCAACTGTGTCGTGGCCAATAAGCGGCCCATTTCGCCGGAGGTCGCCCGGCGCTATCGCGCGGAAGGGGCGGAGCCCGTGCGCCTTGACCGCGCCAACCTGGCCAAAATGCACGTTCGCCTGATTGACGGCAATCTTTTGGAAGAAAACAACGTCATCCGCCACAATTCCGCGCGCCTCGCCGCGCTGCTCCTCGATAAGTTCCTCCTACCTGCCGCGCGGCGCTAGACTCGTGCTCCGACCCCTTGGCCCGAATTTCTTTTCAATGGCGCGCAAATCTGAACCTGCCACGCCCAGACATCTGTTATGTGTGAGTTTGAGTCTAGAGGGAAAACGCGAGACCCGCCCGTTAGAAACCAAGGGTGGGGCACCCTTCTGGTAACCGTGACGGGCGAGAATTTCTGAGAGTATGAGCCGTTAGCGAGCGCGCCGCGATCAGCGAGTGGGTTCGGCTACTGCATTCACTGGTTGAGGCTGCGGCCCCTTGATGACGAATTTCATGAAGTCGGATTCCGCTAGGCGCGACGGGTGGACTTCGCCGCCGAGGCCGAAGAAGCGGCAGAAGCTCATAATTAGCGGGCGCCAGCGTTCCGCGTCGATGTGCGGGCGGGGGCCGTCGCCGACCAGCAGGCTCTCGTCGACGTGCAATTTAAGGATGTGTACCTCGAAACAGTTGGCGCTGACGTTTTTGCCAAAGGGACGGTGGTCGTGGACGATACCTTCCATTTGCACCGGGCATTCTAGCACGCGCGGCGGCGCAACCACTTGCGACGCCACCGGCGTAAAACCCGCGGTGCCGAATTTGTCGCCTAGGTAGCGATAGCCCCATTGCAGCTTGCGCTCCGGCACGGGGTCCTTGCCTGTGGTAAGCGCGAGGCGATCCACTTCGGTGACTTGCGTCTCGGACGGCAGGTTGATCACGCATTCGCGCGTGCGAATCAGATTGTCGGAGGTTTGTCCCATTTGCCCCAGGCCCAGCATGCAGCTCCAGCCGAGCCACCACGCCGAGGACATCGGCGCAAGGTTCGGCGAGCCGTCTGGATTGAGGGTGCTGATCAGGGCTATGGGCGTTCCAAAGTAGAGAATGGTTGGTTCAATGGTTCTGTGCATGTCCTGCACAATAGCGGAGACCAAGCCCGCGTCTCTATCCGCTTTCTGCTGTTAAATTTTCTCCTGCAGTTCGGGGCATCCAGACAAAAGCGGAGCAGCAAGATGAACTTTCTGATGCTCAACGCCTCTATTTCGGCTAAAATCCCTCTTGGTTACCCTTCCCCCAGCCTACCTCTTCCTCCGGTTCGCGGAATGGTCTCATCCTGAGGTGCACGCCTATGAGTACTCATGGGAACTTCACCATCTTCTCCCGCTCGCCGCTGCAATTCACCCATAGCCACAGATGTCCTTACTGCAATAGCCGCGATGTTTGCCGGGAGCGACGGCACGGTATATTGCAACGCGCGATGTGTTTCATGCTGAGGGTACGACCTTATCTTTGCGCCGATTGTGACCAGATTTACTATTCAAAGAGCAAACGTCGCGAACATTAATGGCGTCTCTTGCGTAAAGTCTCCGTGATCGCCCGCTTTGACGCGCGCGTACTACCCGGCTGTCGCAATTCCCGCTACCATTTTGCTAGGCTCAATCGCACTCCCACGGAGAAGCTTCATGTCTACTTTCGGCCTCATTGAATACAGAGACGCCAGCCCCGCGGTCAAAGCCGTTTACGACGACATCATGGCCACGCGCAAAACTGACTACATCAACAATTTCTGGAAAGCGATCGCGCACGACCCTACGCTGCTCAAGCGCACGTGGGAAGATCTGAAGGCCATCATGGCGCCTGGCGCAATCGATCCCCTCACCAAGGAACTTCTCTACATCGCCGTCAGCGTCACCAACAATTGCAATTATTGCATTGCCTCGCACACCGCCTCGGCCTTTGCCAAGGGCATGACCCCGGAGATGTTCAAGGAACTCCAGGCCGTCATAGGGATGGCCAACGAGACCAACAAGCTGGTCACCGGCTATCAGGTTGCCGTGGACGCACGCTTTCAGGCGCCGCTGGAAATGAACCGCAAATAGCGCGTCCTTATCCTGCGCGACTTTTTCCTGCATGGGCGCTTAAAAGTCGTGTCACTCTAGAAGATGTCCGTTCGTTCTTCCGAACATGACGCTCCGCGGTCGGACAAGCTAGGATTAAACAAACGAACATTTTCTTGCAGGCGGCACTGAACGGCGACCGCATTCACCCTGCCGCGCCACGCACTCCGGGTGCGATTGCGGAAGCGGCTCGCGCATCCGTGGACACCGGCGCGCAATCGGTACAGGTTCGTGCATTCGACGATGCCGGCCGCGAGACTCTCGATGGCATGACTTGTGCCAAGGTTCTGCGCGCCATTGCTGCAAGCTGCCCCGGAACCCCGATTTCCTTGACGACGTCCGTGACGATTGTGGAGGATGCAAACGAGCGATTCCGCATTGCGAGGGGACACAGGCACGCGACAATGCGGATTTGGTCGCGGCGGCTGCGCATTTGATCCGCACGCGCATGGGTGTTCTTCCCGTTTGTAAGACCGTTGCCAGTTCCGACCCTCCTGCCGGGCGCTATCCCGCGCGGAATGTGCATTTTTGCCCATCCAGACAACCTTCACTCTTCGCGCACAATTGCGGCTCCGTGGTACTTGCGTACTATATCGGCCCTTCTTCCGGCAACCCGAACATATAGAGGTACAGGTGGGGACCCCTTGTCCGCCGCAAGGGACAGTCCGCCCAAATCCAGCTCGAGTGAGTTGTTTATGACCTCTTTCGTGAAAGACCCCGAAAACGCAGCAAATCCAGGCGCGCCCGTAGCGCTCGCGCGGCCGCAACCTGTGGCCCTGGAAGTTCCCGTGACGGTGAATGGAGCCCGCGCGGTGGACGGCTCGGCCAAGCGCGAGCCCTTCTCCGAGCATTCCCAGACTGTGCTGGTTTTCGGACACGGCGCGGTGATTCGCGTCTCGGCGGCTCTTGCTCCCGGGCAACTGATTTTTCTGACCAACGAAAAAACGAAAAAAGAAGTGGTGTGCCAGGTGGTGAAGTCCAAGTCCGACGGCAGCTCGGTCGGTTACGTTGAGCTGCGATTTACGGAGCCCTCGCCGGGATTCTGGGGCATGCGCTTTCCTTTGGACACGGTTCTCCCGCAAGCGGCCACGCGTCCCGCAGGGCCGTCGGTTGCTCCGGTCACGCCGAAAGTTGCGTCTCCGGTGCAGCCTGCTCCCCCTGTAGCCACCGCTCCACCGGTTGCTCCCCGAGCGCCGAAGACTGTTGCGCCTGCAGCCCCGGTTGCCGTAAAGCCCGTTGTACCGACGGTGCCCGCACCGGCAGCCCTTTCCGAGGAGCCACTACTTTCGCTGCTCAATTCCGGATCTTCCTTCGAAGCCAAATCCTATCCGTTGCCCCAACAGGAAGACGAACTCTCTTCGCCCGTGACCTTGCCGGTGGTGGATGCCAAACCCGTTTTGTCCTCTGTTCCCGTTTCTTCGTCGAATTCCACCACCGAAGAGCTCAAGCAGCAGGCCGCGCGTTTGCAGGAGCAGCTCAGCTCGCTACTTTTCACCGAATCGAAGCCCGCGAGCGCGGATTCGCTCTCCTCTTCCGCTTCGCAGTCCTCGGTAAATCTTTCGGAAGTCACCAAGCAACTCTTCGAGACTGCTGCGACGGGGAGGGAATCCGCCCCTGCGGCGAATGCTCCCAGGAGCACTGCTTCGCAGGCAAAGTCTGGTCCAGCTTCGTCGCCTGAGGAAGAATTGCAGATTCCCGCATGGCTTGCGCCATTGGCGCGCGAGACCGATGCTTCGCTGTCCAAGGCGTCTCCAATGATAACCGCTTCTTCGCTCCCGGTTTTGCCGGAAGCGCCGGCCGAGGTTGCCGCCGAGCCGATTCTGCCGGAATCACCGGAGCCCGAAGTTCTGGCGCAACCTGTGGAACGCTTACACAGGCCGGAAACCGCTGTGTTCGGCGGACAATTGCTTGGCGAAGCTTCCTCTGCATCCGAAATCGGGGCCTCCAAGTCGCGCACTGGGCTTTCTATTGGCATCGCCGCCGGGCTGCTGGTGATTGCCGGCGGATTCTGGTATTCGCAGCAGCCTGGTAACGCCATCTCCGGATCGCTCGGCGGTTCCCGTTCAGGGGCCACAACGTCTGAAGCGCCGGGCGCAGCCGCCGCTCCTGCATCGCGCCCAGATGTTTCGTCGGCCTCGCCCGCGCCGGCCCCGGTAAATTCCGCAGCCGTGTCTTCGGAAACGGCGGCGCCGGAAGGTGGAGCGTCTGCGCCGACGTTCTCGCACAATTCGAATTTCACTTCGACGCCCGTCATGCACCCCACGCCAGTGGCTCCCAATTCCCGCGCGGGAGATTCAGGATTGGTGCAACCGGAGACCAGCGCCCCTGCGATCTCTCGCAATTCGAATTTCACTGCCACACCGATGTTGCCCCCTTCGCGAACAGCGAATCCCGAATCCATACCGGCCGCGAACAACCTGGCGCCTGCCGTCGAGCAGCCCAAAAAGCCTTCGCTTGGCCAAGTGCGCCTGGCTGCTCCCAAGGTGAACGGCCGCAAAGCGGCTTCCACGCCAAGCGATTCCGAGCCTTCGATTGACGTGAGTCCGGCTGGCAATTTTGCCGCGCCCGTTTCCGCGCTCAGCACTTCGCGCCGAGCGGAGCCGACGGCCCCGGCGCCCATTGGCGGCGACGTGAAGCCCGCGAGGCTGATCAAGTCTGTGCCGCCGATCTATCCGGACATGGCGCGCACGCAGCATCTTTCCGGCAACGTGCAGATTGACGCCTCGATCGCAGCGGACGGAAATGTTGGCGCCATGAAGGTGCTTTCCGGCCCGACGCTCCTGCATCAGGCCGCGTTGAACGCCGTGAAGCAGTGGAAGTTCCAGCCGGCAGAACTCGACGGCAAGCCCACGGCCATGCACCTCACGGTTACGGTGCAATTCCGCGCCCAGTAGCTTTTTGACCGAAACCAAAGGTCAGGATGCCCAAACGCGTTCCGATTTGCTTATTTCGCCGCGAGGCGCAAGGCTATCCCGTCGAACGCGCTCTTTGAACTGGCAATCACCTCGTTGGCTCCCAGCGTCTCCAGGATTTCCGCGAAGTCGTCCACGTAGCAGCGCACGATGATGTGTGCCTTGGCGTTTTTCTCGCGCGCCTTTTCCTGCTTGGCGTCGTCCCCGACTACGGGCTCGCCGATGCCAGCAAATCGTCTACCACCGCCGGATCCTGCCGCAAAAACAACCGCGCATGGATCCAGAAATAGCGTTTCACGGTGCCGCGCAAGCCGTAGTGAGCCTCGCGCCCGGCGTGAATGCCGCGTTTGTTGTTTTGCCACTCTTGCAAGCGTGTTGGGTGCCGCGTCGCCTTGCGGTCT
>Ga0126371_10003322_pt1 | contig 14049 bp, 16 predicted proteins | sample PanSoiMetaPlot_4_FD_110145 | JGI IMG/M metagenome (GOLD analysis project Ga0126371, IMG submission 110145) | Tropical forest soil microbial communities from Panama - MetaG Plot_4 | ecosystem: Environmental > Terrestrial > Soil > Tropical forest > Bulk soil | place: Panama | collected 2016-02-17 | reverse complement strand
CGACTGATGTTCCAGATCATCGGCGCTATGGGCGAGTTTGAGCGAAACCTCATCCGAGAGCGCGTTCGGGCGGGAATGGCTCACGCAAAGTCCAAAGGCCGCAAGCTCGGACGCGCTAGGGTTCACGTTGACATGGCGGCTGTCGAAGCGCGTAAAGCTAAAGGTGAATCACTCCGGGCCATTGCACGTGATCTCGGTGTCAGTGCGGCTCTTCTGGTGAAGAGAGCGAAACTAAGGATATCCTAATGAGCTGTATATTTGACCTCGACACTTGCAGGCACCGTTGGTGGCATTTTTAGCGCTATCGATTTGGCAACAACTGACATTCAGATCACAGTTTCCGGATCGCCGACCAACTAGACAGTGGGGTATTTCGCGCACTGAGCCCCTAGTCCCGAACCAAGAGCAGGACAAAATCTAAGTGCTTCATCTGGCGTCGCTTAGGAGCCAGAAAGCCACTCTATTTCTCGTCTCAATTGTACCGAGTTGTACCGAACATTCCTGAACGTGCCGCAGTTTGCTGATACCTGGCTGCGTTTCTAACTCAGCCACGGAATTGCCTTGGTCGCCCACACGCTCGACGGATATTTGCTTCGCAGCTCCTCGGCGACTTTGCCCAGGAACGTGTGATCGTGGGACGCGTTGTACTGCGCGACGGCTCGCCAGTACATCGCTTCCGGCGCGACATGGGAATCGCCAAAGTGAAGGACCACGTCACCGTACCATCGTTCCGCATCGGCGTATTTCTTCTGCACGAAGGCGATGCGGCCAAGACCATTCTTTAGGGCGGCCATGAAATCGTTGTTGGGCAGATAGCCTTCCAGTCGCACACGCTCTTTGCCGGCAGCATCGAGCAAGAGCACAGTCGGAGTCCAGACCGCATCGAAGCGGTGGAACCATGCCGGGTGCTCTTTGATGTGGGCTTTTACCGCAAGGAAGTTTTCGCGGATGAACTCGGCAGTCTTCTGATCTTCATACGACTCGGCATCCAGCCGAGCGCAGGCGCCTCACGCCGGAGCCGCGCTGAAATCCAGCAAGATGGGGCGGGATAGCTCCTTGGCTGCGGCCAGGCTCTGATCGATATCCTTGCTCCAATTCACGCCCATGATTCGGCTCCTTATAAGTTTCGGCTCCTTATAAGTATGGTGCGATGGCTCAGAACTGCAGCTTGAGCGCGAGTTGGATCGAGCGCGGGCCGCCGATTTGGTACAACGGGTTCAGGCCGCCGTTGGAGCCGCCGGACCCCAGACTGTTCCCCAATGTTTGCGTCGAGTAGCCGAATTGGGAACTCGTGAGATCTCCGATTTGGGGACCGAAGTTCGGGTGGTTGAAGATATTGAAGAACTCTCCCCGAAAGCGAAGCTGCATCTTTTCTGTCAAGCGAAATAGACGCTGGAATGCAATATCCGCCCGTGTCGCTCCATACCCCCGCAAAACATTGCGCCCGAAATTACCTTGCTGACCGGAAGGTGGTGGGCAGAAAGGGCCAATGCTCGCCGATCCATCGGGGCATCCGCCAGGTACAGCGCCGGGCGTGTTGTTGATGATCTTGCCTCCTGGATATTGTGATCCGGAGAGTTCCAGGGGGATGCCCGCGGTTACATTCGGCCGGTATCGAATCGCGGTGCCCGCAGCAAAAGAATAGCCGCCTGTGACGTTCACGGGCGGTGCCGTTCTAGCGAAGACGAATGCGTCAACCGACCAGCCACCCAACGCGGAATGGGCAATGTTATTCCATCCTGGCGAAGGCAGACTGTAGGTCACACCAGCGGTAAAGGCATGTCGAATGTCAAAATCGGAGTTTCCTCGGTCGATTTGAGGATTTGAGATGAAACTCGGCGTGTTCAGGTAAGTTGCGAATGCATCCGTCGAAGCGATGTCGATGGAATGCGACCACGTATAGGATGCTAGTGCCTGCAAGCCCTGCGACAAGCGCCGCTCGAACTTGATTTGCAGGGCATTGTAGTCCGAGGTTGCCAAGTTATCAGTCACACTCACAAACTGAAAATTTGCATTTGGATTCAGCAGATTAGTAACCCGAAGTAGCTGCCGCCCAATTGCGCCGACGTAAGTGAAAGAGAGAGACTGAGCGTTGCCAACGGATTGTTCCAATGCGCCATTCCATTGATACGTACGCGGAAGGCTTAGGTTGGGGGTAGCAACAACGATCTCGGAAACTGGAGGACTGGTGGATAAAATTGGACGATTTGCATTCTGACCCGTCAGCGGGAATGGCACGAGCGAGAACGAGTTTACCGCAAAGAAGGGGAAGTTGTTGGAAAAACCACCGAGTGAGCCGTATCCGAGATCGTAGAAGATTCCAAAGCCACCACCGAGAACAGAGTTCCAAGTATTTCCACCGTGAACTTGATAGGCTGCGCCGATTCGTGGGGCAACATTTCCATAGGTCGTGTCATAGAGCGGTGTGCCGCGAGGTGCCAAGGCAATAGTCGCTGGATCATTGAGCCCGGTTACCGTGAATGGCTGGTTGGCTAGATTCTTCCCCTTCAACGGTGTATTTAAGTCCCAACGAAGGCCGTAAGTCACCGTCAACCGAGGAGTGATCTTCCACGTGTCCTGTCCGTAGACAGCGAAGTTATGGGAAACAAGAGCGACGTTGCCTTGAGCCCCAACAAAAGCAGCGTAAGCACTACCGGAAAGAGCATCGCCCGGCGTCTCGGTGCAGGGTTGCGTGGTGCAGGAGGTCACTCCCGTAAATTCGGCGAATTGGAAGTAAACGCCAGGGCTGCTGAAGGGAGAAAGCCACCGGTAGTCGGCACCAAACTTGAATTGGTGGTTGCCCTTCACCACAGAGACGTTGTCTATAAAGTTAAGCTGCCGTTGCTCATTAACCCCCTGTTTGCCCAGACTGAACTCTCCGGCACCTATGAGCAAAAATCCCAAGTTACTGTTCGATGCTGAAAACCCTGTCGGGAACATCAGTGAATTGGGAAGGGGTACAGCACCGCCGAAATTGTCCATTGTGAAAGCGGTGCTTATTCTGTGGTTGCTGTAATTCGCTCGCGCTTCGTTGCTGATATGTGAGTTGATGAGCTGATTCAGCCCAAGCGTGAAGGTGTGTACGGCGGATGAAATTGATTCAGTCGTGCTGAGAACAGAATAGTACTGAGGACCCCGCTGATCTAAATTGGATGGCGAGTAATTGTATCGACCGAACAGGTTCGTCTTAGAATTCACGACTTGATCCAAGCGGATGCTGTATGCGTTGAGCGAGGATGGGTCTGAATAGCTGGCATTGAACTGGGCCAAGCCGGAGCCGAGCTCCGCCCCGTTCTGAACTGGGTAAGCACTCAGGTACGGCAGCATCGACGGAGCCGTATTCTTTGCTTGCTGCCGTGATGCGCTGTCAGGTACGACGGTTTCCTGCGTCGAGGGCTGGCGTAGTCGCAGCCCTTCATAGGAAAAGAAGAAGAACGTCTTGTCTCGTATGATCGGACCGCCGAAGACACCTCCGAAGTCGTTCTGGCGATCTTTTGCCTTGGGCAGTGGGGGATTGTTCGTATAACCATTAAACCAATCATTAGCATCAAGAACGTCATTACGAAAGTATTCGAACAGCGTTCCGTGGAAAGCATTAGTTCCGGATCGCGTCACAATCGATATCTGTCCGCCTGGAGTACGTCCGAATTCGGGAGCAAACGAGGATGTTTGCACACGAAACTCCTGCATGGCGTCCACCGACACGAGGCTGTTTGTTCCACCCTCCACTGTCAGTGCTGGCAAAGCGCCTCCTGCAACCTGCACGAGTGGCAGGTAAGCGGTAACACCAAAGTTGGCGCTAACGCCGTCCACAGTGAAGTAGTTGGCATCGGCGCGTTGCCCATTGACGCTGAACTGCCCCTGATCGTCGAAAGCTGTTGGTGTCACCACCGCGCCTGGCGTCAGCATGATCAGCGTCTGAAAGGTGCGGCCATTCAGCGGAATATTATCCGCGAACGTGCGATCGACCACGGTGCTCACTGTTCCGTCAGTTGTATTCACCTTCGCGGCATTCGCCGTGACCGTGATGGCTTCAGACGCAGGGCCAACATCCAGCTTGAAATTCTGCTCCAGATTGTCTTGCACGTTGACGGTGATTCCGGTCAGGCGCAGGAGTTTGAAGCCGCTCTTTTCTACTTCCATCTGGTAATGGCCGGGGTGCACGGTGGGAAAACTGAAAAAACCGCTGGTTCCCGTTGCAACCTCGTTCTTCAGACCGCGTTCTGTGTCAATCAGGTGGACTGTAGCATTGGGCACGACAGCGCCGGTCGGATCGGTGACAGAGCCGTAGATCGTGCTCGTTTCTGTTTGCGCGTAAGAGATGCTTACGGCGAGGATTAAGACGAATGGGAGAATGACTACGCGAGAGCTGGGACTCCGAGTCATGGTGCCCCCCCGGAACTCTTCTGGGAATAATATGATACATGTTGGCCGAATGGAAATTGTGATCTGGATCACACCCTCGCGCTAGAAGCACCACTTGCGACGTTTTGCATTAAGATGTACTTCCACATGCGCAAATCGCGCACCCAAGCCGTTATCTCGCTCGCCCTCTTGTTGGCGTGGTGCGCTTGCGCCTTCGCATTAGATCCTTCTCTCGACGTCAGCCAGTACGCGCACACCGTTTGGAGGGTTCGAGATGGGTTCTCCAAGGGTGTAATCACGTCACTAGCGCAAACTCCGGATGGATATTTGTGGGTGGGCACCGAGTCAGGTTTACTTCGCTTCGATGGTGTTCGCACGCTCGAATGGAATGCGCCAGTTGGTCAGCATCTACCTGGAACCCTCATCACCTACTTGGTGGCAGCGCACGACGCTACTCTTTGGATCGGCACTTTCAACGGGCTCGCCAGCTGGAGAGACGGAAAGCTTACGCAATTTCCCGAATTAGGCGGTCGCAACGTGCAGTCGCTACTCGAAACCCGTGATGGCACGCTCTGGGTCGGAATTTACGGAGACCCCGGTGAGGGCAGACTTTGCGACATTCGGAAGGATGTTCTTCATTGCGAGAAGGTCCCATCCGGCATCAGAGCGTTATACCAAGACGAAAAGGGGGCTCTTTGGGTCGGAGTACAGAATGGCTTTTGGCGATGGACTCCCGGACGCGAAGAGTTCTTTTCCGTTCCCAATGACCCGATTGGTATCACGAGCTTTGCTCAGGATGAGACGGGGCAGCTCTTCGTAGGAAGTTCTTCCGGAATCCACCGATTAGTTGATGGCCGCGTTGAATCATATCCGTCACCGGCTCCGTTGTATCACTGGCAGGTTGAACGAATGTTCCGCGACCATAACGGCGGGATATGGGTTGCCACGGCCGAGCATGGGCTTGTGCACATTCACGAAAAGGGCAAGAGAGCAGATGTTTTCACTCACATAGACGGACTCTCCGGCGATTACGTCACGAACTTTCTCGAAGACCGCGAAGGAAACATTTGGGTATCAACGTTCGACGGCATAGATCGGTTTCGCGAGTACGCCATTCCGACGGTTTCTACGCAGCAAGGTCTATCGAATACCGCCGCTTGGTCGGTTCTCGCAGCCAAAGACGGCGCTGTGTGGATCGCAACCAACGGGGGATTGAACTATTGGAAAGATGGAGAGATCAGGGTATTCGGCAGCGACGTAGGCAGGCAGAAATCTTCTGGGAAAGTGGATGGAAGTCCACCGATCTCGCTGTTTCAGGATAGCAGCGGAAGGCTTTGGGTCTCGAACATCAAGGGCGAGGTGGGATACCTGGAAAATCAACGCTTCGTTCCAATACCCGGAGTCCGGGGGGGAACTGTCTATTCGATCGCCGAAGTCCCAAAAGGACACATATGGGTGGCTAATCAACCACAAGGACAGCTATGGATTCGTGACAAGGAGGCTGCACTCTTTCACTGGTTCAATGGGCGCGTGCTCGAAAGTTTCCCTTGGGCTGAGTTGGCACGGAACGACTTTGCGAAAGTCATCATCGCAGATCCTTCGCAGCGCGGGTTGTGGCTGGGGTTTCGCCAGGGTGGGGTCGCTTATTTTGAGGGTGGCCAAATTCGACAGTCCTACTCGGTCGAGAACGGGCTAGGCGACGGGCGGATTACCGATCTTCGTTTTGGTACACGCGGAGCACTCTGGGTCTCCACTAGCAATGGACTTAGCCGTATTAAAGAAGGCCATATAACCACGCTGACAAGCAAAAATGGGTTACCGTGCAACCAAGTCGTGGCTACGATGGAAGATAACGATCACTCTATGTGGCTTAACCTGGCCTGCGGCGTGGCCCGAATTACCCAGGCCGAATTGGACGCCTGGGTCGCCAATCCGCACCGACTCGTAAGCGTCCAGTTTTTCGATACCTATGATGGGGCGCGAACACACTCCGCGGCTGGCGGATACAGTCCCTTGATGGCGAAGTCGGCGGACGGAAAGATATGGTTCTTGCCCTGGGACGGTGTCAGCGTTATTGATCCACATCATCTTCCGTTCAACAGTATTCCGCCTCCGGTGCATGTCGAGAAGGTCATTGCAGACGATAAAACGTATCCTCTATCCGACGGGGTACAGCTGCCAGCAGGCGTCCGCCACCTCGATATCGACTACACGGCGCTGAGCCTGGTCGTGCCCGAGAAGGTGCGTTTCCGCGTCAAGCTCGAAGGTCAGGACAAGGACTGGAGAGAACTGGTCAACGTCCGCCACGTCGAGTACACGAACCTTCCGCCTAAGCACTACAAATTTCGCGTGCTTGCCTGCAATAACAGCGGAGTGTGGAACGAAGAAGGGGCGACGCTGGAGTTCGTGATCCCTCCGGCTTGGTATCAGACGAACTGGTTTTATGCGCTGTGTGCGGCTGCTTTCTTAGCGTCGCTGTGGGCGGCGCATCTATTGCGGGTGCGGCAATTGACGCACGAGTTCAACATGGGTCTGGAACAGAGAGTAGCCGAACGCACGCGCATTGCTCGCGAACTGCACGACACATTGTTGCAGAGTTTCCAGGCACTGCTGCCACTGCTTCAGGCCGGCATCAACATGTTTGGTTCGCGTCCGGCTGATGCACTGAGAACGTTCGAAAAAGCTGCAGATCACGCGTCGCAAGCGATAGCCGAGGGGCGGGATGCAATCCAAGGCATGCGCATGTCCACGGTCGAGAAGAACGATCTTGCCGTAGCCATTCGGACCCTTGGAGAAGAACTCGCTTCTGCTGCGACCCAGCCGTCCTCACCGAACTTTAACGTGGTCGTGGAAGGGACATCGCGCAATCTGCACCCGATCCTGCGAGATGAAGTTTACCGGCTTACGACCGAGGCGCTGCGCAATGCTTTCCGGCACGCGGCGGCGCAGAACGTGGAAGTGGAAATTCGTTACGACGAAAAGTACTTCCGGCTCCGCATTCGGGATGATGGAAAAGGAATTCCGTCAGACGTGCTCAGCGGGGATGGCCGTGAGGGGCATTACGGCTTGCCCGGCATGAGGGAACGAGCCAAACTCATAGGCGGCAAGCTGACCATCTGGACTGAAGTAGATGGCGGTACAGAGATCGAGTTGAACATTCCGGGAGCGCGGGCGTTCGTGAAATCGGCGCGGCCGTTCTGGTACTTTGGAAAGCGCGCCGCCACTGAAACAGATGAGAAGGAACCGATAGAACGTGAGTGAGGCGTCACATCAAATCCGGATTCTTGCAGTGGACGATCATGTTCTCGTAAGAGAGGGCATAGCTGCACTCATCGGTAGTGAACCTGAATTGACTTTGGTAGCGGAAGCCTCAAATGGACGTGAGGCTATCCAGCAGTTTCGTGTGCATCGCCCGGACGTCACCATCATGGACTTGCAAATGCCGGAGATGAACGGCCTCGATGCGATCATCGCGATTCGCGCAGAATTTCCCGATGCAAAGATCATTGTGCTGACGACCTACAAGGGCGATGTTCAGATTCTGAGGGCGCTCAAAGCAGGAGCGCAAGGTTATGTACTAAAGAACACGATTCACAAGGAACTTACGGAAACAATTCGAGCGGTTCATTTGGGAAAGAAGGCTCTTTCTCCAGAGGCCTCGTTCGAAATCGCTGAGCATGCCACCGACGATGCCCTCACGCCCGCAGAAATCAACGTGCTCCGGTTGATCGCCGCAGGAAATGCCAATAAGCAGATTGCCGATCAACTCTCGATTACCGAGGAAACTGTCAAGGGGCGAGTCAAGAACATCCTGTCCAAATTGGGTGCCAGCGACCGAACGCAGGCAGCCATGATCGGTTTGAAGCGAGGGATCATCGAGCTGTAGGTTCCACCCAAGAAGCCGCCCAGGTCCCGAATCCTAAAACTCTAAAGAGTGACGATGTAACTCTCTTTGGGGTTCCCATGCGGTTTGCTACGTCTGTTTTCAATCTTCGTGGACACCGCAAATCTGCTTTGTCGGATATCTGCACCAGGTCTAAGCCAGTCGCAGGGGACTCACATGATCCCGCCGAAAGAATCACCACCATTTCGACACATGATGTCTTGAAGTCCTCGGGGCCGAAATCATCATTCGAGGGTGCGAAAACGGGGAAAAACGGCCCTGTTTGCATCACAAGTGTGACTTCGATGTGTTTCGACTCCTTCCAGCACGGAAATGGGGTGAGTCCTGAGGTTGGAGGGAGAAGTATACCTATGCAGGGTTCGTTTTGGGATTTTGCACACATGCTGCCCCCCACTCCCCGGTGTTTTCAACCACCACATGACGCGAAAAATCTTCCTCGGATAGAAGCCCCTGGTTGGTAGTGCAGCCCTGAGAAGGCTTCGTTAGGAACGAGCCCACGGGGGTCAAAATCCGCCAGCAAGTTTCCCCCAAAAAACACAAACCAAAACAAGGAGAAAACTAATGTTGCTATGGACGCAGTCCGCAAACAGTCCCGTCTCTAAGGAGACGGGGAACATTAACCGCAGATGGCAAGCGATCTGCTTCTGTTTAGAGAAGCACTCTCTTGAGCAGAAGTTGAGATCCATCTTCAACGCCGCCGCCGCTCACGAGTCGAACGCCTTGCCCGTAGGCGCGCACGAATACGAGGTGCTTTCAGACGAGGCGACCTCACTTTGCGAGGCATTCGCGAATGCGTGGAACCAGGACATCGACAGTCTCAGGGCCAAAATACCAGGCTTGGCAAAGCTGGATGCCCTCGCGGCTCCAAAGCAACTGGTGAACTACCGCAGAGTCGCATGGCTCGGCGTAGTTGGCATTCCTCTAGTTCTGTTCGTACTTGGAGCCTGGGCTGGACTCGTCAGCCTCGGATTCCACTTAGTGGCAGGAGGACGATAACGATGCTCATAGAGATTGCAGCAGCTCTCGAAGGACTGCTGTTCACCTGTGCCTGGGCAAGAAGCAGACGAGCACAGCGACGGCAGATGTTGACGGGCAATAGGTGTTCCATCTATTTGCCCGTTGTGGACGATTACCTCAAACGACAAACCGCAGGTGCAAGCAAAGCTGAGGTATTCGCAGCCTCACAGCTCGCCGCAGTTTGTCGTAAAGCTGTTCACACTCAATCGTTCCAATGGTTGCTCCTTCACGGGATTCGTTCAGCCCGTCGCAGGAGAGTCACTTCAACATGGAGGATTGCTTTATGAACTTCACCCCTAGCGCTCGTGGATCGTTTGTCGCGGGCATCGGTTTTTGGTCACTGCTCTGGGCTGCGCTCTTCAAGTCGGACGACTTTGCCGAAGCGTGCGGAGTCCAGCGCTGGTTTAGTTCTGAGCGATGTCTTCGTTGGATTCGTGCGAACAAGACGACAACGCTCCTCGCCACAGAACTTTGGAACTATGGGACACGTGGCATAGACCCCCTTGGGGTGAGTTTCGCCCTCGGCGGAACGCTTACCAACATTGTGGCAATCTTTGTCTTATTGCCGATGCTGGACAGGGCAAAACGCCGTAGATCAGAGCTGAGTATTCAGCGCTAACCAAGGTTTCCAAAGTAGTTCTGTTCATCACAGCAAACCTCCCAAGAACTCCAAACCACGCCGCATTTCGCGGCGATCCAACGAACCATAAATCACGATCAAAGGAGAAGTGTGTATGTCGAGCGTTTATGAAGTAATTACAAGTAGGATAATCGAACAACTTCAAAAGGGAGTCGCTCCATGGCACAAGCCTTGGCGAGTTCGCGGCAAGAATGGATTTCCACGAAGTCTTGTCACGGGGCGCGAATACCGTGGCGTCAACGTCTGGGTGCTATTGAGTGGCGGATACTCGTCGCCGTTCTGGCTGACGTACCGACAAGCCCGTGAGCTTGATGGGCGTGTGCGCCAAGGTGAGCACGGCTACCCCGTTGTTTATTGGAAGTTTGGTAAGCGGGAAATACAGGACGGCGATCAGTTGATCGAGAAGCCATCCGTACTGGTCCGATACTATACGGTTTTCAACGTGGAGCAGTGCGAACGACTGAGAATTCAACCTCCCGACCCGATTAAGGATGAATCGCAGCCAGAACCAATCGAGGCCTGCGAACAAGTCGTCTCTGCGTGGTCGGCCAAGCCCACGATCAAGCACGGCACAGATCAGGCCAGCTATCACAAGGTGCTCGATTGTATCGAGATGCCAGATCGAGCCTGTTTTGACAGTGCAGCCGAGTACAGCAACACGCTCTTTCATGAGTTGGTCCACTCGACAGGGCATCCATCTCGCCTGAACAGATCAAGCCTGACTGAGTTCGAACGCTTTGGCGATGAATGTTATAGCCGTGAGGAACTCGTTGCTGAAATGGGCGCTGCTTTTCTTGCAGGATACTGTGGAATTGACGGTAAAACGTTGGCGAACTCAGCGTCATATCTAGCGAACTGGCTCCAGGCTTTGCGGAATGATTCCCGCATGGTTGTCGTCGCAGGGAGTCAGGCGCAAAAAGCCACAGACCTGATCCTCAATGTCGCTCCTGCGTTGACGACGCCCTAACAACTGCACTCGGTGCGGCCCTCCCTCAGTATTCGCACTTTCAGGAGGAAATCATGTTCGATCTATTGGTAATCGCAGTCGTGTGTCTGGCTTATGCAAAGGTCAAAAGGACAATCGTTGCGAAGCAGAGATGGACTGAAGCCAATGCCCACGAGCGGGAAAGGATTGTAAAAGACGAGTGCGCGTGGCGAGTGATCGGCAGAGTAATGGCCGCGGCTGGCCTCGGGATCGGCGCATTCACCATCGCCTCTCCTGGATTGGCAGTGATGTGGACGCTGGTTGCTTGGCGAGTAGTCAAACCCATCAAGGCCGAAATGAGGGAGGCTGGCAAGTTTCGCTCCTCGGGAGCAAGCGATGAACCTCCGTATTTGTGGTGAGAACGACAACCTTACTCTCGTGGCAATGGACCCAGTCCTCAACACTCCAGGTAATTAGGAACACACGAATACCATCCAGTGGTACTCGTGTATTCCTCTCTCCAGTACAAATGAGGTTTCCACGGCTTAAATTCTTGGGATTACCGATTAGGCGATTTCGACTGTCGCTGTGACGGGTTTTAGGTCGCGTCCCTCAGGCACTAAGCTGCCTCATCCATAAGACCTTGGGCTGATTTCTGTCGAAGCCCACTACACAGACTTCTTTGCTTTTCGCCGCAAGACCTGTTTGCCCAGCATCTACATTTTTGTCGTGTGCTGTCGGTCGCGTGAATTACTACGGCATGTTGCTTCCGTCGTCCTTGCTCCTCTTCCTCGACACTCGCTTTGCGAACGACCATTGGGGAGGCGCTTGGCGGCTCATCCCTGTGGTAGGAGGTCCTTCAGAAGCAGGCTTGCTAGCAAGGATTGCTGGCGCGTCTGACCAGCACTTTCGGAGTCAACCTGAGCTGTGCTGGAAGCCAATAGTATGTTGAGAAAAAACAGAAATGCGATCTCGCGTGGTGAACAGATGCCTATTGGCAGTGCGAGATTGTTGCGTCAGGCTGCGCTACGATTTTCGATTGCCAGAGAGTGGTTGCGCCCCGACTGTGTCGATCATTCCTGCGTACTAGGCCGATGCTCTCGATGATTCCCAGGTCACGCGCCTCCTGCATCACGCCGCCGATCGCACGGAGGTCGTTTGTCTTCACCTCCGAACGCGCAAGTTCCTCAAGAACATCGAACGACGTGAATTGCCTGCGCTGCCTTGCAAGACGCATTGTTGCGGCAAGAGCGGCTGACTTCCATGTGGGGTTAGCGTGAGCGGAACAGGTGTTAATGTGCTGCTGGGTCGTTTTGGTAGGTGCCATTTGTAAGCCCTTTCTGATTGATTCCTTTGGCTGCTTTGAGCCTCGTTTGGCCTCTACCATTACCTAGTATAGAACTTCTGGGCGTCATGTGAGACGCACATGAGGTTGCTTGCATCTAACGGGTAGGAAGAGTAAGGCATTCCCGTCTATAAGAGCCGCCTTCGAGCGGGTGACGGGCAACAACGAAATCAGCCTTGACATGTCTGGAGCGCAACGAAGCCAGAAATGATGGGCAGGAGTCCCAGGAGCAAATCCGGCACTGGGAGCCGTGGATCACAGTAGGCGAGTTCTGGGATGTTCCCGTAGGAGCCATCCGAAGGGACACCCTGGAATGAGAAGTTCCGAGCGTAGATTGTAGTACCCGCCGAAACTATGTGACCTCGAAGAGATCACTTCGAGGTGTCTCTAATGACACAAAAGCATTACGAAAGTCTCGCCAAGAAAATTCTTGGCGGGATTGAGGACGTAATCACTCTGAAGCTTCGGGAATTGAAAGATGACCTCCTGAAGCTACGGGAAGGGTTCCAAGAAAAGAAAGCTCACCAGAAAATTGCCGGTTGCAAGAGCTGGGATGAGTTCTGCAAGACGAAACTTCACCGGACGAAGCGGGCCGTCAACCTGCTGCTTGCCGGTAAACCACAGGTGAAGAAAGAGCAAAAGAGCCGGGAAGAAACTTCTCACCGAAAACCGGTAGATCAACAGGTTGGATCGATTGAGGCCGCGCCAATTAAAGAAGATTGGCCAGCTTTGCCGGAAGAAGAAGGAGAACCTGATCCTGACTCGGTTCGGGAAGCGATGGCCTGTAACCCGGATGCTGCACCAAAGAGCAGGCACAAAAGCGGCCCAGGAATTTCCTTTGAGGAAGATTTGGAACGGGTGCGGGACAAGGCCAGGCACATCTTCCACAAAACCGACAACCCTGAAGAGATCGCCCGAACGTTCGCGAAACTTCTCCAACTGCTATACCCCCACAGGCGTTTCAAAATTGCAATCGAGGAGATCGAACTTCCTCCCAGGCCACGGATGTTCAATATGGTTGCACACCCCACAGCGATTACGGGGTGTGTGCCTCAGTCCAAGAGCTCGGCCGAAAAAGCTGGGCTGCTGGACAAATGGGAGGAAGATAAGCGCCAGGTTCTTCAAGAAGCAGGTCTCGCTCCAGAAGCAACGGAGGTGGCCAATGCGTAAAGGAGATCTGACGCTGAACAGCTACAACTTGATCCGCGGCCTGTTGAGTGATGGTAAGGTGACAGTATTCTTCCACGCTGTAGATAAACGGCTGGAAGCTTACCTCAGGAACTGGCCCTCTACGGAATGGCTCTCTAAGGCAATTAACTCCCAGCGACTGATCTTGGCTGACGCTCGTGGATGTCCGCCAACATGGACAGCCGTCGCCCAGTGGATCGATGCCATCCGCAAACAGTTCCCGGATCGCAAGATCGTGCTGCTGATCGATAATGTCGGTCGCTACCAATGAACGCGTCTGTCGTGGAACCGTACGTCGATTCCGAGAAGGGTGCTGCATTTCTTGGAATCGCCTGCAAGACACTTCTGGAGTGGGCGAGAAAGGGAATAATCCCTGGATACCCATTAGGTCTAGGAGTGCGGAAAACCTGGCGCTTTCGCATTTCCGAGCTGGACTCCTGGATGAAAGCCACGATACGATCGGCGAGCCATCCACCTCTTCCCTCAAGGAGGAGGACATGAAGAAGGTGGGATACGGAAGCGGTTTTCTGAGCGTGGTAAAACGCGTGACCGGTGACGTTCTAGCCTATCGCTGGTACGACACCGGCAGAGGGCGAAAGAGGGTCTTAGGACCGATCCGCAAGTTCAAGTCTGAGGCTCAGGCGTGGAAGGAGGTTGAACGCCTG
>Ga0126371_10003321_pt1 | contig 14050 bp, 14 predicted proteins | sample PanSoiMetaPlot_4_FD_110145 | JGI IMG/M metagenome (GOLD analysis project Ga0126371, IMG submission 110145) | Tropical forest soil microbial communities from Panama - MetaG Plot_4 | ecosystem: Environmental > Terrestrial > Soil > Tropical forest > Bulk soil | place: Panama | collected 2016-02-17 | reverse complement strand
GGGCGCCTTGGGCGCGGCCACGCCGTTTGAACCGGTTATAATATGAGCCGCGGGCGCGGCGACCCCGGACAGCGTCTGCGGCCCACCGCCTTCTTTCCGCCAGAGGTAGTCTTCGTAATTGCCCGGGAACACGGTAACGTTGCCGTCTTCAATTTCGATGACGCGAGTGGCCAGCCGGTCGATGAAGTAACGGTCATGTGAGACAAACACAACGGTCCCGGTGTATTCCTGCAGCGCCGTCAGCAGCACGTCTTTGGCGCGCATGTCCAGGTGGTTCGTAGGCTCATCGAGCAGCAGGAAATTCGACGGCATCAGCAGCATGCGCGCTAATGCGTAGCGGTTGCGCTCTCCGCCCGAAAGCACCCCGATCGATTTGAAGACGTCGTCCTCAGAGAACAGGAAGCAGCCCAGAATGTTGCGCAGCTCGGTATTAGTGGCGCGCGGCGCTACCGTACCAATGTCATCGAGCAGCCGCGCCGCCGGGTCCAGCTCCTTATATTGATCCTGGGCAAAGTAGTCGGGCTCCGCATTGTGCCCCAAGGTATAGGAGCCGATAGTCACGGGCTCCGTGCCAGCCAGGATCTTGATAAGCGTCGACTTCCCCGCCCCGTTCACGCCGACCAATGCCACGCGGTCACCGCGTTCGATGATGAACTTCGCTCCTGAAAAGACAAGGTGGTCGCCATAACTCTTGGAGACGCTTTGAAATTCGGCGACCACGCGTCCGCTGGCCTTCGGCTGCGGAAACTTGAAGTGGATCGTTTTTTCTTCCGGCGGGATCTCGATCCGCTCGATCCGCTCCAGCTCCTTGATGCGGCTTTGCACTTGTTTCGCCTTGGTGGCCTGGTAGCGGAACCGGTTGATGAAGGCTTCCAGCTGCTTGATGCGATCCTGCTGGTTGTCATAGGCCGCCTGCAACTGCGCCAACCGCTCAGTCTTCTGCTGCTCGTAACGGCTGTAACCCCCGGTGTAAAAGTTCAGGTCTTTGTTCCACAGTTCGACGATCTTGCGCACGGTCACATCCAGGAAGTAGCGGTCGTGCGAAACCAGCACAATGGCGTGCGGATACGATTCCAGGTAGCCTTCGAGCCAGTTGCGGGCTTCTAAATCGAGGTGGTTGGTGGGCTCGTCGAGCAGCAGGAGGTTCGGTTTTTCGAGCAGCAGCTTGGCAAGCGCGATGCGCATCTGCCACCCGCCGGAGAATTCCTCGGTGCGCTTCTTCCACTCGCGCTGCGGGAAGCCGAGGCCGGAAAGCACCGCGCCCACCTGCGCCTCCAGCGCATACCCGTCGTGGGCGTGGAATTCGCTCTCCGCGCGGTGGAAGCGCTCGGCCACCTGGGCATATTCGGCACTCGCGGGATCGAGCTCGGCCATGCGGTGCGTCAACTGCTCCTGCTCTTCCTCCAGAGCCCGGATGTCGTCGAATACGGTCATGCACTCCGCGAATACGCTTCGCCCCGAAAGCGAAAGCCCCTCCTGCGGCAGGTAGCCAAGCGTCAGGCCTTTTTGCGTGGTGAGCGTTCCGGAGTCGAGCCCCTCCATGCCCGCGAGCACTTTCAGCATTGACGATTTGCCCGTGCCATTGGCGCCGACAATGCCGGTCCGTTCGTTCGGCGTCACCAGCCAGTCGGCATTCTCAAACAGGACCTTGGGGCCGTAGCGCTTTCCCGCCCCGGTGAGTTGGATCATGGAGTCTCTATTTACTTATTCTAGCGGAGGGCAAGAAAACGGCCCGGGCTGCGGGGCCCGACGCGTCCGCAGGCCCGGGGACCGGACAGGGAGGAGAAGGTTTTTCTCTGGACACCTGTCACTAATATAGACGCAGCAGGCCCGGTTCCGGTCACAACCAGTATTGATACGCACCGGCGCTGATCACGTAGATTCCGAGCGCCGCATTTGTTACGGCATGAGCCAGGATACAGTCGGCCAGGCTCTTAGTGCGGACCAGCCACCAGTTGTAGGTAATTCCAGCAAGCAGCCCGACCTCCCAATAAGGGCCGTGCTCGGACGCGAACAGCACCGCCACAACCCAGAATGCCACCCGCGAATATGTGCCAAGTGGCACTTTTTGGAAGTCCCTGCTATCGATCAGCCACCGCATCAGCCAGCCGCGCCAGAACAGTTCCTCCACCACCGGTACTAGCCCGGCGGTAGTCAGCATCCGGATGGTGAGAAAGAACCGGTCATGTTCCAGCGCGGGGGTCAAGCCGGTCACGGCTGAGCCGGTAAGGGAATTCTCGAAGAGCCCCGAATGCCGGTAGTGAAATAGCAGGTCGGGGCCGATCCAGATCAGGAACACGGCGATGCCGAGGGCGGCGCTGGCAAGCGCGGAAGCAGGTCGCACGCTTAGAAACGGCCGCGACCAAACGAGGATCACTCCCAGTACGATCAACAAACGCGCCGTGTGGACAATTGGTGGCGCAATAGGAGTCGCGCGGCCCAGAGCCAACAAGCCCACGTAGACGGCAAACGGTGCAACGTAAGCCAGAGTCGGTTTGCGGCTCACGACCGGCTAGCGGCCCCGTCGCGAATTGCTGGCAGGAGGCGCCGGCGGGCGCGCGTTGATGACCGGAATCAGCGTGTTGCGCGAAGGCGGCTGCGGGTTGGCGCGCGCCACCAGTTCCCGGTTCAGCGTGGCGACGAATTCCTGAATCTGCAGCTGCATCTCGCCCATCTTTTCGCGCATGTTCAAAATGATCTCGACGCCCGCCAGGTTCACGCCGAGGTCGCGCGTCAGATGCAGGATCACCTCGAGCCGGTCGAGATCGTCGTCGGTGTACAGGCGGGTATTGCCCTCGCTCCGGGAGGGCTTCAGCAGCCCCTCTCGCTCGTACAGCCGCAAGGTCTGGGGATGGATCTCGTACTGCTCCGCGACCGAGGAGATCATGTACGCCGCTTTGGATTTCGCTCGTGCCATCGTTACACCTTCGACCACATGTCGCTGCGCGGATCCTCGGGATGGAGCTTGGCCATTTTGCGGAGCAGTTCCCGGGTCTCTTCGTCGCGCGGCTCAGGCGCTTCGATGGCGACCTCGACAATCTGATCGCCGCGCTCGCCGCTGCGCTGGTTCATCACACCTTTTTCGCGCAGGCGAAAGCGCTGCCCGTTCCTGGTCCCCTGTGGAATTTTGAGAACCGTGCGGCCATCGATGGTCGGCACTTCAATCTTGGCGCCGAGCGCGGCCTCCCACACGGTAACCGGCACCTTGATTTCGATATTGTCGCCGTCGCGATGGAAGAACGGATGATCTTCCACCTTGGTGGTGATGTAAAGGTCTCCCGGTGGCGCACCCTGCGTACCGGCGTTGCCTTTGCCGGGAACGCGGAGCCGGGAGCCGTTGCGGGCGCCGGGTGGAATGCGCACTTCCACCGTCTCGGTCCGGGTGACCCGGCCATCCCCACCGCAGGTTGGGCACGCATTCCGCAGTTTGCCGGAGCCCCCGCACCGCGGACAGCTCAAGTTGAACTTCATGGCTCCCGCCATCTGGGAAACGTTGCCGGTGCCCTTGCATTGCGGACAAGTCACCTCGCCTGTACCCGTGGAGCCGGTGCCATGGCAGGTGGCACAGACGTCGTAGCGTGTAATACTCAGCCGCGCCTGGGTACCCTTGATGGCCTGCCAGAAATCGATATCCATCACGTATTCGAGGTCGCCGCCTTTTTCGGGTTCCGGTTGCGGCGCCCCGCGCCCGCCAAAGAACTGCGAGAAGATATCGCGGAATCCGCTTCCGGCCGAGGCGCCCGCGCCGGACTCGTACCGGCGTCCGCCGCCGGCCGCGTTGGACACGAAGTCGGAGAAATCGAAACCCCCGAAATCCATCGTTGGGCCGCCCGGGTGAGGCGGCGCGCCTGGTCCGGCGCCGGCAAACCCATTGTCCGAGTAGACGCCGAACTGGTCGTACATCTGGCGTTTCTTGGAGTCGCTCAGGACATCGTAGGCTTCCTGGACGTTCTTGAAGCGCTCCTCGGCCGCTTTGTCACCGGGATTCAGGTCCGGGTGATACTTCCGTGCGAGCTTCCGATAGGCCTTTCGGATATCATCGGCCGAGGCCTTGCGTGGAACACCTAGTGTTTCGTAATAGTCGTGTTTAGGGGCCGTGGGCATTGAAAAATGGGCAGCCGTTTCCGGCTGCCCGCCTACTTACTTTTTGTCGTCGACATCGACGAACTCGGCGTCGACTACGTTGTCTTTTCCGCCGTCTTTCTTGCCCTGATCGCCGCCCGGCTGGCCGCCATCGGTGGGGGGCTGTTGCCCGGGCTGCGAGGAGGCGGATTTATACATCGCTTCGGCCAGCTTATGGCTGGCAGTGGTCAGCCGGTCGGTCGCCGCGTTGATGCGGTCCGGATCGTTCTCGTTGATCGCCTTTTTGGTCTCGGCGAGCGCGTCTTCGATTTCCTTGGCCTCGGCCTCGCTCACCTTGCCGCGATGCTCCTTGAGCGTCTTTTCGACGTTGTAGACCATGGCATCGGCCTTGTTCTTGGCCTCGATGGTGTCGCGCTGCTTGCGGTCATCGGCCGCGTGGGACTCAGCATCCTTGGCCATCTTCTCGACTTCGTCCTTGGACAAGCCCGAGGACGAGGTGATGGTGATCTTCTGCTCGTTGTTGGTGCCCTTGTCCTTAGCGGTCACGTTCAGGATGCCGTTGGCATCAATATCGAAGGTCACTTCGATCTGCGGCACGCCGCGGGGCGCCGGCGGAATGTTGGCGAGTTGGAATACGCCCAGCATCCGGTTATCCCGCGCCATAGCGCGCTCGCCCTGGTAGACCTTGATCTCCACCGACGGCTGATTGTCGGCCGCGGTCGAGAAGACCTCGCTCTTCCGGGTCGGAATCGTCGTGTTGCGCTCGATCAATTTGGTGAAGACGCCGCCCAGAGTTTCGATACCGAGCGAGAGCGGGGTCACGTCGAGCAGCAGCACGTCTTTGACTTCGCCGCCGAGCACGCCGCCCTGCACCGCGGCGCCGACCGCCACGACTTCGTCCGGGTTCACGCCCCTGTGCGGCTCCTTGCCGAACAGGTTCTGGACAATTTGCTGGATCCGCGGCATGCGGGTCTGACCGCCGACGAGCACGACTTCGTCAATTTGGGACGGGTTCGTGATGCCGGCATCCGCCATGGCTTGCTTGCAGGGGCCGACCGAGCGCTGAACAATGTCTTCTACCATCTGCTCGAAGCGTGCCCGGGTGAGTTTCATCTGCAAGTGCTTCGGACCGCTGGCATCGGCGGTGATGAACGGCAGATTGATCTCCGCCTCGAGCAGCGTCGAGAGCTCCATCTTGGCTTTCTCGGCCGCTTCTTTGAGACGCTGCAGCGCCATCTGGTCCTTCGAGAGGTCGATGCCGTTTTCCTTCTTGAACTCGGAGACGATCCAGTCGATGATGCGCTGGTCAATGTTGTCTCCGCCCAGATGGGTGTCGCCATTGGTGGATTTCACTTCGACGACGCCATCGCCGACTTCCAGAATCGAGATGTCGAAGGTGCCGCCGCCGAAGTCATACACAGCGATGGTTTCGTTCTTCTTCTTGTCGAGACCGTAGGCGAGCGCCGCGGCCGTCGGCTCGTTGATGATGCGCATCACTTCGAGTCCGGCAATTTTGCCGGCGTCCTTGGTGGCCTGCCGCTGCGCATCGTTGAAGTAAGCCGGAACAGTGATCACAGCCTGGGTGACCTTGCCTCCCGTGTAGGCTTCGGCTGCTTCCTTGAGCTTGGTGAGGATCATGGCCGAGATCTCCGGCGGCGAATATTTTTTGCCCGTTATATCCACACGAGCGTCGCTGGCGTCGCCCCGGACGACCTTGTAGGGCACCATCTTCATCTCTTCGTTGACTTCGTCGTAGCGGCGGCCCATGAACCGCTTGATGGAAAACACGGTGTTCTCGGGGTTGGTGATGGCCTGGCGCTTGGCCACCTGGCCGACCAGCCGCTCCCCGCTCTTCGTAAAAGCAACCACCGACGGGGTGGTCCGGGCGCCTTCCTGGTTCGCGATCACGGTGGGCTGACCACCCTCCATGACGGCAACCACGGAATTGGTGGTGCCCAAGTCAATACCAATAATCTTTGCCATAAGTCTTCAAATCCTCGCGTTAATCATGATTTAGAATGGCGGCCGGCGGGGAGGATCCCACTGGCTTAGTACATACCCATTATCAAATTTTAGTGGAACATTGTCAAGTTTTTATAACTTGCTTATTATCAATCAATCAGCGCTTGCCGGGCACGCTCCGCCAGGACTTGAGCCAAGCCTGAATGGCCTTCCAAAGGCCGCGCCACGCGGATTTCGAGTCCCGGGTGAGCCTCCCGGATGCCCGCGATGAGCTGGGGCAAGTCCTGCTCAATATGGAGCCCGAAGGTCAGGAAGTAGGGCACCACCACGACTCGCTGAACGCCCTGGCTGGCGAGGTCGGAAACGGCGCCCGCCAAGTCCGGTTGGCCCAGTTCGAGGAAGGCCGGGGCGACCTGGCGAAATGAACCCATTTGAGCCAAGTCCCGGGCAACGGCCCGGACGCCCTCGTTCGCAGATTCAACGCGAGAGCCATGCGCAAACAAGATGACGGCAAACGACGAAACGAACCCATTGCCGTCACCCGCCACAGTCCGCCGCCTCCGCTTTCAGTGTAGCGCGCCGGTTTTCGGCTCCTCTATGATGGAGACTCGGTTCCAGATGAATCTGCCCGCAAGAGAAAAAGGCGCGCCCGCAGCGTGGGTCATCGGGATGAGTAGCCTGAGCTTCGGGCTGGTCGCGGGATTCATCATCACAGCGCTGCCGTTTTTGCTGGCCAAGGCGGGCGTGAGCGTGGACCGCATCGCCGGTGTAAGCGCGACGGCTATGTCGCCCACCTTTTGGGCGTTTCTCGTTACACCAATTATTGACGTGGTTCACGCGCCGGCTGTACGCTTTTGCGCTCGCTGTGGCTGCGGCGCTCGGGCTGGCGGGCGCGCTCTGGTGGTTTTCGCCGGCGCGTCTTTCACTCTTCACAGCTCTACTGTTGCTGGCGGAACTCGCGATCGTCCTGCAGAGCAGCGCCGTCAACGGCTGGACTTCCGAGTTCGTGCCGAATGAGGCGCGCGGTAAGGTGGGCGGATGGATCAATGCGGCGAACCTTGGCGGCGGGGCACTGGGATCGATGGTGATCATGTGGTCGGCCGCGTACGTGACGCTTCAGACTCTCGGTTTGCTGATCGCCCTCGCCGTAGTCGCGTCTTCGTTGTTCCTATTGTGTTTTCCGGAGCCGGCAAAACCGGTGCTCGGACTCCGCCAGATCTTCGGCGGCACCTTCCGAAGCGTAGTGAAAACCTCGCGGCAGCCACAGGTGCTCACCGGCTTTCTCATTTTTTTGGCACCCGCGAGCTGCGTGGCGGCTATCAACCTGTTTGCCGGCTTGGGCAATGACTTCCACACGACTGCGGAACGGGTGGTCTGGATCACCGGAGCGGGCGCCGCCGCAACGAGCGCACTGGGCTCGGTTTTGGGAGGCTACATCGCGGACCGCGTGGACCGCGGCGTGCTCTACCTGGCCGGCGGCGCACTGGCGGGATTTTGCGCCTTGGCGATGGCCTGGACCCTGCACACCCAAGCCGCCTTCACGGCCGGAGTGCTGGCGTACAACGGGATCGCCGGTATCACGTACGCGGCGTTCTCGGCGTTGGGCTTGCAACTGGTGGGCGTCGGTAATCCCACGGCGGCGACACAACTCGGGCTCTTCGCGGCATCGACCAACGGCGCCATCGTCTATATGACTTGGGCGGACGGCCAGGGGTACCGGCTCTTCGGTGTCAAGGGCCTGTTCCTGGTGGATGGGCTGGCCAGCCTCGGCGCGGCGATCCCTCTGCTCCTGTTCCTGCGCTGGAGGGCGCAGCGGTCCCAAGCGGCACTCGAGACAGTTCCCGCCGGCGCGGTCCCCGAAGAAACCTGAACACGGCCGCTGCGTTGAGTGCGTGCATCAGAATTGCCCTGGAACGCTTCGTCGATCAGCAAATCAAAACTTTCGCCGGCGTCGTGCGGACGCAGACGTCTATCGTTCTGTCTTCACCAAAGGACAGCGTCACCGGCCTTACGGCGCGACCGCCGTCCCGCGCGCAGCCTCATTGAGGAATTACGTCCTTGAAGTGCTTGCGGTCTTCGATCGCCTGCGCTTCCTGCTCCTGCTCGTCCAACTCCATCTCAAACCCGGTTTCGAGGCGGCTGAGGATTCGGGGCAGCCCGTAAGGATCGACGAAGGTATCCGGGCTGTACTTCTGTCCGGAGTGAAACTTCGCGCGCAGACCGAATTGACCGGCATGCGACGTGAGGTAGATGTCGCAGGGAAGCTGGCGCAGCACGTCGAAGGTGCGCGCGTAATCGGCGGCGATCCCCGGATATTGCGGATTCTTGATCAGCACGGTCCCCTCGTTAAGGACGGGAAGATTGGCGATCAGCACGTGATACTCACGGCCGTTCTCAGTGATGTTCATCGTGTAGCTGGTGCTGCCCTTGGTGTGGCCCGGCGTCAGGTGTGCCGTGAGCGTGGTGCCGCCGAGTTCGATTTTGCCGCGGTCCTTGAAGGTCTGGTCCACGCTGACCGGCGGAAACCAGCCGGCGCTGCCGAACAGGTAGTCGGTCTTGCCGCCCGTTTCCAGCAACTCGGCTTCCTGCTCGATGGCCAGCATCCGGGCGCCGGTGAGGCGCTTGATCGTCGCCATGGCGGCGACGTGATCGCTGTGCGCGTGAGTGGCCAGCAGGATTTTGATGTCGTTGAACCGGAAACCCAGAACCTTCATCCGCTCCCGGATTTCTCTGACCGAGTACTCGAACCCCGAGTTGATCAGAATGTCGCCCTTCGGCGTCACCACAAGAAAGGCGGCCAGATCGGTGTCGCCCACGTAGTATAGGTTGCCGGCGATGTGGATGGGTGGAACCGGCGGCTGCGCCAGAGTCAGCGCCGGAAGTACCGCGACGAGAACCGAAAGCCTACGTCCGCTCCAGCGCGATCGTGTAGTCGTACCACTCAACAATCTTGCCCTCTTTGAGAAAGAACACGCCCACGCCGTGCCAGGACTTCAGTGGGCCGCCGGTGAAGTGGTCAATCCGCTCGTTGAATACCATGGGGCCCTTGGCGAGCGTATCGAGCACCTCGAACTTTTCCACACGATCGAGAAAACTCTTGATGCGGTCGTTCACCGCCTGCTTGCCCTTGTTGGGCTCCTGCGTTTCACTCACCCGGTACGCCGCGTTGTCGGCGAAGAACGACATCACCTTGTCGAGATTGTGGCCGGACCAGGAGGAGCAGAAGTCGGTCACGATTTGAGCGTTGGCCTTCTCCGCGGCAGTCCATGCAGCGGCATGCGAGTTCTTCGGGAAGGCGAATGCCGCGAACCCGGCGCCGGCCCCAGCGATCATTTGACGGCGGTGGAGTTTCATACCGTGTCAGTGTATCAACTCGGGGAGGCGGGAGACGGGACGCCGGACGCCAGTTCGGCTCAAATGATGCCGCCGAGCCAGTCGAGCAGCCGCTGCCAGGAAAGGGAAAACCACTCGCTCCAGGAACCCGCCGCAATGGGCGTAGGGTGGACCTGATCGACCTGACGGAAGCCGGCAGGTGGCTTAAACAGGGTCGGATCCAGAGGGGCTTCGGAGAGATCAATCACTTCCGTCAAACGGTGTTGATCCTTTTCCCAGATGGGCAGACCTCGCGGGCGCTGCCCGTTCGTCTTGATGGAAGGCGCGGACGGGCGATCGCCTCGGTGCATGTCGATTGTTGCAAACAGCACCACGGCTGTGCGGCTGGCGTACGGGCCAGGAATGTCAAGATACCAGCCGTCGGTAACGGTCTCCTGAGTGTCGCTGGGAGGCTGATCGCGGTACTCGGTGTGACGACGCTCAGTGGTGAGGATGTGGCGGGCCGTGTGGCCGAATGCCCGCCGCTGCTCGCCGGTGTCCCGCGTTTCAATATCGAAAACGATCGTCTGATCGACCTTCTCCGGTTGAACGGCAACCCCGAAGCTGTAGATGGAGTATTCGCGCCGCGTCGGGTCAACCGTGATGGTGCGCCGGTTGAGCGAATCGATGATGGTGTAGCCGCCGCGGTCGGTGTCTGTCCGCTGAACCGGGCTCTTGTAGTATTCGATTCGAGTTGTCGTCAGCGAGCCGAACGTGTCCTTGATCCGGATTTTGAGATCGGCTCGCAGGGGCGCGGCGAGCGCCACCGCCATGCAGAACACGAACCGCTGGCCGCCCCCGCCAACCATGGTTCCAGGGTAGCCCCAAACAAGCTCTTGTCAAATTCTCTATAATGAGATACCCTCTCAAAATAGAGAATGGGAACCGATCTTCAGCTAGGGCCGACTTCCGCGGTAGAGCGGCGGATTGCGGAGCGGCTGGCCGCGCTGCGGACGGAGCGCGGTTGGTCATTGGACGCTCTGGCGGAGCGCACCGGGATCAGCCGGGCCACCTTGTCGCGCATCGAGCGCGGCGAGTTGAGTCCGACTGCGAATATCCTCGGGCAGCTCTGCGCCGCGTTCGGCTGGACGCTCTCGCGGCTGATCGCTGAGGCCGAAGGGCAGCCCACCAGCCTCATCCGCGCCGCCGATCAGGTCGAGTGGGAGGACCCGGAGTCGCGCTACGTCCGCCGGGCGATTTCGCCTCCGGGCGCCGGGCTGCGCGCCGAAATGGTGGAGGTACGGTTTCCGCGCGGAGCATCGGTACGATTCGATTCTTCGCCGGTTCCCGGGTTGGAGCATCATCTGTGGATGCTCGACGGCACGCTGGATCTCACGGTAGGCGGCGTCACTTTTCGGCTGCGTCCCGGCGATTGTCTGCGCTACGTCCTGAATGGGCCCACGCGGTTCGAATGCGTAGGGAAAAAGCCCGCCCGTTATGCGATTGCCATGGTGCACCCGTGAGAAACAGGGGGACCATATGACTGACTTTTGCATTACCGAGTGGAAGTGTGAAAGCGAACGCCAGGATGACGATCTGGAGATGCTGGCGGAGATGCTGCATGCCTCGGTGCACGCCGGCGCCAGCATCAGTTTTATATACCCGTTTCCGTTGGAAGAGGCCCGCGCATTCTGGCGCGATGCTGTGTTGCCCGAAGTCCGGAAGGGCAAACGGCGGATTTTGGTAGCGCGCGCGGAAGGCCGAATCTTAGGCACGGTGCAATTGGTGCCGGCCACGCCGCCAAACCAGCGCCACCGCGCCGACGTCATCAAGTTGATGGTGCATCCGAAGGCGCGGCGTTGCGGGATTGCGCGCGCGCTCATGAACGCGATCGAAGAAGTGGCGCGCTCCGAGGGGCGGACGCTGTTGACGCTGGACACGCGCACGGGCGACTCGGGCGAGCCGCTGTATCGCTCCTTGGGTTACGTGACGGTGGGTGTGATACCGAGATACTCGCGCGCGGTAGATTCGCCGGCTATGGAAGCCGCGAGTTTTTTGTATAAAGAGCTGGCCTGACGCGCCATAATGAGGGCATGGCACAAGCGCTCCGATTCCAATGCCAACCGGGATGCACCGCGTGCTGCACGCAGCGCGGATTTGTCTGGTTGACGGAAGAAGACCTGGCGCGGGCCGCTGAATTTCTGGGCATGACGCCGCGCGCGTTCGAGCGGCAGTACGTCTATCGAACCAGCAGGCGCATCCGGCTGCGCGTGCCTCGTGACGCAAACTGCCATTTTCTGCGGGACGGCGGCTGCTCGATTCATGCGGTAAAGCCGACCCAGTGCCGCATTTTTCCCTTCTGGCCGGAATTGGTCGAGAGCCGCCGCGAATGGCGAAAAGCGGCGAAGTTTTGTCCAGGGCTGGATCAGGGCCCGCTGGTGCAGATCCAGACCGCCAAGGAACTGGCGCGCGAAATGCGCGAGGCATACCCGTCGCTGTATTAACGAAGAGCAGGCTGGAGAACGACACGCCTTCGCACGGCGAACGCCAGGCTGCGGGCAACCCGCTCGGTCGGCCTTTGGCGCTGCCAGCGGCGATAGCGCCGCAGGGCATACAGCACGGCCAGATCCACCGCGGCGGCGAAAGCGAAGATCAGTGCGTCGGCTAAATCCATTTGCTTTCTCAATCGGAACATGGAACCGGATTGGAGACCATCCCCAGGGGTAATGGGGACGTAATGGAACTTTTGCGCGATGTTAGACTCGTTGATTAAATGCCCAAAGCGACACATCTGGAATGCAGCCTTTGCCAGCAGCGGTTTGACGCCAGCGAGGTGAACGGCTTGTGCAGCTGCGGCGGGCCGCTGCTGGTACGGTACGATCTCGATTTTTTGCGCTCGCGGTGGCCGCGGCGCATGGTTCCCAACGGACCGCCGAACATGTGGCGCTACGCGCCGGTTTTGCCGGCCGCCGACGACCACGTGATTTCCCTGGGAGAAGGCTGGACCCCGCTGATTCGGACGACGCGGTTGGGTGCGCGCATTGGCGCCGAGAATCTCTGGGTCAAGGACGAAGGACTGAATCCGACGGGCTCGTTCAAAGCACGCGGCCTTTCCTGCGCCATCTCCATGTGCGTCGAGCTGGGAGTCCGGAAAGTGGCGATTCCGTCGGCCGGCAACGCGGCGGGAGCCCTCGCCGGCTACGCGGCAGCGGCCGGGATCGAAGCGCACATCTTTCTTCCCTGCGATGTGCCGCAGTCGAATTACCTGGAGTGCATGGCCTACGGCGCCCAGGTGACGCTAGTGAATGGGTTGATCAGCGATTGCGCGCGCATGGTGGCCGAGCGCGCTCCGGCCGAGGGCTGGTTCGACATCAGCACGCTCAAGGAGCCCTACCGCATCGAAGGCAAGAAGACGATGGGCTACGAAGTCGCCGAGCAGCTGGATTGGGAATTGCCCGACGCCATCTTCTATCCGACCGGCGGCGGCGTCGGCATGATCGGCATGTGGAAGGCCTTCGAAGAAATGGAGCGGCTCGGTTGGATCGGCAGCCGCCGGCCCAAGATGGTGGCGGTGCAAGCCGAAGGGTGCCAGCCGGTAGTTCGCGCGTTTGAAGAGAACGAGCCGCGCAGCCGCTTCTGGGACGGCGCGCAGACAGTGGCGTCGGGCCTGCGTGTGCCCAAGCCGTTGGGGGATTTCCTGGTGCTCGAAGCTGTGCGCAAGAGTGGCGGTACGGCCATCGCGGTGAGCGATGCCGAGATGCTCGAAGCAGGCGTGCAGCTGGCCAGTGAAGAAGGTATTTTCGCCGCACCGGAAGGGGCGTCGTGCGTGACCGCGTGCGCCAAGCTGCTGGCCTCCGGCTTCCTGAAACCGTCAGATCGCATTGTTCTGTACAACACCGGCACCGGCCTGAAATATGGTGAAGCCTACGCCACGCGGTTTCCACGATCTGCCTCCGGCGAGCAGGATAAACTCGGCGGCTTGATTACGCCGCGATAGAGTCGCCGGCAATCAACCCGGCCTCACAGCCAGGGCTGGGTATCAGCCACGTCGCGTGAGCGCGGGGTTCATCAGACTCGATAGCCGCTGTCGCCTTACTCTCCCAGCGCCTTGACGACTTCCTCGGCGGTCTCGGAGCCGGAGAAATTCTGCTGACCCGTGACCAGATTGCCGTCCCGGACGGCAAAGCCACGCCACAGACCCGCCTGAATGTAGTTCGCCCCGAGCTTCTTCAACTCGTCTTCGATTCTCCAGGGAGTGACGTGCCTGTCGCGCGGCAGAAGGTTCATGCTCCACACCGCGTTATCGGCAAAGTCTTCTTCGACATTCGCGAAACCGGTCAGCGTCTTGCCCTCGGCCAGATATTCGCCGGTCTTGAGCTTGGCGTAGCGCAGGAGCGACGTGCCGTGGCAAAGCGCGCAGGCGATCTTGCCGGCTTCATAGAACTCGACAAACTTCGTTTGTAGATCCATGGCCTTCTCAAAAGTGAACATCGGCGATTGGCCGCCGGTCACCAGGATCGCATCGAACTTCTGCACATCGATGTCGGCTACCTTTTTCGTATTCGCCACCAGCGCCGCCAGCGAGGGCGTGGATAGGAAACCCATACTGATGAGGTCGTGCGCCGAATACCCGCTCGCGTCGCGCGGATCGCTCATTGAATCCGCCTCGCACTTGCCGCCGCTGGGGCTGAAG
>Ga0126371_10003320_pt1 | contig 14052 bp, 9 predicted proteins | sample PanSoiMetaPlot_4_FD_110145 | JGI IMG/M metagenome (GOLD analysis project Ga0126371, IMG submission 110145) | Tropical forest soil microbial communities from Panama - MetaG Plot_4 | ecosystem: Environmental > Terrestrial > Soil > Tropical forest > Bulk soil | place: Panama | collected 2016-02-17 | reverse complement strand
TTGTGCGGCAGTGGGCGGTGGATTTGACAGGGCCGCACAAACTCACAGACCGGGTGCGAAATGCTGTAGAACTCTTCTTGCGCGGCATTCAACCCTAGCGTTCCTCGGACCCAGTGGCAAGGCCTCTTTAGTTATTGGCTTCACACGCCGTGAAGGTTACGTCCATGAAGGCTGCCGTTCTGCACGAATTCAAGACTCCATTAGTGATCGAGGAAGTCACACAGCCCCGCCTCAGCGAAGACGACGTCCTGATTGAGGTCGAGGTCTGTGGTGTTTGCCACTCCGATCTGCACGTGGCCGACGGCGATTGGTCACAACTGTCGCGCATCGTAAAAAAACCGCTGATCCTGGGGCATGAAATCGTCGGCCGTGTGGTAGCGCTCGGTGCCGCCGTGCAGAGTGTCGAGATTGGAGACCGGGTCGGCGTTCCCTGGCTGCAGTGGACTTGCGGGGAATGCGAGTTATGCCGAGAGGGCAACGAAAATCTGTGCGCCAAGCAGCGCATAACGGGTGTCACGGTCGACGGCGGGTACGCAGAATACACGAGTGCTCCCGCCAGTCATGTGGTCAAAATCCCACAGGGATTGTCATCCGAACAGGCGGCACCTCTGCTTTGTGCAGGCGTCACGGTTCATCGTGCCCTTAAGCGTGGGCAGATTCGCGCCGGGCAACGATTGGCGGTCTTCGGGGTAGGAGGCCTTGGCCACCTCGCGGTGCAAATTGGGCGGGCAGCGGGAGCCGAAGTGACCGCGATCGACGTCTCTGAAGAAAAACTCGCGCTCGCCAGGTCTATGGGTGCTGCCCGAACACTGAACGCGACACAGTGCGACGTGGTGAAGGAGGTCCGCGGGTCGGGCAAAGTACATGTCGCCCTCGTCACCTCGGCGGCCAAGAATGCCTACGACATGGCCTTTCATTGTGTGCGCCCGACCGGAACATTGCTGGCCGTGGGTTTACCGGCTCAGGATATTTCTTTTCCACCAATCTTGATGGCAGCGGCTGAAATTCATATCAAGGCTTCCAGTGTTGGTACGCGGGAAGATCTTCGCGAAATTCTCGCTATGGGCGCTGCCGGAAGCGTTCACTGTCAGGTCACCGTCCGTCGAATGGCCGAGGTTGGTCAGGTTCTGGATGAATTTCGCTCTGGCCAAATCTGTGGGCGGGCGGTGCTGCGCTTGCCGTAATCGTTTGCGACACCAGTGGATGGCCACTGAAAGTCGTAAACTTGCTAGGTGAGTACATTGACGTTAGCAACTTTAATATGATATCAACTATCACTTTTGTGCAGCTCGGCTACGTCGGAAAGGTGATTGCGAAGTGGATGTCAAGGCACTCTTCGATCTGACGGGCCGTGTTGCCATCGTCTCCGGCGGTTCCATGGGGCTCGGCCGACAGATGGCGGATGGTTTGGCCGAGATGGGAGCGAATCTGGTGCTCTGCGCCCGACAAAAAGATCGGTGCGGGGCCGCGGCAGAAGAGTTGCGCGGCCGCGGTGTAGAGACGCTGGCCATGGCCTGCGACGTCAAAGATCGCACCGCGATTCAGGCGGTCGTGGATGCGACGCTCGCGAAGTTCGGCCGCGTCGACATTTTGGTTAACAATGCTGGCGCCTCCTGGGGTGCTCCTGTTGAAGAAATGACCCTCGAACAATGGGACAAGGTTCTCTCCACCAACCTGACTGGAACCTTTCTGTTTTGTCAGGCCGTGGGTAAGGCCATGACCGCCCAGAGGTCCGGCAAGATTATCAATATCGCTTCGGTCGCGGGTTTAGGGGGAGCATCAGCCGAACTGCAGGCGATCGGATACCATGCGAGCAAAGGTGGTGTAATCGCATTCACCAAAGACCTGGCCTGCAAATGGGCACCTCACAACATCCAGGTGAATGCCATTGCTCCCGGATGGTTCCCAACCCACATGTCGCAGTGGATCATCGAGCACAGAAAAGATTCGTTACTAGCGAAGATCCCTGCGGGGCGCTTTGGCAGTGATTACGACTTGAAGGGTGCCGTGGTGTTTCTGGCGTCGGGTGCTTCCGCGTATGTAACGGGACACGTGCTGGTCGTCGATGGCGGTCAAACCGCCTGGTGACAACAGGTTTCGTATGAACATCCCCCTCACGCCGGTCCGCTTTCTGCGTTATGCCGCACAGCAGTTTCCGCGAAAAACAGCGGTGGTGTGTCGGGACCAGCGGTTTACGTATGCCGAGTTTGGTGATCGGGTGTGGCGCTTGGCCGGTGCGTTGCGTGCCGCGGGAGTGAAGCCAGTGGATCGGGTCGCGTTTCTGAGCCTGAACTGTCACCGGTTACTTGAAGCTTATTTCGGCGTTCTCGAAGCGGGCTGCGTCTTGCTTCCCCTGAATATTCGTCTGGCAGGTCCGGAACTTGCTTTCATTCTGAATCATTCGGGCGCGACGGCACTCTTTCTGGAGCAGGAATTTGTTGGCCTCGTGGATACATTTCGGAAGGACTTGCGTACGGTGCGCTCGCTTCATCAACTCGACGGGACGCCGCAAGCCCAGTGGCTATCGGCCAACACGTATGAAGGGATGCTGTCCGCGCCGCCGTATTGCGAAGACGTCATGGAATTTGATGAGAACTCCGTGGCCGAGATGTTCTATACGAGTGGGACCAGCGCCGCGCCGAAGGGCGTGATGCTCACGCATCGAAACGTCTATCTGCACGCTATGAACATGGCCGTGCACCATCACACTCGATTTGAGCACGTGCAGTTGCACACCATTCCCCTGTTTCACGCCAACGGCTGGGGGGCGGCTCACACTATCACCTTCATGGGCGGAACTCATGTCATGCTTCCCCGCTTCGTGCCAGAGGAAGTGTTTCGGTTGGTAGAGCGGGAGCGCGTGGGCTCGCTAAGCCTGGTGCCGATCATGGCCAGCGCGTTGTTGAAATGCCCCACGCGTTCCAAGTACGACCTGAGCAGCATCGAGTGGATCACCATCGGAGGTGCGGCGTCGTCCGCAACCTTAATCCGGGACGTCGAGCAGACGATTGGCTGCAGGTGCTATTCGGGATATGGACTGACGGAGTGCTCGCCTGGGCTGGCCAGCGCCGAGTTGAAGCCCGACATGCAGTGCGCACCGGACGAGCGACACGTGGTCCAGTCCATGACAGGGTTTGCCTATCCAGGTGGTGAAGTTCGAGTGGTCGACGTAACCGACAAGGACGTGCCGCAGGATGGGACGACGATGGGAGAAATCATCGCTCGCAGTGACGGAGTGATGGCGGGGTACTGGCAACAGCCAGACGCTACTGCCGAGGCTTTGCGCGACGGTTGGTTTCGCACTGGCGATATGGCGGTGGTCGAGAAGAACGGATACATCCGAATCGTCGATCGGAAGAAGGACACGATTGTGAGCGGCGGAGAGAATATCTCCTCGCTCGACGTGGAGAAGACACTCCTTGCTCATCCTGACGTTTCCGAAGCCGCGGTAATTCCTGCCCTAGATGAAACATGGGGTGAAGTGCCGAAAGCGATCGTGGTCGTGAAACCGGGATCGAACGTCGACGAAAAGGAATTAATCGAGTTTTGCCGTTCACGAATGGCCCACTACAAGTGCCCGCGAGCAGTCGTGTTTTGCGAAAGCCTGCCGAAAACCGCGACGGGCAAGGTTCTGAAAAGGGTATTGCGCGAGCGGTATCAGGTCGAGTCATCCCATGTCCGCTCGGATGGGTGACGAATTCAGCAGGCGCTGGTTTCGGGTTCACCCTGTCGGGCTGGCAGTTGTTCCGAGAGAGCCATATGAACAACTTCGTGAGAATGAGTACGAATGACGACATCGCGGTCATCACAATCGACAATCCTCCAGTGAATGCGCTAAGTCCCGGTGTCCCGGAAGGGATATTGGCGGCGATCGATCACATGAACCAGGATCCGTCGGTTCGAGCGGCAGTGGTGATCGGCGCCGGCCGCACGTTTGTGGCGGGTGCGGACATCAAGGAATTCGGCAAGATGACCTCGGGGGCTCGAAGCCGCGGGAGCCTGTTGCCACTGCTCCTTCAAATCGAAGACAGCAGAAAGCCAGTGGTGATGGCGATTCATGGAGCGGCCTTTGGAGGAGGACTGGAGTTGGCGATGGCCGGCCATTACCGAGTCGCCTCACCTGCCGCGCAGGTGGGCCAGCCAGAAGTAAAACTAGGCATCATTCCGGGCGGCGCAGGAACGCAACGACTGCCGCGACTTGTTGGTGTCGCCAAGGCAGTCGAGATGTGCGCCGACGGCAAACCAATTTCTGCGGATACCGCCGCTGCTCTCGGGTTAATCGATCAGTTGATTGAGGGCGATCTTGCCACTGGAGCAGTGGCTTTTGCGCGTGAAATCGCTGACAAGCCGGTGCGCAAGACTCGCGATCGAACTGAGAAGCTAGGCTCATCGGCGGAGCCCGCTGCTGTCTTTGCAGCCGCACGCGAAAGCGCTCGCAAGAAACAAGGCGGCATGAAAGCTCCGCTCGCCGCCATCGATGCCGTCGAGGCAGCGACCAGATTGTCATTTGAGGAGGGCTGCGAGGTAGAAGCCAGGCTCTTCGACGAGTGCCTTTTCTCGGATCAGTCCAAGGCTCTCATTCATGTGTTCTTCAGCGAGCGTGAGGTAGCGAAGATTCCCGACGTTCCCAAGGAAACACACGTGCTGCCGGTAAACCGCGTGGCCGTTGTGGGTTCTGGAACCATGGGCGGGGGCATCGCGATGGTGTTTGCCAATGCGGGCATCCCAGTCGTGCTGAAAGATGTCGATCAATCAGCGCTCGATCAGGGAATGAACAAAATCCGGAAGAACTACGCCACCTCGGTGCAGCGCGGCCGATTTAGTCAGGCATACGTGGATGAGCGGCTGCAGATGATCAGGCCTGTGCTCTCCTACGATGCGTTCGCCGACGTGGACATGGTGGTGGAAGCGGTGTTCGAAAGCATGGCGCTCAAAAAGTCTGTGTTCGCCGAGTTGGACCGCATCTGCCGACCGGGGGCAATTCTCGCGTCCAACACCTCCACCCTCAATATCGATGAGATCGCCGGGGCAACGTCACGGCCCGAGTCGGTGATTGGAACCCACTTCTTCAGCCCTGCGAATGTGATGCGCCTTCTTGAGATTGTGCGGGGAAAGAAGTCGAACAAAGAAGTAATTGCTACTTGTATGCAGCTGTCGAAGAAACTGGGCAAGATCGGAGTGCTGGTTGGGAATTGCCGCGGATTTGTCGGCAACCGGATGTTTGGCCCATATCGGCGCGAGGCGCAGTTTCTGGTGGAAGAAGGCGCGGACGTAGCAGCGGTGGACCAGGCGCTCGTTGAGTTCGGAAACGCCATGGGGCCACTGGCGACCGGCGATCTGGCAGGTTTGGACGTGGGCTGGCGCATTCGTCAGGAATATCGTCATTTGGAAAAGCCGGGAGTCCGTCAGCCCTTTGCCGAGGATCGTCTTTGCGAACTCGGGCGCTATGGGCAGAAAACTCTGAAGGGGTGGTACCGATACGACGAGAACCGCCGCGCAAGCGCTGATCCCGAAGTTAGAGCCCTGGTTCGGAAGTGGAGCGCGGAAGAGGGCACACCGCAGCGGGAGATTTCCGGTGCTGAGATCGTTGACCGTTGCATCTACGCGCTGGTTAACGAAGGCGCGCGGATTCTGGAAGAGGGACGTGCCCTCCGCGCCGGGGACATCGACATTATTTATATCAACGGCTATGGCTTCCCGGCTCACCGGGGTGGGCCGATGTGGCATGCCGACACGGTCGGATTGCAGAAGGTGTACCAACGTATCCGCGAACTCGAACAGCAACACGGTGAACTCTGGACACCAGCACCTTTGCTCAAGCGCCTCGCAGAGGCATGCAAAACATTCGCCGAGTACGACAAGGCGCAGGCTGCGGCTGCGTAGCCTCGGAAGCGGCAACGGTCTGCGCTCAATGCGCACTCGCATCTCGACGGAGACAGACTGCAGACGTGCCGTAAGGCATAGAGGACGCAAGCATGGTGGCATCTTGCGATCAAGCTGGAACGGTGAGAGCGGGCGAAGAGCTCGACCTCACGCGGTTGCAGCCGTTCCTCATGGATCACTTCGGTCACCACGGGCCGGTTTCCATCGAGCAGTTTCCCAGTGGCCACTCCAATCTGACGTACCTCGTTCGCATGGGAAGCAGGGAAGTCGTACTCCGGCGTCCGCCTTTCGGCAGCAAGGTGCGGTCGGCGCACGACATGTCAAGAGAGTTTCGCGTACTTTCGAAGCTTCACCAGGCTTATCCAGTCGCGCCCAAGGCACTTCTCTACTGCGACGACCAGTCGATTCTGGGCGTGCCTTTCTACCTGATGGAACCAATCCGAGGGGTGATTCTGCGCCGCGATCCACCACTTGACGTGTCCCTGCCGGCAGAGACGGCGCAACGACTTAGCGAGGCCTTTCTCGATAATCTGGCGCGGCTCCATAACCTGGATTTTGCGGCGATCGGCCTCGTCGACTTGGGGAAACCGCAAGGTTATCTTGAACGTCAAGTGAAGGGATGGATCGAGCGTTACCACAACTCAAGGACAGACGACTATCCCGAGGTCGAACTCGTCTCGGACTGGCTGATGCGACGAATGCCGGTGACGCATCCTACAACGCTTATCCACAACGACTACAAGTACGACAACGTCGTTCTTGATCCCGATGATCTGACCAGGATTGTCGGCGTTTTGGATTGGGAAATGTCCACGCTAGGGGATCCACTGACGGATCTAGGTACAACGCTGGCCTACTGGACGAATCCGACGGATCCGGAAGATTTCCGCGAAATTCGCTCCGCGCCGACGATCCTGCCCGGCACGCTGACTCGCGCTCAATTGGTCGAGCGCTATGCAGCCATAGCCGGGCGCCACACCGGCGACATGGTGTTTTATCTTGCATTTGCCCGCTTCAAAGTCGCTGTCATCATCCAGCAGATTTACTACCGCTACGCGCAGGGATTGACACGTGACGGGCGCTTCGCGTGCCTGCCCAAGAGAGTCCATATCCTTCTGCGCGCCTCATGGCAGTGTGCGGAAAGCGGAATCATATGACGAATTTTCGTTGCGCAGCCGATCGCGAGATGATCTCCGGGCTCGAGTCATCGCGGGTAATACCGCACCAGCCACTCGGCCACACAGCAGGGCTTCGCGGAAGACTTTGCTTCGACATGGATGAGAAATGTAGCGTCCATGAATCCAACCGTCTCCGTCACGGAGAGCAGACTAACTCGGGCGCGAACCGCCGAGCCCGCGCGCACCGGCGAAGGAAAGCGCACTTTGTTCAAACCGTAATTGATGCTCATCCCGACACCCGCGCGAACCCGGAGTACTTGTTTCAGGAAATAACTGACCAGCGAAAGCGTCAGAAACCCGTGAGCGATGCAGCCTCCGAAGGGCGATTCACGCGCCGCGCGCGCCGGATCCACGTGAATCCATTGATGGTCCTCGGTCGCATCCGCAAATTTGTCGATGCGACCCTGCGTCAGCGTGAACCACTCCGTGGCGGGAAATTCGCGTCCTTCCCATTGCTTCAAAGATTGCAGACTTTCAATTTCAAAGGGTGGCATAGGAGTTTTTCATGACGACAGTAACAGACATCCCACGCGAGACGAAGGGAACCGCATTCCTGCTCGAAGATTCAACGCCGCAGGATGTTTTCACTCCTGAGGATCTGAACGAAGAACATCTGGCGGTCGCGCACATGGTCGAGGAGTTCTGGACCAATGAAGTCGAGCCGAATCTTCCGGCGATACGTGAGAAGAAGCCGGGGCTCGCTCTGGCTGTTCTACGAAAATCCGTGGACTTGGGCCTGACCGCGATGGCGATTCCCGAGGAGTACGGAGGCATGGCAATGGATCTCCCGTCGCTGATGGTCACTGCCGAACGCCTGGGGCGCGACGGGTCGTATGCAGGTTGGCACTCGGCGCATACTGGCATCGGCACGCTACCAATCGTTTACTTTGGGACGGAAGCGCAGAAAAAGAAATACCTCCCCAAACTCGCCAAAGTCGAAATGCTGGCAGCCTATGCTCTCACCGAGCCGTTGGCAGGCTCTGACGCGCTTGCCGCAAGGACTCGCGCTGATCTTTCTCCCGACAGGAAGCACTACATCCTGAATGGCCAGAAGATGTGGATCACCAACGGGGGCGCGGCCGATCTGTTCACTGTTTTTGCAAAAGTCGGCGGTGAAAAGTTCACCGCATTTCTGGTGGAGCGAAGTTTTCCTGGTGTCAGCAGCGGCGCGGAAGAACACAAGATGGGAATCACAGGAAGTTCGACGACTGCCGTGTATCTGGACAATGTCCCGGTCCCGGTCGAAAACGTCCTGGGAGAAATCGGCCGCGGGCACGTGATCGCGTTCAATATCCTCAACATTGGTCGGTTGAAGTTGGGCCCAGCCAGCGTCGGTATCGCCAAGCATGTGCTCGCGATCTGCCTGAAGTACGCCAAGCAGCGCAAGGCCTTCGGCTCATCAATTGCCGAATTCGGCGCGATACAGCACAAGCTGGCGGAAATGGCGATCAGAATTTATGCCGCTGAATCCATGACGTGGCGTGTCGTGGGTCTGATTGAGAACCAAATGCGCGCGGCCTCCACCAAAAGCTCTGACCATACCGCTCGTGAACTGAAGGCAATTGAGGAATTTGCCGCCGAGTGTTCCATGGTGAAGGTGTATGCCGCGGAGATGCTCGACTATGTCGTCGATGAAGGTGTGCAGATTCATGGAGGCTACGGGTACCACCAGGACTACGCGGTGGAGCGTGCCTATCGCGATGCGCGAATCAACCGCCTGTTTGAGGGGACCAGCGAAATCAACCGATTGGTGATCATTGGAATGCCGTTAAAGCGAGCTGCCAAGGGACTGTTGCCGTTGCTCGACGCCGCCCATGACGTCGTCCAAGAACAGCCCAGACGAGGCGAATTTTCGGCTGATCTAGAAATGAGCCTCGTCCAGAACGCGAAGAAGATCGCTCTTCTGACCCTTGGTGTCGCCCATCAAAGGTATGGCGCACAGCTCGAACGACAGCAGGAGATCATCATGAATATTTCCGACATCGTCATGGAAGTGCTGGCGATGGAATCAAGCCTGCTCCGCCGACGCAAGCTGGTGGGGGACAGAGGCGCGAATGCAGCCGATGCCTGCGCCGTGTACTTGCGCGACGCGCTCACTCGGATCGAGCTTGCCTCGCGGACGGTTATCAGCGCCTGCGCCGAAGGCGAGGAGTTGCGCCAGAAGCTATCCCAGCTAAGCGCGTACGCCAGTCACGATCCGGTGAATGCCATCGCCCTGCGACGGAAGATTGCCACGCGGCTGCTGGCCACGGAGTGTTACACGATCTGAGATCGGCATCCAGCAAGGAAGGTGACAAAGATGGCGGTGACCAATCATAAGTTCCTGCTGGCTGCGCGTCCGGTAGGAATGCCGAAGCGCAGCGACTGGACTTATCTGGAAGAACCGGTTGGCGAGCCGAAGGAAGGCCAGTTTCTGGTTCAGGTGTTGTACATCTCTCTCGATCCGGCGATGCGCGGTTGGATGAACGAGGGGCGCTCGTATGTCCCACCGGTTGGTATCGGAGAACTGATGAGGGCGCTGGGTGTAGGCATCGTCAAAGCCTCGCGCCATCCTCGCTTCGCCGTCGGTGATCACGTCTCCGGACAATTCGGAGTGCAGGAGTACGCTCTCAGCGACGGCCAGAAAGTGATGAAGATCGATCCCAAGGCTGCTCCTCTGCCAAAGTATCTCAGCGCGCTAGGAATGGTTGGAATGACGGCCTACTTCGGCCTTCTCGATACGGGACAGCCGAAACCGGGGGAAACAGTTGTGGTCTCGGCAGCAGCGGGAGCCGTGGGCTCACTGGTGGGACAGATCGCCAAGATCCAGAACTGTCGCGCGGTGGGCATCGCCGGAGGCGCGGCAAAGTGCCGTTACGTGATCGACGATCTGGGCTTCGACGCGGCGATCGACTACAAATCCGAAGATGTGCGTGCGTCGCTGCGTAAGCACAGCCCGGATGGCATTCATGTTTATTTTGATAATGTCGGCGGCACGATTCTCGAAGCTGCACTGGCGAACCTGGCGCGCGGCGCCCGGATCGTGATCTGCGGGGCGATCTCCCAATACAACAGCGGCTCAGTGACAGGACCACGAAATTACATGTCGCTGTTGGTCAACCGCGCCTCCATGAAGGGCATGCTCTCATTCGATTATGCCGATCGTTTCACACAAGCCGGAGCTCAAATGGCAGCCTGGATGGCGGCGGGAAAGTTGAAGTCGCGCGAGCACATCGTCGAAGGTCTCGCGACTTTTCCCGAAACCTTGCTGAAGCTCTTCACGGGCGAAAACGACGGAAAACTGATGCTGAAGGTGGGGTAGCGGGCTGCGCCCCGAACTCACGATCATCGGAACTCCGATGTCCTTTATCGAAAATCAAGGTACCAGGATTTATTGGGATGAACAGGGGCGAGGGGAACCCATTCTGTTGATCATAGGGCTGGGGTACGCATCGTGCATGTGGCACCGGGTGCGTCCCGCGCTGGCGCAACATTACCGCACGTTGGCATTCGACAATCGCGGCGTCGGACTCAGCGATGTGCCATCGGGGCCTTATTCGATAGCGACCATGGCAGCCGATGCTGCTGCTGTTCTCGATGCTGCAGGCGTTGTCAGGGCGCACGTTTTCGGAGTTTCCATGGGAGGCATGATCGCCCAGGAGTTCGCGCTGCAGTTTCCTGCGCGGACTGCGTCGTTGATCCTGGGCTGCACCTCGTCTGGTGCATCGTCAGCCATACGAGCGGAAAGCAAAGTGATCGACATACTGCGGATGCGTGACATGACACCCGAACAGGCTCGGACAGCGATTCTTCCTTATATATATGATGCCTCGACCCCGCAGGCTCTAATCGACGAGGACATCAGCTTGCGCCGGAATTGGCTTCCTTCCCCGCAGGGCTACACAGCGCAACTACAAGGCATCCGAGCATGGGAGGCCTACAGTCGGATCGCGCAGATTACCGCGCCCACTTTGATAATCCACGGAAGATCAGATGGCCTCATACCCGCCGGCAATGCCGAGTTGATCGCCCGCCAGATTCCTGGCGCGAAGCTCGTCCTGCTCGAACACGCCAGCCACCTGTTTCTCACCGATCAGCTCGTTGCAGCTCTGCAGGAAATATTTGCTTTCCTGTCGTCAAGGCAGGCCGGAGAACTCGCGTCGCCACTCCGTCGCGCGACTCATGGCGACATTCCCGGCGAGCATATCTCATCATCAAAATAATTCATTTGTTGAATTCATAGAACGCGGATACGCTCGCGCCCATTATGGGGAGCGCGCCTTGGCATTCCTGTGGGCGGGCAATCGTTGTTCTGACAGAGCGGTTCCAATATCAAGCGAAGTCGCTCGAAAAACAATTCCAGAAAACCGAAGCGGGGGAGACCATGGCCTTCCATCAGAGAAGTCTGGATCATCGTGCTGCTTCACGCAACTTGGCGAGTTTTGCGGGGCGGAGCAATCGTGGAAAGTTGACCGTACGTTTACTCGTGTGTTTCCTCCTTACGACGCTCTTCGCGCACGCGCAAGGCGTAGGTTCGTCCGGAGAAATCACCGGTACCATCACCGACTCTTCCGGTGGTGCTTTGTCGAAAGCAACCATCGTGGTGTTGGACACCGGGACTGGGCAGAGGCGGCAGGTAGCGACGAACGCTGTCGGTTACTTCCGGGTCACAGGACTTCCGCCTGTGACTTACGAAGTCAGTGCGCAAGTATCGGGCTATGCGACTGGGATTCGCAAGAGCGTCACCGTCGCCATCGGACAGACAGCCACCACCGATTTCATTTTGCGACCATCCAAGGTGGAAACCGTGATCGAGGTAACCGATCAGCCGCCCGTGGTAGAAACAGAGCGTGGAAGCCAGGCGAACACAATCTCACAGCAGTACATCACCGATCTTCCTGTAGACCGCCGTGACTACCTGACCTTTACGTTGCTCGCCCCAGGCGTCTCCGATTCCACCCGGCTGGCAGGCGACCAGGATTTCAGAGTCAAGCAGACACCGCAAAGCGGCCTCTCCTTCTATGGCAGCAATGGCAGAGGAAACAGCATCACCGTGGACGGTGGTGAGACCTCAGGCGATAGTGGTGGCGTGCGCACCACAGTCAGCCAGGACGCAGTTCAGGAGTTCCAAATCAATCGCAGCAACTATGGCGCCGAACTGGGATCGGCGACAGGTGCTTCCATCAATATGGTCACCAAATCCGGTACCAACGATCTGCACGGTACCGTTTATGGCTTCTTCCGAGATGATGTGATGGATGCTCGGAATCCGTTTTCATTCGCTCAAGCGCTGCATTCGGGCCAGATATTTGACCCGACCGCGCCTGACTCAGTGGGCTCCCCGGTCAAAGATTCGCTGTCTCGGCAGCAATTTGGCGCAACGGTGGGATTCCCAATCCGGAAAGATAAGACATTCTTATTCCTGGGGTTCGAAGGCTTGCGTCAGGACTCGCAAAATGCTGTTCCCCTTTTGACGAACACCAACATTTTGCGTCCCACAGCAGATCAGAATACGATCATCGGCGCGCTGGCCGCGGAAGGCCCGAGCACCCTGGTCCCGTGTCTCAACAATCCGAATGGCACGGTTGTCACTCTTCCGGCGAACATCTGTGCCGGTGCCCTTGTCGGAGGGTTGACGACCAGTCAACTCACTGGTCTCACTCCTGGACAAACAGCACTGAACGGCTTTCTCGTAAATCAGTTTGAATCCCAAGGAGGCCTGTTCAATTACAACTCGCACGAATATTTGACCTCCGGCCGTTTGGACCACCACTTCAGCGTGAAAGACATGTTGTCGCTGACCTACAGGTATGGACACGACGTCGAGCAGTCGCCGGACGTGCAGTCCCTGACGGCGTTCTCGGCGGGAAGCTCAACCCACACTTACGATTCCAATCTGCAGGTTGCCTGGTACCGCCAATTGGGCCCAGCCGCGCAGAACGAGCTCCGATTCCAATGGGACTATTACAGCTTCAGAGTGCTTCCGAATGAACCCGGACAGGTAGGATTACAGATCCCTGGGTTCATCAATAATCTGGGCAGCAACATTTTCCTACCCAACCTCACGATCCTGCGTCGCTACGAATTCGCCGATAATTTCAGCCTGATTCGCGGACATCACTCATTCAAGTTCGGCGGTTCATTTCTGCTTCGCGGCAATCACACGGAATCCCACACGTTTTTCCCGGGACGTTTTGTGTTCGGTTCGCTTCCCGGTTTCTTGATCAGCCCGTGCCTTGCTTCGGCTTCGACATCCGGTCCGAATCCGTGCGGGCTGGCCACAGAAGGCACCACGGTGAACCCTCTGCAAGCCGCCTCGTTTGGTTTGCCTCAGGTCTATCAACAGGGATTCGGGAATCCGACATACCCGTACTACTCCCGCCCTCTGACCGCTCTCTATGCCCAGGATTCCTGGGCTATTACCCAAAACTTTACTCTGACCTACGGACTCCGCTACGAACTCGACACCCAATTCGCTCCCCTGACTACATATAAAAAGGATTTCGCTCCACGAATTTCATTCGCGTGGGATCCGTTCAAGAATCACAAAACGGTGGTCCGAGGTGGATACGGAATCTTCTATGGACCGGTCGATGTGCAGATTCCCGACGTCGACCTGAGCCTCGGCGTCCTTAACCAGAACAAGTCTGCGGTCGAGAACAGCACTCCCGCCGGCCAAGTCGCGAATCTGGTTTCAATCTGCGGGATCTCTCAGTTTGGAAATCCCATAGTGCCTGGTTCAGGCACCAGCCCATGCAATCGGGAGATATCCATTTATGTCGATCCGCTGGGCGGAGTTGCGCCACTAGGTCTAAAGGGCGCTGAGTCAGTTTTCCAGGGACTCTTTGCGCAGGGCTTAATTCAGTGCACCACCCCCACCCCCGGGAACGCTGCTTGTGTCACGCCGGCTTCTGTGGCGCCTTTTGGAATCAACGTTACGAACAGCGGTCCCATCGGCCCATTGCAAGTAGTTTTCGTGAACCAGCCCGGCTATCGCCCGCCCATCGCGCAG
>Ga0126371_10003319_pt1 | contig 14054 bp, 22 predicted proteins | sample PanSoiMetaPlot_4_FD_110145 | JGI IMG/M metagenome (GOLD analysis project Ga0126371, IMG submission 110145) | Tropical forest soil microbial communities from Panama - MetaG Plot_4 | ecosystem: Environmental > Terrestrial > Soil > Tropical forest > Bulk soil | place: Panama | collected 2016-02-17 | reverse complement strand
CTCGGTGTCGTTCATCATCAACCAAGCACTGGAGGAGCTCAAAAAAAAGTCGGACCGCGATCGTCGGCGGCGCAATCAGTCGCTGGCCGCCAATATCGTCGAGGTGATGCGCGACCGCAAGGCTCAGGCGTTTACCGCTTCGGCTGACCGGCCGGCTGATTTTTCACTGCGCGCTGGCGGCGCGTAGCCGGAAGTGCCGGTCTGAAAAACCCCCGCCCAGTGGTGCCGGGGAGAGGCATCACCGAGCGGCTGCTTAAACCAACCGCCGACCTCGTCAAAACCGTTGATTCCTGCCACGGAAACGGCCCGCAGAGGCGTTTTTTTGGCTGGGCGGTGATTCCCTCCCCTCCCTCGGGGAAAACGCGGCACGGGTCGCAATTCACGCGCTAACCGGCAGCGTTTGGGTTTTACTTATCCGCCGGGCGGCTTCGCGCTTTCGTGCGGTTATCTCCTTGTCGCAAGGCTTCGTCGTGACCGACGAAATATTCCGGGAAGCGGTAAACGACCGCCAGCTAAAGCAGGCGGCTTTTGATTAAGATGCTAAGCGCAACTCATCAATTCGGGCGAGTCTACAATCGCCCCACCTGCAGCAATCACATGCGCGGCGTTGAGGTCGGCATGCGAATCGCCGCAGGCTGTGCAGCGGAATACGTCGCCCATGCGCTTACCACGAGTCTGACAGTTGGCGCAGGTCTGACTGGTATAGCGCGGGTTGATGTATTCGATCTTGATTCCGGCGCCAGCGGCCTTGTAAGCGACGAAATTTTGCAACTGACCGAAGCTCCAACCGCTCATCATGCGATTAAAGTGGCGGCTCCTGATGCGAGTGCGTTGGCGAATATGCCGAAGCTGTTCCAGACGGATCGTTCCGTCGCCGTGCCTTGTGGCTTCGTCAACGATGCGCTTGCTCAGGACGTGATTTTCGTGCCGGATGCGCCGGCGTTCATAGCCGGAGAGACGTTTCAAACAGCGGTTAGCCCCGCGAGTACCTTTGCTCTGGAGCGAAGCGCGGATGCGATCACGTTCGCGCTTGAACTTTTGCCGCTCAGCACCGCTATGCAGGGTGCCGTGGCTGGTCGCGGCAGTGTTACGGAGGCCGAGATCAATGCCCATCGGCGGTCCTTCAATTGGATCGGCGGGGGCATCTTCGACCACGATGTTGATTTCCCAGCCACGAGCTTTACGCACCAAGGTGGCGGCGGTCGGCTGCTTCCCGCGCAAAGCCTCGCGCTGGTAACCACCCAAAGCGAGTGGAATATGCAAGCGTCCTTTAACTGTGGTGAGCGAGACGGTTTCATCCTTCTCGCGGTAAGCGAAGATGCGGGCGTCGTAATCAACGCTGGTGACGTTGAACGCCCGGGTTGTTCCGCCATGCCGTTTGGTGCGGGTAAGCGCGGCGGCTGTTCGTCTGATAGCGCGTACTGCGAGATTGGCAGAGAGGCCGAAGCGTTCGCGCAGCTCCGTGTAGCAGAGTCGATGCAGGCGAATGTTATTTGCTTCGCCGTAAGCCAGCGCACAATTGCACGCCGCCGCGAAGGCAATGCAGGTGTCCAGCAAAGCCTTGGCTGTAGCCGCATTGGGCAGCAACTTACAGCAGATTGCATGCATGGTGACAATAATATCACTAGCTCCATGGAGGGCGCAATTCCTCTGCCGCTTAAAAGCGGCAGTCTCCTTGCGCCGGTTTTATGACAGACAGAGAGCGAAAAGGCGGACGGAAAACAAAACGCCCAAGCCCGAGAAAATGATACAGAGCCCGGTTCTGCTGGTGGTCTTTACCGGACAGCGGGGAGTTTTGCAGGTAATTCGTGGCGGTGTCATTGGGTCACGGGTTTGGCCTTTAACGCCACGGCGGGCGTCGGCGCCAGTCCCAAATCAGCGCCGGAATTGCCACCAGTGCCGCGGCGAGGATGACCAGACCTTGAAACATCAGCAATTGTTCTAAAGTCATTTTTGCCTGTGCTTGCGCCGCGACCAGCGGTCGTAGATTGGCAGGCAGACCGCAAACAGTCCGACGCTACCAACCAGAATTAATTGCGCAGCCACTAGGTTATGAAATTCGTGGTTCGTCATCTTCCTGCCTGATGGGCTCAGGCATGAAACAGGAAGAATTTCGCAACCACAATGCCGACACCGATGGAGGTCAGCACAATGGCCGCAACCTGGAGGGCGATTTTCCAGACTTCCATCCTGATGTCTTGTCTGAGTTTTTCCATTTTAAGTTCTCCACGCGGATCGCGATTGATATTCATTATGCTCCAGGGCGCCGCGACGACTTCAGCATGTCGAGTCGTCCTGGTTTTGCTTACTCCTGGTCATCAGCGCGGCGGTGCCTTCCAGCGCCTCGCGTAGCGGTTCCAGGCTGAGATGGGCATAGCGCGCGGTAGTGGCGACCTGCGCATGATTAAGCGCGCGGCCGACCAGCGGCAGGTTATAGCCCTGTGCGACCAGTTTCGAGGCGAGCGTATGGCGGAGGTCGTGAATCCGCACATCGGCCACGCCGGCGCGTGTGCGGATACGGTCCCAGGCCTTGCCCGGATCGTGGATATGGCCGCTGGCGCCGGCGCCGGGAAAGACCCACAAAGACTGCGCCTTTGATGGCAGCGCTTCGAGTATCGCCACGGCCGGGGTCGGCAGCGGCAGCAGATGAGAATTGCCGGCCTTGGTTTCCGGTATGCGCCAGGTGCGTTGGTCAAGGTCAATGTCCTGCCAGCGCATCGCCAGCAGTTCGCTCTTGCGCGTGCCGAGCATCAGCGCCAGCGGAAAGTATGCGCGCCAGCGCCAGTCGCTCTCGGCCATCAGCTCGGCGTTGACCCGCTGCACTTCTTCATCGCTCAGATAACGTTCGCGCTTGTGCTCGGCGTAAAACTGGATGCCCTCGGCCGGATTGTCGCCAGCGAACAGTTGCCAGGTCCGCGCCAGGTTGAACATGGCGCGGAGCAGCGCCAGCGTGCGGTTGGCGGCATAGTGGCCGTGCTCGCCGCCGATGGCGGCATGCAGCCGGGCGAGGTCGGCGCGGCTCAGCGCGGACAGTTTGCGGGCGTGCCAGGTCGCCGGCACATAGCGCGCGAGCGTCTGGCAGTCCTGTTCGGCGCTGCGTTTGTGCGGGGCCGCATGGCGCTCCAGGTATTGCGCGATGAGCTCACCGAACGTCAGCTCGTCGCGTTGCGCCTGGGCGTCGGCGGCCGGGTCTTCGCCGCGGGCAATCGCGGTGCGAAAGGCCAGCGCCCGCTGCCGCGCCTCGTTGAGCGGCAGGTCCGGCCAGCGCGCCAGCGTAATGCGGCGCGAGCGGCCCTTGATGCGCGCCTCGAAAATCCATGACTTGGCGCCGTGGTCGGTAATGCGCAGGCCTAAGCCGCGCACCTCGTCATCGCGCAAAAAGCGTTCCTTGTGGCCCAGCTCGGGCGGCTGGGCGCGTTCGATAATCTCTTTGGTAAGTCGCATTTTCTGTCTCAGAGTAGTTTGACGATTACGCCAAACACCGCGGTCATGGCGATCATGGCGCCGACCGTCCATTGAATAATGTCGGCTCGCATCGCGTGCAGGTCGGCCTTGATGGCGAGGCGCAGTTCGGCGAGGTCGCTTTTGGTGGCGTTGCGCAATTCCGCGAGGTCGCTTTTGGTGGCGACGCTTTCGCGCAATGCTTCGTGCATGGCCTCGGCGTGAGTTCGTGCGAGAGCTTCATCAAGGCCGCCTTTGCGCAGCCGATCGATGTAAGCCAGTTTGTCGAACAGTAGTTGTTCAGCCACGGTTTATGCTCCCCTTTTAGAGGATATTTCCTAAACGCCTACGCGGCGCACACCTCCGGTGTTCGGGTTGTGCCAGGGCCGCCGGGGCTGGTCAGAGCTCCGGCGGTCTCGTTTAATGTCGGCGCGGCTTCGGGTTAGCCTCGGCAACAGCAACAACAGTCATGACAGCGATAGCGATCGCGGGCGCGCAGGCCCTCGTATTCCCGGTCGAGGTTCTCGCGCCAGTTGTCTTCCTGGTCTTCGCCGGCTCGCGGAAGCGCGGGGCCGACTACTTCACCAAAGATGGAAAGCCCCAGCCGTTCCCGCTCGCGTCTTTGCTCGGCTACATAGCGCCAGCGCCGGGGCCCCCAGCCGTTGCGCTCCGGGTCCTCCGCCCACTTGAACAGGCAGATAAAGAAGAAAATTAAAATGACGACTGATATGAGGTCGGCCACGTGCAGAGCTCCTTACGCTTGTGCGACTTAAGCGCCAGTGTTGCGGCGCGGGTCTGGTATCAGATGAATTATCAACGCATCCAGCCGGGCGTTCTGCGCATCAAGGCGGGCGTTGAGCTCGATACGCAATTCACGCATTTCCTGGCGCAATTCACGCATTTCCTGGCGCAGGTCGCGCATCTCGGCGCGTACTTCACCCAGGGCATTTACGATACTGCGATAAAGCAGGCCGAGCAGCGCAACGATTGCCACCAGCAGGCCGATGATGATTTGGGCTTGCGCAATTCCGTCGATCATTGGTCGTCTATGAAAATGACGGCTGATATGAGTTCGGTCACGTGCATATCTCCTTTCGCTTGCGCGGCCTTTACCGGCGCGGCTTTTGCCGCAGTCGGCGGGCGTGATACCAGTCCGCGGTGTAGCCGATGCCGAGCACCACGCTAATCAAGGTCAAGCCAGTTCCTAAAACGATAAGCAACAAAATGTCTTGGTTCGTCATCCGGTTTCCTCGGAGTTAGTAATATGTTGAACGCCTCAAAGGCGACGAACAGCACGGAGGAAAGTAAAAAAGGCCGAAAGCCGCCGCGCTGAAAGTCCGTGAAGCCGATTACTGCAAACTGGCCGAGCGCCAGCGCATGTAACATCGCCGCGAGTTGCCGCCGGCGCTCGGGATAAAACCAATTGGGCCAGGTCATTGGTCGTCGCCGTCGTCGTCGCTGCCGCTGCTTGGCCAGTTGGTGCCGCCGGGATGGTTGATGGTCCAGCCGCCGGTGCCGTTCGGGTTGATGAAGGTGAAGGGTTGCAGGCGGCCCGGTTGAATCTCGTTATAACCGCCGGCGCCATTCGGATTGATGAAGGTCGGCGGCTGTAGGCTCCCCGGCTGGGTTACGACGTAACCGCCGGCACCATTGGGAGTGATGAAAGTCGGGAATTGCGCCGCGGCGCGTCCGGCCAGCACGGTGCTTAGGGCAAGCGCGCCCGCGGTCAATTTAATGGTGGTGATAAAGTGTGGTTTACGCATGGTCGAGACCTCCTATGTCTCGGGTGTGCCAGGGTCGGATGCGCTGTCGGGCGCGTCCGGCCCGCTTGGTTGGTCGTGACGACTCCGCCAGCTAAAGCAGGCGGCTTCTTCAGACATGCTACGCAACCGCAACATTAAGTCTGACAGGCCCCGTCCGGGCCTGAAGAGCACGCGCAAGGATATTCCTTGCCGCGTTCTCATCTCGGTGCAGAACCAATCCGCATTGCCCGCAGCGATGCGTGCGCGTCCACAATTCCTTGCGAACTATCGCGCCACAGCCCGAGCATTGCTGACTGGTTCTCCTGGGGTTCACTGCCACAACCTCAACGCCAGCACTTTCAGCCTTGCATTTGAGTGTGTTCACGAATGCGGACCAGCCCGCATCCGCGATCGCGCGGCTCATCCAGCGGCTCCTCAGCATGCCTTGCACGTTGAGGCTCTCCACTGCGATGAATCCGTAGCGACGAACCAATTTCAAACTTGTCTGGTGGTGATGCTCGCGCCTGAGATTGGCGACACGAGCGTGGCAGGCTCGCAACCGTTTTATCGCCTTGCGGCGATTGTTGCTCCCCCTGCGTTTGCGACTTACGGCACGGCCGCGGCGGCGCAGTTCCGGGAGTTCCCGCTTGAGGTAACGAGGGTTAGGCTCGTGGTCGCCGTCCGAAGTCGTCAGAAAAGACTCCAATCCAACATCAATACCAATCGCTGGTTGGGTGCTGACTGCGGGTTGGATGTCGCCGAGGTCGCACGACAGCACGAGATACCATTTGTCGGCTTCCAGCTTGAGCGTGGCGGTTTTAACTGTGCCCTGGTGAGGCCGGTGAACTTTCGCCTTGAGCAAGCCGACATGTTGGACGCGCAATCGATTGTCCAGCAGCCGAATGCCATCGCCATAAGACGGGAACTCGATGCTCTCGAAGCGCCCGTGCGCCTTAAACCGAGGGTAGCCAGGCTTCTCGGCCTTGACCTTCACGCGACGAAAGAAGTTGCGAAAGGCTTTGTCCAACCGTCGCATCGTAGCCTGAGCGGACGAGAAGTTGAGCTTGGCGAAGTACGGATTGGTTTGCCGTTCGCGTTTGAACCAAGCCGACTGGTCGCCATAGGAAATCGAGCGCTGTTCGTCCTGCCAAGCCTCGCGACGTTGCGCCAGGCAGACATTGTACAGGCGACGGTGCGTTTCCAGCATAGCCGCCAAAGCATGTTGCTGGCCCCGGTTCGGATAAAGCCGGTATTTGTAAGCCCGCAGCATTTACTTGGCCGTTTGCGCCTCGATGTAGCGGCGCACAGTTGCCTCGGAAACGTGGCCAACCGTACCTGCGTAATAAGAGCGCGACCACAAAGTCGGCAGCCGGGAGCGCAGGTGAGCAAACTCCTCACGCAGCACGCGGCTGGTCGAACCTTTGAAGCTGGCGGCAATCTGAGCGACTGCCCATCGTGGATCAAACTCGACGAACAGATGTACGTGGTCGGGCATGATTTCCAGGGCGTGAATCGTCATCTCAAGTTCGGCAGCCTTCTCATAGAGCAGCGTCCGCAGGCGTTCGGCAACTTTACCGACCAGTACCGAACGGCGATATTTGGGACACCAGACCAGGTGCAGCTTAAGACCGAACACGGCACCGGCATTACGTGCATAACGCGACACGAGGCTTATTATATGTCTGGCGTTTATCTAACGCAACGAAAAACCGCGGCGCAAGCCGCGGTAGCGCTAAGAAGGGCGGCGATTCCGCTGCCGACTAAAGTCGGCAGTCCCCTCGCCGCGTAATTTATGGCGTCGCGTTTCATGTCGTCTACCATCGCCTGTAGCGCTTTCCTGTCCGGGACTTCCACGATCGCGTTTTCCGCGCTCCGATGCCGCCATTGTCCACAGGAGCAAGTCAACACTGAACTGGTAGGCGTGCGGCCAATAAAGAGATGCTTGTGTGCCATCTTGGTTACCTCGTCGGTTAGATGCCGGGATACGCGATTCTGACCATCGCGTGAATGCAATGCGGCAATGGGATGGCGCCACGAACCGCGGCGCGCGCCAGTTGCTGGACCATTGGATGATTCTCGCTAGTCTGCGCCAATACCTCGCGGATTCTGGTGATCCTGAAGCCGCGTGGCAGCAATAGCCGCGGTCTGTCGGCGATGCGTTGTAGCAAGCGCAACGCCTCGTAGGGATGGCAACCTTGTGCGGCGCCATCATGGGATACAGTCTGCCAATATCCGTTCATGCTTGGTTCCTCGTTTGCGACTACAGACCTACATATGCACTTGACGTGCCAGTAAATAGACGCCAGTATATATAAGGTTTTTCCGGCATAAGCTGTATCATCCGTGCAAGAAAAAGCGCGAAAATGTCTCCATTATGCGAAAAGCGAAAGTCCAGGCAGAGCCATTTTCGCCTTGACGTGCCAGTAAATACTAGCGTTTTCGCCTATTCTTTAAGTGCGAAACAAAGCGCGAAAAGCGAAAACACGCAAACCCAATGAAACGCGGCTATCACATCTCCGAGGAAGAACGCGCCAGACGTCGCGAACGGCTGGCAGAGGTCCGCAACAGCGCTCTCGGCGGCAAAGCGCGATGGCAGCATATCGCCCCGCAAAAACGCAGCGGTATAATGTCCAACGTGCGCACGGGCAGGGGAAAATACGCCAGTAACCAGAACTCCACTCTCTGATTCTTCTCTCTTGATAAACAGGGCAGGCGTGGCGCGAATGCAGGCGATGAAGCAGGGAAGGAAATTTTGAACAGTTAGACCTGTGGCGCGAATGTAGGTAAGCTCCAGATCGTGACCAATATCGAAAGGCGACGGCGCTATGGCGAAGCCGTCCGGCTGCCTTTGACTCGCGACGAAATCCGCGCGATCGACTACCTCGTTATCGAATGGCGCATGCCGGGGCGTCCAAGCGTATTCACGACCATGATCCGAGAGTACCTCGAATACCTGAGAAGAGAAGGAAAGCATCCGCTACAGCGTCCAAGCATAGGCGAGAAGTCGGCAGTCTGATTACTTATCACCACGCCTAAGCCGAAAAGCCTAACGAGTTCGCGGTATTTTGCTATGGCGCCACGACCGTATAGACGCTGCGTAGGCGTTAGCCCGCGGCTGTGGCACCCATGCGCCATTTATAGCGAAGCATAGGCGCGTATGGCTGGCGTGGCCAGACACGAGGCGAAGCTTGCGCGCGTTTGCGGCATACTGGTAGGTAGACGGTGCGGACGGCTGGCTGGCGACCGCGAGAACCTGGCCGCCGGCGCCGGCTCACGAGGCCCGCGGCCAGCTTCGAGACCCCCCGGTGAGACCCAGGCCACCCCCCACGATACAGTACGGTACCCCCTTTCCGGTCTCCCGGAAAAAAAATTGGCAAACGAAAAATAAAAAAAGCAGGATGGGGGAATGGGGCGACGTCGTCGACATAATGAGGCGCCCGTTCCGGCGATCGAGCGGCCGGCGCCGGCGGAGTTGAGCGAGATACGTGGCGCCTATCTCGCGGAGTTTCCGGAGCATTGGGGACTGGCGCAGAAGGACTGGTGGCAGGGGTTTCGGCTGCGTGCGGAGCGTTCGCTCTACGTCTTTGCCAAATTCGTGCTCGGGATGCGCGCGCGTCCTGGCCAGCCGGTTGGTCTTTCACCCACTTTGCACCGGCAGGTCTGCGACTGGATACAGTGCATGGACAAGGCGTGCGAGCATGAAATGACGCCGAGCCTTACTGTTCATGGCGGCAAGCGTAAGCTGCTCATGCTGCCTGTAGTCCACCTTAAAACGACTTTAGTGTCTCATAGCTTGCCATTGCACATGTTAGCGCAACCGCAGGCGCACAACATCTATTTCCCCGGCATGCCCGGTGCGGACACGCGGATACTGCTGCACGGCGAGACCGTGGACAAGGCGCGCGAGAATCTTGGCGTCATCAAGGAGAACCTGGAGCGCAACCACCTGCTGCGCTGGCTCTGGCCGCACCTTATCTGGCGCGAGAAGAAGGAGGCGCCGACGTGGAAGGATGACGCCATCACGGTGCGCCGCAGCGGCCAGCGCATCCTGCCGGAACCGACGATTACGGCGATCGGCGTGCGCACGGCGCTGGAACAGCGCCATTACGATTGTGTGGCGCCGGGCACCATGGTCTATACCAGCAACGGTCTGCTGGCGATTCAGGCGCTGGAGATTGGCAACCGCGTTCTCACCCATACCGGGCATCACCGCGAAGTGGTAGCCATCGCGCAAAGGCGCAGCGACAAACGGCGCGTGCGGCTGCGCGTGTGGGGCCAGCCCGAAGAACTGGTTTGTACCGAGGACCACCGGCTGCTGGCTTACCGCGAGAACCGACTGGAATGGGTCGAGGCCGGACAGTTGCAAAAGGGGGAATATCTCGCCCTGGCGCTGCCGTCTGGTCGCACGAGGGCCGTCAGCCGGATTAATGCGCGGATTGACCGGCTGTTGCAGCAGGAACGGGTGTGGCGGCTGCTCGGTTACTGGCTGGCCGAGGGCGCAGCGTCAGACAAAAACCGGATACGGCTTACCTTCGGCGCGCATGAAACCGATCTGGCTAATGATGCCAAGGCGATCGTGGAAGATTACCTGGGCGTCAACTGTCATATTTCCGACCCCACGCCCACGTCGACCGTGGTGGTGAGTTTCTTTGACGCGGAATTCAAGCTGCTGACCGGAAAATTCGGCACCCACGCCTGGAACAAGCACCTCCCGCCGTTCGCGCTTTCGACCGAGCGCAGTTATCAGCGCGAACTGCTGCGCGGCTATTTCACCGGGGACGGCGCGAAACTGGCGAGGAATGGCTGGGCCGCGGGCAGCGCCTCGCGTTCATTGCTGGCCGGCATCCAATTGTTGCTGGCACTGCAGGGCATCCCGTCTGGTATCGGCCACAGCAAATATGCCGGGCAGGAGTTGGTGGTCGGCAACCTGGTCAATCGGCGGGACTATTGGGCACTGGTTTCCAATCATCCATTGATGGGCGTGCTACTCCAAGGCAAGGCGGAATTCCCGCGCATGCCCTGCCGCACGGTTGTGATTCCGGGTTATCTGCTGCATCCGATTCGGCGCATCGACCACGAGGAACCGGACGATGAGCCGGTGTGGGACATTCAGGTGCGCGGCGACGAGAGTTTCTGCACGCCCGGCATAACCGCGCACAACTGTATCCTGATGGATGACCTGGCGACGCTGGAAGCCGCACAATCCGAAAACGTCATGAATTACGCCAAAACGCGGCGCAAGGCCTGCCGCTCGCGGCTCGACTCGCTGCGCGACAGCATGGAAATCGGCGTCGGCACGCACTGGACCGCGACCGACCTTTATGTGGACTGGAAACGTGATCCATCGGTTGAGGTTTGCCTGCGCGCGGCGATTGAGGACGAACTGCCGATTTGGCCGGAGAAGCATCCCCTGGAGGAATTGCTGGCGCTGCAGGCCGAGGAGCAGATGGGCAAGGTGCTGTTTTCGGCCAACTACATGAACCAGCCGCTCAACCCCGGCTTTTCGGCGCTCGACTGGCAGGAGATCCGCGCGTTTACCTACGACCCGCTGGACAAGATGCTGGCGTGGAACGAGACGCTGGTCGACCGCGAGCTTGAGCAGCGCAACAATATCAAGGGGCTGGTCAACGCCAATCTCTACGCGCTTCACGGCCGCAGTTTTCGCGGCATGCCGCTCTCGCAGCTCTACCGCAATCACAGCGACGAGCCGATAGAGACCAAGGAGCAGCGCTATGAACGGCGCCTGGCGCGGGTGCTGCGGCTGCGCGACCTGGAGGACGAAGGGTCGGCGACCTGGGCGCGGCTCAACGAACTGGCGGCGCGCCGGCAGGCCGGCGGCTTCGCCGAGGACCCTGATTAATGCCGAGAATCACCGAGATGTTTGCCTTTATCGTGGCCGACACCGGTCCCGATGACGAAGGGGTGCCGGCGATAAGCGTCGGCAACATGCACATGCCGCTGTGCGGCGCCGACTTGAAGCGTATTAAGCAACTGCGGCCGTATGCCGCCAACATCGCCCGGGCGCTGAAAAAGCCGGTGCGCCTGGTGCGTTTCAGCGCGATGGAAGAACTCGAAACGGTTTCGGCCGACGGCGTGTGGAGCAAGTCCTGATGAAAAATGAATCGCTGGTTTTTGCCATCAAGCGCTGGCTGCGCCAGGTGGAGGGGAGCCCTGATTTCGCGCGCCGGCTTTTCGTCTGCGAAGCGCGGGACGATTTTATGGCAATGGCGCTGGCCCGCGCCTTTCCGGAGGAAACGATTGAAGACCTGCTCGAGGCTGGGCGGCTCCTTGACCAAGGGGCGGCGCGCGAAATCGGAAAATGAAAACTGACACCCTGGCGCTCGTGCAGCTGCTGTCGAACAATATGGCCGATCCGGTCACCATCGACGGCTACTACAATGACGTGATGTATGAACTCGGCGCCGAGAACTGGTTCTGCGACGCCAATATCATTCCGTTAACCAAGGGGCAACTGGAAGTTAACCTGCGCGCGGCGCTGGGACCGTCGCTGGTCAACCGGCTGGGCCTCATCTACGACGACAACCAGCTCGAGGAAGTGACGCTGCTGCAAATGCGCGCGCTGGATAACCAGTGGCGCGATCGCACCGGCTATCCGCGCTCCTACGTCCGCGAGGACGAAGCGGCCGACACCATTGCGCTGCATCCGGCGCCCTTTGTCGCCTCCAACTCAAGCCTCTATCTCTATGGCGAGCCGCTCGGGCTGGACTATCCGACCTATAATTTGCTGGTGTTCTACAGCTACGCGGCGCTTGAACCGCAGGAGCCGTGGGGCTATCTGGAATTAGCCGTGGCGCTGCGCATCCTGGCGCGGGAATTCATGCGCGAGAGCGACCATACCGACCAGGAGTTTGCCAAGGCGGCGCAGACGCTGGCGACATTGTGCAAGGAGGCCCTCAATGGCTCAGGGACTCAAACCGGGTGATTTGATTCAGCCGCAACACAAGGTTCTGCGCATTGTCAGCGTGGACCCGTGGACGCGCAACTGCAAGGTGGCCGACGCCGCCGGCGTGCCGCTCGGCATGATGTCCCGGGAAGCGATCGAGGACTATTACGAAAAGGTGCCGGCGGTCGCCTGCGTGGCGGAGTTGCTCGAAAGCGTGATGGCCAAGGTCATCGCCGCCCATCTGCCGCCGGGCAAGGCCGTCGTCGTGCCGATTGCCGGCGAAATTGAGCCGCGCTCGCGGTTGTCGCCCGAACCCATCGCCTGTCCGCTCTGTCCGTCCAACTTCGAGGTGGTCGGCGGCGAATTCGCGGGCCTGGAAACGCTCGACCCGCGCACGCTCTGGGGCCATTTGCGCGAGCATCACGGGATGTCGGTTAAAACCGCGGCCTCGCTGATGGCCGACCCCGCGCGCAATGGCCTCGGCCTGCCGCTGCTCGTGGCGGACGGCGCGGCGGCGGACGAAAAGAAAAATTAGGTGTGCCATGGCTTTAATCTGCGACAATGTCCTGCTGCGCATGCGCATTATCTGGTTCGACGGCGACGCGCTGCATTTCGACGCCGAGCGCTACGCCCGGTTGCGCGGGATTACGGTGGACGCGGCGCTGGCCGAACTGAGCCAACTCGCCCTGGAACTGCTGCCGAAGGCCAAATTGACGGTGACCAACTGAGCCAGGAGACCGGCGAAACCCAGCGAGCGCGCGCGAGCCATCGTCGAAGCGAAACCCATCCGTGGGGCGCGAGCCACAATTAAGGCGTAACCCGTACAGTGAGCGCGAGCAAAAACCCGTCGGCGCAGGGCCAACTCTTTGCCCCGGCCCGGCCGCAACCAACGCCGCCGGCGGGGGCGTATTGCGTGGCGATTCGCCAGGGCTACCTCGGCCGCTTCATCGCGGTTTCCGAGCAGCGCTGGAGTAATCCGCAGGCAGCGCTCGCCTGGCGCAAGGCGGAGCAGCCGCGCTGGATGGGGCGCCTGGAAGTGGTGCCGGCCAGCGTACTCGAGCAGTAGCCGATGGCCGACCCGCCCAAAATCCGCTTCTCGACCTCCGACCTGCCGACGCTAATCGACCGGCTGAACGCGAATTTTGGCAAGCTTTACGACTTTTTAACCGGCCAGCAGAGCGCAATCGCGGCGCTCCAGACGGCCCCGGCCCCGGCCAGTGCCGCGGTCGCGCCGGTCGCGCCGATTACGGAGAACGTTACGGTCGTGGCCTCGGGCGGTGGCGGAACTCCGAGCAGCTTGTCTTATCTGACCGCGCTGGCGGAGCCGGCCCTGGGTCAATCGCGGCGTTTGGCGGCGGGCGCCGGCATTGCTTTTACCGATAGCGGTCCCGCGGCGGCCTTCACCGTCACGGCGCCGGGCATCACGGCCGCGCGGTTCAGCCAGTGGTCTCCGGTAACCGTCACCAACACCATCGCCGAGACCACCCTGTTGGGCTCGGGGCTGGGCAACCTGACGCTGCCGGCCAATTATTTCAAGCAGGGTTTTATTCTGGAGCTCCAGGGCTGGGGGTACTGGACGGCGACCGGGAATCCGACCTTCCGCACGCGGGTGTACCTTGGTTCCACGCTGTTGCTGGACAGCGCGGCGACCACCGTAGCCAACAATGCGGTGGCCTCGGTGTTTCAGGTGCGCGCGCTGCTGACCTGCACCGCGACCGGGGTCTCCGGCGGCTTCATCGGGCAGGGCACCACGCTTTATTCGACCAGCCGCACCACGGTCTCGACCGACGATTTCACCCCGCTGGTGGCGCCGGTAACCATCGACACCACGGTGGCGCAAACGCTGAATGTGACTTTCACCTGGGGCATTGCCAACGCCAGCAGTTTAACTTTGACCAATTTCGTGCTGAGCACGATAACCGCGTAATTTATGGCAGACCAGATTCTCAGTCATACCGATTTCTCCG
>Ga0126371_10003318_pt1 | contig 14057 bp, 9 predicted proteins | sample PanSoiMetaPlot_4_FD_110145 | JGI IMG/M metagenome (GOLD analysis project Ga0126371, IMG submission 110145) | Tropical forest soil microbial communities from Panama - MetaG Plot_4 | ecosystem: Environmental > Terrestrial > Soil > Tropical forest > Bulk soil | place: Panama | collected 2016-02-17 | reverse complement strand
TAAATGTCGGGAATCTGACTCTACTCGGCAAGTACGTGGCGATCGTGACTTTGGCTGACTCGATTCGTACTGTGAATCGGTACATCACCGACTCGCTTTTGCCTTCTTTGACTAACGTGTTAGCGGAAAAAAACTATGCCGGAGCCACGGATGTATTCGCGATGCATATGCGCATTCTGTTGCTGGTCAACGCCGCTGGCATGTTCGCCTTCGTTTTTATGGCTCGTCCGTTGCTTCATATTTATGGCGCCCAGTACCTGCCACTCGCGAACCTGGTTGTCGTGCTTTCGTTCCTCTTGGGTGTTGCGGGCCCATGCCGAATTGGCGGAATCTTGCTTTCGAGCGTAGGAAAGCAACAGAGAGCGGTCTGGGTCAGTTTGGGGCAGGTAACTCTCTACGTATTTCTCTTTTTCAATCTTTGGCCCAGATGGGGTTTGGCAGGCGGCATTTGGGCCTATGGCCTCTCGATGTTCTGTCAAGGTCCTGTAATCATGGCCGTAGCCTCGCGCAGTGTGCCGTTTCGCTTAGGTATTTTCAAGGACTACATAATGTTCTGTGCTGTAAGCTTCCTCTCGGCCTTAGCTCTGTACTCCTTCGGGCCTTTTTCGCTGGCGTTTGGCTTGATTTGCTGGGTAACTGCCATGGGCCTTTACTTAATCGCAGGCGGTTATAACTATGCCGAATGCAGAAAGCTCCTGCGGTGCTTCCTGCCAGTGTCTTAAGCTAAAGGGCTACTTCGGGGATGCCTGTTCCAGCCAAAGCAGATTTGCCTTACGCACGAGGCTAATCACATCGCCATAATCATTTTCCTCCCCGCCGCATCTGTATTTCTCAAGCGGTGGAGAACAGGAGACTGTAGCTTTCACATCTTCGTGGCCGTCGTAAGCATTGTCCAATAGTGAGACTAGCCCCCAATTTTTCTTTTCGCCGCGATTATCGGAATACTGCCACCACGACTCGCCGACGAATGGATGCGGTCCGCCTGGATAAGTCCTTGAATGCAGCGCCTCAATCGCCTCGTAGTAAGCTTGGCCGCGCGCTTGCTGTGTGGGAAATTCATTGATTCCATTTGCCTTCTTGGCGAATTGCGCCCACGAAGAATCAGCATCCGCCGCTCGATACTCGCCCTCCACGATCGGTTTATCGTCGAAGTATTTTCCAATGTAGGCAATCGCATCGGGCCGGTTTTCGAGACCACCCGGCCCGGAAAGGACATCCACATAGCGAGCGGCAGCCTGCAATACAGGAGCCCGAGGCGGCGCGCCCCAGCTCCCAAGGCTGTCAGGCCCAAACAACAGTGTGTTGGGAAAAGCGGCCTTCAGTTCATCGTGGCACATGCCTAGATACTGACTGGCCGCTGCAAACAGAAAAGCATCCATATCCGAGCGCACCGCTGGCCCTGAGTCCTTCAGCGAAAAATAATCACTGCCAAGCCATGCGCGATGCGCTGGCCGCCCGTCCTCGTCCATCAACCCGGAGCCTACTCCCCATCCGTTCTGGATGTAATTGACGGTGATTTTGCTTCCGGCTTGCGGGGCCTGGTCGGTAGCAAATTCGAGAACGAGACGCCCCGTTCCGTAATCAATTGAACCCGATGTAAGAGACGGACCGTACAGCTTTCCACCCCCGATATCGCCCGCAGCGAGCGCGCCATTCACTAGAATTTGCACGGAAAAAGGACTCGCTACCGGATGGGTCAGCGTATAGCTGAAGGAAACAGTAGAACCATCTCCGCTGCCAATTTCTTCGCCGGTGATCGATTGGCCGCTCGAATCGAAGCTGGTATAGTTCGAACCCCAGGCCTTGTTGAGTTGCTCGATTGTTCCATACTTTGCCGCGAGGCTGTCGCGCCACGCTTTTTTTGTATAAACCGCAGTGTCCGTATACACCGCTTTGTATCGCGCATTCGCAGTTTGCACAGGTGACATCGTGGCGATCACCCAGGAAAGGTGCGGATTGTTATGCCCTGGTGGAGCCGTCGGGAATGCGTCGCCGGCGCCGAAGCCGAACATTTCGTCGCCATCGTCCTCGCCGATTCCGATCAGATACGATGCGTTCGGCGAGTTCTCCAGGTTCTTAAATTGACGCGCTTGCTGAATATCTTTTTCTAGCCACGTTTTCATTTTGCCGTCAAAATAATCCGCCACGCCCGGGCCCGGACGATAGTCCCGATAGAATGGGCTTGCCCCATAGAGGATGTTTTTGACAGGCTCGTCCAAGAGGCGCTGCGGTTTTGCGTGAAAGGTATCGATAGGTGGATTTCGCATCGCGTACAGTGCTGGTCGCACCACCATCAGAAAAGGCAGTTTCTCCAATCCTTGCGTCTTTGGGTTTTCGTTTACTGGCGACAACGCAGCGGAAGCATAAATCCCGAGAGTATTGAATCCCCAGGATTTCAGCCTCTGCAAAGTCGCCGCTGCCCAAACCGGCCCGTTACTATCGCCGTACTTTAATTTTGCGGCGGCAGCCAGCGTCTTGTCGCTCGCCGCGATTGTGTAGATTCCCTCCATGAAAAATCCGTGCCCCTGCGGCGTGCACAGCCACCATTGATTGCCTATTTTCTCTGTCGTGAAATGTCCCGCAGATTTTGCGCATTGAACTGTCTTCAATCCGCCGTAGTTGTCGAGATCCTGCGCTGCCGCAGAGGCTGGAATCAACCAGAGAATCAGCACCAGGTAGGCTGTTCTTTTCACGGGTTTCCTCCGATCTTGCTCGGCCCCTACTCTGCTGTTGCGCTGCCCAGTGCCCTTCCGGCTTTTGCGCCTCTGCGCCACGCGAGCCAGGCCTCTTTAGATCCGGTTCGTAGGAAAGAATACGACGCAAGCACTGCGTATCCGACTTTGAGCCACGCGAAGCAAAGATTATTCCAGAGCCCGCGCTTCCAGTGGCGCTCCCGCATGTAATACGACACCTGGCTTGTTACGCTCAGCCAATGCATATCATGTCTGTTTTCGGCGCTGCGGTTATGAACCAAGCGCGCCGCTGGAGCAATCAGCAAGGTGCTGCCTTTAGACAGCCTCAAGCAGAAATCAATATCTTCACCTGGGGAGGGGCCCGTCAAGTGAGGATCGAAGCGATGCTCGCGAATTGCGTCCGCACGAAAACTCATAAGACCAGCTCCAAAAAATCGGACGCGAACGGACCCAGCTCGGTTCTGCCGGCTCACGTTTCGATAAACAGTCTGTCTCTCATCGTGAAATGGGCCTTTCTGAAAAATCTTCTCCCACACTCGCTGGCGCAATGGGGGCATGGTGTAATTGGTAATAACTCCGGAAACGCCCGTCACATCTTCCCGGTAGGTCTTTAGGATTTCCTCGACGAAATTCGGCTCCAGCAAAACGTCATCGTCAAGAAATAACCAAATATCTCCCTGGGCACCCCGCATTGCAACATTTCGAGCCACCGAAGCCCCCGATAGGGAGCAATCGTGAATGTATTGCATGGGAATGGGCAGGCTCTTAGTGAATGACCTGGTTGCGCTCTGATCCACAAGGATTATCTCGAAAGGTTTAACCGTTTGAAACAGCAATGTCTCGATTGTCCGATCCAAATCCGCAGCTCGATTCTTCGTGGGAATAATCACGGACACGCGAGCTGCTGTAGGATGCTGGTCAGTTTTCACGGCAGGCATCGCGCAATCGCCGGTCCAACCAGCTTCGTAATCGAGAGGGGTAAATGCTTCCAGGCCCAGATAGCCGCTTGATACCGCGGATTATTGGGATTCAGTTCCAGCGCGTGCTCGCCCGATTTGCTCCAGTAGTTCCAGCTCAAAGGCACAACGCGTGTACTCCATTGTTGTTTGAAGCGGTAGGTTCCCGAATCGATCGAAGAGCGGCCAAAATCGAATGTGCGATAGCCCTTCCGCCCCGCAAAACACAACAGTTCCCAAAACAAAAACATATTTGGCCGAAGCGCCATTGCATCTGCTGCACAGGCGCTCCAGTTTGCTTCAATGGCGTCGCGATAGCCCGTGAGAAAAGCAGCGCCAACCGTCTTGCCGGAGTGCCGTACACAGCAAATAAAAGTTTCTTGCGGAAATGCACTCAGAATAAGCTCAAAAAATCTCTTGCTGTACGGAGGTGTTCCCAATTCGCGCATCTTGAGGCAGAAAATTTCGTAGAAGTCGTCCAGGAACTCGCGGCCGGCGAACTCCGCCTGGAGCCCGGACCGTAATGAGCGCCGCACGTTTGTTCGCATCTTTGTTGATAGATGCTGCATATTCTCTTCCGGATCGGCAAACACATCGCAGACCAGCGTCACCTTGTTTGTTTTTGCCGGCCACGAAAGCGCAGCTTCCTGCGCATGACGAAGTTCGACGTATTCAGCGCCGGTGCGTTCCGCTAATCGAACCGCCTCTTCTGCAAGCGCGTTTGCGGCGATTGGAGAGTCGGCAACGATTCCTGCCTCGCTGAAAAATGGAAGAGAACATAACAGATGTCCAAAAATGCGGCTCTTGTTTTCTGTCAGAGGCAGAATCCCGCAGGCCATCCCGGTTTCTTCCGCAATCAAGTAGTGAGTTTTCCAGCGGAAAGCTTTTTCAATCACATCTTTCCAACCCCAACGGTGGTAGTTGGCGCACTGCCGGTGCCCTGCAACAAAACGCTCCCATCGGGACGCTTCCTTCTCTGTAACGGTCGCGACATTCATCTCGGGATCTCTTATTGTCTACAAGACCTGCGTTCCTCAAACCTGTTTTGCGATTGATCTAACAGCATCGGATTACGGCGGTGCGGTCAATAGAGGATTCTTTCCGCAACAGCTAGTACGAGAAGTACATCAGCAGCCGCAATTCAAGAGCATATCTACCGGCTTGCATAAAAAAGACTTTGTCCCTTCGGCGAGGGATCCTCTCTCGTAACAAGGTCATACCCGAGAGACTGCATGAGCGAGCCCCACGTACCTTCAATTCGCACCAAATGGCCGTTAGAAAGTATCTCACGCCAGGAACCCGATTTTGCCGAACGAACAAACGGAATGTCCTTTCGCGTGTGTCGCGTGACCTGCCAGAGATTCGATTCTGCTTGTTCGAGCTTCCGCATGCGTTCCGGCGAGCTCAATTCTATAGCTCGCTCAGTTCTCGTTGCCGAAGAATCGATCTCCAAAAAAGCGGCTATTCTGGATAGCTCATTCTTTGTATTTTCAAGCATGTCTTCATAGCGCAGCAACAGAAAGTCTTTCGATCCGTTGCGAGTGGCCAGCCAACTGGCCACGTTTTCGCCCCAACTCGCATATGTGTCAATTCCTCGCCCGACGAAGCAGTCAACATATTCATCCATGCTCAAATTTTCGCGTATGAAACCCTTCTTCAGCTGGAAAAAGTAGTTCGAAACTACTACGTCCCTTGGATCGCGCACGATGTAAATCATGCGACGGTAGTGAGGATCGAAATACTCATGGCTCTTAATCAGCCTCGGCCTCGGGATCTTATCAAGAATTCTCCGGGTCACCGCGGTGGGATCAGGAATCTTGAGCTCAATGTTTGCGAACGTGACTTCCTCTTCGGGCCAAATTAAGTTCGCTACAAGAAACCTGGTCCACGTGTTTCCAGACCGAGGATAAGAGACTAGGAATCGATCATCGGGAAATACTGGAAAATTGCGCCCGCCACGGTTAAAGCCTGCCAGTCCTTTCAGTCCACTCCAAATCTTTCCCCCCAAGTTCGGGTCTTCCCGACGCATCGAGAATGGATTATCAGCAACCATTGCATTGGGTTCAGAACGCACGCATGTATTTTACCCAATCTGCACCCAAGATGTTCAATTTGTTCTCGGCGAAGGGCCTTTGTGTGCATTCTGGTTTCCGCAGTGTTGTACACGACTTACACAGTGAGGCGATTCTGATGCGGAAACCGTTGGGAAGCAAGAGCCGCACGCAATACACGCATATGGAGGACAGCAACAACGAAGTTTTGCGGCTCAGGTATCTTGGATGTTCGCCTGAAAAGCATGTGTGCGAGAATCTGCGCGATCGCCTTCGGCAGGCTGGCCGACGCGCGCTGGAAACATGTCAACGTGAACGGCAGACACCCTCGGAGTCGAACACGACAGAGTCCTGCCTCCACCCTTTGAAACCCGAGTTCAATACCGGCTGTTGCATTTCTGTCGATTTGAACCTCTTCGGAGAGCCGACGCCAAACCGAGTCTGTGCTATCCTGAATTTGGGTCCGTCATCTATTGCATTGAAGGCGCGTAGCGCTTGGGAACACTTGGAAGACGCCCCTAGCCAAGCCAAATCATCGAATCTTACTCTTGTGAGGGAGTTAGAAAACCCTTTTTCTGGTGAAGAATATGGAAGAGAGGAATGACACTGGTCTGTCTGCCACAGAAGCTCCTGATTTAAGTTCGCGACGTCTGCCGGATTTCATAGCCGTCGGACCCACACGCACGGGCACCACTTGGCTGCATCAGTTTCTGGTTGGCAGTGTGGGCCTTCCCGCTAACATTAAGGAAACCAATTTTTTTGATCGCGACTACAACCAGGGTCTTCCAGCATACGCCAGGTATTTCGTCAACTGCCCTACAAACTTGCCCATCGGCGAAATCGCTCCGACATATTTCTATAATCGCGAGACCCGCGAGCGAATCGCTAAGGACATTCCCGGTTGCCGCATCATCATTACTCTACGAGACCCCATCGAGCGGCAATATTCACTCTACCGCCTCAGCGTATGGAACGGCCGCACCAAGATCAGCTTCGCAGAAGCTACCGAACGGCGATGGAATGACATTGTCGACGAATGCGACTACGCCAAGTACATTCGTCTTTGGCAAGAAGCTTTCGGCCAGAGTAGAGTCCTCGTTGCGCTCTACGACGACTTCGTCGCATCACCGCAAGACTACGTCGACCAAATCTGCGATTTTATCGGAATTCCTACAATCGATGTGCGTAATGCTCCGGTTGCCCCAGATCAGCGCGTGCACGCTCTCAAGCAGATGCCCCGCGGGAATGCGTTCGGAGGTTTCCTGAGGTGGTTCTTTCGGATTGGCAAGGATCGGCCCGACAAATTTGAAGCTTTTCTTCATTGGGTGCGCCGCCATGGAGCACAACGCATGGTTGAACTCGCCGCGAAAACACGGCTGGGGAAGAAATTCCGCAAAATGGTCTTCACGGAGATGCCCTCGCTGGACACCCAGACAGCCGTCCGCCTTAGGAGCGCGATTGGCCCTCAGATCCAGGCCGCCGAAGCCCTGCTTGGCCGTGAGCTCCCCGCATGGAAGACCGGCGCTGGTGTGAAAGGTGCCCGTTCGGGAACAAACGTGGCTAGGTAGGCCATTACTTCGCGTAAGTCTAAATGAGACAAAATTTTATCTGTTTTTTGACCATCCATTTATGGGGCGCTAGCACCGCTTTCGCCCTCGTTGCAGTGGCCAGCGCCGTGCTCTCGGCACGCTGGACGCAAGTCTAATGGGTCAGCCAGTAGAGGTTAGCGGCGCGTACCTGGGTGATGACGTCGCCATAGCTCCCTGCCTCGCCTCCGCACGTGAAGCTCTGCGTCGGGGCGGAGCAGGAAACGCGAGCGGAAACATCTTCGTGACCGTCGTAAGCGTTGTCAATCAGCGTGACTAAGCCCCAATTTCGCTGTTCACCACGATTGTCCGTGTATTGCCACCACGACTCACCTACGAACGGATGCGAGCCGATTGAGGTGTATGCCAGGTTGGTAAGATTTGTAACGTCGTTGTAGTATGCTTGGCCCCGCTGCTGCTGCGTTGCGAACTGATTAACGTTGTCCACGGTCATGACCACGGAACTCCAGGCCGAATCAGCGTTTGCCGAGCGGTATTGTCCTTCGATGATCGGCTTATCGCCAAAATACTGCCCGATGTAGTCCAACCCTGTCTGGCTCTTCTCAATCGAGCCGGGACCAGAAAGTACGTCAACGTACTTCGCGGCTGCCTGAAGGACCTGCGAGCGCGCCGGGGCTCCCCAGCTTCCGATGCTGTCTGGACCAAGGAATAGCGTATTCGGCAACACCTTCTTGAGCTCCGAACTGCAGGTTCCCAAATACTGGCTGGCCGCCGAAAAGAGGAAATTGTTCATATCGGTTTTAGCATTCGCATTCGTATCAGACAGCCCGGTGAAATCGGACCCAAGCCACCCCTGGTGCGCTACGCGGCCGTCCTCGTCCATCAAGCCGCTGCCAATGGCCCAGCCATTCTGAATGTAATTGACTGTGATCGTTGCTCCTGATGGCGGCGCATTTCCCGCCGTAAAGTTCACTTGCAGGAGCCCCGTTGTGTAGTTGATCACACTTGTTGTCGCCAGCATTGGACCATAAATCGTGCCGTTCCCAAGGTCGCCGCCTACCGCGGTGCCATTTACCAGAATCTGTATCGAATGGGCGCTGGGCGCAAGTTTGGAAATTATGTGTGAGAAGCTCAGCGTGCTTCCATTTCCAGCCCCGATCGCCTCACCCGTTACAGTCGTGCCCGAAGAGTCGAACGTGCTGTAGTTCGAACCCCATGCACTATTGAACGCTGAGATCGTACCGTATTTCGCCACCAACGCGTCGTGCCAGGCCTTTTTGATGTATACCGTTGTGTCGGAGTAGATTGCCTGCATTTTTGCGCTCGCTGTTTGCACGGGCGACATCGTTGCAACCAGCCACGACAGGTTGGGATTGTTATGGCCGGGAGGTTGCGTCGGCAGCGCATCGCCGGCTCCGAAGCCATACATCTCGTCGCCATCATCCGCACCGACTCCAATTACATAGGAAAAGTAGGGAGAGTTGACAACCTGGTTGAAACCCGACGAGAGCGCCAGGTCCTGGGCCAGCCAGCTATCAAATTTGGCGTCGAAATAATCGGCTACGCCGTTCGTGGGTATGAACCCCGTATAGAACGGGCTCACTCCGCCCATTATGTTTTTCACGGGTTCGTTGAGAAATTTTTGGCTTGTGGAACTTCCCGTGGTGATTGCAGGATTTTCCATGGAGTATAAAGCCGGCCTCACAACCATGATGAATGGCATCTTCACCGGTTGTGAGTGAATTCCCTGTGCATCCAGCGGGAATCTATTGTCGGTCGCGGTCGGGAGGGTAATGTTAGCCGCATAGATTCCCAGTGTATTGAAGCCCCAGCTTTCCAGTCTTTGGTTCGTACTGATGCTCCATTGCGGGCCGCTGTCGCCGTATTTACTGGTGATCGCTGTGACGTAGCCGGCATCCGTTGTCGCTACCACATAGACGCCGTGCATGAAGAACCCATTCCCCAGCGGTGTGCAGAACCACCATTGATTCTGGATCTTTTCGACGTGGAACAAGCCGGTTGCGCTCGCGCATTTTACGTCCTCGCGGCCGCCATACTGATCAAGCGCAACGCCGGTGGTAGAAAGGGTGAACGTCTGGGAAGCGGTTTGTTGTGGCGAACTATTGTCGGCAACTTGAACCGTGAAGTTGTAGGCATTTGCCGTCGTTGGCGTGCCGGAAATTGTGCCGGTCGTCGCGGATAGAGTGAGTCCAGCCGGCAGCGGCCCGGAATTCGACGCGAGACTCCACGTATACGGAGCCGTGCCGTTACTGGCGGCGAGCGTCGCCGAATAAGCAACGGAAACTTGCGCGGGAGGAAGAGACATTGTCGTGATAATCAGGGCCGTATTGTTGGTTCCCGTCGAGACAGTGATGCTCAATGCCGCCTGCGCTGTTTGCTGAGCCGAGTCCGACACCTTCACTGTGAAATTCGCACTGCCTTGCTGAGATGGCGTACCGGATACCGTACCCGTAGAAGAATTAAGCGAGAGTCCTGGCGGCAGCGAGCCGGAGGCGATTCCCCATGTATAAGGCGACGTGCCGCCGGTCGCGCTCAGCGTCTTTGAGTAGGCGGTCCCCACAGTTGCGGCAGGCATACTGTTGGTCGTGATGCTCACACTCGAGCCGGAATTGGAAGTAGAAACGGAGAGCGTGTACTTGTGCTTTGCCGTCTTGACCGGCGAAGAAGAATCCTGGGCCTGAACCGTAAAAGGAAATTTGCCCGATTGTGTGGCCATTCCGGCGATCACGCCAGTTGAGCTCGTCAAGAATATTCCGTTCGGCAGAGATCCAGAGCTCAGGCTCCAATGGTAGGGGGCGCTCCCGCCGGACGCGCTCAACACCGCATTGTAACTGGATTGCTGTTGGGCAGACGCGAGGCTCGAGGTCGTGATGCTCAAGCTGGACGGAGGCGGTGGGGTGGCCGAGGAGCCGCTCAAGGCGCATCCCGATAGACCGAGACCAACATAGACGAGCGCAGTCAAGGCTAACGCGGCTGCGAACCACGGTCGGCGGAGGAGGGCTGGGCCTAACTGATCCGCCTCGTCGCGTAGTAACTTGAGCTGCTGGGTCTTGGTCTCCATCCCCATCCCTCCCCATTTGAAATCCCGTTTTTCCCCGACTGCTGCGATTGTGAGCGGATGGAGACCGCAAAACACCTGCTCGGAGGTCGAAAAATGGGTCAGGTACGCACACCTGTACCCCGTGTGTGCCTCAGTCCAGTAGAAAGGGAGGGTTTGGAAAAAGCACTACGGAGGGTGCTCCCGAGTTCCGGGGTTCACTCCTGTAATGTTATGTAAATTCAAGAGATTACGGGGTGAATCGGCTAGGAGTGAGTTTTCAGTTGCTCTGACGTTGTTTCAGGAAATTTATGATTAGTTAAATCCGTTCTGTGCCAGCACGCGCAGTTGCCCAGGATTTACATAGAGTTGTGATTTTTGCGCCAGCTCTTGCGTCGAAATCCCATCTGTGCCGCTTAGGGCTGTTCGGAATTCACGCATCTGTTCGCGCGACATCACCGGAAGCAAGTCATCAAATTTTCTCGAGTGAAGCGAAGTTCTTGTGCGCAAATGAAGACTGACCCGCTACGCTTTCCGTGCCAACCCAAAAAATCCCAGCAATCTGCTGCCGAAGTTTCGGTGGAAATTGGAATGCTGTGTCGCGGAACCATCTCAGATTTGGACGCAATGGGAATCTAGAACGTACATGGAACGGCCGGTGTCGGTACTGTGCAACAGGTTGCACACCCCTGCCCCAAAAACTGACTTTGCTTTTTCCGTTTCCGATGTAATGCTATGTAATGACGTGGGTTGCGCAACTGCATTCCGTTGAAGTTAGGAGCGAGAATTGCTTTTGTGATTGTTGTGGAGTCACATACATCCGTTTTTGTATGCGCGGAAGTGATTTTTAGAGCACGTCCCAATTAGGTCCTCGCGACTTTCGTTTCTCCTGGTTTTGCGAATGGGATAAGGTGAACAAACGAAACAGGTGAGCCGCGCACCGCGTTCTGTGCGAGCATCGTTTGAGCGGAATGCGGGAAAGAAAAAAATCTCAAGAGGAGGCATAGTTTACGTTCCAATTTTCCCATGAATAATAAGACCGAGCATTTGAATCCGCCCCACGGGGGTACCCTCGTAAATCTCATGGTGGACGCGAAGCGCCGTGAAGAATTGCGTTCTGCCTCGAAAGAATGGCCTTCGCTTGACCTTACGCCTCGCCAGCTTTGCGATCTCGAATTACTGATGAATGGCGGATTCTCACCTCTTCAGGGCTTCATGGGGCGTGCGGATTATGAGTCAGTCTGCTCGTCCATGCGTCTGGCCGACGGTTTGGTGTGGCCGATTCCTATTGTTTTGGACGTTTCTGCGGATTTCGCGAAGAAGTTGAAGTCTGGTGCGACGGTTGCCCTGCGCGATCCCGAAGGCGTAATGCTGGCGGCGATGCATGTGGAAGAGGTATGGGAGCCGGATCGCCAAAAAGAGGCGGAGAGCGTCTTCGGCACGACGGACGCTCTGCACCCTGGCGCGGTCTATGCGATGCAGAAAGCCAATCCGGTGTATATGTCCGGAAAAGTCGAAGGCTTGCAGCTTCCGGCACATTATGATTATCGCGCTCTCCGGTTGACTCCCGCCGAAACGCGCGCTGAATTTGCCCGCCTCGGCTGGCGCCGCGTGGTCGCGTTTCAAACGCGAAATCCCATGCACCGCGCTCACGTGGAGCTAACCTTTCGCGCCGCCAAAGAAGCGTCCGCTAATTTGTTCATTCAACCTTCTGTGGGAATGACAAAGCCTGGCGACGTGGATCACTACACGCGTGTTCGCTGCTATCAGGCAATTCTGCCGCACTATCCTGCGAATACCGTCAAGCTCGGGCTGCTGCCTCTGGCGATGCGCATGGGCGGACCGCGCGAGGCCGTTTGGCACGCCATTATTCGCAAGAATTTCGGCTGCACACACTTCATCGTGGGGCGCGATCACGCCGGCCCGGGAAAAGATTCCAAAGGGAAGCCGTTCTACGATCCATATGGAGCGCAAAAGCTCTTGCAGCAATTTCAACAAGAAATCGGCGTAACCATGGTCCCATTCAAAATGATGGTTTACCTGGAAGATAAAGACACGTATGTACCCGAAGATGAAATTCCACAGGGCAGCCGCGTCTTAAATATTTCCGGGACGGAACTACGCGCTCGCCTCGCCGGGGGACGGGAAATTCCCAGTTGGTTTACGTATCCTCAAGTGGTCACCGAGTTGCGCCGAACTTATCCACCGCGGCGCAAGCAAGGCTTCACTGTTTTCTTCACCGGGCTTTCCGGTTCCGGAAAATCTACGATTGCCAATGTGCTGCTGGTGAAGTTTCTGGAGATGGGCGGACGCCCGATTACGTTGCTTGACGGCGACATCGTGCGCAAGAATCTCTCTTCTGAACTTAGTTTTTCAAAAGAGCATCGCGACCTCAACATTCGCCGAATCGGTTTTGTCGCACATGAGATCACCAAGAACGGTGGAATTGCTGTCTGCGCACCGATCGCCCCATACGACAGCATCCGCAAAGAAGTGCGCCAGCTAGTTTCAAGTTCGGGCGGATTTATACTTGTCCACACATCCACTTCGTTGGAAATCTGCGAGCAGCGCGACCGGAAGGGACTTTATGCGAAGGCCCGCGCTGGACTCATTCCAACGTTCACGGGGGTTTCCGATCCGTATGAGGCGCCAAGCGACGCCGAAATCGTTCTCAATACTGCGGAAATGAGCCCCGAGGAAGCCGCCCAGGAAATCATGCTGTATCTCGAAAAAGAAGGTTACGTCGGCGAGGCAGCGGAATCTAATTCTTAGAGAGAACGGACGAGATGCATCACATTCTGCTTGCTCTGGTCATTGGCATTGGCGTCGGAGCCATGGTGGGTTTGACCGGCGTTGGTGGTGGTGCGCTTCTCGTCCCACTGTTGGTGCTGGTTCTGGATGTTCCTCCTATCCTCGCGGTTGGAACGGGAGCACTCTTTGTTGCGGCTACGAAGATCGGAGCGGCGTGGTCTTACTACAGGCGCGGCTGTGTGGATACTCGTCTTGTCCTGCGAATGTCCTTCGGAAGCATTCCGGGAGCGATTCTCGGTGTAACGGTATTGGCTATCTTGCGGGCTCATCTCGGAACCAGCGTCAATGAGCTGCTCAAGATTATGATTGGCGTGCTTCTGATTGTTACTCCGGGATTCGCACTCTTTCAGAGATATCTCCAGAAGACCGGCAAGAAGAGCCTCCGCGATCGATTGCCCGAATGGATCACACCCCAAGCCGGCGCAATCACTGTGGGACTCATCGGCGGATTCCTGGTGGGCATGACTTCAATGGGTTCTGGCAGCATCATCATGGTTCTGTTGGTACTCTTTTACAGCCGAAGTCTGCAAACGCTGGTTGGAACGGACATCGCGCATTCTGTCGTTCTGGCGCTGGTGGCGGGGATGGGCCATTTTGTTCTTGGGAATATAAATTTCCCCTTGCTGGCAGGGCTTCTGCTGGGCTCAGTTCCATCCGCGTGGATTGCCGCTCAGTACGCTACATCCCTTCGCGCAGCATGGCTGCGAACGGTGCTGTTCTCAGCGCTCGTTGCCGCTGGCATATCGATGCTTTAGCTCCTAGATGATTCAAACACTTCCTGATTCCCTGCATTGATAAGTTAGAATCGAAGAAGTGTAAGGAGAAGAGTGTAGTGCTCCCCGCTAAAACTGGACACCTTATCTAGGTAGAATCAGGGCCTCCAAAACGGGAGGCAACATGGGCAGGAAACCACGCGTAGATCGATCCCCTGAAGAGAAGTG
>Ga0126371_10003317_pt1 | contig 14058 bp, 23 predicted proteins | sample PanSoiMetaPlot_4_FD_110145 | JGI IMG/M metagenome (GOLD analysis project Ga0126371, IMG submission 110145) | Tropical forest soil microbial communities from Panama - MetaG Plot_4 | ecosystem: Environmental > Terrestrial > Soil > Tropical forest > Bulk soil | place: Panama | collected 2016-02-17 | reverse complement strand
GGGCTGCGGCGGCACGGGGGGCGGCGGCGGCTCGGGCGGCGGCGGCGCTGGCGGCGGCTGCGGCGGCGGCGGCTGCGGATCACTAGAGCCGGGCGCGGGAAGCGGGAACGGCGGTGTCGGCTGGGTCATGCTGCGTCCTCTGCTGGCTGCGCGCCGTCGCCGTTAGGCGAAGCGCTCGACGGGAGCGCAGTCGGCGCGGGCGGTGGTTGCGGCGGCGTCGGCTCTGCGGCCTTCATCGCCTTCCATTCTTCGATCTGCTGTGGCGTCGCGCCGAGCATTGCCCACAGGGCCTCTTGCGGAATGCCAATCGTCGCGAGCTTGGTCAGCGCGTCCGCGAGCTGCGCCTGAGAGCGCGTCTCAAAGTCGCGCCACACGACTTCGGCGTCGGGCATCGCCGCGCCGGGATCGCCCACGAGCGAGAGCGCCAGGCGCATAACGTCGCACCACGACTCCCCGATAAACTCGGCGCGGTCTGCGATCTTGCACACCAATCCCGCTTCGGCTGCCTTCAGCGCGTCGGCGCTGAGGTTCACCAGTTTCGCGGTCGGGAAGTAATAGGCGGGCGTCTGCGTGATAGACGCCATTGATTCGATATCCTGCTGGACCGACAGCAGGTAACCGTTTAGCGGGTCGCCGGGGAATGCGCCGAATTTGCCTGCGGGGTCCTCATTGGTGAGCAGGCGGTTGGCCGAGATATCCCACGGCTTGACGAGCGCGACGCTCTGGCTCGTCGTTCCGTCCTCGGCGGTTTGCGTGACGATCTGGCGCGCCAGTTTCACGCCCGTTGCCCAGATTTGGCGAAAGGCCCCGAAGTCGGACGCAACGCACCTATTGAAAAGGGTTGTATGCACCCGGTCTTGAATGGGTATCGCGGGGTCCAGCTCGCTCGCCCCGTGCGGCGCGCTCGTGCGCGGCTGCGGCACAACCTCAAATAGCCCGACCTCGCCCGCAGGGTTCGGCTCGATCAGCGGCGCAGAGCCCGGCCCGTAAGTGGCGATCTGCTCCGGGGTCATCACGATCTCGGTTTGCTGGTGGGACACCGGATCGGTAAAGCGCTTGTAACCGGCGAGCCTTTTACGGCGATTACCCGGCGCGTGCAATACGGTGCATTCCAGCGGAGACTCAGCGGTAATGGACACCCCGGACATATTCGTATCGTCGGGCTGGACGAGCACATAACCGCCGCCCGTGACGAGCGAGTCGCGATGCACCATTTTATGATCGGCGTTCATATGGTTTGCCTGCCAAATGGCGTTCGCCTGATCACTGCTCGCGCCGAAACGCCAGCCGACAACGGCGAGCCGTTCCGCTACGGCATTCACCACAAGGACGCACCAATTCTCGGCCGACTCGTCAAGGAACCTGCGGAACGTCTCGCGCTCGGCGGTATCCAATAGCGCGATGATCCCAGCGCCGCCCTCGTAATAGGCGAGGTAAGTCTCGGCGCGCGGAATCTGCCAATCAAGCTGGGCTGAGCACGCGACGCGCAGCTCGTCGAGATACGTCACGGCATGAGCCTCCCTCGCCCATGCCCCGGCGCGCTGGCGACCATCGTAGGCTCACCAGCCAGCGGCGGCATAGTCGTCTCCGGGTTCTTCCCAGCGCAGCGCCCGATCCAGCGCCATTACCGCAGCGACGATGCCGTCCACTTTCTCGGCGGATCGTTGCTTGTCGATCTTCAGGTTCCCCGCTGGGTCGCTGCGCGTCGCGGCGTTGCCCGCCTGCCATCGCACGAGCGGATTCCCGCCGTGGTGGAATAGGCCCGCGCGGACGAGTCTTAGCAGCTCAGCGGTGGGTGCGGCCATTGTCGCGTAACCCTGCGCGGTGGCGATCAGCGGCCATCCCTCGTCGAGCAGCTCGCTCGACAATTGGGTCGCGCCCCATCGGTCGAAGGCGACTTCGCGGATATTGAACCGTTCCCGGTCGGCGTTGAGCGCCGCGACTATCGCCGCGTAGTCGATCACGTTCCCCTCGGTCAGCGTGAGCAGCCCGCGCGACACCCAAACGTCAGCGCCCCCGCCCGTTCTGCGGGACAAGTCGCGCAGCGCTGAGGCGGGCGCGAAGTGACGCCAGATCAGGTCATGCGCCCCATTCTCGCCGGGGAAGTCCAGGCAGTAGGCGGCGAGGTCGCTCGTGCTCGCGAGGTCCAGGCCCGCGTAACAGTCACGGCGCGCGAGCTGCGCGGGCAGCTCGTCGCACGACACGGCCCCGGCGCTGGCGTCCCACACCTGAAGGTCAATCGCGCGGCCCACCTTATTGCTCGGCTGGTTGAGCCGGAATTGGCGAAAGGCCCGCTCAGCAGCGGGATTGCCCATTGCCTGACGGCATTCGCTCGCGAGCGTCCGCACTTCGAGGAAGTCGCCAAGCGCCGGGTTAGCCTCGGCCCACGTCGCGGGCTGCGTCCAATCGTGATCGGGGTCGGCGGCGAACATGACGACGAGCCGCTCCGGGTCGAGCTGCGGGTCGTCGAGCACGCGCTCGGACCATTCGCGCTCCGACGCTGCGAAGCCCCCCGGATCGTTTTCGGCTGTCGTCGCCATGAGCAGCAACGGCTGAGAGCGCGCGCCAAAGCTCGTCCTCAGCGCGTCGTAAAGGTCGCGCGACACCTGGGTGAGCAGCTCGTCTATGTACGCCCCGGATGGGTTGATGCCCAGCGCGCCCATTGCGTCGCCCGCTGTCACGGCGTACAGGCTGCCCGTCGTCTCGTCCACAATCCGGTACGCGGAGCTGATCACTGACAGCCGTTGCGACAGCTCGCGCGAGTTGCGCACCATCTGGCGTGCGACGCGATAGACGAGCCCCGCCTGATCCTGGTCGAGCGCGAGCCCGTAAAGCTCCGCGCCGATTTCCCCATCGGCGCACAGCAGGTAAAGCACCAGGCCCGCCAATAGCTCGCTCTTGCCGTTCTTGCGCCCGATGAACAGATACAGGACGCGATACCTGCGGACGTATTTGCCCTGATCAGGAGCCCAGACGACCTCGCCGAACAGTGGCGCGAGAATGCGCTCCCGCTGCCAGCGCGCGGGCACGAACGGGCGGCGCGCCCATTGCCCCTTGGTGTGGGTGAGCAACTCAGCGAAGAAGGCGCAGACGTGCGCGACGCGCAGCGCGCAACGGTGATCGCCTCGCTTGCGGCAGCGCCGCCCGTCGTGCTCAAAGCGGCAGACAGGCGGGCGCGCGTCGTCGAGCTTCCGCACGTCAGCCCCACATCCCGCGCCCGACATAGATCAACGCGGCAGCCGCGCCGATCAGCGCGCCGAGCGCGTGCGACGCGACGAGCACGAGCGCCCACGCCCACCACGGCATCGCAGCTCAGCCCCCGGTCAGCAGCCGCCCGGCGTCGGCGCTGTGATCGCTCGTCACGGTGACGCGAATCCCAGCGCGCGCGCTCGGCGTCAGGCCAAACTCGCGCGCCCAGACGCGAACCTCAGCGGCGGCGTCGCGGACCTGCGCGTAAACGGGGTTCTTGACCATGCGCCCGTCCCGCCCGACGACGGGCGGCGAGGCGTTGACCAGCTCGACGAGACGACGCCAGCGCGCCACCGCTTCGCAGTAGACAGCGAGGCCCGCGAGATCGGCGTCGGTGAGCACGCCCATCACCGTCAGGTGCGGCGCGACGTGATCCCATTCGGCGGCGGCAACGTCGCTGAGGTACTCGGGCCGCTCGATCACGAGCGAGAGCAGCGGCTTCGGCTCGTTGGCGTTGATCCGGCAGGGCTGCGCGCCGCGCAGCACCTTTAGCCGGGTCGGCGTCGGTGCTGGCCCGCGTCGTCCCATGCGGGACAGTGTGCCGTCCCATTGGTGCCATTGCCAATGCGCAATGGGAAATGGCACCGTGGGTGCCATTGGTGGCCCCGGAATCCGCGAAACCCGCACGCGGAGGCGTGCGGACGGCAACGCTCTTGACGACCTCCGCCCGGGGGGGGAGTCACCCCCCGGGCGAGTCGATCAAGGAACTCACCCAAAAACTTTTGGGTGATGAAAAATCGCCATTGCCCAAAAGTCGGCAATGGCCGGCAAAGGGCGGCGGCACCGCCGCCGACGTGCAGCTCGACGACGAGCGAGCTGGTAGGGTCGGCGCGCGGTCCCGGCGACTGACTAAGGCTTGGCCGGGACCGCTCAGCCTGAGAGCAGCAGGCGCGGCGCTCGTGTCGAGCAGCGGCAGCCGACGCCAACTCCCGGCACGCCGCGCCGCGCCCACCTTCAGCGCGTACCCACCAGCGCCACCGCATCGCACGATGCCCGCCTATGCCACGACGATGCTCCCGGCCCGCGTGCTCGCTTCGGCTAGCGGCGAGTGCTTGGCGCACCGAGGATAGCGCAGCGCTGAGACGAACGCTGAGCGTCGCGCTGCGCTCGTGCTCGTCGTCGTGCGCGTCGAGCGCTCGTCGTCGCTGAGCGTTGCTCTCAGCGCTGCGCAGACGGCAGCTCGTCGTCGTGCTCGTCGAGCAGCTCGTCGCGCGCCGTGGGGCACGCCAGTTCCCAAACGATCATGAGCAGCGCGCCGCCCGATAGCGCGAGCGTCCAGACGTGCCACGGGTTCACGCTGGGCACGTTAGCGCGCGCAGCGCTGAGCGCGTCTCTAAGCGGCTGAGAGCTGAGCGCGTGTCGAGCGTCACGCCCGCCGCCGTTCGCCGCTGAGCGTTGCTCTCAGCGCGCCGTGGCTGGCGTCTCGCGTCTCGTGCGCTAGCGCGCTAGCGCGCAGACAGCAAAGCGGGCGCGCAGCTCGTCGCTGCGCGCCCGCTTGGGTTGCGTGGTGCGTTACTCGTCGTCGTCGTCGTCGCGCGTCTGTCGCTTGATCTCTCGCACGAGCGCGTCGGCGTCGAAGTCGAGCACGATCACGATTCGCTCGGTCATGACTCGCCGCCGCTCTTGACTGCGGCGTCGTGCTCGTCGCTCCCGTCGATCTTGCTAGCGCCGTCGTCGCTCGCGCTAGCGCTAGCGGGCGCGTCGTCGCTCTTGCTCGTGCTCGACTTCGCAGCGGCGGCAGCAGCCTTGTCGGCCTTCGCCTTGTCGTCAGCCTTCGCCTTCTTGGCGGCGTCGCTCTTGCACTGCCTGCACCACTCGACGCGCGTCGAGCGCGAGCCGAGCGCGCGAGCAGCCTTGGCGCTGTCGGCGGGCTTGGTCGTGCCGTGCTCGTCGCAGCGCGCGAGCCACTTCGCTGCACCCTCGGGCGCGTCGTCTGTGCGGGCGAGGCGCGAGTGGCCAGCGGGGTAGGACCAGTGCAGCACGTAGCCCGCTGGGATCGCGAGCTTGTCGCCACCTTCGGCGGCTGCCTTGGTGCGCGCGTCGAGCAGCTCAGCGCGAGCTTTGGCAGCGTCGGCGTCGAGCACGCGCGTCGTCTCGCTCTTGCGAGCTGCGCGGCCGGTCAGCCCCGTGCAGGGGCGGACATTCGTCTCGGCCTCGTAACTCGACAGGTCGAGCGCAGCGTCGGCGGCGTCGTCGCCGGTGAACACGATCCCCGCCTCTGCGATCTGGTCGGACCACAGCTCAGCGGCGATAGCGCGCGGGTCTGACCACTCGCCGCCCAGGCCGAAGATGTTTTGGATCTTGCCCGCTTTGCGTGCGCGGGCAATGTCGCGGCACCCGGTCTTGTGGACCTCAAACTCGCCGTTGATCAGCAGCACGGTTAGCGCGTCGGTGATCTCGGGCTCCGGGGCCTGCTCGGCGTAGCCGGGGCAGGCGAGCGTCTCGTCGCCCTGCTCGAAGTCGTGCGCGTCGTGGGACTCGACGCTGCCGCAGTGCTGCCCGCGCGTCGGGCTCGACGCCTTCAGCTCGTCGGTGTGCGCTTTGAGCTGCGCGCGCTCGTCGTCTGTGAGCGTCTCGCCTTGCGCCTGGGGCTCGGGGTTCGGCTTCGCAGCGTTGCGAGCTGCGCTCTTGCTCGCGCGTGAGGGCGACCGCTTGCGGCCGGTGCCCTTCGCCGTGGTGATCTCGGTCACGTTGCTGTCGTTCTGGGTGGTGCTCATGGTGGTTGCCTCTCGGGCTCGGGCGCGCCGCGCTTGTCGTGACGTGCTCTGCGAGCACAAACGTTAGCGGGCCGGGGAGTTGTTCCTACTGCGGTAGAAACCGCAGGTGTAACGTGGCTCACACCCGCCCCGGTAGTTGGCTTCTTGGTGGTTGCCTCGCTATCGGGGCGGGCTCGCGTATGCGCCGAGCACGACCCACTGATGCCAGCGGAATAGCAGCTCAGGCGAGCACCAGCCGCCCGACTCGACAAGATCGACAAGCTCGGGCAGCGACGAGGCGCGCAGCACCCCGCGCAGCGCGCGCGACTTCGCCCGGATCGCGCTGTCGGTGATGCCCGCCGCCTGCTTGTAATCGTGCGACACGTCGGTGCCGATCTCGGCCCAGCGCGCGTCGGCGGGCCTGATCTTCTCGGCGACGATCAGCGCGCCGTCGTGCGCCGCGCGGCTGTGCGCGTCGGTGAGCACGAGCTGCCGGTCCCCCCAGCCGAGGAACTGAAGCACGAACGCGGCGACGGTCAGGCTCGCGCCCAGGTGATGCTGCCCGTCCTGAAGCGCGCCGGGGTACGACTGCACGCGCCCCGATGCGAGGGCTTCGACGGCGGGGCGCGCTCGTGCGAGCATCGGCACCGACTCGTCGTAAAGCGCGAACCGCAGCTCCCGCTCAGGATGACGCGCGAGGATCGCCAGCGCGGTGTTGCCCGTCGAGCAGCCGAGGTCCGCGACGAGCGAGCCCTGCGGGGTGAGCCAGTCGCAACACTCAGCGATCAAGCCCTGGATGGCGTCATAGAACGGCACCGAGGCGCGGACATGATCGTCGAACACCGACGCGACGCCCGAGTCGAACACCCAGCCGCCAGCGCTGAAGCGCTCGGCAACGTCGCGCGGCTGATCGAGGTCGAGCGCAGCGTCGGCGCGCGGCTCGGCGCTCATGCCGCGCCCCAGGCGTCGAGCTGGGCGAGTATGCGGTCGCGCGTCGTCGTCGCGATGGCTGCGGCCATCACCGGGGGCACAGCGCGCCCGATGCGTTCCCAGCGCTGGCTGTAGCTGCCTGTCAGCGTGAAGTCGGCGGGGAAGCCCGCGAGGGCGCGCAGCTCGACGAGCGAGGGCCGCCGCGCTCGTGCCTCAGCCCCGGCGATCCGGTGATAGGCGAGCAGGTCGTAACCCGTTTCCGGGTCGTGGGTTATCGTCGCCTTTCCTTCTTCGATCAGGGTTATTTCGGTTTCGCTGCCTGGCGTGTTGTTTGCCATGACGCACGGCGCGGGCCGGTTAGCTGGGCGCAATCCGTGTTTGGTGCGAACGCCGACAACGGACGGGCAGATATCCGCGACCGTGTATTGATACGGCAATGGAACGGGGAACGCTGGCCCCGCTGCGAGATCGGCGCGCACCCCGACGAATATCAAGCGCTGGCGGTCATGCGGCACGCCGAGCCATCCCGCGTCGAGCAGGCGGGCGCGCACCTGATAACCAGCGTCGCGCAGTCTCGCCAATATGCGCAGGAAATAGCCTTTAGCTTTGCCCTTTACCAAGCCGGAGACATTCTCCGCGACAATGACGCGCGGCTGCAATCCTTCGGCTAGCCGCGCGTATTCCCAGAATAGGTCGTCGGTGCGCTGTTGGGCGCCAGAATAGTGCTCCACCTTATTCCACGAGTCTTGGCGCTTGCCGCTGGTGCTGAATGCTGCGCACGGCGGTGAGCCTTCCAGCACGTCAAGCTGGCCAACGTCGAGCCCTGTCGCTGCGAGCACGTCGGCGGGGGTGACTTCGCGAATGTCGCGAGTGTCGAGCATTGTCGCGCGGTCGCAATTTGCCATATAGGTGCTGGCAGCCGCGGGGATGAATTCGGACGCCCATGCGACGCGGAATCCTGCCATTCTCCAGCCGAGACACGAGCCCCCGGCACCGCTGAAGGTCGAGCACACCACGTAACCGTTGCGCGGCACCTGGGCTATCTCGCCCATTGTGGGAACCGAGTAGGACGGTTTCATTTCGGCGGTCCTGACCAGGCATAACCGCACGATGGGCATTCGTAGTCGGTGGGCACGTCCGATCCGTAGTCGCGGAAGTCATCGGGCGGCGCGGGGTTGATCTTCGCGACGAGCCTCGTGAGGTCCCGGTCCTCCCAGCCTGAGCCGAGCAGCGCGGCGGCGTCGTGCTCGCGAATGTCAGCGAGCAGCGTGGCCAGCGCGGATTCGTCGTCGAGCGCGAGCCGGTCTAGGAAGTTGAGCGCGGCCAGCAGTTTAAGCGCGGCGGGACTGTCGGGATCGAGGTCGAGCCGTGTCGCGGGTATGGCGTCGAGCCCCAGGCGGCGGGCGGTGATCATGACGCCGTGCCCGCCGAGGATCGTCCCATCGCGGGCGATGACGGTTGTGGGCAGCACGCCGAACGCGCGGAACGATTCGGCCAGGTGCTCGATCTGCGCGGCGGGGTGGCTGCGGTAGTTGCGCGGGTGGGGCTTCAGCTCGTCGAGCGGCACGAGCTGCGCGTCGCGTGTCTCGACGATCTCGCCGCTCATGCGAGCCCTCTCGCTTCGGCGGACTGCACGGCTGTGGCCCGCGCGTGGCAGTCGTGACAGACGCCCGCGAGCAGCTCGTCGCGCTCGTCGCCGGGGATCAGGTGATGAACCTCGGTGCTGGGCATGATCTGGCAGAAGCGGCAGACCGGATCGCGCGCCAATATGCGGTTGCGGGTCGCGCCCCATCCTGGCGGCATTCTGCGACCGCGCCCGCCGTTTGCCCAGCTCGGCTCGACGGGGTGCAGCGGGCAGGGCTGCACGTTCCGGCAGTGAGGGCGCGGGCAGCCGCTTGGCGCGCGATTGGGCACCCGCTCATCATAGGAACGGGCCGCGACGACGGGAAGGGGAGATTGGCGTCGCGGCCCGTTCGGGCGGGTGAGCCCCCGGCACGGGGTTTCATTCACCCGCCCCTCAGCGTGGCTCCTTTCCGGTGAGGGCGTTGCCGATGATCGAGAGCAGGCGCACGCCGAGCGCGAAACGACGCCCCCGGTATTGCGGGCAGATCGCGCAATAGGAGCATTCGGTGCCGAGCCTGTCGTGATCGTGGGCGGGTTTGGGGTGCCCGCACCACGCGCAGGCCCTAGCCATGACCGCGCATTCTTCCCCGCCCTTGCTGGTGGTCAATGCACCACCAGCCGGTCATTCCGGCGAGGCTGTCGCTGGCGCGGACGCGCGAATGGGTGACGGTGCAGCGGCGGTGCCGCCAGCGCCACATGATCGTTTCCCACCAGGCGGGCATTGCGGCCCCGCCGCGATGCACCATCATTCGCCGCTCCCGTATGACGCGCGGGTGATGGCTTGCACGAGCTTGTCGGCTGCGGCGCGGTCGAACACTTCCGCGCCCCGCCTGGATGCGGGGCTGCGGAAGATCAGCCCGACGTTTCCGCTGCGGCCCTCGCCGCCGATCACCTCGACGGACCAGCCGTTGAGGCCCATGATCACTTCGCCCACGATGAGGTCAGCCACGACGCCGCCCCGGTGGCTCGATCTCAGCCTGGCCGGTTGAGAGCCCGTCTGAGGCTTCGAGGATCGCGTGTATGCAGTCGTGACGGTCGTCGCCTGTTGACTCGACAGCGACGCGCACAGAGCCGAGCAGGCGGGCCACAGCGGGTTCGTCGTCTGTCACGACGAGCACATGCAGCCAGCGGTCCCCCGGCGTCAGCCCGGCGGGGTGCCCAAGGTGCAGCTCGCCCAGCGTCAGCGGCTCACTCGTCACCATCGGGGACCTCCCCGGTGCAGGGCGTGCCGTCGATCTCGGGCGACCAGGGCAGCTCGCATTTCCAGCACCCCGGCCCGTTGATTGACAGGAGGTTCTCGGCGTCGAGCAGCCGATGCGGGTTGCCGGGATTGATGGCGTGCCACGCGGCGGCGATTATCCACAGGTGTTCACCGTCGCGGTTGGCTTCTCCGAGCCTGCGCGCGAGCGTCTCGGGATCGGGTGAGGCCATCGGCGGATTGCTCGCCTGAAGGACGCGAAGATCAGGACCGGGGATCATGAGTCCCCGTTCCATTGGTGCTTCGCCATCTGATCGAGGACGCGCGCGAGGTTCATCGCGTCGCCCTCACGGTTCATCGCGGCCTGCTGGCACATTGCGTCGGTAATGTAGTCATAAGCGCCGCGAGGCATCTTGTAACCGTCGGGCCACTCATAGTGGTATTTCCGCGAGGCGGTGAACAAGTCGCTTCCCGCCTGATAGGTGAATACGCGGAACGTCCCGCAGTCCGGGCACTTCTGCCGCATCTGGAACGAGCCCGCGCGCGACAGCGGTTCCGCCCTGACGCCTTGCGGCAGCTTGCCATTACGCGCGACGAGCTTCGGCCAGCGGTGATTGCGGCGGCACATAAGGAACGCGGTGGGCGCGGTTTCGAGCCAGTCGGAAACATTCTCCGCGAGTTGCGGGTCGTAGCTTGCCCCCGATCCTGGCAGCAGGTCGATGGTCATTGTGGGACTCATGGTGTGGTGGTTTCCTTTCCGTATTTGCGGACACCGCCAGCGGCGGCGATCTTTCCGATTGACGCGAGCGAGAGCCCTGTCGCTTCGGCGATCTTCCGGTATGGGGTGCTGGTGCGCGCAAACCGCACGATCATGTCGTCGCGCTCAGCTCGCGCGTCGTCGAGCTTCTTCGCCGCGCGGTTGACGCGGCGCTGCGCCTCGCGGAGCGCGCCGATGCCGTTAACCATTTCCGCCGCCTCGGGTAGAGTTTGCGGCGTGGTGGTTACGCGCCCCGCGCCGATGCGCGGGGCGCTTTCCAGTGGCCACCGTCTACCCATCCGACCCCTCATCATCAATGGACATCGGCTCCAGCAGGACGTGAACGCGCCCGCTGAGGTTGAGGCTGTCGGTGACGTGCGCGGATATCCGCTCGGGGGTGATCTCGGGGCCTGCGTCTGCGCCGATGGTGAACACGAGCAGCAGGCGGTCAAGCGACGCGACGGAATCGGCTAGCGGCTCCGCGCCATTGGGTGTCAGCCGCAGCATGTAACGGCGCGCGCCGGAATGGGCGGGGTCGCCTGGGTACTCAGCGAACGCGCGCCGGGGGACGCGCAGCTCGTCGTCGCTGACAGCTCGCGGCACGCGCGGGCCGTCGCCTGATGTGGTGGTCATGATGCTTTGCCCTTCTGTGGTGGTTGCCTTACGCAACGATTCTACTCACGTAGACAACGCTTGACGTGCGAAGGTCACAAATAGCGCGTGTCGGGTTCCACCGTCTGAGCGCGCGGAGCCCATTCGTCAACGGCGACGCCGCGCGCCTTTGCGCTGGTCGTCGCGTCAACCTCGGACCCATGTTCGGGACAGCGGGGATCGGTGTTCATCCGAACCCACCCGTAGCCCATTCGCTGGATTCGGTTGTGCTCACGGTACGACAGCGACTTCCACGCATAGCGGCAGGAGCAGGGCTTAGAGCCAATGGATTCCAGCCACGCCAGGTGATCGGCCAGGCTCACCGTTGGGTCGCCGCTCTCGCTACGGGGCATGATCACAGTCCCCGCGCCCGCAGCGCGCGACTTGCTCGGCGTGATCGTCGAGCCAGCGCGTCACCGCTTCCAGATCGCCAGCGTCGGGCGGGTCGTCCATATCGCGCGCCCGCTGGATCGCGTGAACGACCGGCAGAATTGGCTCACGGTAATCGACGGTCACGACTCGCCCATCCGGCAGGGTCAGGCTGTAATGGAAACGCCCCGGCACAACGCCAATTCTAGCGGCGCTTGGCGCGCATTCGCTGCGGCGTGACCGAACCGCGACTCTTGACCTTGGCGGCGACACGCGAATAACTGCCAGCGGTTGACTTCCGCGCTGAGTACGTGAGCGCGGCCCGGTGCATTCGCGACCTTTGCGTTTCGGAAATGCCAGCCCTGCGGGCTTGCGCCTTTGTCGGCACCGGGTATTTCCGCGACGACGGGTAAACGAATGCGGACGGCGGGAGCTTGTTTCGCTGCGCAGACGTGAGCCGCATGGACCCACCACCGCGAGCAGCTCGACCAGCCATGCGGGCATCGTGCCACCGGGGCGCGCTGGGCGCAAGGGCTCAGAACGGGATTTCATCGGGCGGTCCCTCGTCGTCGTCGGAAACGGGCGGCGGGTCCGTGAGCGCCCGCCTGCGCTGAGCGGATCGAGCCTGCCGCGCTGCCTCTTGCCGCCATTCGGGCTCGGTGCGGGGCTTCGGCGGGGGCTCGCCGGGTTTGGGCGTGCGCTTCGCGAATGCGGCGCGAACCTTCGCCATGCCGCGCTCGACGACCTCGGGATCGGGGATCGTGCGCGGCGACTGCCAGCTCGGCGGCATTGGCGTCGGGCGGTTATCGCGACCCGGCCCGTGCCCCGGTTGGTAAACCTTCGTCGGCGTGATCGCGCGACCCGGCCCGCGTCGCCAGGGCTCGTCGCCGTTGTCGTCGCGCGCGCGGTCAGCCGGTACAGGTGAGGGATGTATAGATGTTTCTTCTGTAGGGGGTGCTAGTCGCTCTGCACCCTTTGCGGCGTTAGGGTGCTGGCCGTCCTGCACCCTTTGCGAGTCGTTAGGGTGCTGGTCGGCCTGCACCCTTTCGGTTTCGATAGCGTGCAGGGCGTCCCGCACCCAATCGGGCTCATAGGGTGTTAGTCGGCCTGCACCCTTTGCGGTGATCGTGTAGACCGCGCGACGGCCCTTGTGCCCGGTTTGCCGTTCGATCAGACCTTGATCGCGAAGCGCCGCCAGCGCGGTTAGCACCTTGCGCTGATTGCATCCCGACAGCTCGACGAGACGCGCGAGCCCCGGCGCGGCGTGACGTTGCCCCGGCGCGGCATCATGCGCGATGGCGAGCAGTATCCGAAGCTGGCGGGGCGATGACAGCTCGGGACAATCCCGTAGCACGGCCTCGACGAGCTGCCCGCTCACGACGATCCCTCGCCTTCGCGCATTCCTTCGAGCGCATAGCGGGCAAACTCAGCGACGCCGCCCGGCCACTTTGCGCCAATGTCGTCGAGCAGCCAGTAGGCGAGCGTCCAGACGACTCGCGCGTCGTCGTCGTCGTTGATCAGGAAGGCGAGATCGCCCGCGCGGTTCTGCGCCACGGCAAGCACCGCAGCGGCAGCCGTGCGCTCAACGTCATAGCCCGCCATCGTCGAGAGCCGCCCTAGACGCGCTCAGAGCCGGGGCGAGAGCCGCCAGCAGCCGGGGGCGCTTGTCTCTCGTCACGCGCGACGCTCGACAGCTCAGCGACGCTCTCAGCGCTTCGGATCGCCGCGACGCGCGCCTGGTGCTCAGCGATCAGCCCTTCCCGCCGCGCCTGATAGCGGTCCCACGATGCGCGGTGCTCGTCGAGATAGTCGTCGAACGCCGCCGAGATACCGCGCGTGTAGGCCGCGAACGCTTCGCCGAGCAGCTCGTCGCGCAGCTTGACGGGATCGACCTCGGGCACGTCCACAAGCCGCGCCCCCCGGCTCGTGCGCGCCGTCATTCCTGATCATCCCAATTGATCACGCCCTCGCGCCCGTCTGCGGTGTGGAACCGATATGTCCAGTTGCCATAGCGCGAGCGGAACCGCCCGTGAATCTTGACCGGGAACGGCGGTCCCCAGCGATCCACGAATCCGTCGAAGTCCTCGCCGGGCACAGCGTCGCGCTCGTGCTCAGCGCGCAGCTCGCGAAGATCGGCCTCGCTGTCGCCCGTTGGCCCTTGCCATGCAGCCGGGCGCGGTACTTCAGCGACAGCGACGAGCGCGGGGGGCTCGTGCCCGTTGCCGATGGGCGGCTGCCAGCAGAACACCCCGCGCATGGGCTTGATCACGCCCGGCTCGTATTTCAGGAGCGCGGGCATGTCCTTTGCGACGGTGCCCTCGGATAGCCCGGTGCCAGCGGCGATATCTGCGGCGCGGTGCAATCCTGGGTTGGCGCGCAGATAGTCGCGGATTCGGGTCAGACCTTGCTGGCTCATTTCCTTCGCCTCTCCTTTCGTGGTGGCAGGGGTATTTCGTCGAGCAGGAAGTCGCGCATGGGCCACAGTCGTTCGTGCTCAATGTGCGGGCCGGTGATCTTCCGCAGGCGCAGCGTCGAGACGACAGCGGGACCGAACCTCCCGCGCCTCGGCATGTCGGGCCAGTCCG
>Ga0126371_10003315_pt1 | contig 14060 bp, 15 predicted proteins | sample PanSoiMetaPlot_4_FD_110145 | JGI IMG/M metagenome (GOLD analysis project Ga0126371, IMG submission 110145) | Tropical forest soil microbial communities from Panama - MetaG Plot_4 | ecosystem: Environmental > Terrestrial > Soil > Tropical forest > Bulk soil | place: Panama | collected 2016-02-17 | reverse complement strand
GATCAGCGCATCGACCGTCGTCCGCTTTTTGCGTCGGCCCCGGGGCTCGCGCACCGGCCCGGCCCGCGCTCGCTTCGGCGGCGGCTTGGTCCAGCCGCTCGCCGCCAACCACTTGGACAGCGGCGTCAGGAAGCGCGGGGCGTCAGCGGCGGCGACGTGCTCCTTCGCGACGGCGAGGATCACCTCGGGCGGGGCGCGTTGGCAGGCGCGGTCAAACTCGCGGCGCGCGGCCTCGACCGCTTGCGGCGTGTCGTCGGTGGGCCAGTTGCGCTTCCAGATTTCTCGCAGCCTGATGAAGTGGTCGAACGGCTTTCCGACCTTCCCTTCATTGGTGATCGGCGGCGCGGCTGCGCCCGCCCGATCATCCCGGGACAAGTCAAGCTCCGCTTGACGACTCTCTCTCCTGGGAGGGGGGATTGCGTAGCAATCCCCCTCCCTAGGTTGTTCATTCAGTTGTTCATAGGACATCGGTGTCCGCATCGAGCGGCCATCGGTGTCCTCCTTATTGGCACCAAAGGAGGACACTGGTGTCCCCCTTTTGGCCTCGGTGGGAGGCGCACCGGCGACGATCAGCCGATAGTTGTTGCGTCGGTTTCGCCCGTTCCCAGCCTCGATCACGTCGAGATGACCGCAGGCGGACAGGCGGTCGATTTCGCGCCGCACGGTGCGCTCGCACACGCCGATGGCTGCGGCGATTCCAGCTTGCGACGGCCACGCGATGCCCTTGGTGCGGTTGACGTGCTGCGCGACCTCATAGGCGACAAGGAAGGTCGTCGGGTGGAGCCGCCGGTCGGCCTTCACCTGATCGAGCCAGCGGAAAATTCCGCGCGTATGATCTGTAACAGCACGAGGCTTCGCCACGGCATCACCCCCTCGCATTACGGCGCTTGCGGGCGGCGTTCTGGTCGAACCCGGGATTGCGCCGTCGCCATTCCTTGGTCCGGCATTGGGTGCTGCACATCTTCGCGGTCGGGCGGCTGGCGGAGAACGCGCCGCCGCACTCCACGCAGACAAGATTGAATTTCTGGAGCCGCTGGAGGATCGGGGCGGCGTCTTTCCCCTGGTGCTCCCGATAGCGTTCGATCTGCGTGAGGTAGCCGCGCGTGGAGTCGAACAGCGGGTCGTTGTCTTCGTCAGCTTCCACGGGCTCCGGCCATTCGTAATCGTCGGCGTCGGGTGCTTGCTCCTCCAGGTCGGCCGCGATGGCATCGAACACGGGATCGGCCCGCGCGGCCAACGCATCTTCCATCATGGCGATCCGCTCGCGCATGCGCTCGACCTCGGCATTGATCGCGACACACTCCTCCTCCAGGGCCGCAATCTCGGGTGCATGCCGCTCGCGGACCTCTCGGTTGATCGCATCGAGGTCCGCAGTGACCGTGCGGGTTACCCGACTCAGTCTCCGGTCGAGCGTGTCGTCGAAGTAACGCAGAATCTCGCGCTGGATGATCCGATGGAGTTCGCCCGGATGGATAGCCTCAAGGGCGTCAAGCTCGGTCGCACCCTCGCCGAAACGCTCCTCGAATCGTGCGGCGCGGCGTTCCGTCTTTTTGATCGGCGTGCGCGGCAGTCGATAACCGACGCACTGATCATGCGTCAGGACGACGGGCCTTACCTGGATGTCGTGATCGCCGTCCTTGGCGAAGAACTCGATCTTACGCGCGGCCGACACCGGCATGGTGAAACCGGCTGGATCGAAATCCGAGATGTAGAGAATCCGGACCGGCTTGCCGCTGGCAGCGGCGCGGGCCACGAGGTCCTCGCAGCGCGTCGCGGAAAACTCGCCAATCGCGGTGACGATGTTGACCCCGTACTGCCCGCCGAGCGGCATCAGGACGTCATTCATCGTTGATTTCTCGCACCAGACCTCGATGTGGTGCCGCTGCGTGATCGTCGGTCCAGTGAAGCCCAACCTCGGAAGCCAGAGCTTCGGCTCGCCGATGTCGAGGCTCGACCTGCTCAGGAGGCCGGTGCCGGTCGAAATGAAACCGTCGCTGTCTTCTTCTTCGGCAAGGAAAATCGTCGGCTCGGGATTCCGTCGGTCGATCACCGCACCCGGCGGGATCAATCCGAGATACCGCGCGTCGCGGATGGCGACCGTCAACGTGATGAAGCACCGTTCCGTGTTGAGATACGGATTTCCGTCAGGGCCAACAAACGGTTCATGCTTCGGCGACACCAGTCGGTAGTGGATGCGGCGATCATGGTGGACGCCAACTTCGAGGCCAAGGTCGCGCCAGATGGCCGCGAACCACTCGGCTTGCGCTCGCCGACCCGGCATGTCGGCGACGAACGGATCGTGCCAGTCGGACAATGCGTAGAGGCTCGCCAACGGCCGCCCCATGGAGCGGGCGAGGTCCTTTAACGCGATGTGGTTGAGCGACGCGCGGTCGATGTCGTGGAGCGTGGTACGGTCGGGCTTGCTCATGGCGCGGCCCTCCGCAGCACGACGCCGCCGGGGGATGGTAGCGATGACTTCATGATCGTGTTCATGATGTCGGCGGTGAGCGTGGCCTCGAGGTCCTTGTCGAAGCCCGACATCGCTCGCTCGAACGTGACGCGGCGGTTCGTGCTCATGGACCTGTACCTGTAGAAGCGCGACGCGCCGCCCTCGCGAGCGGCGCGCCGTAGTGGTTCTCAGTCGTATCTTGGGATCGCGCCGCTCGCTTCCGCGAGCAGATCGGCGAGGGCGCGCTTGGCACGGCCATCGCCGACCTTGTGGCGGACGCTGCCCGGCGAGACGCCAGCCAAGCGTGCGGCCTGAGTGACGGTCGGCGTCGCCAAGGCGATGTCGCCGCGCACGAGGCCGCACGCGAGCGCGAGCCTCTCCCGCTTGGACTTGCAATCAGCGAGTACCTTGCCGGTGACCGTCGAGGCGGCTCGGCTAGACGCGCTGGTTGCGTCAATGCTATTGGACATGGTGCTTAGTCCTTACTTCTGGCCGGGCCGCCCGCTGAACCGGGCGACCGGCCGTTTTGCTGCCGGGTCTGGTGATCACCCGGTGCGCGCGACAGCGCCACGCGCCGGACGAGCGGTGTGTCAAATGGCGGTTGTGTTGGTTGCTGCTGCGGTGGTGGTTGCCGCCTCGGTCTGGTCCGGCTTGGGCTCAAAGCTCAAGAACTCGACCAACTGCTCAAGCGACTCGAAGTAGCCGAGCCTTAGATACTCCGAACATGGAATGCGCCGGGGCGCGCCGGGCGTAGTTTGCACGTATCGGACCTTACCGGCCCGCATGCGCCGCCATAGCGTCGGTACGGACTCGCCGGTCCGCGCGCTCCATTCATCGAGCGAGTGGCTGAACGGCAGAACCAGCTTCGGCACTTTGCGGGGCCGTCCGCGCGGGCGGCGGGGAGAGGTGGAGTAAATGCTCATTGCGGATCACCAAGTGTGTGACGGTGATCCAGCCAAATAATACAGAAGCGGACTGTCCTACCAATAATCGAAGAATCTTAGGACAGTGGCGGTCGCGCGCTCACGCCCCGAAAATCTTGCGCCACACGTCCGAAGCGGATTCGTAGAAAACGGACTCGACCCAGTTCCTGCTCACGCCATTCTCATTCGCGTACACCCTGAACGCCTGCCTGCGCGACATGCCATTCGTCAATAGATCGACGGCAGCGCCAAGCCTTTCGCCCCACGGACGCGATACCTTCCCGGCGTGTACCTGCGCGACGACATCGACGCTCTCGTTGTGATCCCGCGCGAAAGCTTCGAACACCACCGCGCGCGGCACGCCATCCTCAAGGCGGATGATGTCGTAGACGAGCTTGCAGCGCCAAGCCTCACGCTTATGTCGCGCCGTCTTGGGCTTGCGACGCTTGACGACGTCGAAGGCGGCATCGAGGGTTGGCTTGCGGTAGGTGCGCCAATCGTTAAACCGCCTTATCCAGCTTTCCCGCACCCACTCCGGTGCGGACCAGATGACGATGTGGGCGACGGCGGTGAGCAGCGCGATTTCGTCGCCCTGCTCGAACTCGCGGCGAAGGGCTTCCAGCGTCTGGGTGACGAGCTTGCGACCGCGCGGCGAGGTGGCTGAGACGATCCTAGCCATGACGCCGCTCCAGCGGCACCACGACCCTCTCACCGGCGCAATAGCGCGCCCACGCATCCATGAGCTTCGCGCGCCGCTGCAACAGGTCCGAGCGCGCGTAGGCCGTCTCGGTATCGTCGCCGACGCGATGCGACAGCGCAAGCTCGGCAAGCTCGCGCGCAAAGCCGCTCTCGCCCGCCCAATCGCGGAACGTTGATCTGAAGCCGTGCAGCGTCGCGTTCACCTTCATGTCGGCGAGCAACTCGCCGAGCGCGGTGTCGCCCAGCGCGCCCTTGCGGCGGCCGGGGAAGATGAACTTGCCCTTGGTGGTCTTGCGCATGCGCTCGACGATGGCGCGGGCGTTTGCCGACAGCGGCACGCGATGCTCCTTGCGCCTTTTCATGCGCTGCGCCCCGATGACCCACAGATTGCTGCCGCTGACCTCGTCGAAGGTCGCCTTGCGCGCCTCGCTGTTGCGCGCCACGGTCAAAACCACGAACTCGACGCAGCGGGCCGCCACGCTGTCGATCTTCCGCAGACGTGTCATGAACGCCGGAACGTCGTCGTAGGGCATCGCTGCGAAGTGCCGGACTGGCCGGACCTTGCGCGGCTTCGGCAGCAGGTTCGCGAGGTGGCCGCGCCACCGCGCGGGATTGTCGCCCTCGCGCCAGCCGCGCGAGCGGGCGAAGTCGAGCACGGCCTCGATCTGCTGGCGCACGCGGGACGCAGTAACCGTCTTCTTGCGCCAGATCGGCTCAAGCACCTTCATGACAAGCGACGTATCGACCGAGCGGGCGGGCAGCTTGGCGAGCACCGGCTCGGCATAGTCGGAGAGCAGGCGGCGCACCTCGGCCGCGTGCTTGGAACTCCAGGCGGCCTTGTGGTTGGCATGGTAGGCTTCGGCCGCAGTGGTGAAGGTCACCAGCTTGGCCGCCTCGATTTTGGCGGCGGCGCGAATCTGCTCGCGCTCGATCTTCGGGTCGCGCCCTTCGGCGAGCAGCGCATGCGCCGCCTTGCGCTTGGCGCGGGCCGCAGCTTGGTCCACCGCATGCGTCGCGCCGAAGCTCTGGGTCTGCCGACCGCCGCGTCCGTAGCGGAACAGCCAGTAGGCTTGGCCGACGTCCTTGACGTCGAGATACAACCCGCCACCATCGTGGTGGCGGCCGACCGTGCCGTCGCGGATCAGCTTCTTGACGTTGGCGGCCGTCAGCCGCTCTATCTCCCGTGCCATTGGTACACCCTATGTAACACCCGCGACTGCGAGACTGTGATAGAGGGTGATATGGCATGAGACGGGAAAAACGCAAGCAAGCTACGGATAAAACAATAGTATTTTGGAATTGGCGAGGACGGTCAGTGGGTTGGAAAAAGCCGGTTAGCCGTTCGAAGAACGGCGTCGCGGAGTTCACCCTTGGGCTTGCCGAAGGCAAGACCCGAGGGCTCGCCTATGTCCCGGGCATCCACGTCTTCCCTGATCTTAAACAAGACGTGGATGGCCGGGACAAGCCCGGCCATGACGGAGAAAAATTTTACGGCGCGTGAATACCGAACATCTTCGCCGCATTACCGCCGATGATCTTCTCCTTGTCGGCATCGGAGATGCCCGGCGTGTCGCGCACGAACTCGATCGGCTTCTGCTCGCCGACCGGATAGTCGGAGCCGAGGATCACCTGGCTGGCGCCGACCTTCTCGACCAGGTGGCGCAGCACGTCGTGGTCGTAGACGCAGCTGTCGTAGTAGAGCCGGCGCAGGTACTCGTCGGGGCTCTTCTTCATGTTGGCGCGGGTGGTCGGCTTCTCGAGATAGTTGCGCGAGACGCGGCCCATGCACAGCGGCATGTAGCCGCCGCCGTGCGAGAGGCAGATCCTCACGTTGGGAAAGGTCTCGAGCACGCCCTCGTACATCAGCGAGGCGATCGCCATCGCCTCCTCGAAGTTCTGCCCGACGCTGTTCCACAGAAAATGCTTCTCGAAGCGCGAGCTCGGGTTGCCGGCCGGGTGGATGTAGACGACCGCGCCGTGCTCGGCCGCCTTCTCCCAGAACGGCCACAGGCGGCGATCGCCGATCTCCAAATCGCCCGCGGTGGTCGAGATGTTGAAGCCGCGCAGCTTGAGCTCGCGCATGCAGCGCTCGGCCTCGCGCGCCGCGAGTTCGGGCGCGTGCAGCGGCACGGTGCCGAGGCCGACGAGGCGTTTGGGATTGGTCGCGACCATCGCGGCCAGCGTGTCGTTGAGCTTGCGCTCGAGGCGCAGGCTTTCCGCGGGCTCGGCCCAATAGGTGCACTGGTGCACGAGGCTCGCGGTGAGCACCTGGACGTCGACGCCCATCTTGTCCATCTCGGCGAGGCGCTCGGTCGCGTCGCTCATCCTGGCGCAGACGAAGTCGCTGCGCTCCTGCGCCTTCTTGCGCGCCTGCGGACCGAGCGAGGGGTCGACGGTCGCCTTGCCGAAGACGCTGTGCCCGACCGTCGCGGCATAGACGTCGCGGTCCATCATGTGGGCGTGGATGTCGATGGCGATTGTCTTCATGTCTTTTCTCATTCCTCCGTCACCCTGAGGCGCTCGGCGCGAAGCGCCGAGCCTCGAAGGGCCTGTAAGGTGCCACTTGCTCCCTTGCGGCTGCGCCACGGCCGTCGCCCTTCGAGGGCCGCGCTTCGCGCGGCCGCCTCAGGGTGACGGGGCTGGTTTAGTACTATGTGGCTCCGCCGGAAAAATCACCCGTCGCTGCAAGGGAAAGATCTGCCAGTCGAGCTTCTCGACCAGCACGCCCCAGATGCCCTTCGGCGCCCACAGCATCACGACGATCGCGACGGCGCCGAGCATCAGAAGGTAGAGCGCGCCGAGGTCGGCGAGGGTCTGGCGCAGCAGGAAGAACACGAGGGTGCCGACGATCGGGCCTTCCAGGCGGCCGATGCCGCCGATCACGGTAATGAAGATCACGAAGGCGGTCCAGTCGTTGACGCTGAAGGCGGCGTCGGGCGAGATGCGCAGCTTCTGCAGAAAGAGCAGCGCGCCGACCATGGCGGTGCCGGCGGCGGTGAACACGTAGACCACGAATTTCACCCGCGCGACGTCGACGCCATTGCTGCGCGCCGCGAGCTCGTTGTCGCGGATCGCGGTAAGCGCGAGGCCGTAGCGCGAACGCAGCAGCAGCAGGATGAGAACCAGGATCGCGACCGCGAGCGCGAGCGCGATCCAGTAGACGATGAACTCGCGCATGGCGCGCGACGGCGCGATCGCGATCACGATGGCGGCCGGAAGGCTGGTGCCGGAGCCGCCGCCGAGCGCGGAGGCCTGGGCGGCGAGCAGGCGAAACACCTCCGCCACCACCCAGGTGCCGATCGCGAAATAGTGCCCGCGCAGGCGGAAGACGAGCGCCGCGACCGGGACGGCGACAAGCGCGCCGATCAGGCCGGCGAGCGGAATCGCGGCGAGGGGCGGAACATCGGCGAGAATGGTCAGCGCGAACAGCATGTAGGCGCCGAGCCCGACGAAGGCCTGCTGGCCGACCGAGACGAGGCCCGCATAGCCGGCGAGCAGGTTCCACAGGCTCGCAAGTGCCACATAGGCGAAGATCTCCTGCATCAGGTGCAGATCGTCGCGCCCCGCCCACCATGGCGCGGCGGCGAGCGCGACCAGCAGCACGGCGACCATGGCGAGGCTGATGGCGCTGCCGCGGTTGGTGAAGCGCACCTGGAAGGCGGGCGCGCTCATCCGCGAATCCTCGGAAAGAGACCCTCGGGCCGCACCGCGAGCACCATGAGGAACGCGATGTGGCCGGCGAGAATCTGCCAGCCGGGATCGAGCTTGGCGCCGATCGCCTGGGCGACGCCGAGCACGATGCCGCCCGCGAGGGTGCCCCACAGGTTGCCGAGGCCGCCGATGATCACGGCCTCGAAGCCGAAGATGAGGCGGGCGGGCCCGATGGCGGGATCGAAGTTGGTGCGCACCGCGAGCAGCACGCCGGCAAGCGCGACGACGGCGAGCGACAGCGCCATGGCGAGCGCGAACACATGGCGGTTGTCGAGGCCCATGAGCCCTGCCACGGCGGGATCGTCGGAGGTCGCGCGGAACGCGCGGCCGATGGCGGTGCGCCAGAACAGCGCCTGCAGGCCGCCGATCACCGCGACGGCGACGACGAACTGCAGCAGCGGCAGGAGACCGATCGAAAGATCCGGCGCGACCTGCCAGGTCGCGACCTCGATCGCGCCCGCCTGCAGCCGGCGGCTGTCGGCGGTGAACAGCTCGAGCAGGCCGTTCTGGATGATGATCGAGAGGCCGAAGGTGACGAGCAGCGGCGGCAGCAGGTCGGGGCCGAGCGTGCGGTTGAGCAGGCCGCGCTGCAGCGCATAGCCGATCGCGGCCATCAGCGGCACGACGATCAGGAGCGCCGGCAGCGGGCCGATGCCGAGCGTCTCGGTGACGACGAGCGCCAGATAGGCGGCGAGCACGATGAAGTCGCCGTGCGCGATATTGACCAGCCGCATGACGCCGAAGATGAGCGACAGCCCGGCGGCGAACATGGCGTAGAGCCCGCCGGTGAGCACGCCCTGCACGATGGTGTTGAGCCATTCCATCAGAGGGGGCCCGCGGCAACGTAAAGCGAGCACAGCGCCAACGCTCCCTCTCCCCGCTTGCGGGGAGAGGGCCAGGGTGAGGGGGCGTCTCCGCGAGTCTGAGCGTTTGCGACTCGTGGCGCGATCGTGCCCTGCCCCTCGCCCCAACCCTCTCCCCGCGCAGCGGGGAGAGGGAGCGCGGATTCTGTGCTCACCTCACATTTCTTCATCTTCCCTACACCCCGAAATACGCCGCCGCGACCGCCTCGCGCGTCGCGTCGCGCGCGGCGCCCGCGAAGGCGACGCGGCCTTCCTGCAGGCAGTAGACCTGGCTCGCGGCGGCGAGCGCCTGGGTGATGTCCTGCTCGACGATGATCAGCGACGTGCCCTCGGCGACGATGGCGGGCAGGCGCGCATAGATGTCGCGCACCACGATCGGCGCGAGCCCGAGGCTGAGCTCGTCGCACAACAGGAGCGCCGGGTTAGCCATGAGCGCGCGGCCGAGCGCCGCCATCTGCTGCTGGCCGCCGGAGAGCGCCGTGCTGGACAGATGCCGGCGCTCGGCCAGCGCCGGAAAGAGCGCGTAGACGCGATCGAGCGTCCACGGGCCGGATCGACGCAGCTGACCGCCGATCAGCAGGTTCTCCTCGACGGTGAGCGAGGGAAACAGCCGCCGCCCTTCGGGCACCAGCGCGATGCCGCGCGCGACCACGCGGTGCGCCGGCAGGTCGCCGATCGGCGCGCCGTCGAACACGATGGCGTCGCGCCGCGCCGGCATCAAACCGGCGATGCTCTTGAGCAGGGTGCTCTTGCCCGCGCCGTTCGCGCCGATGATGGCGACCACCTGGCCGCGCTCGACCGTGAGCGAGACACCGAACAGCGCCTGGAAGTCGCCGTAGAACGCGGTGAGCGCGCGGACCTCGAGCAATGACCCTTGGGGCACTTTGCCGGCCTCAGGCATCGGCCGCGATCCCCATGTAGATCTCGGCGACCGCGGCATCGCGGATCACGGCCTGTGGCGCGCCCTGCGCGATGATGGCGCCGCCATGCAGCACCGCGAGGCGGTCGACCACGGCGACGAGCGCGTGCACGATGTGCTCGATCCAGACGATGGAGACGCCCTCGCGCCGGATATTCCTGATCAGGGCGACCAGCGCGGCGCATTCGTGCTCGGTGAGGCCGCCCGCGACCTCGTCGAGCAGCAGCACCTTCGGGCGGGTGGCGAGCGCGCGCGCCAGCTCGAGACGCTTGCGGTCGAGCAAGGTCAGGGCGCCGGCGAGCCGGTTCGCCTTGTCGGCGAGCCCGCAGCGATCGAGGATGTCGATGCAGCCCGCATAGACGTGCCGCTCGCGGTGGCCGCCGCCAAACGCGGCGGCCACGACCAGGTTCTCGAACACGGTCATGCCGCCGAACGGCTGCGGAACCTGGAACGAGCGCGCCATGCCCATGGCGCAGCGGCGCGCCGGCGAAAGGCGCGTGACGTCGCGGCCCGCGAATGTGACCCGCCCGGCGTCGGGCGCAACCGTGCCGGTCATGATGCCGAACAGGGTGGTCTTGCCGGCGCCGTTCGGCCCGATGATGCCGAGCGCCTCGCCTTCGCCGAGCACGAGGTCGATGCCGTTGGCGATGACGATCGCGCCGAAACGCATGGCGACCTTGTCGAGGGAGAGGATGGCAGGCATGAGTGGTGGCGTCTGATCGAAGGCCCCTCGACCCTACACCAACCGCCGATTCGAGGCGACGGACGCGCGTCGCAAGCTTGCCAATCGCCGCACGCGAGGGTTAGAAGCACACCTCCGGCGGAGGAAACGCGCACCATGCAGTCGACGGACAACCAGGCCATCCTGCGCTTGTTGCTTGCGCTCGTGATCGTCACCACCGGATTGTCCATCTACGCCAACGCCCAGCTCCAGCACACGCTGCCGGCGCCGCTCTACGCCTTCGTTCATGCGCGCGACAACGCGAGCCCGCCGGCGCCCCTGGTGGTCGCGGGCCTGGTGATCCTGGCGTGGTTCGTGCTGGCCATCGTCGGCATGGTCGGGCTGTGGTGGTGTCGCCGCTGGGGGCGCTGGGCCTTCACGGTCGCGGGCCTGGCCTTACCGATCATCACGGTCTATGTCGCGATCGTGGATCCGACCACCCTGGTCATGAACGGGATCGAGTCCGGCGCCAACACGGCGAGCAACATGGCGATCGGCGCGACCATCGCCATGATCTGGCTCGGCATGAGCGCCGAGTTCGAGGCAAAAGCGGCGCAAGGGCAGCGCGGCGTGGCGTGAGCTGACGCCGTCATGCCCGGCCTTGTGCCGGGCATCCACGTCTTGGCGATTTGGCAAGTAAGACGTGGATGGGCCGGGACAAGCCCGGCCATGACGCACGTGATGCCACGCGACCGGCAAATTTACCCCAGCAGCTGCAGCTTGCCGCCGACCGGAATCTCCGGGGCCGGCTTGTTGGCGATGATGACCAGCTCGAACTTGTCGTTCTTGCGCTGCCACTGGCCGGCGACGAGCGGCGTCTTGGTGACGTTCTTCACCGGCTGGCCGGTCCATTTCACCGGGCCGACAATGGATTTGTAGTCGGTCGCGACGATCGACGCGAGGATCGCCTTCGGATCGAGCGCCTTGGCGCGCTTGAGCACGTCGATCGCGACCTCGAACAGCGCGTGCTGGAAGCCGATCGGCTGCGTCCACGGCCGCCTGGTCGTCCCCGTGTAGACGTCGGTGAGCTGCTGGGCGCTCTGGCCGGTGAGGCCGGACTTGAACGGATGATGCGGCGTCCACCAGATCTCGCTGGTGAGCCCGTTGCCGCGGCTCCCAAGCGAGTCGATCACCGAAGGGAAGAGCAGCGCCTTGCCGATGGTGACGATCTTGGGCTTGAAGCCCTGCTGCGCGGCCTGCGACCAGAAGGTCGCGAAATCGGGCGGGATCATGTTGCCGGTGACGATCTCGGCGCCCGCGCTCTTGAAGGCGTAGATCTGCGCCGTGAAGTCGTTGTTCATCACCTGATAGCGGCCCGGGTCGTGCAGCTTGTAGCCGGCCTTGGCGAGCGCCGGCGGCAGGCCGAGCTTGGCGTCGCCCCAGGCATTGCCGTCGGCGTCGTTGGGAAAGAGGCCGCCCACCACCTTGTTGGTCGGCGCGCCGTCCCACAGCGCGAGGAACGCGGCGATCACGTCCTCGAGGCCCCAGAAGAAATGATAGGTCCAGGTGAAGCCCTTCTTCGGGTCGCCGCGGCGGCCGAAGAAATAGGGCTGCCACGGGCAGTTCGTCGTGATGCACGGCACCTCGTTGACCTCGGCCTGGTCGGCGACCGGATTGGTGGTGTCGGGCGTCGCGGAGGCGAGGATGAGATCGACCTTGTCACCAAGAATCAGCTCGGAGGCGACGTCGGAGGCACGGCTCGCGCTCGACTGGCTGTCCTTGAGGATGATCTCCACCGGGTAGGTCTTGCCGGCGACGCGCACGCCCTGGCCGAGAACGCCCTTCACCTGGGCGACGATGAACGGATCGGCCTCGCCGAAGCCGGCGAGCGGGCCGGTGCGCGGGCTGACCAGCCCGATCTTGATGGCGCGCGACTGCGCGTTGGCCGGGATGACGCGCAGAATGGCCGGCGCCGCGACAGCGGCCATGCCGGCCTTGACCAGCGTGCGGCGGGACGGGTTCTTCATGGTGGCCTCCCTGGAACGGACTTTAGTTATACGTCATTGCGAGCGAAGCGAAGCAATCCCGCTTCTCTTGCTCATGCATATGCCGATCGAGCTTGCTTCGGGGCGCTTACGCGCCCCTCGCAATGACGGTATCAGGCGTCGTTCTCGCGCGCCTTTTTCAGATGCTGCAATACTTTCGCACGCAAGGCCGCCTGCTGCTCGGGCGTCCAGCGTCGAAAGCCCTCGCCGCTCTTGAAGCCGAGCCGACCGTCGGCGACGAGCTTTTCGAGATAGGGCGACGGGCCGGGACGGCTCTCGATCGCGGGCAGGACGGTCTGGTGGATCGCCAGCGTCAAATCCGTGCCGACCATGTCGGCATTCTCCAGCGGCCCCAGCACCGCGAGGCGGCGGCCGAAGGCCGCCTTGATCACGGTGTCGACCGTCTCGGCGTCGCAGATGCCGTGCTCGACCAGCGCGATCGCCTCGCGCCAGAGCGCATGCTGCAGGCGGTTGCCGATGAAGCCCGGCACGTCCTTCTTCACATGCGCGGGCGTCTTGCCGACGTCGCTGTGCAGCTTCATGGTGAAATCGATCGCGGCCGGCGACGTCCATTCGGTGCCGATCACCTCGACCAGCGGCACGAGATACGGCGGATTCCACCAATGGGTGCCGAGCGCGCGCTCGCGCCGGGCGAGGCCGCGCATGATGTCGGTGATCGGGATGACCGAGGTGTTGCTGGCGAGGATCGTGTCGCCGCGCACATGCGCCTCGATCTCGGCGAAGAGCTTCTGCTTGAGCGGCAGGCTCTCGGAGACGGCTTCGACCACGTAGTCGGCGTCGCGCACGCAGCCGGCGAGGTCACGGGTCGGGCGCACCTGTTCGACGGCGCGCGGATCGTCGCCGAGGTCGCGCAGGTTGGCGCTGATGCGCTCCCTGACGGTCGCAAGGCTCGCCTCGACCGCATCGTAGATCCTCACCTCGTGGCCGCCGAGCGCGAACACCTGGGCGAGGCCATGCCCCATCAGGCCGGCGCCGATGACGGCGATGCGCGGCTTTCCGGCCATGCTCAGCCCGCCGTATAGCCGCCGTCGGCGTAGAGCACGTGGCCGGTGTAGAAATCCGACGCGCGCGAGGCGAGGAAGAGCAAGGGACCTGCGAGATCGCCCGGCTCGCCGAGGCGCCCCTTGGGCACGCGCGCCAAAAAGCCCTTGCGCACGTCGCGGGCGCGATCGGTGTCCTCATACATCCAGGCAGTCAGCGGCGAGCGGAAGACCGTGGGGCCGAGCGCATTCACCGTGATGCCGGTGTCGCCCCATTCGCAGCCGAGCGCCTTGGTGATGCCGTCGACCGCCGATTTCGAGGCGCAGTACGCCGTGTAGCCGGCCGGATGGCCGAGCAGGCCGCGCGCCGACGACATGAGGATCACCTTGCCGCCGGGCTTACCCTCTTTACCCTGCTTGAGCATCTGGCGACCGGCGGCGCGCGCCATCAGCCAGGACTGGGTGACGTTGGCATCCATCACGTCGAGGAAGTCGGCGGCCGCCTGGTCGACGATCTTCGAGACCTTGTTCTGGCCCGACGCGACCACGAGGATGTCGACGCGGCCGAACTTGTCCACCGCCGCCTGCACGATCGCGTCGCAGTTCGCTTCCGAGCTCGGCCGCCTGGCGACCACCTCGACCTTGCCGCCGAGCGCCGCGCATTCGCCCGCGACCTTCTTCAGCCCCTCGGCATTGTTCGCCGCGATCACCACATTGGCGCCGGCGCCCGCCAGCACCTTTGCGGCCATGGCGCCGAACGCCCCGGTCGCGCCGGTGACGATCGCGGTC
>Ga0126371_10003313_pt1 | contig 14061 bp, 11 predicted proteins | sample PanSoiMetaPlot_4_FD_110145 | JGI IMG/M metagenome (GOLD analysis project Ga0126371, IMG submission 110145) | Tropical forest soil microbial communities from Panama - MetaG Plot_4 | ecosystem: Environmental > Terrestrial > Soil > Tropical forest > Bulk soil | place: Panama | collected 2016-02-17 | reverse complement strand
TCGGGTCGGAGCACGATCGGCGTGCCGTGCGGAGTACGTTCTGCGGCATGCTCCCAGGCGTCGCGGTAGCGCCCCAGGGCCACGCTATCGGTGACCCCCTTTTCGGCGACGATGCGTTCGAGAGCGGCGAGCCAATGCCGGTAATAGGTCTCGCCGGTGTCGGGGTCCCCGCTGGCCTGAGCCCGTTTGATCTCGTCGCCCAGAACGGCCGTCCATTCGTTCCAGCCGAAGAGACCGCGCTTATGCAACGCCAATGTCATCGCGAAGGCCTCGGCCTCCCACGGTTCGCGAAACACCGGTCCCTCCGGACCGCACGGGATGCCCGGAACCGTGGCGACGGCTTCGGCAATGCTCATGCCGGTGACAGGTAAGGTTCGAAGGCCTCGATCGAGACCTTGATCGACGGATCGGCCTCCTCACCCCACAACTCGCGCGCCGCAAAAACCACCGTATAGAGCCATTGCGGATTGTCGCCCGCACCGAGTGCAGCAGAATCCGGAAACACATGGCAGCCGCGGACGGCCTCGACGGTGCCGAGTTTGCCACGGGCATAGCGCGGCAACCGCGTATGCGTCGGCGGGTGGATGTTTTTGGTACGCACCTGGTCGCCCGCCTTGAAGCGCGCCGCGCCGGGCGCCGGCCGATCGAAATGCGCAAATGACCTCTTCTTCGCATCCTCGAGGCTCATTTTGCGGTTGAGACGGATGCCGGGCCGCAAGGCATGGCCGGCGGCGATTTCGTCATCGCCGACCAGACCGTGTGCCACGACGCGTCGCTCCAGCCCCAAAAACCAGCGCTTGTAGTAGGACGCGTCGAGATAGGCGAGCGGCGGCAGGTTCTCGATCGACGCGCGTCCGCCGTCGATCGTCCATAACCCGGTGGCACCCATCCCCCGCTGCAGGGCATAGACGCGCTTCTCCCAATCGGCGTGAAACACCGGCTCATTGGCTTCAGGCTCGACCGAGCCGAAGCCGTGCATCCCGCCCATGTCGTGGACCGAGTTGGTCATCGCGCCCCCTCCACCTGACTTTCCTTCGGCGATTTCGGCAGGCCGGTGCCCACCATGCTGTCGCGGGTGACGAGCGAGGCGAGCTGCTCCTCGCTCCAGCCCTCGGTGCCGACGGGGCGCATCGGCACCACCAGAAACCGCGTCTCGGCCGTTGAATCCCAGATCCGGATGTCGGTGCCAGATGGCAAGGTGACACCAAAATCGGCCAGCACGCCCTTCGGATCGATCACCGTGCGCGAACGATAGGGTGCGGATTTGTACCAGACGGGCGGCAGCCCCAGTACCGGCCACGGGTAGCAGGAGCACAAGGTGCAGACGACGACGTTGTGGGTTTGCGGCGTGTTCTCGACCGCGATCAGGTGGGCCCCGACGGGATCGAACTCTGCCACCGAGTTGACCGCCGCGGTGGCGTCCGCCAGCAGCCGCCGCTTGAATTCGGGGTCCGCCCAGGCGCGGGCGATGACGCGCGCCCCGATATGCGGACCGATCTTGGTCTCGACATTTTCGACGATCTGATCGAGCGCGGCCGGATCGACATAACCCTTATCGGTCAGGATGCTCTCGAGCGCGCGCACCCGGAGCTGCATCTCCGACAGCTCGGAACCGTGTTCGTGGTCGTGTGTGTGTGGATCGTTGGCAGGCATCGCAAGCGGGCCTCTCTTAGCCGGGTTGCGCAAGCTCGCACACCCTGCCTCCGGCTTCAACCGCGCATGGCTTTCGGGCGAACCCCCGGCTAACATCTTCCGGCAGGCGGCGGAGGGAGCGTGATGCGATGATCGGCTGGCGGGCGAGACTGGGATTTCTGGTGCCGCCCGGGAACCCGACGGTAGAGACGGAAATGATCGCGATGGCGCCGCATGGCGTCTCGCTGCATTTCCACCGGATGGTCGCGCACGGCACGCCGGGCTCGCTCGTGGGCCAGAGCGAGCGCAACCGCTCGATGGTCGACAATATCGACAATGGCATCGACCTGCTGGCGATGGTCAAGCCGGATGTCATCGTCATCGCCCACACGGCGACGAGCTATCACCTCGGCCGCCGGGGCGAAGCGGAGCTGCTCGACCGCCTGCAGCGGGAACCCGGTCGACGCGTCGTCACCGCGTTCGGTTCGGTGGTTCGCGCGTTGGAACGGCTCGCGATTCGCAAACTGGCGCTCGGCACGCCTTATTCGGCCGAGGTCACCTTGCAGGGCAAGGCGCATCTCGAAGCCCACGGGCTCGAGATCGCAAAGTTCGCCAATCTGAGCGGCATCGAGAACATCTACGACACCACCGCCGAGCACGCCTACGCGCTGGCGCGGACGGTCGATACCGCGGACGCCGAGGCGGTGTTTCTCAGCGGCACCGGGATGCCGACGGTGAGCGTATTAGAGGCGCTCGAGCAGGATCTCGATAAGCCCGTCATTTCGAGCGCATCGGCGATGATGTGGCACGCGCTGCGCTTGGCCGGTGTCGGTCAGGCGATCGCCGGATATGGCCGTTTGTTGATGCTGAGGTGAGAGGAGGTCGCGATGATCAAGGTTAGCGTATTCTACGCCGACCGTGCCGGCAGCAAGTTCAACATGGATTATTATTGCAACAGCCATATCCCGATGGTTCGGGAGAAGCTCGGAGCCGCGTGCAAAGGTGCAGCCGTCGAGCACGGCATGTCGGGCGCGACCCCGGGTTCGCGGCCCGCCTTTGTCGCGATGGGGCACCTGTATTTCGACTCGGTGGAGGCGTTTCAAACAGCGTTCGGGCCCCACGCGCAGGCGATCATGGCGGATATTCCGAACTACACAGACATCGAGCCGACGATCCAGATCAGCGAAGTGAAGATTTAGCGGGCATGCTCACATCCGCGAGATGAAGCGCGGCCCGAAACGGGGGACCTGCCCCGCGAAACGCGAGTGTTGACCAAAACATATCATGAACGTATAACTCGGGCTTCTCTCCCCACGCCGGAAAACATTCATGCATCCGCCTTTTTGCTGTTATTTTGCTGTTTCCCAAACCCGGAATCGAGTATTTTCAGCCTCTTAGTCCTGATCCCTCCTGGCTTCGCGCGCGTGCGCGCGAGGCCGACTAAGTCCGAGCGTTAGGATGTGGAGCGTCGCCGTTGTCGGATGCAGGGTCGGCCGCAACCATATCGCCCAGGGCTATCTGAGGCACCCGGATAAGTTTTGCGTCCAGGCGCTGTGCGATGTCGACGAGGTGGCGCTGACGGCGGTCGCCGACGAATTCGCGATTGTGCGCCGCACCCGCTCTTTCGACGAAGTGCTGCAGATGGCAGATATCGACATCGTCGACATCTGCACCCCGGCGGCATTGCACTTCCGGCAGATCCTCGGCGCCCTTTCGGCCAGCAAGGAAGTGGTCTGCGAGAAGCCGCTGGTCGGCACGCTCGCCGAGATCGACGTGCTGATAGCTGCCGAAAAACAGGCGGCAAGACGGGTGATGCCGATCTTTCAGTACCGCTACGGCAACGGAGTGCAAAAAGCCAAGCGGATCATTGATGCGGGCCTGGCCGGGAAGCCCTATCTGGCGACCGTCGAGACGGCCTGGAAACGGACCGCGGAGTATTATCGGGCATCATGGCGCGGACGCAGGCACACCGAGCCCGGCGGCGTGCTACTGATGCACGCGATCCACAACCATGACCTGGTGACCTGGTTGCTGGGGCCGGCCGCCAGCGTGTTCGCCCAAACCGCCACACGCGTCAATCCGATCGAGGTCGAGGACTGCGCCGTCGCGAGCCTGGTGATGCAGAACGGCGCGCTGGCGTCGCTCGCTGCCACCCTCGGCTCGCAGCGCGAGATCAGCCGCCTGCGGCTCTGCTTCGAGCATGTGATGTTCGAGAGCCGGACCGCGCCCTATTCGCCCGGCGACGACCCCTGGGAGATCATTGCCGCGTCGCCCGAGACCGAGGCGCGGATTGCCGGCGCACTCGCCGGCCAGCGCGCCGTGCCGTCGCGCTACGAAGGGCAATTCGCCGACTATCACACGGCACTGACGACCGGTGCCGCGTTGCCGGTTAGCCTGGCCGATGCCCGCGCTTCGATGGAGCTCGCTACCGCGCTCTACCACTCGGCGGCGGCCGGGGCGATGGTGACCTTGCCGATAGCCGCCGGTCATCCGAGCTACCACGGCTGGACCAACCCGAAGGATCGCGTCCGATGAAAATCGTCGTATTCGGCCCCGATAGGCGAACCGCTGCGTTGCATGACGGTAATGTCGTCGACCTGTCTTACGCGTGCGCTAAGCGTCTGCGCGAGCAAGAAGGCGAGCCGCGACCGCTGGAAATGTCCGAGGCGCTGGTGCCGTCCGACCTTGCTCGTTTGATTGAAGGTGGCCCGCGCGCGCTCGAACACGCGCAAAAGGCGCTCGATTACCTTTTCCGGCGGGCGCAAGACAAATTCGGGCCGCGGGGCGAGACACTCGTTTATCCGGCCGCAGATGTGCGGTTGCACGCCCCCCGGCCGAATAATGCTCGCATCGCCTGCGCCGGCGGAAACTTTGCCGACCACGCTGCGGCAATGGCTGTGAAGATTCGGCGCAGGCCATATGAGGGCGATGCCTACGAGGAAATCCGCAAGGCCGGGTTCTGGGGCTTCTGGAAGCTCGCGCGCGAGCTCGGCGGTCCGGATGACGAGCTCGTCTACCCCGACCGGTGCGACCGTCTGGACTTCGAGGGCGAAAATTGCGATCGTGCTCGGCAAGCGCGGCGTCGATCTGAAACCCTCGCAGCTCGAGGAGTACGTCTGGGGCGTCACGATCCTCGCGGATTGGAGCATCCGCGCGCCGCGGGAGACGTCTGGTGGGGCGTTCAATTTCGCTTTTCCGAAGAATTTCGATACATCGTGCTCGCTCGGCCCGTGCATCGCGGTAAACGAAACCGATCCGACCGATGTCGACTTGGAGACTTTGGTCAACGGTGAGAGCCGCCAGCGCTTCAACACACGTGACATGGTTTTCACCTTCGGCGAATACCTGGAATATCTTTCGCGCGACTTCACCCTTTATCCGGGCGACATCATCAGCGGAGGGACGGCCGCCGGTACGGCAGCGGATTCGAGCGAACTACTGCCGGACGGTAGCTCCGCGCCCGAGCGCTTCCTCAGGCCCGGCGATGTGGTCGAGATGAAATCTCCGGCGGTCGGCTCGCTGCGAACCCGCGTCGTGGCGAAGCAACGGTGAGCCGCTCAACCGGTGGCGAGCACCTCGACGGCCGAGGCCCAGGCGTCGCATGTATGGCGGATGTCTTCGGGTGTATGCGCGAGCGAGACGTAGTATTTCGACTCGCCCTTCAAAACCCCACGCTCGCGCAGCAGTGCGTTGAAACGACGCATCAGGTCGCTGTCGCCGCGCAGGGTGGCGCGATAGTCGCGAACCGGCTCGGCGGTGAATACGACATCAAACAGCGGCGGTTCGCCGGTCACCCGCGCGGTCAGTCCGCGCCGCTCCAACAGCGCGCCGAGGGCGCCCATCAGCTCCCGACCGGTGGCGAAGATACGCTCGTAGGCGCCGGGCCGCCGCAGAATTTCCAGGGTCGCCAGCCCGGCAGCCGCCGCAACCGGGTTGCCCGACAAGGTGCCGACCTGCATCAGAAACTCCCCGTCACCGACCTTGTTGCGGTCGAAATGCGCCATGATGTCGGCGCGTCCGGCGATCGCCGCGAGCGGGAAGCCGCCGCCGATCACTTTGCCGAGCGTGCACAAATCGGGGACGACGCCGTAATATTCCTGGGCGCCGCCATAAGCAAGGCGGAACCCGGTCACCACCTCGTCGAAGATCAGCGGGATGCCGTGCTCCGTCGCGATCTTGCGCAACCCTTCGAGAAAGCCCGGCATCGGCGGAATGATGCGCTGGAAGGGCTCGATGATGACGCCCGCCAGCTCCTCGCGGTGCTCACGGACCATCGCTGCCGCCGCCGCCAAGTCGTTGAACGGAGCCACCAGGATTTCCTCGCGGATGCTGCGCGGAATGCCTGCCGAATCGGGGACCGGCTGGGGAAAGTTGCCCGGCCGCTTCGGCGCCAGGCTCATCAGCGAATAGTCGCTCATGCCGTGATAGCCGCCCTCGAATTTGAGGATCTTGTCGCGTTTACGGAACGCGCGGGCGGCGCGCATCGCATAGAGGTCCGCCTCGGATCCGGTCGAGACGAACCGCACCTGCTCGGCGCATGGCACCGCCTCGACGATTGCCTCGGCCAGCTCGATCCCCCAGCGGTTGTTGGCGAAGAAGGTCGTGCCGCGGGCGATACGCTCTTGGACGGCGGCGGTTACCTCGGGATGCGCATGGCCGACCAGCATCGGGCCGGAACCGAGCAGGAAGTCGACATATTCTCTGCCGCTCTCGTCCCACACCCTGCCGCCGCGGCCTTCGCGGATCACTACATCGGACGGGAAATTGCCGAACGTGCCACCGGGCAGCACGCGGTTCGCCTTCTCGGTCAGCCCACGCTCGACCTCGCTCTCGGTCACCCGCTCCACTGGCGTGCCTCCTCGCTTGCCTGCCGCCAGTTGTCTCGTCCCGGCCGGCCTGTGGTCAAGCCCTCGAAGCATTACTCCGGCGCGGTCGAGGTGTGACGCCAGTGCTGGAAGGTCCAGCCGCCGTGCGACGTTGTTGCGCAGCAGCACCTTAGGGGTGGACGACACGGATGTCGCAAGCGGTCTTAGTCACTGGCGGTGCAGGGTATATCGGGAGCCATACCTGCAAGGTCTTGGCACGGGCCGGATACCAGCCGGTCGTTTTTGACAATTTGTCGCGCGGTCACCGCGAGGCGGTGCGCTGGGGACCGCTGATCGAAGGCGATCTCGCGGACCGCAGCCGGCTGGTCAAGGCGCTCGAGACCCACCAGGTGGCGGCGGTCGTGCACTTTGCTGCGTACGCTTACGTCGGCGAATCGGTAGCCGATCCGGCGATGTATTACCGCAACAACCTCGGCGGCAGCCTGTCGCTGATCGAAGCGATGCGCGAGACCGGAGTGGACAAGATCATATTTTCGTCGACCTGCGCCACTTACGGGGTTCCCGCCGGCGGCCGGATCCGCGAAAGCGCGCCGCAGCTGCCGGTCAACCCCTATGGCGAGACCAAGCTGGCGATCGAGCGGGCGCTGCACTGGTATGGCCAGGCTTATGGTCTGCGCTCGGTGTCGCTGCGCTATTTCAACGCTGCCGGAGCCGACCGCGAAGGCGAGATCGGCGAACTGCACGAGCCCGAAACCCACCTCGTTCCACTAGTACTGCAAACCGCCCTCGCGCAACGCTCGCATGTCGACATCTATGGGACCGATTATCCGACCCCGGACGGCACCGCGGTGCGCGACTACACGCATGTCGAGGATCTCGCCGAGGCTCATTTGCGCGCCCTCGAGCATTTGCGCGCCGGCGGCGACAGCATGGCAATCAACCTCGGTGCCGGGCGAGGCCATTCGGTGCGCGAAGTGATCGCTGCGGCCGAGGCGGTTTGTGGGCGGGCGATCCCGTGGCGCGAGGCCGCGCGGCGGCCAGGCGATCCGCCGATGCTCGTCGCCGACCCGAGCCTGGCCGCCGAGCGGCTCGGCTGGCGGGCGCAACACTCCGATCTTCGGACGATCATTCGAACGGCTTTTGCCTGGCACGAGAGCCGCGCCAGACGACAAATTCCGCGGCTGGGAAATAGCGGGCGTCGGTTGCCTCCTCGGTGCGTGGAATGAAATTTCTTAACGCCCGTTGTGCGGGCGCCCGCCTGCACCCGCTCGGTCGCGGCAGTGTGCCCCCAAGGAGCTAGCGAGATGGCCACGGTCGAGATCGACGAGGTTGCGACCCGAGCTTTACCGACGGAAGCGCTGCAACTCGATGTGCCGGCGCCGATCCGCGTGCACGGCAAGTTTTTCTTTGCCGGCAAGCAGAAACATTTCATCAGGGGCGTGACCTACGGCCCCTTTGGGCCAGGCAGTCACGGCGCGCAGTTTCCCGAAGCCGCGATGGTCGAGAAAGATTTCGCACTGATGAGCCAAGCCGGCATCAACACGGTGCGCGTCTTCACGGTGCCCCCGCTGTGGCTGCTCGACATTGCTGATCGGGCGGGCTTGAGGGTCCTCGTCGGGCTGGCCTGGTCGCAGCACATCGCTTTTCTCGAGAGTGCGGCGACCCAGGCCGAAATCCGCAGAGCGGTCGCCGCCAGCGCGCGGGACTGTCACCGCCACCCTGCTGTCTTCGGCTACCTCGTCGGTAACGAAATCCCACCCGACATCGTACGCTGGCACGGCGCCGAGGCGGTGCGCCGCTTCGTCCGTGGCCTCGTCGCCGGTGTCAAAGACGAACACCCCGAGGCGCTCGTCAGCTATGCCAACTTCCCATCGACCGAATATCTGACGATCGACTTCACCGACTTCGTCTGCTTCAACGTCTATCTTCACGATCAGGCTGCGTTTTGCCGGTATATCGCGCGGCTGCACAACCTCGCGGTCGACCAGCCGCTGGTGCTGACCGAATTCGGTGTCGATTCGATACGCCAAGGGGAAGAAGAGCAGCGGCGCATCCTTTCCTGGCAGGTTCGCTCGGCGTTCGAGAGCGGGGTGGCCGGAACCTTTGTTTTTGCCTGGACCGACGAGTGGTTTACCGGAGGCCATCCGATCGAGGATTGGGCGTTCGGCCTCGTCGATCGGGAACGTCGGCAAAAGCCCTCCTTCGGCGATGTCGCGTGTCAATACCGGGGCGCCCTGCCCCCGATCCTGTCACGCTATCCCCGCGTTTCCGTCGTGGTCTGCGCCTACAACGCCGAACGCACGATCGAACCGTGTCTGGCCTCGCTCGCGGTGCTCAACTATCCGGACTACGAGGTGATCGTCGTCAATGACGGCTCGCGTGACCGCACCCTCGAGATCGCCGAAGGCTTTGGCTTTTGCCGGATCATTAGTCAGCCCAACAAGGGGCTGAGTGTCGCGCGCAATGTCGGCGCCGAGGCGGCCTCCGGGGAAATCGTCGCCTATACCGACAGCGACTGTGTCGCCGACCCGGATTGGCTGAATTATCTCGTCGCCAAGATGCAGACGGGCAACCTCAGCGCCTGCGGCGGGCCCAATTTTCCGCCGCCCGAGGACGCTCTCGTTCCTGCCGTCGTCGCTGTCGCACCGGGCGGTCCGACACATGTGCTGATCAGCGACGAGGTCGCCGAACACATCGCCGGTTGCAACATGGCGTTCGACCGGCAAGCCCTGATGAGCCTCGGCGGCTTTGATCCGATCTATCGAGCGGCCGGTGACGACGTCGACATTTGCTGGCGCTTCCAGGATGCCGGCCATGTCATCGGGTTCTGCGCTGCCGCAGTGGTTTGGCATTTCCGCCGCAATACGGTAAGCGCCTATTGCAATCAGCAGCGCGGCTACGGCAAAGCAGAGGCGCTCGTCTATACCAAGCACCCGTTTCGCTTCAACCTTTTTGGGCAGGCTAAATGGCTCGGCCGGATCTACGGCGATCTCTCAGCCTCGCTGCTGTTGTCGCGCCGGCCTGTGATCTACTCCGGGGTATTCGGGCGCGGTCTGTTCCAAACCATGTATGAAGCGCCGTCGTCACTGGCGGCGTCGCTGCCGTTGACCTTTGAATGGAGCGCCGCCTCGCTGGCCCTGGCAGTCGCTGGGATCGCCGGGGGCGGGTGGCTGTGGCTCCTCATCGTCCCATTGCTGGCAACCTGGGGGGTATGCGTCAATGGTGCGCTACAGGCGCCGATAGACAAGCGTTTCGCGGGCTTCAACCTCACGGGGGCGAGAGCCCGGGCGCTCGCCGCGCTGTTGATTTATCTCGGTCCGCTGCTACGCGGCTGGGAGCGCATCAAATGGCGCGTCAAGCAAATGCGCGTGCAAGCCCATATCGGCGCGATGGCAACTGAGCAGGCCGCCCGGATCTGCTTGAGGGAGCGCTCCTTCCATCTCTCCTATTGGAGCGAGGCCGGCGCCGAGAAGGAAGTTTTGCTCTGCGGTCTGACCGATTTTCTGGTGCCCCAGAAATATCTCGTCTCCGCGGACACCGGGTGGAGCAAGTGGGACCTCAAGATCGCGCGCGGCCTGTTCGGTCGCTGCCTGTTGACGGTCTGCACCGAGAACCACGGTGGCAGCAAGCGGCTTCTCCGCGTTCGCTGCGCGATGCGGCTGTCTCATCTCGGTCTGTTCTTGCTGCGTGGTTATGCGGCATTGACAGCGTTCGGTTTGATCCTCGGCTGGCCGCTCGTAGCGGCTATCGCTGGTGTTGCGGGTGTGGTCAATATCGGCGTAATGGGCGGGCAACTTGTTGCCTTTGGCCGATTGATGCATCGCATCGTCGAGACCGTGGCCAAGCAGGCTCGGCTGGTGCCGCTCGACGTGGCGCGACACGCTCCAGCGCGGCTCGCCGATCCCTACAAAATCGCCAACTCGGCGGCGGCGTCCCGCCGGACGCCCGGAACCCCGCTGGTTCGGGGATGAGGCAGGTTGTTACTTGCCAAAGATAATCGAGCTGGCCTGCCATGGTAATGAAGCTTCTTCCCTATCTGAAGCAACATAGGTGGAGCATCGGCTGGGCGCTGCTGCAGGTGTTGCTAATCGCCGGTTTCGAGCTGCTGAAGCCATGGCCTCTGCAAATCGTCATCGACAATGTACTTGGCGGCAAGCCGTTCCCGGTCGCCGCATTGTCGTCGCCGCCGGGCGCCCTGCTCCTCCTCGCTTCGGTCGGGATTGTCGTCGTTCATTTCAGCGCGGGGGCGCTGACACTGCTGCACAACTATACGGCGATCCGCATCGGTCAGAATATGGTAAACGACCTGCGCGGCGCCCTCTATGCCCACCTTCAGCGGTTATCGTTGGCCTTTCACAGCCGGCAGCGGGTGGGTGATCTGTTGTATCGGATCACTGCGGACAGCTTCGCCGTCCAGACGATGATCATGAATGGCGCGTTGCCCATTCTGTCGGCCCTGGTTCTGCTGGCCGGCATGCTCGTCGTCCTCTTTCCGCTCGATCCGTTGCTGACGATGCTGGCGTTGACCGTCGTTCCGGCGCTGTTTGTTCTGATTTCGTTGTTCAACCGCAGGATTGTCGAAATCGCCGGCGATGTGCGTACGAGCGAGAGCCGGGTTTATTCGCTCGTGCAATGGGCGATGTCCTCGATCAAGCTGGTCCAGGCATTCACCAAAGAGGAGGAAGAGCTTCGCCGCTTTATGGGAGCGAGCAGGGAGAGCCTAAAGGCGACGTTGCGGCTGTACAGCTGGCAGACCCTTTATTCGGGGACCGTCAACCTCGTGATTGCCGGCGGGACCGCGCTCGTCGTCTTTGCCGGCGCGCGGGCGGTGATCTCCGGCACGTTGTCGGTCGGCCAGCTGCTCGTATTCATCTCCTACCTCGCCCAGCTTTATGCGCCGATCAACCAGATTACCCAAAGCTGGGGATTGATCGCCGGTGCGCGGGTGGGGGCTCGTAGGATCTTCGAAATTCTCGACACCGAGCCCGATCTCGAGGACGGCACGCAAAGCTTCCCTGCGAGCGGGGCGCGCGGGGAGGTCACCTGGTCGAGAGTCAGCTTCCGCTATCGTCCCGACACGCCGATCCTTGTGGGCATCGACCTGAAAATACCAGCCGGGAGCAGGACTGCGGTTGTCGGCCCGACCGGCGCCGGCAAGTCGACGCTTCTCGGTTTGTTGCCTCGCTTCTACGATCCGTCGGCAGGCTCGGTCGCGATCGATGGCCGAGATGTCCGCGAATACACGCTGAGATCGTTACGCAACCAAATTGGGATGGTCCTTCAGCCGCCACTGATCTTCCCGCTTTCAGTACGTGACAACATCGCCTACGGCCGCCCAGGGGCCGACGACGCGGCGATCGAGCGCGCGGCGCGGCTAGCGCGGATCGACGATTTGATCGCCTCGCTCCCGGCGGGTTACGACACGCTCCTCGGTGAATCCGGCGCCTCGCTCTCGGAGGGGGAGAAACAGCGGATCACTATCGCCCGCGCCTTGCTCCGCGACGCTCCGATCCTGATCCTCGACGAGCCTACTTCGGCGCTTGATGTGATGACAGAGGAGCTCGTGATGGCTGGGATCGACAGGCTTATGGCCGGCCGTACCACCTTTATAATCGCCCACCGTTTGTCGACGGTTCGGCGCTGCGACCAGATTGTCGTATTGCACGCCGGCGCCATCGTAGAGCAGGGAACGCTCCCGGAATTGCTCCGTCAAGATGGGTTCTTCGCAGAGTACTACCGCACTCAGTTCGCCCCGCAGGAGACGCTCGCGGAGCAGATCAAGGTTGAAGCCTGACAGTGATCCCAAGTCGTGGCGACACGGTCGCCACTTCCGCGGAGCTATGCCAGAGAGAGCAAAATCGTGGCGGGAAGGTAAGATCCCGTCCTGTCGGCTTCACAAATCGCGGCAGGATATAATCCGTCTGCTCCGGCGCTTGCAATTGCCCAACGACTGTCCCGCGCTGCTCCTTCCCTTCCGAGTCGGTATTGAGCCAACCTGATCACTTAAGCTAGAAATCGGAAATTGGTCGTTGTCACCCCACAATCGAACAGTTAAACGTGGCGCAAGGCCAGCTGGGCCGCGACATCTGATAAGATGACACGGCCAACAACGCTGCTCAGGCCTGACGGTGCCGCGACCTGGTCCGGGCTCCCTTTCCGGACATCCACGGTGCGGCCTCACGTGGGGGGCGAACATGATCGCCGAACCTTCAGCTCGGGGAGGCAGGCTCTTCCCTGTCGTACATGTCCAGTTTCGGACGACAAGCCGATCATCGCAAATCGCGCTGTCGCCGGCTGTTCAAGTCTCCGCAGTGGTATCGCTGGTGGCGGCGGTGACCGCGCTCGCCTATCTCGGAATCAGCAGGCTCGGCTATGTTCGGCTTATTGGGGTTGAACAATTGGCTTTAGCCCGGGCGGAAAGCGCGAATATCGACCTGCAGGACGATGTCGCAAACCTGCGCGACCGGCTCGCCAGCACCAGCCGCGATCGTGCTTCCGCAGAGGATCGGCTCTCGGCGCTGGCAGGCCAAGCGCAAACCCTGCGCAGCGAGCTCGCATCAACCGAGGCGAAGCTTCGCGGTCTCGAGCAAACGCTTTCGGAGCTGGAAGCATCGCGGCCGGAGTCGATGGCCGAAGCCGGAACGGCCCAGCTGGAGCCACCCGAAGCCGCTCTCCCGCCGGCCAATCCGACGCGCCACGAAGCCGACACGGCCGAGGTTCCCGCGGCAGCGAAGCGCCGCGCCGAGGCTATTGCCGACCTCGCTCGCCGCGGCATCGGCGAGTTCGAGCGCGTTCTCGCTTCGGCCGGGGTCAATGTCGCGCGTCTGTTTTCACAATTCGGCGTGAGTCGTGCGGAAGGCGGTCCCTTTATCCCCCCGACCAAGGCGGACCATCCCGACAGCGGCGTTCTAGCAGACGGCACCGCCGGCATTCGGGGCTTGGCGAAGACACTACCCCTGTCGACGCCGCTCGAGCGGTATCAGGTTGGAAGCCGGTTCGGTCCGCGCCGCGATCCATTCAACGGAAGATCTGCAGTCCATACCGGGCTGGACTTTGACGCCGCCTATATGACCCCGGTTTACGCCACGGCACCGGGGACCGTCACCTATGCCGGGTATCGCGGCGCCTACGGCAAGGTCGTCGAGATCGACCACGGAAACGGAATCGCCACTCTCTACGGTCACATGCATCGTTATACCGTCTCGGTGGGCCAGAGGGTCGAGGCACATACGCAAATTGGCCTGCTCGGGAGCACGGGCCGCGCCTCGGGTCCCCACGTTCACTACGAGGTGATCGTGAACGGCCAACCGCAGGACCCCGAGAAGTTCATCGAGCTCGCCCGCTTTGTGCCGCTCACCGAGAAGTAGAGCGTCTCGCCGCCGCGGCCCGCGGCCGATTGGCTCAGCGCGCCAAATCGCTGACCAGCGAAAAGGCCGAGTTGCGGCCGACCTGACCGCGATAGATCTGTAGGTTTTCGAGCACCCGCTGAACATAGTTTCGTGTCTCGCCGATCGGAATGCTTTCGATCCAGTCGACCATGTCGATCTTGCCGCTGCGCGGATCACCGTAATCGTGCAACCACTGCCGAACTCGGCCGGGACCG
>Ga0126371_10003312_pt1 | contig 14064 bp, 13 predicted proteins | sample PanSoiMetaPlot_4_FD_110145 | JGI IMG/M metagenome (GOLD analysis project Ga0126371, IMG submission 110145) | Tropical forest soil microbial communities from Panama - MetaG Plot_4 | ecosystem: Environmental > Terrestrial > Soil > Tropical forest > Bulk soil | place: Panama | collected 2016-02-17 | reverse complement strand
TGGTTGATTGGCTTGACGTTATGACTGCCGACTGCCCGAAGAGGTCAGCCCGCAATATGAGCGATCAATGCGGCGCGAAGTGTCCGGATTTGGCGAAGGTGGTTTGACCCATACTGGACAAGGGTCGTCCTGCTGAAGTTGGTTTCCTGAAGCTCATTTTCAGCTCGTCCATTTCTTCAGCGAGCAATTTAAATATCGCTAGTCGTTCGGTTTTGCCTGTCGACGATTTGCGCAGTCTGCGGTAGAGCGCAATATTTTGCTCATGCAAGAACCTGTCCATCGAATCGTCTCCTTGCATTTGTGCGGCAATCGGTATTGTCGCAACAACAATGGCGACAGTGCGATTACTGTACATGTACTTAGGTCCCGGGGCCCCTATACACAGGTATAAGGTCCGGTTAATTGACGTCGGAGATACGCGTCGACCGGCAACATGATCGCTTTCACCGATGGCGGTCGCTACCGGGTGACGTTCGGGATTTTTCGCGTCTCGACCACGAAGTTGGCTTAGCGTTGACTGCCAATACCGAAATCACGAGTCTCGCTGACTGGCGTCGGCCTTGATGAATCCATGGCGCGTAGCGCACTGGATCGCTGCTGTTCGGTCATTTGGGCCGATGGTTTCAACACCGAACTCTGGAGCGGGCTGATGGGGAATCCACCAACTTGATACTGCGGAATCTCTCCAGCAACTGCGCTTTGTAAATTGACGCTAACAACCGCAGCCACGATCATCACGATCAAGATTTGCGTTCTCATACCTGTCCTCTTTGGCGTCGTTGACATGGCTGTTCGTCTAACAGCTACGGCCGGGCCAAAAAGTGACGCAGCTCACACTGCGACTGGTTGCCGCTCCTAGGGAAAAACACCCAAGGGCGTGCCGCGCAAGTCGTGCTACCTGAAAAAACAGAGCCGCTCAAAGAGCGGCTCTAGTTCAGGGAGGAACGTCTATTTTTATAGGTGTAATGGAGGTGAGCGAGTGACGCTGTGACGAGCGTCACACCGTCCTGATGCGCCGGACCGGCAGCGCCAACTTGAACCCCTCAGCGCCGCAGAGGAGTTGGCGGGCGATAGATCGTTTCATCTGCAGGCGATAATGTGTTCTGCGGCTTATCCAAGGTCGGCAAGGGCAGATCGTGCGGATAGTAGGTCCAGAACATGTATGCCGTGCCGAACAGAAGGGATGTCAACACGCAGCTTAGAAATGTACGCTTCAGGGAGAGCGCCGTTCCAACAAAAGTGCAGACAAAAACAAGAAGCACCAACGTAATGACGTAGGGCCAATTCACCTGCACCCAATCGATTGGCAGTGCGGTCAACTTCTCCATTAAGAATCACTCTCGTGAGACGAGAAACTATACCGTCGAAAACTGAAACAGTCGAAACTAGAAATCCAAAAGCACCGGTAGCCACACGCATCTCGTGATTGGCCCTTGGGCCAACATCCGCGATGACTGCCTTGCGATAACGTATTGCTGGTCATAACGCGGGGCACCCCGCCAGATGCGTTATGTCAAGTGGCCGCCGGGTGCTGTCACGACCATCCGGCGGCTGCGCAGGACCGGCCTATCCGCGAGCTGTCATGCGTACCCGAACCCCTCCCCTCGCTCCTGACGAGCCTGGCGACGACGGCACGGTCTACATCGTGCTCAACGACTTTGGTCCACTTGGTCAGGCATATGTCGAGACTGATGCGGCGGAGGCCGATGATGCGGCCATCGTCAGCAAGATTCTGAACGGCGAATATTCCAATCCGGTGCGCGTCGTGGCCTTTAATACGGCCAAGAACTGGATTCATTTTGTGGGGCCGATGACAGTTTCCGGCGTAGGCGCAAACACAATTAAGCAAATCGTTGGTTGATCGAGTGGCTGATGTGGCAGATGGGTGGCGCCAAGCCTGACATCACGCTGCGCACCTATGCCCACCTGTTCCGCAAGGATGACGGCAGCGGCGGTGATGAACGCGGCGCTGAGTTAGTCGCTGGAATCATTAATGTTTGGCAAGCTCCGGTGGCAATCCGCTGCCAAAATCGATTTTGTTCTCATTCGCGTTTTTCTAAGTAGCTGAAAAGTTTTCCAGAATTTCGCGCTGTTCTCCAAACCGTGCGGTTATCAGGTCCACTCGGACAACGCCATAGCCGCGGCGACCAGCCAAACCTTGTGCAGTTGCAAGGAGTTGTCCCGGTCACTATGGTGCCACCGCCGTGCTTGGGCTAGACAGGCGCGGTCACCCAATCAGCCATCATAGCAACGAAAAAACACGCGCATGCTTCGCGGTCTTCATAAAGCCTCCTCGACCTGGCTCGGCAAAGCCCTCATGGCCACCGTCATGGGTTTCCTCGTTATCAGCTTTGCGATCTGGGGCATTGGCGACATTTTCCGCGGCTTTGGTCGAAACGCGGTGGCAACCATCGGCGGCACCGAGATTTCGATCGAGCAATTTCGTCAATTCTACAACGAGCGCCTCCAGCAATTGGGACGCCAGCTTGGGCGGCCCATCACGCCGGAAGAAGCGCGGTCGCGCGGCATCGACCGCCAATTGCTGGGGCAGCTGGTTGCCGAGACCACGCTCGACGAGCAGGCCAGAAAGTTGCGGCTCGGCTTGGCGGACGCCGATATCGCGCAACGCGTCACAGCTGATCCCTCCTTCCGAGGCCCCAATGGTCAGTTCGACCGGGCGCGCTTTGAACAACTCATTCGTCAGGCCGGGTTCACCGAAGGCCGTTTCATCGATGACCAGCGACGCGCCATGCTACGGAGGCAGATCGGTCAGAGCGTTACCGGCGATATAAAGGCTCCGGCGACGGCAATGGCGATGCTCAACCAGTACCGCGGTGAAAAGCGTCAAATCGAGTACGTGACTCTCGGTGTGGCTCAGGCAGGTGAAATTCCGGCGCCGACGCCCGAAGTGCTTGCCAAATATTTTGACGAACGCAAGGCGCTGTTCCGCTCTCCCGAGTTCAGAAAGATTACAGTACTGACGCTTGCGCCGAGCGATCTGGCCAAGCCCGATGCCGTCAGCGATGCCGATGCAAAGGCCTATTACGAGCAACGCAAAGACAGCTACGGCAAGCCAGAGACGCGGGAGCTGCGGCAGATTGCTTTTCCTAATGAGGAAGAGGCTGCAGCCGCCCGCGAGCGTCTCAGCAAAGGCGCGACCTTCGATGACATCGCCAAGGATCGCGGCATGAAAGCGTCGGATACAGAACTTGGCACAGTGTCGAAAGCCGACATCATTGATCCAGCGGTCGCCGAGGCTGCGTTCGCCCTCAAACCAGGGGAGACAAGCGCCCCGGTCAAAGGCCGTTTTGGCATCGCGTTGCTGCAAGTGGGCAAGGTCGAACCGGGTGAAGAGAAAACGTTCGAGCAAGTCGCAGGGCAAATCAAAGGGGAAATTGCCGCGAGCCGCGTGAGAAACGAGATCGGAAGCTTGCGTGACAAAATCGAGGACGAGCGTGCTGCCGGCTCTACACTGGCTGAAACTGCAAAAAAACTCGGGCTCACGGCTGTCACCATCGAAGCGGTTGATCGATCGGGACGCGGACCGGATGGCAAGCCGGTCGCAGGATTGCCGCAAACGCCGAACGTCGTCGGCGCCGCCTTCGCAAGCGATGTGGGTGCCGATACGGATGCCCTGCAACTGCCAAATGGCGGTTATATCTACTTTGATGTGACTGGCGTGACGCCGTCGCGCGAACGCTCGCTCGATGAAGTGAAGGACCAAGTGGCGGAGCGATGGCGTGATGACGAGATAGCAAAACGGCTGCAGGCAAAAGCCGACGACCTCGTCGGTAAACTCAAGGCCGGCACTCCATTTGCACAACTTGCCAGCGAGGTTGGCGTCAAGCTCTCGACGGCCTCCGATCTCCAGCGCGGAAAATCAGGTGGTTTCTTGCCGGGAAAGGTGGTCGACGCGGCATTCCGCACGCCAAAAGGGGTGCCCGCCAGTACCGAGGGCGACAAGGATACAGAGCGCTTCGTGTTTCGCGTGACCGAGATCACAGAGCCCACCCTCGATGCGAACTCGCCGGAGGCCAAATCCATCGCTGACTCGGTGCGAAATTCGTATGGCGAAGACATCGTCACCGAATACGTCGGACGCCTGGAAAATGACTTCGGCGTCACGATTAACCCGTCAGCGTTCAATCAGGTCATCGGCGGCGGCGGTGGTGGCGGCGAGCAATAATCAGCCCAATGCAGATTGAGCCGTCGGAAACCGCCTTTGCCGAACGCTATGGGCGGAACGAGCCTCAGGTCGTGTGGACCACTTTGGTGGCCGACCTCGAGACCCCGGTTTCCGCTTTTTTGAAACTCGGCGGCAAGCCGATGAGCTTTTTGCTCGAGTCCGTCGAAGGCGGCGCCGTACGCGGCCGTTACTCGATTATCGGACTCGATCCGGACCTGATCTGGCGCGCGGGCGCGGGCAAGGCCGAGATCAATCGCACGGCGCGGAGCAGTCGCGATGCCTTCGCGCCCTGCCCCGAGCCGCCACTGGATGCGCTAAGGGCATTAATCGCGGAGAGCAGAATCGCGCTGCCTGACAATTTGCCGCCCATGGCGGCTGGCGTTTTCGGTTACCTCGGCTACGACATGGTCCGGCTCATGGAGGAGCTCCCATCGCCAAACCCCGACGTCATCGGGATACCCGATGCGATCCTTGTGCGGCCAACGATCATCGTCGTCTTCGATGCGGTGAAGGATTCAATTACGGTCGTCACACCGGTCCGTCCGGAGAAAGGTGTTGATGCCAAAACCGCCCTGTTTCGCGCCACCGAACGGCTCGCCAACGTAGCCGAAAGCCTTGATGGCCCGCCGGGTGCGGCACTCTCAGAGTACGGCGGCGGACCAATCGACATTCCGGCAAAATCAAACACCACGCCTGAACAATTTAAGAAGATGGTGAGCAGGGCGAAGGAATACATCGCGGCGGGGGATGCCTTTCAGATCGTGCTGGCGCAACGCTTCGAGGCGCCGTTCACTTTGCCGCCGTTCTCGCTCTATCGCGCGCTGCGGCGAACCAATCCCTCTCCGTATCTTTATTTTCTGGATTTTGGCGACTTCGCGGTGGCGGGATCGAGTCCGGAAATTCTCGTGAAAGTGTCCAGTGACGTTGTCACGATCCGTCCCATCGCAGGCACGCGCCATCGCGGTGCAACGCCGGTCGAAGACAAGGCCCTAGCCGAGGAGTTGCTTGCCGATCCGAAAGAACGCGCGGAGCATCTGATGTTGCTGGACCTCGGCCGGAACGACGTGGGCCGTGTCGCCGGTATTGGCACCGTCAAGGTCACGGACCAATTCTTCATCGAACGGTACAGCCACGTGATGCATATCGTGTCCAACGTCGAGGGCAGGCTCGCGAAGAATCGGGACGCACTCGACGCGCTGGCGGCCGGCTTTCCGGCCGGAACGGTCTCGGGCGCACCGAAAGTGCGTGCGATGCAGATCATCGATGAACTGGAGAAGGAAAAGCGCGGCCTTTACGCCGGCTGCGTCGGCTATTTCTCCGCTGCCGGCGACATGGACACTTGTATCATCCTGCGCACCGCACTGATCAAAGACGGGATCATGTACGTCCAAGCCGGCGCCGGCATTGTCGCCGACAGCAACCCCGACTTCGAACAGCAAGAATGTATCAACAAGGCGAAAGCCTTGTTTCGCGCAGCTGAAGAAGCGCGCCGCTTCGCCAGCGCGGCCAAGCGCGGTCAGTAACCGGCACCCCAGCGGGCTGCTTGACCCCCCTCAGGGGGCACCTTAAACCCTTGGCAAAGCGGTGGAACATGATCGTCCTGATCGATAATTACGACAGCTTCACCTTTAACCTCGTCCACTATCTGGGAGGGCTCGGGGCTGATGTTGTCGTGCATCGAAACGACAAGATTCCGGTTGCCGGCGTGATGGCACTGGAGCCCGATGCTATCGTGCTTTCGCCCGGGCCATGCACACCCAATGAAGCCGGTATATGTCTCGACCTTATCGAGGAGGCCTCGCCGACCATACCAATCCTGGGCGTATGCCTTGGCCACCAGGCCATCGGGCAAGCTTTTGGCGGCAAGGTGGTGCGCGCAACCCCGCAGCATGGAAAGGTCTCCGAGATCCGCCACAAGGGTACCGGCGTGTTTCGCGGCATTAACGGACCGCTGAAGGCAACGCGCTATCATTCGCTCGTGGTTGAGCGCGTGAGCATGCCGCACGAACTTGCGGTGAATGCCGAGACGAGCGACGGCCTGGTCATGGGGCTGATCCATGCAAGCCTTCCTGTGCATGGTGTGCAATTCCACCCGGAAAGCATCGCCTCGGAGCACGGGTATTTGATGCTCGGGAATTTTCTCGACATCGCCGCCACCTGGAATGAACAACGAGGTCGGCGCCCAGTGTCTGCGCGCAAAGCACCGGCGCTGCAGACGGCAACCTGAGACATTCACAATGGCCGACGACTTCAAAGCGCTCATCGCCAAGGTAGCGACCGGCGCGAGCCTCACGCGCGAGGAAGCGGCTGGCGCCTTCGACCGCATGATGTCGGGCGAAGCGACCCCATCGCAAATGGGTGGGCTACTGATGGCGCTACGGGTGCGCGGGGAAACCGTCGAGGAGATCACCGGCGCGGTCACCACTATGCGCGCCAAAATGCTGGGCGTGAAAGCGCCGGCTGGCGCGGTCGACGTCGTTGGCACCGGCGGAGATGCTTCCGGTTCGTTCAACATTTCGACTTGCGCGGCTTTTGTTGTCGCCGGCGCCGGAGTTCCCGTTGCTAAGCACGGAAATCGTGCGCTGTCGTCCAAATCGGGAGCTGCCGACGCCCTGCAGGCGCTCGGCGTCAAGATTGATCTCGACGCAAATCAGGTTGCCTTGTGCATCCGCGAAGCCGGCATTGGCTTTATGTTCGCGCCGGCTCACCACCCTGCGATGAAAAACGTGGGTCCTACTCGCGTCGAGCTCGGGACCCGCACGATCTTCAATCTCCTTGGGCCACTGTCCAACCCCGCGGGCGTCAAACGTCAGATGATCGGCACCTTCTCAAAGCAGTGGATCGAGCCAATGGTGCAGGTGTTGCAAAATTTGGGTTCCGAAAACATCTGGGTCGTACACGGCTCGGACGGGCTCGATGAAATCACGACCTCTGGACCGACCAGCGTCGCGGCGCTCGAGAACGGCAGTATCCGCACATTCGAGGTGACGCCTGAGGATGCCGGTTTGTCGCGTTCGAAACCTGAGGCGCTACGCGGCGGAGACGCCGAGTACAATGCCAAAGCCCTGCTTGATGTTCTCAAGGGCAAGGCGAGCGCTTTTCGCGATGTGGCGATCCTGAACGCGGCGGCCGCACTCATCGTAGCGGGGAAGGCAAAAGATCTTAAACAAGGCGCGGCGCTCGCAGCCAAATCGATTGAGACAGGTGAAGCAGAAGGCCGGCTCGATCGTTTGATCGCAATTTCAAACGCCGTGGAGGCGTAGTTTTGTCCGACATCCTCGCCAAAATCGAAGCCTACAAGCGGCAGGAGATTGCCGCGGCAAAGCGCATGCGTTCGCTGGCAACACTGGAGAACGATGCAAAGAAAGCTGCTCCGCCGCGCGGTTTCTTGCGCGCAGTCGAACGGCGGATTGCCGGCGGCGATTACGCCCTGATCGCCGAGATCAAGAAGGCAAGCCCGTCGAAAGGACTGATCCGCGCCGATTTCGATCCGACGATGCTCGCCAAGGCATACCAGGCCGGTGGCGCGACCTGCATCTCAGTCCTTACCGACGCACCCTCGTTCCAGGGCAAGCCTGAGTTCCTTGGCATGGCTCGCGAGGCGACTGCGCTCCCGGCCTTACGGAAGGACTTTATCTACGAACCCTACCAAGTGGTTGAATCACGAGCGCTTGGGGCGGATTGTATTCTGATCATCATGGCGGCGATCGACGACAAGGCGGCCAGCGACATCGAGGAAACGGCATTCGCTTACCGGATGGACGTACTGGTTGAAGTTCATGACGAACTTGAACTCGCGCGGGCCCTCAACCTCAAATCTCGCCTGATCGGTATCAACAACCGCAACCTGCGGACGTTCGAGACCTCGTTGACGGTCAGCGAGCATCTGGCGCCTAAAATCCCGCCCAATCGGGTCATCGTGGCAGAGAGCGGGCTCAACACGCCTGCCGATCTCGCACGCCTCAGCCGGATAGGTATTTCGACGTTCCTGATTGGGGAAAGTTTGATGCGGCAGACCGACGTCACGGCTGCGACCCGCGCCCTGCTTTCACGCGAAGCGCATCGCGCGGCGGAGTGAGATCATGACGCGCCGAACGAAAGCGGTTTCTCGGCGTCCTCAGAAGAGCACCGCACGCCGTGCGAGGTCGGTGAAAGTCAGAGCGAAGCCGTTACCTGAAAAAACAGTGCTCCCCCCGGTCGCGGCATCACCTGCCCTTACCCACATCGATCAGCGCGGCGAAGCCCGCATGGTTGACGTCACCGAGAAAGGCGCCACCGAGAGGATCGCGGTCGCCGAGGGCCGAGTGATAATGCGAAAGGAAACACTCGACCTGGTGCTCGAAGGCAATGCCATGAAAGGCGATGTATTGGGCGCCGCTCGGCTCGCCGGCATTATGGCAGCCAAGCGCACGCATGGTCTGATCCCTCTCTGCCACCCGCTCCCGCTTTCAAAAATCGAAGTTGAGATCAATCCTGAGCATTCATTGCCCGGCTTTCTGGTGCGGGCAACGGTAAGAGTGACGGCCAAGACCGGAGTGGAGATGGAAGCTTTGACAGCTGTTTCGATCGGTTGCTTGACGATCTATGACATGGTCAAGGCGGTGGAGCGCGGTGTGCACATTGAAGGCATTCGTCTGCTGCACAAAAGCGGCGGCAAATCGGGTGAATGGCGCGCGGAGTCCTAGTCAATGGCGCTGATGGCGGTTGCCGAAGCACTGCAACGGGTGCTGACCGACGCAAGATCTCTTCCGGCTGAAACTGTGCGGCTTAACGATGCGCTCGGCCGGGTTCTCACCGAAGACGTCATCGCACTGCGCACGCAGCCGCCTGCGGCGGTTTCGGCGATGGATGGCTATGCCACGCGCGCGGCAGACGTGACTGCGGCACCAGTGGTGCTTAAAGTTATAGGTGAGGTTCCGGCGGGTCATCCATTCGATGGGCAAATCGGCTCTGGTCAGGCCGCGCGCATATTTACCGGCGGTGTCTTACCGACGGGCAGCGATACCGTCGTGATTCAAGAGCACACCACGCGCGCAGGCGATTCCGTCACAATCGAGAAGCCGGCCCCGAAGAACCGGAACGTCCGCCCGCAAGGCATCGACTTCGCGAGCGAACAGATCCTGCTTCGCAAAGGGCGCCGTCTGACGGCCCGCGACTTGATGCTTGCGGCCGCCATGAACCACTCGCGCCTCAACGTCCACAGGCGCCCAAAAGTCGCCGTGCTCGGCACCGGCGACGAGCTCGTGGCGCCCGGAAGCAATCCTGGGCCGGGTGAGATCGTCTATTCCAACGGCTTTGCGCTCAGTGCATTGGCGCGCAGCGAAGGCGCGGACGTGCATGACCTTGGCATTGCCCGCGACCGCGTCGAAGACATTATTGCAGCTGTGAGACGCGCGCGTGAGTTGCGCGCCGACGTCCTGATCACATCTGGTGGTGCCTCTGTTGGTGAGCACGATCTGGTGCAGCGGGCTCTAACTGCTGAGGGTCTCGATCTTTCGTTTTGGCGGGTCGCGTTGCGCCCCGGCAGGCCGATGATGCATGGTCGTCTGGCCGACATGCAGGTCCTAGGCGTGCCCGGCAACCCCGTATCGTCCTTTGTCTGCGCCTTCCTGTTCCTTGTACCACTCATCAGGCGCCTGGCGGGGCGGGCTGACATTGAGCACAGCCCTGAAACCGCGCGCCTCGGCTGCGATTTGCCGGCCAACGACGAACGCCAGGACTATCTGCGGGCGACCCTTGTCGCTGATGCCGACGGCCTGATTGCCACTCCCGTGCCGAACCAGGACAGTTCCCTGATGACCCCGCTGGCCAAGGCCGACTGCCTCCTGATTCGGGCGCCATACGCGCCACCGGCGTCCGCCGGTTCAGACTGCGTCATCCTTAAGCTAGGCCTTTAGCCACCTTTCGAGTTTTTCACCCCAAATTAATTGGTTGCGGAACACATATCGAACAGATAGTGTCCGTTCATGATTTGTTTCTGACATGGTCCCGTGAGGGACCTGAGGGGAAAAGATAGGGGAAAAGATAGATGCTGACCCGCAAGCAGTTCGAACTCCTTCGGTTCATCCACGAGCGGCTGACCGAGGCCGGCGTACCCCCCTCATTCGACGAGATGAAGGACGCCCTCGACCTGCGTTCAAAGTCAGGCATTCACAGGCTCATCACCGCCTTGGAAGAGCGCGGCTTTATCCGGCGCTTACCCAATCGGGCGCGGGCCATTGAGGTGATCAAGCTACCCGACTCAGTGGGCCATGGGCTCGGCTCAGCCCGGTCGCGCGGTTTCACCCCGAGCGTGATCGAAGGAGATCTTGGCCGCGTCCGAACCACCTCCGAGGACGATGGGGGCCGGCCGGTCTCCGTGCCTGTTATGGGCCGGATTGCCGCCGGCACGCCCATTGAGGCGATCCAGACCCGCAGCCACGTCATCAACATGCCGCCTGATCTGTTGTCCGCCGGTGAGCATTTTGCGCTGGAAGTGCGTGGCGACAGCATGATCGAAGCCGGCATCCTCGATGGTGATATTGCTCTGATCCGTAAATCCGAAGCTGCGGATACCGGTGACATTGTGGTGGCGCTTATCGATGACGAGGAGGCAACTCTCAAGCGTTTCCGGCGCCGCGGCGCCTCGATCGCGCTTGAGCCGGCCAATACGTCCTACGAAGTCCGAATCCTGCCACCCAACCGTGTGCGGATTCAGGGCAAGCTGGTCGGCCTCTTCCGGCGATATTAGTCCTCGGTCTCCAGGTTTTCCGGACGCGGCGTCGCATCCCCGGCTGATGCCAAAGGCTGTGAGCGCACCAATGCGCTGATGGAGCCGCGGCCCCACGGTCTGTCATATTTCGGCGGAAGTGCGACAGTTTGCTCGAATCGATCGCCCATCCAACGCAGCGCTACAGCCCCGCCGGCATGCCAAACTTTTCGGTCGATCAGGATAGCTGCACAATTCGGCGCGGCTGCTTCTCGCAAACTGACGACCACTGCGGCCCGCGTGCAGTCCTCGGCAAAAGCCTCGAGCCCAAACGCCATTGATACAAGCCGGCCGTCGCCGAGCTTGCCGATGCAGCCGACCGCATCGCAGGTCACCCCGCTTGTCAAACTCGGATCCTTCGGCACGCGCGCATCTGCGTCGGCGGCGAGCCATTCCTTGATCGCAAAACTATCGCGCGCACTGTGCAACACGGAGAGCTGACCACTTTGCCCGCGAAAGGCGGCCGCCTGCCCGTCGCCCGCGATTAGCACGTCGGGACGCGGCGTGAGCACCACCCCTATTCCAGCTGCGATCGTCAAGACCGCCCCGCTCCATCGCAGCGGCGTCCGGAGCAGACAAATCAGCAAAAGACCACCGGTTCCCAGCAGCAGAGGACCCGCGCCGAAAGCCTGGATGCGTCCGACCGCGCCGGGCAGATTGCTCACCCACAGCGACACTCCAATCATCCAATCAATTCCGTCCCCCATCAGTCGCCAGAACACCGCATCGAAACCAAACGGCATCGCGAGAAGACCGAGAATGCCCATCGGCATGACGACCACCGACACCACCGGCATGGCGAGTAGATTGGCTATAACTCCGTAGGGAGCCAGGCGATGAAAGTGATAGGCGGCGTAAGGCGTGGTGGCGAGCCCAGCGACCAGCGAGGCGAGAATGAGCCCCGCGAACTCGCGTGCGCCCCATAGTGCCATCCGCGCCCTAAGGGAACTATCGCGATCGGCATGAAAAGGAAGCCCGTATTGATACGCGGCGATCAGCGCCAGTGTTGCGGCAAACGACATCTGGAAGCTTGGATGCACAACCGCCTGCGGCGCCAGCGTGAGAACGACAATGGCCGCGACGGAGATTGTACGGAAGGTCAGCGTCGGGCGATCCAGCATCACACCGACAAGCACGATCGCAATCATAATGAAGGACCGCTGGGTAGCGACTTCGGCACCAGACAGGAAAAGATAGAATGTTGCGGCGATCAGCGCGCCGAGGGCCGCCCATTTTTTGATTGGATGGCGGTTGGCCAATGAAGGGACAAGAGCCAGTCCAGCCCGGATGACGAAAAACACGATGCCAGCGACGACCGCCATGTGATAGCCGGAAATCGACAGGACGTGCGCAAGGCTCGAAATGTACATTGCGTCGTTAACGGGCGTTGATATTGCATCGCGCTTTCCCGTGATAAGCGCGGAAGCAATCGAGCCGTTGTCCCCGGCAATGATCGCGCGCATGCGCTTGTCGATCGCTTCGCGCAGGTCGTCGATGACAGTCGCATACCGCAACCAGAATCCACCCGCGACCGGCGGCGTCCTCACTTTGACTGAACCAAGCGCGTAGCCGGAGGCGCCGATGCGTTGGAAATACATATCGCGCGCGAAGTCGTAGCCACCAGGACGCAGAGGCTGCAACGGCGGCGATAGATGCGCCTTGAGTTCGACGAAGCTACCGACCGCCGGCGCGCTGCCTTTCTTCACTGCCACACGCACGCGGTCCGGTGCTCCCCCGGAGGGCGAAGCATCAAAGCGCTGGACACGCACCACTATGCGATCGCTTTTTTCACGCTCCTCGCGGACCTCCACAAATCCAGCGAGCGACACACTGGCGATCGGATTTTGTAAAATTGGATGCGCGATGCGCGCGGTCTGCAGCGTGGCGACGACAAGCCCTGCGGCAAACGCGGCAAATCCAAGTGCGAGCGGGAAGCCAACAGGGCGCCGACGCGCGACGCATGCGGCTGTCAGCACCGCAACAGCCAGCATTGAAGCCGCCCACCAGGCCGGCTCGCGATCGGCGGTGAAGTAGCCAACGATGCCGAGCCCAAAGGCGACGGGCAGCCAGGGCATCAATCGGCCGGGCGCAACCTCGGCCAACGCCCATTGGGAGACCAGTCCTCGCAGCCAGCCGGTCGCTTCGGCGATACCATCTGGCAGGAATAGACCTGCGGGCCGGCGGCCAACCTCCGGCGCCCAGGCTTTGGCGCCCACGCGTTCCTTGCCACCATTCGTACCCGGTCGGGCCATTGCGCCGGGCGCCTCCCGACGCTACCCGCTACAACCTGACCTATAATAGCGCAGCCCTAGGTTGTGGCCACAGTTTTTGCTTAGCCTGTGGTTTTCTCCTTGGCCCAGGTGTCGCGCAGGCCAATGGTGCGGCTGAATACGAGTTCCCCCGGTTTAGAATCTCGATCAAGGCAGAAATAGCCTTGCCGCTCGAACTGGACAGGCTCGCCAAGCTTTGCCTCGGCGAGCGCTGACTCCAGCCGGGCTCCATTCAAGATTTCGAGCGAGCTTGGATTGAGGTCCGCCGTGAAGTTTTCACCGCCTGTCGGATTGGGCTTTATGAACAGCGGATTGTAGAGCCGAACCTCCGACGGCAAGGAATGTGCGGCCGATACCCAGTGGATCGTCGCCTTCACCTTGCGCCCATCGGGTGCATTGCCGCCCTTCGTCGCGGGATCATACATGCAGCGCAGTTCGATCACCTCGCCCTTCGCGTCCTTGATGACCTCACCGCACGTGATGAAATAGGCGTAGCGCAGGCGCACTTCGGTTCCAGGAGAAAGCCGAAAGAATTTTTTCGGCGGGTTCTCCATGAAGTCATCTTGCTCGATATAGATTTCGCGCCCGAATTTGATTTTCCGCGTGCCCGTCGAAGCGTCATCTGGATGATTGACGGCCTCAAGTTCTTCGACCTGTCCCTCCGGATAATTCTCAATCACGACCTTGAGCGGGTGCAGCACCGCCATCCGCCGCAATGATTTTTTGTTGAGCACTTCGCGAACCGAGAAGTCGAACATTCCGACATCGACAATACTGTTGGCTTTGGCGACTCCGATGCGCTTGATAAAATCACGTATCGCTTCTGGCGGCACGCCGCGCCGACGTAACCCAGCAAGGGT
>Ga0126371_10003311_pt1 | contig 14065 bp, 11 predicted proteins | sample PanSoiMetaPlot_4_FD_110145 | JGI IMG/M metagenome (GOLD analysis project Ga0126371, IMG submission 110145) | Tropical forest soil microbial communities from Panama - MetaG Plot_4 | ecosystem: Environmental > Terrestrial > Soil > Tropical forest > Bulk soil | place: Panama | collected 2016-02-17 | reverse complement strand
GCCCGGAGCAGCCATAGCGTTTGTGCGGCGTTGTATCGAGTTCTTTTTGCAAAAAGATAAATGGCAAATGGATAGACAATGAAGTTGAACAGTGTCGTAAGCCACTTATATCGAATGCTACCAGCATCGGGTCTGGTGATAACATATGAAACAGTGCAGAGAATTGCAAACAATAACATGCATACTTCGGGGCCAGAAAACGAGGTCGACCGAAGCCTGTGTGTTACTGCCCCACGCGCGCACAGCAGCAAGATAATGCCAAACAGAAGTTTGTCAGGCGTGACGGTGTACAAATTAAATGCGTGATAGAACAACTGAGAGAAGAGGAACAGCGCGATTAAGGTCGAGGGAAGCAATCGTTCCTTGGAGGCTGGTGATGTCGGTACACGTTCTGGACACAAGACACTCGCGCCAGAGCGGCGACTCGCATTCGCCCACTCAGCAGGTGACGTTTTTGAAATGGTTGCGCCCACCAAGATAGTGGTCGTCGCTGGGACTAGGCCTGAGTATTAGGCCCTAAGGTGTAATGAGAGAGCGGGAGGAGGTATCACTAGCGACCGGGACACCCTATCTGCTCCAATGAGAACTCTTGGGCGATTCACAGCTTTTCATAGACTGCTTTGCTAGACAGCCCGTAGCTGCATCTCTCCGCCATGCACCTCGGCTCCTCGAAGTTCGGCGGTACAGACGCGACGCGCGACTCACTTGGCAGTCGCTGAAAGGTTGCTTGGAGGAGCAACCGTACCCGTCGTATCTACAGCAGCTGCACCCATGGACCAAGGAATCGACCTGATGTAGCCAAAGTAGTCATCCGTAAATAGGGCGAATAGATCTATTCCCGCAGTTGCAACGGGAGATCCAGTTTGCAGCATGAAGTTGACATCGCGATAAGGCGTTGAGGTAGATACGAACTGCGGGTCAGTGCAGAGGCTGTGTGGCTCGGATGCCGAAATACTGGGGCAATTAAAGCTGCCAGCGTAGGAAATCGTCGTGCCGGTGATGTTGTAAAAATCATTGTAGTCGTGCGTCCCTAACTCACCCGCCGCTGCCGTGATGCCTCCGCTGGTCGATGAGGAGCATACATTATTCTCAATGTTTGTTCCGCCAGCGGCATTCCCCGAATCTACGACAAAGCAGCCTGCCGCTATATATACGTTATTGCTGTAATAGGTAACACTGCTCCAAGGCGATACAGTACTGCCCCCCCCGCAGGACGGCATGTAAGCTGGTGCACTACAGGACTGTGCTGCATACCAATGAAACCCGGTGTTGGTCCCAATCCCGCTGTTGGCGTTGATGCACATGTTGTTGCGGTAAGTTATGCTGCCCCGGCCCGCTCCGTTGTTCCATCCAGAAAACGTGGGGAAACACTGATGGTAGGGGGATTCCACGTAATTCCCATCGACAAGGCTACCAGATTCCAGCACTATCCCTTGACCATCATTACCAGGAGCCTGCAACCCACAGCTACTACATGCTTTGGTTGTGCGAATGGTGTTGTTGATGAGTTGCAGATTCGCGTGACCGTCCTTGACATCTATCCCGTCTCCCTGCCCACCCCACGATGCACACGATTCAATGATGTTTCCTTTAATGATATAGTTTTGCCCGGTGTTGCAGTTGACGCCGCAGGTCAGCGCAAGGTTGTGGTATTCCAAATCCTCCCCGGCACCGGCAGAACTCCAGGGGTCCGGCGTACTGGCACCGACATAGATGCATTCACCCCAGGTAGCATGGATATAGTTATATTGCACGGTGAGGTTGTCAGGCCCACCGGGACTACCGCCAGCTCCACACGGGCCAGCGTTCGCTGGTCCGACGATCACCCCTGGCCCATAGCTGCCGGTGGCAATGCGTGTGGCCTCGTTGTACTGAAATGTCAAGTCATGTAAGTACGTGGCGTCGGCCGACTGCCCCTCCGTCGCCTGAAACGAGAACCCTTGAACTGTGAAGAAACCTGGGCAGTTCGAGGGCGTGGTCGAGCCGAAGAGTGGAGTGGTGGCTTGAATGGTGAATTTGGGCGCAGTGTACCAAGCGCAGCTTGAACCCAAGCAGGCGACCGGCGTGGCGTTGGTCGTCCATGAGGGAGTCGCGCTATTCGTGTTATATTGGCTAATTCCATCGAGGGTCAGAACATTGGTAGATGTGTTTGTCCTCTGGCTCAAATTGATTTGGATGGTAGATATTTCGGGCGTATTCGACCCCGGCTGGCGAGCCGAAAAGTAGACCGTAGCGGGCCCATTGGCCAGAGCTGTATTGATGGCCGACCATGCTCCCGTGTCATTTAGCGACTGCCATGGATTACTAGCCGAGCCGTTGCGCGTCCCAGTGAAGTTAGGATCAACGTAGAACGTTGTCTGACAAGAACTTGCCGTAACACAAATCATGCAAAAGGCAATCATTGCCAGGCTTAGATTCTTTGCCATTCTTTCCTTCCTTCATTCTGAAACCTGCCCGGCCCTGCTTTGGGGGAGCAGTGCGGCGATTCTAGGCGGGTCCTCTGAAGTCGTCCAGCTTCCGCTAGTACATGCCCAGGAAAGCCTAACGCCTAGTCCGAAGGGACATGGTCCAAAGGTTGGCATACGCATTGCATATCCTCCATTTCCAGGCGTTCACCTTCGGAATTGGGTTGATCCCGGCAGAGGAGCCTCTTTATGTTCATGTTCCGCTCAAACTCCAGATTGGCACGCCCGTTCAAGCCCGGATTCTGTGCTACTGACCGAGGGACTTCGAGTTGCGACTGCGCCGCAATCATATCCCTGCTCAACTAGCTGGACAGCCAATACCTCTTGCAAGATGGCTTGTTGTTCCTCAGTCAATTCCGCCTGCCATTGGGAGTTCTCGCTCCCCACATACCGCCGCTTAAGCTGATCCTCAAAATTTGCGTCCCAGGCCAGCTCGCAAAATGCAGCAATATCTCGCAGCTGCAAGACCGGATTCACACAAAACTCTTCATATTTTACTTCAAAGACATTGACATGCCGATAGTTGCGCTTAACCTCCATCATTTGGTCTAAGTGGGTCTTCCATTCAATCCCAGCTAGTGCCACAAAGGAGTATCCGTGGCGCTGCCATTCCCGTCGGTAATGATCAGGCATTCCACCTGGCCATAGATTAAGCCCCTGCCATCCCTTCCAAAACGGAGTGTTCATGCGAGAGTTCGCCACAGCTCGCCCGTCTCGAGTCACATGAACAAACTTCGCATCAGGGAAAAGAGCATGCAGGAAGCCGATTCGTGGGACTCCCGTTATCTTTATGATCAGCCTGTTTCGCTTCGGCGTGACCAGTTGACTGAATACTTTCCTGATTGAGCTAGCTGTGCGTACATCAACATCAGAGGCGAACAAATCGCGACAGGGGGCTCCAAATCCTCTGAAGTAAAATTCCCAAAAGCTGTAATTTTCCAGCGGGACGAATCGCCGTTTGACGTAAACACTCAGAGGCGGCATGTCGAGGGACCGCATTAGCCATCGATTAAGATAAGGGCGGTTAGGGAATTTGGCGCATAGCAGCGACATCCAGTTCGCGTTCGGATGTGTTGCAAGTAGCGTATGAATTATGGTCGTGCCGCTCCGTCCCAAGCCGGTGATAAAGACCGGCCGATCGATTGGTTTTAACACCTGTGTCACTGTTGGCAGTTCTCTAGATCTAGACCTAGTGTTTATCCCTAATGACATAGACGTTCCCTTTGTCTCTAAGCGATTTAGTGTTCACTTTTCCTGCGAATCCGGACAATTTTGGTCTCCTGCAGAGCTGTCAGGCCGAACAGTTCGCGACGTCACCCAGAAAGAGGGATCGGCTTAATGTTAAGCGGCTCCGAGCTGGACAATGCGTAACCCGCTTCTGCGGTGTTCAAGGACAGGCACTTCAGCACATTCTCGACAATGTATTCCTGTTCGGCACGCCCAAGTTGCGGATACATTGGCAACGAGAGGATTTCTGTTGCAACCTGCTCGGCCACCTGGAAGTCGCCCTCACGATAGCCAAGCGAGCAATAGGCTTTTTGTAGGTGAAGCGGTATTGGGTAATGAACGCCAGTGCCGATGTTGGCTGCTAGCAGATGGTCCCGCAGTTCACGGCGATGAAGCGCTCGTATCGGGTAAATGTGATAAACCGCTCGAGACCACTCTGGCTCGAAAGGAAGGATTACTCCGTTCGCAGAGCCAAACAGTTCTCTGTATAGCGCAGCACACATGCGCCGTTCGCGGTTCCATTCTGCTACGTAGGGTAGCTTTACGCGCAAGATTCCCGCTTGAACTGCGTCGAGCCTTCCATTGAATCCCTCCATCTCGTGATAATACTTCTCAGCTTGGCCGTGATCCCGTATCATTTTGATCCGCTTGGCTACGTTTGCATCATTGGTGGTGACTGCGCCCGCTTCGCCGCAGGCACCGAGGTTTTTACCAGGATAGAAACTAAATGCTGCCGCCCGACCCATCGATCCTGCTTTCAGCCAGCAGTTGCGATTTTTCGAGAAGTACTCCGCCCCATGGGCCTGGCAAGCATCTTCGATGACGATCAACTGATATCGCTCTGCCAATTCCATGATCGGATCCATATCTGCCATCTGCCCGTACAAGTGAACGGGAATGATGCTGGTCACGGGCCGCCCGGAACGGCGCGACACTGTGCGGCCTGTGCTGGTATCCCTGGTGCATTGGGTTTCGAGGTAGTCGTGCAGCTTCCCGGGATCGATGTTGTAGGTGTGTTCGTCGATATCGACGAACTCAGGAATCGCTCCGGCTTGGGAAATTGCCTCCGTCGTGGCAATAAACGTGTTAGGGACAGTGACAACGACATCATTCGGTCGTACACCAGCCGCGATAAGGGCGAAGCGCAAAGCATCGGTTCCGCTATTGACCCCGGCGCAGTAGCGAGTCCCGCAGAACTCGGCGAAGTCACTCTCGAAATCTTCTAGCATGGGACCGCCAACGAAGGTAGCCGTTTTGAGCGCGTCACGGAACACCGCGACTAGCTCGTCTTCTAATTCCAAGTGAGGTGTGACAAGATCCAAGAGCGGGATTTTCATCTCCATAATTCTGCGATCCTTTTGAGTTGGAGAGCTCAAAGCTCTGCGGAGACAGAACAGGCTTTTTGACGCCCGTCAATTCTGGAATGGGCGAGCTTGGGTTCGAGAATGCGCAGAACCCGTGCCGGGTTCCCGGCCACGATGGTGTTCGGTGGCACGTCTTTCGTCACCACAGCGCCAGCACCGACAATCGCATTCTCTCCGATGATGATGTTGGAAAGAACAGTTGCACCGGAGCCGATAGAAGCGCCTTGTTTGACCAAAGTGTGCTCGACATGCCAGTCTTGCTCGGTTTGCAGGTTGCCGTTCGAATTAGTGGCTCGCGGATAACTGTCATTGATGAACGTTACCCCATGCCCAATGAACACGTTGTCCTCGACCGTGACTCCTTCGCAGATAAACGTGTGACTAGAAATCTTGCAGTGCTTCCCTACCCTCGCATTTTTTTGGATCTCCACAAATGCACCTATCTTTGTCTGATCGCCGATATCGCAGCCATAAAGATTGATGAACTGGGAGAGTTTGACTCCTGATCCAAGCTTGACATCAGCAGCGATGCACACAAACAAATTTGTCACCCCGTCTGCTCCCATGCAGCTCTCCTAAAATGTTGACAATTTGATATTACAGCACATGATCTGGGGAAAGGATTCTGATCGGTCACGCATGATAGTAATTCCAAGCGCGGCTTAGCGCTGTGGCAGATGCGGCCTCAGAGATAAACCAACGATCCTCGTTTGCGGAGGGACTTATTTGCTGCTTCCAGCATCTTGACAACACGCAGTCCCGCTGCCCCGTCGTTCCAAGGAGTCCTGTCGGTCGATATGCAATTGACGAAATACGACAGTTCTTGCCGCAAAGCCTCTACTTGTTCGATTTGTGGTGCCCACATGTCACCGGAACGATAGTTCACCAAAAGCTCATACAACCCTTCTTGGTTGGTGACGTCTACTCCCTTGTCGTAGACCTTAACCTTCTCATCCGCTTCCAGGTCGTTCCAGACGAGCATCTTTTTCTCACACCCAATCAAAGTTGTTCGAATTTTCACGGGTGACAGCCAGTTGACATTGATGTGGGCGATAATCTTGTCAGGGAAATATAGCGTAATGAACGCCACATCCTCGTAGCCGTTCAAATGAGTTTGACCCGTCGCGACCAGAGCCTCAGGGCGTTTCTCAATCAGGTAGTCCATGATCGACAGATCGTGTGGAGCAAGATCCCAGACGACATTTACGTCATGTTGAAACAGTCCGAGATTTACTCTTGTTGAATCGTAGTAATAAAGTTTGCCGAGGCTGTCCTCCTGTAATAGCTGTTTAATCTTCTTCACAGCACCAGTGAACAAAAACGTATGGTCCACCATCAGTCTTAGGTTCTTCTGCTCAGCAAGAGTGATTAATTGTTCGGCCTGCGCTGTACTGCTGGTGAAGGGCTTCTCAACGAAGACATGTTTCCCATTCTCGAGAGCCGACTTGGCAAGCTCGAAGTGCGTCCACACCGGAGTAATAACGGCAACCGCATCAATTTCCGGAGATGTAGTGAGTTCTGAACTGTCCGCAGTTACATAGACACCCGGACAGTTCCGATGAACTTTCTTACGGGAGGGGAAGCTCTTGTCACAAACAGCTACCACCTCTGCATCTGGCATGCCCTGCAGGTTCCTGACCACGTTGGGCCCCCAGTAGCCGTAACCTATTACACCAAACCGGACTCTACTGGACTTGGACGCTGCTGGAAATGTGCGCACCGGAGTATAGGTGCTAAGAACATCGTTAGCATTTGACGCCATCTTAGTCCGAGTCTCCTTCCCTGCTTAATGTGCTCCGTCAATGACCGCGCGGGGCGTGCGCAGGAGAATTTTAACGTCTAACCAAGGCGACCATGTCTTAGCGTATGCCAAGTCAAGACGCACCATATCATCAAACCTAACCCGGTTTCGGCCGCTCACTTGCCACAGCCCGGTAATCCCCGGCTTGGCTTCCAGCAACCGTCTGCGGTGCCACAGGTCGTAAGCCTCAACCTCATAAAGAACTGGAGGACGTGGCCCGACCAGCGACATTTCCCCTTTGAGGACGTTAACAAGCTGCGGAAGTTCATCCAGGCTCGATCTTCGCAACCATGCACCAACACGTGTAATTCTGGAATCGTTCGTGATTTTGTACACACCCGTACCGTCCCCATTCGAAAATTGTGGCAGAGCTTTACCGGCAATCAATTGCTTGACATATTCCTTGTGATTGCTGGCGTCGTTATTCGCATGCATCGACCGAAATTTCCACATCGCAAACGGTATGCCGTATTGCCCAATGCGTGCTTGACGAAAGAGCACTGGACCGACTGAAGTTAACTTTATTGTCAGCGCTATAAAACTAAATATCGGAGCACACAGGATCAACAGCAACAAGCTGCCTCCGATATCGAGTACTCGCTTCACAAGTCGATACGTGCTCTTGGAATTGTCGAGTTTGAACAAGTCCGGGTACAGAGTGGGATTGCTTGGCGGTAGCTGGGTGTCTTGCTTCCAGTCCTCCGGAAAAAGGTGGAATGAAATACTGATTTGGCGGAATTGCTCAAAAGTTAGCTGAGATCGTAGGCTGCCGCCGATGCGGGTCAGAACCCTGCTTACAATGGAATTGCGCTCACCCGTTGCAATTTCGGTCAAGAGTACACCTACGGTTGCTTCATGTTTGTACCAGCCGGTTACGTCGGTTTCCCGTGTCGCAATGGACAATGCCGAAAGTATTTTGCCAAGCGTCTGGCCATTTTCATACGAGGGTGACGGTCCGGCCGCATCGAGCAGCACCAGCAAAAAGGAGTTATGAGAACGCTCGGATCTCTTCCGCTCAAGTGAGATCATCCTGTGGAACGACTGCTCGTCCAGCACGTGATGACCTTCCGCCGGTATGGTTCGAGTGAGGACCCTACTCACGGCGTCGTTGCCATTTTGCGCGCGTCGAAAATTCACAATTTACTCCCTTTATTGGCGTGGGCTTCAGAGCAGAACAGATCAATTATGGTTTGCTTTCGCGACAGGGAAATAGATCGGTAGGGAAACCCTGGCTCAGTCCTGTGCTATTTTGGTCCGTCATTTTTCGGCTGAGTACCAGCCAGATAGTAATGTTGGTAGTAATTGCGCTGATCTGCAGTTCTGGCGTCGTTGAGCACGATGCCAATAAGATTAGAGGCCTTCAATGTTTCCAGACCTTTTTTGAAGTGACGCCTCTCCACTTTTCCTTCTCGGGCTACAAGCAGCACTCCTTCAACCAGCCTCATCCACACACTGGTGTCCGCGAGCGGCAATAGCGGTGGAGAATCGATTACGATCCAATCGAACCACGCACCCAGCTGGTCCAAGAGGTCCGACAGCTTTCCCGATTGCATCAGTCCCAGCGGATTATCAAGAGGACTTCCTGCTGGTAAGAACCAAACACCCGGCTCCTCAAGCCGGTAAAGGCTCGCCGTGGGGGAAGCGCCGCCTTGCAGCCATTCACTCAGGCCCTGCAACTTTTCGAGACCGAGGGTTTCGATCAGACTGGGCCTGCGTAAATCGCCCTCTAGGAGAAGGACCCTCTGCCGACGCTTCTGGGCAAGCGCGACCGCCAGGTTTGCAGCAATCAGGCTCTTTCCCTCCTCCGCCATCGTACTGGTGACGAGCACCCTCTTCATCGCGCGGCTTTGCTGCAAATGCCTGAGTCGGACCGCGAGGAATCGAAATTTCTCCGCCCCGAGGCTCTCCTCGCTGGTCCATGTAACAAGGCGTTTGTCGGGCGTTACTGCGACATGGATCGAGGGGAATTCTTCGAATTTGAGTTTCCGTTCTGCGGTCTCCAACAGCTCCGTCGCTGCCGAAATTGGTGGTTCAGAAAGAACCGCGCCGGATTGCTCCGACTCCGACCGCTGCAGTGCCTCAAACAAACGGCTCATGTTTGCTGACTCCTGATGGCATTGTTATCCGTAAGCTATCCGTCGTTGAGGGAGATCTCTTCAGAGAGTTGTACAATTCGAGCAACGTTTTAGCGGCGGTCCATAACTCATAGCTTTCGGAAGTTGTTGACTCTGTCTGGGCCGGGTGGAGAACGTTGAGGCGGAGATCGGCCGCGACCTCATCAATGATGTCGGGCATCACCATCACGGCTTGGTTCGCATAGCCAATGACAAGCGCATTCTCGCAAATAGTATTTATAAGGCGGGGAATCCCGCGCGAGTGATGATGGATAGCCATGATTGCATCCGCGGAAAACGGTTCGCTGGCGGGCGAGTTAGATCCCGCAACCTGCAACCGACGCTGGATGTATCGTCTTGTCTCGTCTTGATTCAGCGGCTGAAGGTGACAGCGCAGTGCGATCCTCTGCTTCACTTGCCGCAGTTCGAAAGAATCCAGCTTTCCATCCAACTCCGGTTGCCCAACAAGCAGAATCTGCAACAACTTTTGCTGTGCGGTCTCAAGGTTCGTGAGCAGGCGAATCTCTTCGAGCACATCAACAGAGAGGTGATGGGCTTCATCCACCACCAGCACGGTCGTGAGTGCCCTCTGGTGGCGACCAATGAGATATGCGTTCAAACCAAGAAGAAGGTCGCTCTTGCTCTTCCCCGATGCAGCCAGTCCAAGGTCACCGGCAACGTATTGCAAAAACTCCAGTGGTGACAACTTCGTGTTGTAAACATAGGCGTATCCGACGTTCGCGTGATTGAGGAGCTGCAGCAGGCAGCGGAGCAAAAGCGTTTTGCCTGTTCCGACTTCTCCTGTCATAACCACGAAGCCTTTGTGCCTCCGAACCCCGTGGTAAAGCGTGGCCAACGCCTCATTGTGCTTTTTGGTGACAAAAAGGAATGATGGGTCCGGCGTTATCTCGAACGGATTACGATTCAGTTTGTAAAAGGATTTGTACATTTGGCCGCTAACCACGAAAATAGCTGACGACAACACCAAGCGTCATGCAGACGATCATCAGGCAGACGACCGTGAGATCCCGCCAGTCCCTCCGTTGCTGCTTTTGTTCTTCTTCAATGGTCGAAAGCGGGGGGATTTCGACAAGGATCTCGGCCGGAGCCAGCTTTTTGAACTCTTTTTCGTTATATACACGATCATCGGTGACCTCCGCTCCGGCAACGCTGCCCACTCCCAACAACACTCCAACCAATACACCGATAAAGCTGAGCTTAAGGCGGTTGGGAAAATACGGTTTCTGCGGCAGACTTGGCGGGTCCAGAATACGGAAGTGCTCACCTTGTTGTCGTTTTTCAAGATTCGTCGCCAACTCTGACTGATTTTTCTTGGCAAGCAGAGACTCGTAATTGGCTTTCGACTGCTCATAGTCCCGGCTAATGTCAGCTAACTGTTGCTCTCGTACTGGAGTTTGATTCAATCTGCCTTGATATCCGCTGATCTTTGCTTGCAGCGCTTTGATCGTTTCCTGCCGGTTTGTCATCTCAATCTGGTTGGCTTTTAGCTGGCTTTGAACTTCCATAATGGGCGAGATCCGAGTGAGATCCCCTGTTGTACCTGAGTCAGACGTCTCGTCTTTCTGAGCATTCTTTGCCTTCTCCTTAAGATCAGCTGCAATATCCTGCCTCATTTTTTCGTTTTTTGTGATCTGTTTCTTTAGTTTGCGCACATCGGGATGGCGATCAGTATAGTGCGATTTCAGGTCTGCCATCTGCGCTTGCAATTTGTCCAGCTCTTGATCAATCGCCGGTAGACCCGTTGGCGGATCTTCCCCGGGCTTTAACGATGCGGTAACGCTCCGATATTGCGTCAGCAGGGACTCGAGATAGGCATTTTGCTGCTTTGCACGTCCCAGAGCATCTTGTTCTGCCTGCAGCTCTCCCTGGAAACCAATCAGGATCTGCAGGTTGCTTTGTAGCTGGCCGGGTAATTCTCCCAGGTATCGGTCCTTGTATTCGCGAACGCGATTTTCCTGGTCTGCGAGTTTCTGACGCGCTTCGCGCAATTGGCTTTCCAAAAATTCTGTCGTGTTCTCCGACTGTTGCTGTCGGGCTTCCAAATTTTCGTTGATGAACAGGTCCGTCAGTTCGTTCGTCACTCGTTGTGCAACGTGGGGATCGTTAGCAGAGAAGTAGACATTGAATGCGGTGAGTTCCTCATCGTGCTCAGGTGAACGCACGAGCTCGATATCGATATCCTTCCGCATTTTATCTACGAGATCGTCGGAATTGAGCCGGCGGCGCTCCTTCTTATAGAGGTTTAGGCTCTCAATGATGTGCAGCAGCCGTGTCCGGCTCAGGATCTGCTGCGTGATGCTATTCAGTCGGGTTTGCAAGTCGCTCGAAACGTTTGGCACCACGTACTGTTGCGGAACAGTAGGCTGTTCGACCAGGATCAGTGTGCCCGAACGATAGACTGGAGGTAGTAGCCAGCTCAAGGTAAAGACGAGCAACCAGCCGACGAAGAGTGGTAGGACGAAGTACCAACAGCGCCGGCGGGCCAATCGCCAATATTCGTTCAAATCCGGTTTTTCTGGAGGGTTTTCTTCAAGAAAATCTTCCGGCATATGACCTCTAACTACCTTCCCAGCGGACGCGAAAAGTGGTAACCCACGGTAATCCATGCCAAATTGTGATTGGCTGAATTTCCGTAAGAACCCCCACCGCTGTATGTCCCATATTTCCGAGTTCCCCTCCCATATTCGATTCCGACTGAGAGGTGATCGCCCAGTTGTCTATCGGTTCCAATCTTGCCCACGACGTCAGAAAATGCGCTGCCATATGCTCGACCGATGGGATCGTTATTGCCATAATCCAGGGCGACATGCGCAGTCCACGCTGCGGCCAGCTGTCTTCGGAATCCCGCTGTCACTGAGTAGGTTTGCACCGCACCGGTCAGTCCACCGCCATCGTTGACGTGGTGGATGAAGTTGAATTGTGCGCTGGTACGCTGCCCCTGCCATCCGAAGGTCATCCCTTCGTCTACTAGCCACTTCGAGTTAGTTTTGGAAACAGGAATCAGAACTGGGCCAAGTACGAGCAGGAACTCATCATTCGCAACGACCCGATCCGGGCCGACAAAAAAGGATAGCTTCATGCTGGGCGTCGGATTCACTGTATAAAACATCAATATGGTTCGGGTTTCTACATGCTCGCGGATTGGGCCGAATGTGGCAATCTTCTGAAGCGAGTAGGTCAGGCCTACAGAATGCCGGCGTGACAGACTGTGGTTGTAGAAAATATCTGCACTCCAAGATTGATTGTTGAAGAGAGGGGCACCAGCGACATCAGGAGTCTCGTGATAGTTTAGGCTATTAAAGTTCCCACTTGCTCCGATACTAGTCCCTTCACCAATTTGATCGATCAGATCGAGGCTTGTGGCATTCATTACCTGCTTTGCTAGCGGTGTGATCACGGATTGGTTTGGCTGATGCAAAACACTCCCGCCTGGCAACAAGGGGTTTTCGCTGATACCCCTAAACGACGTACTGGAATCGAGATAGTTTTCGTGAATGCGTGCAGTGAAACGTTCAGTAAGGCGGAATTGCAAGTTGAAATCGAGGTCATGTGACGCGTGATGACTTTGCGGCAAGCGTTGGTTCCACTGGAAACCGGGATTGTAGTTGAACGTCCAAAAAGCTCGCGTCCTGGCTTCTGTTATGAAAATGCTAGGCGAAACCATGAAACTAACGTTGCCGACATGGTTCGTCGCGGTGGAAAAGGCATTGTCGTCATAGCCGCTGGAGAGCACCAGACCTGCCCTGAGCAGGTTCACTCTTTCAGCTTCCGAAGAGAAGGCCAGCGATCCTGAATCCCCGTTCACAGTTGCGAGCCATGGTGTAGGACTACTGAGTTGCGTAGTCTGATCCGTTTGCGGCCATGCCGCCGCAACCAGGAAGGTTGTAAGAAACGTGATTAGCAGCCCTGCTTTCATCACCGTCTCACGGAACAACCACGGTGTCGTGAGATTGAAGCTGTATGTTTTGGTCAGAGTGCGATCCCTTTATCACCTCCTTATAGTTAAAGGGCAAACGCACTTGCTTTCCTCCATCATCCCTCAGCACATAAATGCTTTTGACCTTCGCGAAATCCCGGAACCCGCCGGCAATCGCAATCGCGTCAACCACCGTCATGGCAGGAGTCAAAAGGTATGAGCCAGGCTTTTGCACATGGCCCAGTATGTTGAACCTCTGGCTCTTTACCTCTTGAACGATCACGGTCACTTCCGGTTCGGAGATGTAGCTCTCGAGGTTCTTGGCAATCTGGCTCTCGAGTTGCTTTGGAGTGACTCCTCCTGCTTGAACCTCGCCCACCAGAGGAAGCGAAATTTTCCCATCCGAACGCACAGGGATGGTTCGAGAAATCTCGGGTTCTTTCCAGACATTGATCGCAAGCACATCATCGGCGCCAATAACATAGCTCGCATCGTGGGCCTTGCTAGGTGTTGGAATTACGGCAACATCGCCCGTAGGAGCAGCCGCGGCGATTTCAGCAACATTGGTCTGAGCCGCGGTGCCATTTTTGTTTGAAGCGCTTTGCGCAACCGACGGCATGCATGTCGGCGCCAGAGCAAGCGCCACGGAGAATTTCAACCAGAGATAGGTTGTGTTTTGTTTCATAAGGTGCTCCATCAATGGGAGCGCGATCTTGGCAGCATTGGAATCACGCCCGATTGTTCGCTTACCTGCTCGACGCCAGCCGTGTGCAGGCTGGGAGGGGGACTCATGCGATAGTGCTCGATTTTGTACAGCAGATTTCGGTAGCTCACTTTCAATAGCTTGGCTGCGGCCTTTCGGTTCCAGTGCGTCTTTTCAAGCGCTGCACTGATAGCATTTCGCTCGGTTTCCCCTTTCACCGAATCGACTAATGACTTGAGACTGGAACCTTGCTGGGAATCACCTTCGATCACGCTGCTGCGTGTCATTCCACTCCGTGCTTCGTTTCCGCTCGCCGCTTGCGTGAGCTCTTTAAGCGCGAGATCGTCATCTCCAATGACCAGATAACGTCTGACGAAGGTCTCAAGTTCGTGTAGATTTCCTGGCCAGCCGTAGTGCTGACAAGCGTTCAGCAATCGCAAAGGGAACGTCCGCG
>Ga0126371_10003310_pt1 | contig 14069 bp, 10 predicted proteins | sample PanSoiMetaPlot_4_FD_110145 | JGI IMG/M metagenome (GOLD analysis project Ga0126371, IMG submission 110145) | Tropical forest soil microbial communities from Panama - MetaG Plot_4 | ecosystem: Environmental > Terrestrial > Soil > Tropical forest > Bulk soil | place: Panama | collected 2016-02-17 | reverse complement strand
TCGTCGTCGAATCCCTGAGCAAGAGCTTCGATGGCTTCTTGGCCGTGAACCAAGTCTCCTTCGAGCTTCAAAAAGGAGAGATCCTTGGTTTGATCGGTCCGAACGGCTCCGGCAAAAGCACCACATTCAACTTGATCGCAGGCGCGCTGCGGCCGACTGCCGGCTCCATTAGGCTCGAAAGTGTCGAGATCGCCGGCCTAAGCGCGGACCAAGTCTGCCATCTTGGGATCGCGCGCACGTTCCAGATCCCGCGGCCGTTCCGGAAACTTAATCTCCTCGCCAACGTGACATTGGCGGCATTCTTCGGGCAGCGCCAGACCGTCACCCGCCGCGAAGCCGAACGGCACGCCGTAAAGGCGCTCGAGCTCGCGGGGCTCCCGAGCGACCCGCGCACCACGACGGACGGGCTGGGAGCCGCCGGGCTCAAGAAGCTCGAACTCGCCCGAGCCCTCGCCACTCAGCCGCGCATTCTGCTTGCGGACGAGAGCTTGGGCGGCCTAGATCGCTCCGAGATGGACCAAGCCGCCGATGTGCTCAAGCGCATCCGATCCGAGCTCGGGATCACCATCATCTGGGTCGAGCACATCATGGGGGTGTTGATGCGCGTCGTCGACCGAGTCATCGTGTTAGACCATGGCGAGAAGATCTTTGAAGGCGTGCCGCAAGCCCTCGGGCAGGATGCGCGCGTCGTTGAGGTGTATCTGGGCAAGGGCCATCCGTGATTCCCTATATTTTCAGTGGCATCGCACGCGAGCGGCGCACTTCGCTCACCTCTCTCCCTTGCCGATCAAGGCGTCCCCACGCAATGCCGAAGCGAAGCGGGAGAGGACCGATTGCTCCCTCTTCTTCACTTCCCCGCTTGCCGGGAAGGGGCGCATTCGCCATGCCGCCGGTGTAAGGGTCTGCCGTGCTCGAGATCGACAATCTCTCGGCTGCGTACCAGTCGTTCCAGGCGCTTTTCGGCGTGAGCCTCAGAGTCGGAGTCGGCGAGGCGGTCGGTGTGATCGGCCCCAACGGGGCCGGCAAGACCACGCTGTTAAGGGTCATCTCCGGGTTATTGCCCGGGCGCGCCGATAGGCTCGCATTCGAGGGGCGCACGCTCGATCACGTGCCAGCCTTCCGCATCATCGCGCGCGGCATTGCCCAAGTGCCGGAAAACCGCCGGCTGTTTCCAAAACTGAGTGTCGAGGAGAATCTGCGCGTCGGCGCCTATATACCTCAAGCGCGGAAACATTTCGCCGAGCGCCTCGGCTGGGTCTACGAGCTGTTCCCGCGCCTCGCGGAACGGCGCAACCAGCTCGCCGGCACGCTGTCGGGCGGCGAGCAGCAGATGTGCGCGATCGCACGTGCGCTGATGTCGAGGCCGAAGCTGCTGCTGCTCGACGAGCCCTCGGCCGGACTTGCGCCATTGGTCGTGCAGCAGGTATTCGATCTCGTGCGCAGGATCCGTGGGCAAGGCCTGACGGTACTGATTGTTGAGCAGAACGTGCAGCAGCTCCTCGATCTCGTTGACCGTGCCTATCTGCTCGAAGTAGGACACGTCAGGCTCGCCGGCATGGCCGCAGAGCTCAAGGCCAATCCATTTGTGCGCCAAGCATATCTGGGGTTGTAGCCGCAAATGCTGGACCAGCAAGCTCACAGTCAAGCGTGACAGAGGCGCGAGGGCGATGGACATCTATCTGCTCGAGGCTCTGATTAACGGCCTGCTGCTGGCGGGGGTACTGGCGCTGCTGGCGCTCGGGCTCAACCTGATCTTTGGTGTCATCGACGTGGTCTGGATCGCGTATGCCGAGCTCGTGATGTGTGGTATGTACGTGGTCTATTGGCTGTACAACTACTATCATTTGCCGTTCGTGATCGCCGGGATCGCCGCGATCTTAAGCGTCGCGTTACTCGGCATCCTGGTCCATCAGCTCATTATCGCGCCGATTCTGGGCTCGCCCGCGATCAATCAGCTGCTCGCCACCGGCGGCCTGCTGTTTTTTCTGCAAAGTTTCGCCACGCTGCTGTTCGGCACCGATTTCCGTAACATCGGCCTGCGGCTGCCGATCCTCGAAGTCGGGGACATGAGCATCAGTTTCTCGCGCCTGATCGCTTTCGCGGTTGCCGTGCTGGGTGCCGGCGCGCTGTATCTCTTCCTGTCGAGGAGCTTCCTCGGCACCGCCATTCGCGCGGTCGGCCAAGATCGCGACATCGTCGGACTCATGGGAGTGGACCAGCGGCGGATCTATCTCATCACCTCGGGGATCGGCGGTGCGCTCGCCGGGCTAGCCGCCTGCCTGTTGGTGCTGCAATACGACGTACATCCTTTTATCGGGCTGTCGTTCGGCCCCATAACGTTCATGATCTGCGTGCTGGGCGGTCTTGGCAACATAGTCGGCGGATTTGTAGCCGCATTCATCGTGAGCGAGATCATCTCGATTGGCAGCTTCTATTTTTCTCAGGAAATTGGTGAGGTGCTAGCATTCGTGGTGTTCATCGCACTGATTCTGGTGCGGCCGCAAGGACTCCTCGGTCGATCATGAGCACGCGCGCGCCCTGGCTCGCGGGGTTGGCCACTCTGCTGGTCCTGCCCTGGATGTCGCCCTCCTCGTATTTCCTGCACATCGTCATCCTTATCCTGATCTGGGGATTCGTCTACACGGCATGGTCGCTGATGGGAAAGTTCGGCCTGGTGTCGCTCGGGCACGGCGCGTTCCTGGGCACCGGCGCCTATACGACAGGGCTGTTGTGGAATTTTGTAGGGCTCACACCCTGGGTCGGGATTCCGATCGGGGTGGTGCTTGCGATGTTCCTCGCGGTCGTGATCGGCTACCCCTGCTTTCGACTCAAGGTCGTCGGGCATTATTTCGCGCTGGTCACCCTTGCGCTTGCCGAAGTGGCCCGCCTCTCGATCGTCGCGGCACGCGACATCACTGGCGGATCCTTGGGCATGACACCGAACGGCGTTCCGACGCCGTCCTGGTTCGCCCTCCAGTTCTCGGACAAGCGCTATATGTACTATCTCGCGCTCGCCGTGTGGCTGTTCGGGCTGTGGGTCTGGCGACGTCTCGACAACAGCATGGTCAGCGCGTCGTTGGAAGCGATCTCGGAGGACGAGGGCGCGGCGGCCTCCATCGGCATCCATGTCACTCGCCAGAAGCTCAACGTCACCATCGTGAGCGCGGCAATGACCGCACTAGGGGGCGCGGTCTACGGCCAGTTCGTGATGTATCTCAATCCGGACACCCTGGCCGGCGTCGGGGTGTCGCTGCAAATCGTGTTCGCGGCGATCGCAGGTGGCACGTACTCCTTGCTCGGTCCGACGGTTGGAGCGGCGCTCACCATCATACTGGGCGAAGCATTGCGGATCTGGTTCGGTACCACCTGGATCGGTTCCGCAAACACGATCTACGGCATTCTGCTGGTGATCTTTACCATCTACATGCCCAAGGGAATCGTCGGCCTGATAATGTTGTGGCTTCCCCCGCGCCCATTTCCGGATCGCCGGTCAGTACGCTAATCGCGAGTCGGGGGGCGAGAAGCCTCTAGGCAATTGCGGTTGCGGGACGTGGACTTCTTTGGCGCGGCGCGTGGCATAAAGCGTGGCCTGCGTGGCTCGGGATCAGTTCGACGGCCAACATGTCTATCGTTGCATCGAATCTCGTCCTGGCCCAGAGCACCCTTGTACAATCTGGAGTGGGGCGAAGTTGGGCGCATCCCAAAAGTTAGACCAGTTCAAGAGGTATCGCCCTGACCGAATGTGCCGCCCGAGTGAAAACGCTGGCTTGGGCCATGAAGCCGACGAAGTGATCTGCAAAAATTGCAAAACCTTTCCGAACAAGGAGTATCATCATCATACCAAGCACTGAGCTTCAAGCATCAAACATAGTGGGGCCGGCAATGGATGACGAGCTTTTGATGGACGCGGTGACACATAACGTTGTGCGGAACAAGGTTCGCAGCCAGGGGTCGTGGGCGTGGGGCGCTCTATCGGTACTTGCAGGCGGTTATCTGGTCGGTGGTGTAGGCGGTGCCCTGCTGGCGTTCGGTGCCATGTGGATCGCATCGGCCGTCGCGTCTGAAATCTGCGCTCATATCATTCCGATCGCAATGTGGATCACGGCGGGGCCAATTCAGCGCTACGACCAACCGTTTACCAGGGTTCGCCGGGAGCGGCAGGAAATGGCCTTCGCTCGCACGACGCGTCCTGGAGCATGAGAAGCAGTCTAGAAAGGCCTACGTTGACCAGCGGCTGAGAAAATAGATTCGCTACTCCCCTATCATGCCCGAGCCTGCTGCTCGGTTCAACCGGCAATGTCGGCCGGCTCCCCTCGATGTGTCAGGAAGGTAGAGTGCGAAATCACACGCCGTCGCAGCCCGATCATCCAATGTGATGTACCTCCCTTACCCTTCGCCGGTGCTTCGTAAATTTCAAAGGTCGTCGACACGTCCCACACAAATCGCTCACGTGCCTGAACTGGTGCGCGATTGGAGTTCATCTTAATACCATGATGGTCAACTAGGCTCAGACGGTCGCTGATCGACGAGCGTCAATCTCGGAACGACCGTACGCGACTCAAGGATCGCGCCTGGTGCTATGACAGCATTCGCTCCGATCTTACATTCGTCGCCGATCAAAGCGCCGAATTTGTTCACATGCGTATCTATGACCTTTCGCTTATGAAAGATCTTTATCGTCGAGTCCGGTCTTTCGTTTCGATAGTTAGCGACGATAGAACCCGCCTCTAGGTTAACGTCCGAGCCGACGATGCTGTCGCCAACGAAATTAAAATGGGCTAATTTTGAACCTCGAAAAACGAATGAGGACTTCAACTCGCATCCCGGCCCCATGGTGCAGCTCTGATCTAACCAACAACCACCGCGGATCAATGTGTTAGCGGCGATAAAGCAACGTGGGCCAACAATAGCCGGACCCTTTATTAGTGCGCGATCTTCTACGATTGCCGTATGATGTATTGCGACAGCGCCAGCAACGTGATACGAGCTATCGACGTAGCTCAACAATTGATGAAGCACTTCGGATGCATTGTTGGTGAGTTCCCACGGCGTCCATTTGCCGAACCTGATGAGGGGCGATGCGGCAAAAGCCGCGATATAATCGCTGGCAAAGTGCATTGAGGCTCTCCAAGTGTGCTCCAAAGACATCGGCAGTATATCCCGGCAATCTCACGATTAAGAGTATTTGCGATACCGATCGACTTTATGGGCAAGCAGCGCTCGCACTGCGTAGTAGAGGCGGTTTCGCATAGAATTCAAATGCCCCCAGTCTCGGACGGAACCGGTCGCGCTCCTTCTAACAGCCACCGAAGCGGGCCGTTCAGACCCACTGGAGATGTTGCCACTCGCTGCCCGTCACCCCCCATGAGGCAGGCAACCACAGCCTCCCACGCTGGCAAGTCGCGCCGCCCGCTCATCGACCGCCTGCTCCATCGCTTGGGCGATTTCTTGCATCGGCTCACGGCACGCGGGGACACTTTCTTGCGCGGATACGCTGCGGGCCCGATAGTCTACATGCATCTCCGCAGGTTCTTTGTCGGTGAGACCGAGGGCCACCCAGAGCCGCCTGTCGCGATCCTCAGATGCGCCGCAAAGCGGAAAAAGCATTTGCTCGTCACCCCGTCATGCTCATGTCGCGTTGCGCAAAGGAAGGCCAACCGCGTGGAATCGGTCGGCCTTGACTTCAGATGCCTCTAGTCGGTCGCGAACGGCCTGGGATCTTGAGCAAGCTTTTTGAACTTGAGGGATGCGCGGTCATGTAAAGCCTTGAGGTCAGGCTGCTCTCTGGTCAGTTCGAGGACAGTCAGCAGGTGGTAGACCATGGATGCTTGTTCTAGACCGCTCAGTATAAGGTATCCCATTGCGGGAACGCGAATGGCCCTCGTCAGGCGATGGACGAAGTGTTGGCGGCCGCGTAGACCGACGCGAAAATTGCGGCAAGTTCCTTAGAGCCCGCACCTGTGACCGGGCCCTGGGGCGGACAGCAAGGCCATTTTCGACCGCGGGACAACGTGGGGCTAAGCCGCTGATCGTCAGATCAATTGTTTGCTAACAGCCCCCAGGTTTCCTGGAAGAATATGGCCCCGTCGCGTGGGCCGGTCGGCCGCCGAGGCGGTGCCGACCGGTGTGGCATAGCCCAAGTGGCAACTTGAGCTCCTTCCCGCGCCCAGCGGCGCTTTTTGAGGTGGCTATCCAGATAGCCGCGCATCGGAAGCTCAGCAAATGTCGGGCAGGTACACCCGGGCCGGTACTCTCATATTCTATTGGATCATCATACCGTCAGTGAAAAAAGCGTTTACCAGTGGACGGATGCAATCACCGAAGGACGAAACACATATCAGTCTGGCCGCAGTCGGAGTGTTGGGAATCGGCCCCATATTGGCGCTTTCAGCACCTCCAAGAAATGCCGGCCGAGCGGGTAGACCGCGCCCCCATGGTGAAAGCGTGGGTCGGAGGCGTCCCTTTGGTCGATATCCCTCCTGTAAAAACTTGACATCCTACAATCTAACGACCCGTATCTTCCGCAAAGCGCCACAATTGCGCCCCCAGAGGGTGAGACGCTCCGCTTGGCTAAGGTCGAGAGGACCGTCGGAAGCTTGGCATCAAGTATGGCAGCGCCATCCCCGACCGCGGATTACCTCGGCATGTCGCTCAAGCTCAATCGACTGCCGATTGCGGGACAGGACGTCGTCATCAGACGTTGCGAGCGGAATACGACCGATCCAACCGACGGAGTCCATGTGTACGCGGCCGATCGTGGGCGCGGGGTCGTGTTCGCAAGCCATAGTTAGAGTTGTTGCCAAGCGAAGTCATCGTTTCAGTCTGATCGGCGCGACCGATCGAGTTTTAGATTCGTCGACATGATCGACGCCAGAGGCATGTCACTACCAATTTCTTGAGAAATCCTGCATCGGAACGATCAGCGAAGGAGCGAACCCATGGCCGGCAGGTGGGCGCGAAATGACGTTCGAGATTCAGATAACGATGGAGAACCAAAGTCTTCAGCGGGACGGCGGCTTCAGGACGTAGTGCGGCCGAGAACCGCGACGCCCCAATCTGTGGGGTTTGATGACGGTTGGAAAGCTGGAACTCGCAACGTGATCGAAAGCGGTTTTGAACCGGATGAATTCGAGGCTCTCCCACCGTTCCTGCGGTCACGGCAGTCGATCACGATGCCCGACACCGGACCGCCACGTCGCTCCAGTTTCCTTTTTGCGTTGCTTCGTGTTGTACCGGTGGCTCTCGTTTCCGCGGCCGTGACCTTGATCGGCATGTGGATTTACGCGGAAAACTTAGCGTCGGATCGCAGCAAGGTTTCACACTCAAGACCCCCGACTGTTCCGATGCTAAAGAGCACGGACCAAGGCGCATCAGACGCGGCATTGACTGCGGCGGCCGTGACGCCGGTGGCTCCTTTATCGGCGGCGGCGAACGTCAGCGGCACAGTTCGAGGCGTCATCGACCGAGAAATTCGTTTCGGGATGGCGGCGCCGTTCAGCGGCTCCGCCAAGGAACTCGGTCATGAAATGAAGATAGGCATCGAGGCCGCATTCGGCCTCGTCAACGAAACCGGCGGCATCTATGGACGGCAACTCGCCCTCATGGGGGCGGACGACGGCTACGAACCTGCCCGGACCGCAGATGCCGTGCGGGAGCTGCGCGACAAGGACGGTGTTTTCGGAATGATCGGCAACGTCGGCACTCCGACGGCCATGGTTTCGTTGCCATATGCGCTCGAGCACAGGATGTTGTTTTTCGGGGCGTTCACAGGCGCCAACTTGCTCAGGCGCGACCCTCCTGATCGCTACGTCTTCAACTACCGCGCAAGCTACGCCGAGGAAACCGATGCCGTCATTCGCTACCTGATGAATGTGCGGCGGGTGGCGCCGGAGCAAATCGCGGTCTTTGCTCAGCAGGACAGTTATGGGGATGCAGGCTTTGCCGGCGTCGCCAAAGCGATACGCGCCCTGCGGCTCGACGACGCCGCAGTTCTGCGTCTGAACTATCGGCGAAATACCGTGGACGTTGACGATGCCGTCGCTCAACTGCGAGCCCGTCGTCCTCCTATCAAGGCGGTTGTCATGGTGGCGACCTACCGGGCAGCAGCAAAGTTCATCGAAAAAACTCGCGATCTCTATCCCGCGATGATCTACACCAATGTCTCGTTCGTGGGCAGCACCGCACTTGCCGACGAGCTGATGCTCCTGGGCCCGCGATATGCCTCTGGAGTCATTGTGACGCAAGTGGTACCCGCGGTTGACAGCTATGCGACAGCCATTCTCAAATACAAATCCGCGTTGGCTAAATTCTTCCCGGGCGATACGCCGGACTATGTGTCGTTGGAAGGTTTCGTGGCCGCACGGGTGTTGGTGGAGGCACTAAGGCGCGCTGGGTCTCAGCTCAACACGGAGAAGCTGGTGGACGCATTGGAGGGGCTGCGAAACTTGGATCTCGGGCTTGGCACGCCGGTTAACTACGGCCGGACCGAGCACCAGGCTGTCCACAAAGTATGGGGCACGGAACTCGACGGGAGCGGTCACTATCAGGCCATCGACCTGCAATAGGGGGACGTTGCGTTGAGAGAATACGGGGCCAGGCATTGCTGGCAATGCGCCTGAATTTCCGAGGTCGTTTGTTCTGTCGAGGCCCATCAATCCGGGTCCGTCCAGCGCCGAAACGTGCGCCTGATGCTCTTGGGAGGCCCTTGTGGATCTCGGCAAAAGCGGTCGGAAATAGCCGCCAGTGTCCTTGTCGAAAACTCAAACTCAAACGTATCTGTACCCGATATGACGTGCGTGGGGTCTCCGTCGACAGCGTAGCTCTTGAGGTTGCAGTCTCGACAACAACGGGAACGGGAAACCAAAGCATTCTATAACAAGTCGTCGCGTCGAAGATCCACCGCCCTCAAACAAAAAGATAACAAAACAGCTAAATGCGTGAGAAAGGCGCTTCAAGAGACGCTTTTTTCATGTCGCGAAGCGTTGCAACGGCTACCCTTGATTTTCAACGGTTTTGGTATCGTGACGGTAGCTCCACGCGACATGAAAGTGTTCTTCGCAAATCGGCGATTGCAACTGTGGTTTGGCCGACGTCGATTCCGAGTTTGAGCAGTTCGCCATGAATCCGTGGCGCTCCCCCAGGGGGTTGGCAACGCTCATCTCGAGAAGGAGCATACGAATGTCTGCGGGAATCTTTGGTCGACCCACGTGCCGTCCTGATTTCGGCGCCAATATGCTCAGCACGACGCCAACGGATTACTGCCTCCGGCTGCAGGATCGTAGCGCGTCCAATTACTTTGGGAGCCAGGCGGTAAAGCCGAACGAACACAACGCGATCGACACTGCTGAGAGCCACCCGCTTCGGGGATCTACGAGTTGGTGGCGAAGAATAAGGATTTCAGCTTGCAATGCCGTCCGCGACCGGAATAGCCCGGCTATAGCACAAATGGATCAACCCGCAGAGATCGCCATCGGGTCGACTATCGACCGATTCGCGGGGTGGCGTCACCCATTTTGAATTTCCGACAGGCACAGGCATGGAACGCGAAGCCGACGAGTGCGATGACGGCGATCGAGACGGAGATTGCCGTTCGCCTCAATGAGGTAATTGTGGTGACACTGTTTGATTGCTTGCAGCTCTGATAACGGTACTTAGGTAGTCTGTTTGACAGACGTTGATTCGAAAAGAAAGGACTCGATCAGACATTTTGATCCGTTTTGACCGTGCGTCGCGGACGCCCTCCTGCAGCAAGACACCACAACTTTGGCAGCGGCGCAGGCGCAACGAGATCGCACGGATTGCGCCCCGCTTGGTGTGCGATTGTGAAAAACGCTCACGCCCGAAGGACAAAGGTTCAGATCGTTCTCAATCGGTGAAGCCGCTGAGGAGACCGGTGATGTCGAGCAAAGGACCCCCATAGGCCCGGCAACGCTTTTGGCAGGACAGATCACAGACATCGCCCCCAAAGCGGCAGTTGTTTAGTACCGCGGCCCCAATGCAGGTTTCAAAGTGTCCGCCGCACTGCGCGGCGCAGGTTCGCCAGCATGCGTCGGAGACGAGAACCGTGGACGACAAGCTCATGCAATTTGCTGAATAGCAGTAGAGCTTAGGGGTTGGGACCAGCGGCTGCTGAAGCTTCGTGCGGTCGCGTTCACCGGCGCAAGCCAGCGATGTCGTCACGACCACGAGTGCAAGAGCAATAGTGGAAAGACGAAAGAAAGTCATGCCCACAGCCCCCTTCGCGCCGACGTCGGGAACGAGGTTACCACCGAAAATGCCTGGTTCCGACTCCCCATTTCATCGCGAGCCGTGCCGAGACGCAAGCACGAGCGTGGCCTATGCGCAATTTCCCTGTGGGAATGTCCGTCGACTGCGGAGAAAGGCACTTAGCCCAGCGAATAGAAGATACGGGGCATTCCGGCGGTTGGCGGGATTTCTTTTTGCACGCTTATGATCCCGCCTGCCTCCCAACACGTCTATGACGGCACCCACGAAAAGGGCAGACCAGAAGGCCGGCCCCATCGAAGCTCAACCGAAAGGTGGTCGGACGACTAACGCCGACGCCGTTTCTTGCACGCAATGTAGAGATGCCGAGCTGTACTGAAGCCACACAAGGCACTGCGCAGCACTGACCGTTAAGCTACCTGAAAAGGGATCCATCTATTCATTGGCCTTAGTCGTTTTAGGTCGCTAAGCCTCACCCCAACGAATAGCTGATGCTAGGAGTCCCGCCGCTCGAAAGCTTCAGGACCTGACGACCAAGCGGCGCGAAGAGGTGCTAGACATCTTGCGGGGCATTTAAAACAGGTTCCGATCGGTTAGACACATTTGTTGCTTGATTCTGGCGACATTGGGCCGATATGATTGCCGCGGTAAGCCACAAGCGGGAGCGCCGAATGATGAAACAGGCAGCACTGTTCGGAGCGGCATCTATGGTCTTCATTTGCATGAGTTCGGCTGCGGGACTGGCCGCCACCATCAGCAGATCGGATTGCATAGAGCAATGCCGCACTGACCGTAGTCGATGCGTTGCCTATTGTGGAAGCAATCACGGTTGCGTTAACAGTTGCCAGAAACTTTGCGTTGATGACTGCAACAAGCTTTTCCACCAGTGATCCCGATTTGGGACCAAAGCGCGAGGCCGACCACGGCCTTACCCCAACGAATAGCTGATGCTAGGAGTCCCGCCGGTCGGCGGGATTATCTTTTCTACGGTGATGATGCCGCCTTCTTCCAACACATCGGTGACCACATCGAAACCTCCCTTTTGGTTCCGAATTGACTTGGTCAGCGAGCGCCATGACGTCCCAATCATGACCATGCTCGGTGGCGCTGGCAGATGGGGGAGCAATGCGAACTGTACTTAAGCAGTGGTTCCGACAAGCAGCCGATTCGCGCAATCAGCTAGCAAGGCGCCGCTCCGCCGGTATCCCGTTTTCGACCGCAAGGAGGGCCGCCAGGGGATGACGACACACAAAGGGGTCTTCCCACTCTTTGCCACGCGATCGGCGTTAAAAGATGACTGAAGGGCGCAAAAAATAAAGGCCATTAGGCAGCACGCCTATAGACGTGATACAATCCACCCGGGACGGGATCGGCCGTGATCTTGCAGTTGGCCCCTCGACGTCGAGACTGATGCACAGTGGACTCGCAGGGGCGCGCTTTGACCCAGTGACCGGTGCGGACGCCAATACTTGAAATACGCGGCACTGCTGCTTGTTTGATCAGCGCGTTGAGCGGTGCTCTCGCACTTCTAACGAACTGTGTGAGCACATGTAATCGCGTTGGGACAATATTTTTACGCCCTTCAGGATTTTCGTCTCTTCGCCTAGCGACGCGCACTACCATCGCATGATACCCGGCGAATATATATTCACTTATCTTCGTCTTCGCCAATTGTCTTCGCATACTCGCGGGCAGCGCCCAAAAAGCCCGGCCGCAAGGTTGGGCTTTTCCCCTGGTTACGCCGGTCGCCGGCAGTCATCGTGGTTAGTTAGGTCGCGCCATGGCCAAACATACTCGCCCCAGACGCATATAGGCTGTTTTGCCCATAGGCCCTGGCGCGCTTGAAGGCATCCTGTTTTGCGCTTTCTATCTTTCCATCGCTGATTCCCATCTGGCATGCGTATTTGCGCCAGCAGTCGACTGTGGCGACGCGAACATCCTTCGGAATATAGTTCGACGCAGGAGCCTGTTCGCCGCGGTCCGCAATTGCCTCATTGAGCTCGCGAAAGGCAATCTGTCCCGCGGCGTTTGGTCTTCCGACCTTGTCCTTCTTAACGGCGGCGAGACGGGTGCCGCCGCCCTCGATGGGCTCGACGTATGCCGAAAACACATCTCTGCCATCAGCGCCTTCGCCGAGTCGGATACCCGTGAGCTTATATTGGTGCTGCCAGCCTGTGGGGTCGTCGCGCAATTTCGTGCGCGCTAGGTGACGCGCCTTGACCGGGATTTCCAGGTGCCGGCGCGGCCGGTTGGAAAGTCCGAGCGCCGACCTCTGAGAGCCCGGGCTTTGTCACAACTGGCGGCGCGTCGGGCTGGCGCGCCCTGGCAGCGACGTGCGACGGCCTTGGCTTTGCCGGAGGCGGCGGCTTAGCGGGCGTTGGAGCCGCGACCCGCGAAGGCTCGCGTTTTGCCAATGGCTCCAGAGAGTGTGCAGCGCCGGAACGGAGCGTGCGGGCGGCGAGTTGTGATGGCTCGGACCTTGCCGACGGCGCGATACGATCGAGCGTCGCTTGACCGGGCTTTCCAGGTGCCGGCGCGGCGGGTTGGAAAGTCCGAGCGCCGACCTCTGAGAGCCCGGGCTTTGTCACAACTGGCGGCGCGTCGGGCTGGCGCGCCCTGGCAGCGACGTGCGACGGCCTTGGCTTTGCCGGAGGCGGCGGCTCAGCGGGCGTTGGAGCCGCGACTCGCGAAGGCTCGCGTTTTGCCGATGGCTCCAGAGGGTGCGGAGCGCCGGAACGGAGCGTGCGGGCGGCGAGTTGTGATGGCTCGGACCTTGCCGACGGCGCGATACGATCGAGCGTCGCTTGACCGGGCTTTCCGAGCGCCCGCGCGGCGGGTCGGAAAGTCCGAGCGCCGACCTCTGGCAGCCCGGGCTTTGTCACAACTGGGGGCGCGTCGGGCTGGCGCGCCCTGGCCGCGACGTGCGACGGCTTTGGCTTTGCTGGAGGCGGCGGCTCGGCGGGCGTTGGAGCCGCGAGCCGCGAAGGCTCGCGTTTTGCCGATGACTCCAGAGGGTGGGGAGCGCCGGAACGGAGCGCGCCGGTGGCGAGTTGTGATGGCTCGGACCTTGCCGACGGCGCGATACGATCGAGCGTCGCGGGACGGAGCACGCGGAGTGGTTCAGGCTTTGCCGGCGGCACAACAGGGGCGAAAGCGTAGGAGGCGAGCGACGGCGCAGGTTTTGACGGCGGCAAGGGTACATTCGCGCTCGCGATGGATGGGCCAAGTTCACGGGGCACCAACATGGCGAAGCGCCCGGATTGCTGAATGCGCCCTGCCATCTGGCCCGCTTCCTCGCCAGCGCCGAAAAAAAGGTCGGCGCGGGCCGGGCCGACGATCGCAGAGCCGGTGTCCTGCGCTATCATAAGGCGACGAAACGGCGACGGGCTGGGCGGGCCCGGCAGCGGCAGATCTGCTTCGATGAAGAACGGCGTGCCATAGACGTGCAAGGCCTTGTCGACGGCAATCGAGCGCCCTGCGGTCAGCGGAATGCCCTGGGCGCCGATTGCTTCAGTGTCGTCGTTCAATCCAACGATGCGGAAGAACACAACTTGCCGGTTCTGCCGGCGAACCGCCTTGGCCCCGTCAGGATTGTCGTGCATCCACTCCCGGATGCGCTGAATGGACATTTCCTCTCGCGCCACCAGGTGACGCTCGATCAACAGGCGCGACACCGAAACAAATGGATACCCATTATGCGCATCGTAACTGATGCGCAGCAAGGTACCGTCCTCAAGACGCACGCGCGCGGAACCCTCAATCTGGACAGACAGGGCATCGGCGGCGCTGCGGAGCCAACAGATTTCGAGGTGCTGCCCGTCGAGCGCGCCGTCCTCGATCTCGCC
>Ga0126371_10003308_pt1 | contig 14072 bp, 10 predicted proteins | sample PanSoiMetaPlot_4_FD_110145 | JGI IMG/M metagenome (GOLD analysis project Ga0126371, IMG submission 110145) | Tropical forest soil microbial communities from Panama - MetaG Plot_4 | ecosystem: Environmental > Terrestrial > Soil > Tropical forest > Bulk soil | place: Panama | collected 2016-02-17 | reverse complement strand
TCGGTTGCCCACAATCCCAGGAGGATGACCGAAATAACGAGCAGCTTGCCCTCGTTCTGCGACATCGGCCCGAGTGCAAGAGTTAAATTGACCGGCGTCTCAGGGCTCGTGCTCTCGGCACTCTTCACTCCCGGCGACATCATCTTCAACAGCACGAAATAGAGTGCAAAGCTCATTGCGGCCGAAAACGGCGCGCCCGCGATCAGCCAGTCGATCCAAGAAATACTCATATGAATCGTCCGTTCCATAAGCGCGTTGGCGTAGACGTTTTGGGCGGCTCCCGTCGCGACGCCCATCGCCCAGATCAAGGACAGGTAGGCGATCGCCATCATGAGCATACCGGCAACCGAGCTTCGCTTGTCGATGCCGAGCGCGGATATCATTCCCAACGCGATCGGCGTCAGGCAAGCGACGCGGGCGGACGCGGTCGGGATAAAGAACGCCAGCACTGCCATGACGACGACAATGCCGAGGAGAATGCGAGTGCGGCTCGTGCCGATGACCGAAACGACCTTGAACGCGACGCGCTTATCGAGACCGGAGATCGCCATCGCGGCGGCGATGACCAACGATGCGGCGATCAACGCTACGGCGGAGTTCGTGAAGCCGGCGAGCGCCATCGTCAGCGCCGCTTGCGTGCCCAAGATATGATCGGGGTGTGCCGGATCCGGCGCAATACCCAGCAAGAAAGCGATCAATGCCATCAGGATGAGCGAGCTCGACGCATAGTCCACCGCTTCGGTCATCCATACGATCACCGCGAAGATAAAAATGCCCAACATGTGCTGACCAGCGATCGACAATCCCGCCGGTTGTGGAAGCAGCACAATCGTGACAAGCGCAGCCAGAGCGACCGGCAATCCGCAATTCTTTACAAAAGAGGCGCGCGGCTTTGCCGCGATCGCCGTTGGGTCTTGGTCGTGTAAAAACGTTTTCACACAACCAGGGTCATCAGCAGACATTCCTAGCTCTTGGCTGAAATCGGCCGAACCACCGGGGCGTAGCTGAATGCGGTTGGAACAAACAGCGAGTGGATACCCGCGCCACCGGCGACCACGATGTGGATGTCCTCGGGTCGGTCCGCGATCCCGATGTGGTCTCCGTCGCCGACCTGGGCGAACCAACGCGCCCGGCGGTGCTGCAAGCCCCGCACGCTGCGCGCGGGGAACCGCGCCAAGGGAATCCGGGCACGCTCGAATATCGTGTTTTGAATGTCCTTCTTGCCAATGCCATCGCGCGCGAAAGTCGCCGCGTGCTCCGGGCTGACGACGAACAACGGGCCTGTCGGAAAGATGATGTTGTTGTGCCCCAGTCCGAGTGTCGCGCCGATGAAGTGCTGCAAAATGTCCTGGCCGGTCTCGCAGCCATAGGTAAAGATATTTTGTGGTGCGGATGCTCCGATCACGGTGACCGTGCTGTGCTCGGCCGCAAAGCCGCGATCGACGTGAAATGGCGGCCAAGGGCTGTCGGCTTCCGCCTCGGCGATGCAAGCCGTGAATTTTCCGGCATGACCGTGGGTTGCCATGTCGGTCTCGCCGGCAATTTCACCACCGATATTGCGCAGCACGAGCTGTACGGCCCGGCCAATGGTGGCGTTGGCGCGCGCACCCTGGCCGAACACGTTGCCGCGGGCATTGATGTCGAGCTTCTCGATGATCGGGCCGTTGACCACCAGCAACGGTGCCGTCGCATTGGTCGCGGTCTGGATGCCGTAGAGTTGGCAATCCTCATCGAGCAGCGCGTCGATCGCCGCGAGCACGACCGGAAAGTATTCCGGCCGGCAACCCGCCAGCACCGCGTTGACGGCAACCTTTTCGACGGTCGCGCACCGCCAGCGCGGCGGAATCGGCCCAATCCGCTCCGCCGCTTGACGGCCCGAGGCCGCCACCATGGCGTCGACCTTTTCCGCGGTGGGAACGACGACCGGCAGACCATCGGTCCAGCCGCGCGCAAACAGCATTTCCTGGTCGTCGGTATCGGCCGCGCCATCGGGCCGCTCGGCGGCCTTCGCTTCCGCCACGTCATGGCTGTGAATGGTGAGACGCTCCGCCACAATGTCGACGACGGCATCGGCGCGCTCCACGACCACGTTTCGCGCGGCGGTGTGCATCGGATGTGGGATACGAGCGAGCGGCAGATCGGCCATGCCGCGGCCAGCGGCCTGCTTGCGCGCCGCTGCAGCGAAGGCTGTGCTGAATACCGTGACCGTGGGAATGCCGCGGCGCTCAATCTCGACTGCGTCGGCAACGCTAATCGAGGTCGAGGTACCGCAATCACCGAAACATTGCACGACGGCATCACAACGCGTGAGCTGTGCAAGATCATCGTCGGACAACCGGTCCTTTGGTGCGGCCTTGCGGACGACAGGGCCCTGGATGATCGCAAAGCGATCCGAAAGCTTGGCGGCAATGCGCTGAATAAAGAAATCGGCGTTGCATTTGCTGTTGTCGACAAAGCCGACTTGCTTGCCGTGAAGCCTCGAAAGCCGCTGCGCCACCGCAATTGCCGCAACTTGCTCGGTAACGGTCGGCTCCAACAGGCGCTGCATCGCGGTACGCTCCACGCGGCTTCTCCCTTTCTGGATTATTTTGGATCCAAATTTATCCAGGCGTTATGTTTTCGTCAAGGCGCGAAAGCCTCTGTGATCACCCCTATGGGCCCTATCGGCTCGACTTAAGAAAACCCGATCCAGCGCCCGCCCCAGGCGACCCCGAACCACAGCGCGAGCGAGGTGAGCGCGGTCGCGCGTTCCGTGAGCGGCCGCGGCAAGGCCATAGCCGCGACACGGCGGCGAATCGTGAAGGCGAAGAGTAGCGCGAGCAGCAGTGAGGTCATCTTCACCCAGAACGGAAAGCTGTAGTAACACTTGGTGGCTTCCGACAGGAACAACGGAATGCCCGTGCTGAACATCAGCGCGAGACTGCCGATGAGCCAAGGCTGCGCCGCGCTTGCGAGCTGTGCCACCGGCTGCTTGCTCAGGCCGACACCAAGCAGGCGCAGGTCGACAAGCAGCACGGCTCCCGCCGTCACCCCGAGGCCGATCAGATGGAAGGCCTCGAAGACCGGGAACAACCAGGTCGACTCCCTGATCCCCTCCCCGAGCGCTGTCTGGTAGCACCACTGAAAGAGCGCAAGCACGTCACGGTCCCTCGTCGGTCGGAAAGCAGCTGGTCAGGAAGTTGATGATCGCAAGCTGCGGCTGCCGATCGCAGTCGAACCAGTTATAGGCGATCATCCGTCCCGCGAAGATGATACAGATCCACAGCGTGAGCGAGAGCGCGCCCGCGGCCCTGGCCGCCGCAGGCCGCACGCCGTCGACGTCCCCGGCGACGAGCTTCGGGTAGATGCGTGAATGAAAGAGCCATACGTTCAGGCCGGCGACCAGCAGCAGCAGCATCTTGGTCCGGAAGAAGATGTTTTGATAGGAGCGCAGCGGTATGGCGAAGAAGAGGAGCGTGCCAGTGATGACCATCACCGCGAAAGCTCCCTTGGTCCACGGCAGCAGCCGAGTGACGACTTCCGACGCCGGCACCTTGCGCAGCGTCCAGCCGATGAGCCGCAAGTCGAACATCACGACAGTGCCGAAGAACACCGCCATCGCCCAAACGTGTATGGATTCGATGATCGAGTAAGCATATTGCGATTCGTGGAGCGCGACGCTCCAGTCCGAATCGCCGAGCCACCCGAAGAAATCCAAAGGTGACATTCCAGCCGACGCGCGATCCCGGGTTATTTGGGCTCTTGGCCGGACGGCAGCTCGTAGGGAGCGCCGGTTCCCGAGGAGCCGAGGAACAATTGGCGCCCATCCGGCAGGGTCAGGTCGCGCCCGTTGGCGCGCGTGGACCCATCCTTCGCCTGATAGCCGTCGATCACCACCTCGGTGCCGGGCACGAGCGTGTCCTTGGTGAAGCCGCGGCGGAACAGCACATTGGGCGTGCCCGCCTCGATCGCCCAGTTCACAGTCGTGCCGTCGGGTTGCTTCACCATGACGTGCAGCCAGGAATGGGGATTGATCCACTCCATCTTGGTGATCGTGCCCTTGAAGTTCACCGGCTTGTTGGCGTCGAACTCCGCCGCAAAGGCGTGGTGAGCCGACGCGGAAGATCCCGACATCGCGAGCGCCGTGATACCGGCTACCATGGCAAGCTTCGTTCGCATCGATTGCCTCCTGTTGCGCGTGAGAGCCGCGCTGCTAGCGCCCATACCATTGATAGAAAGCGTCGCCGGGCGGCACCTTGCGGGTGATGTCGACCGCCATGGTCTCACCCTCCCAGTGCGTGACCAGCGGCTGCTTGCGCAGATTCCCGTACATGAACTCCTCGGCGAACTCGTTGCAGCGCAGCTCGAGCAACTGCATGTTCGGCTCGACCCGGCGATAGATCGGCATGGCGATGCGCCACGGCCGCGTGAACACCTTGGGGTCCTCGATGGTCACGTCGTACTGGATGATGTCAGGCGAAGCGAGCGAGAAGCGCTCGGTCAGGTGCAGCGCATCGCTGTGGAAATCGCCGCTGCGGCTGAGCCAGGCGCGGTCGTTGAAGTTCGTCACATCGACCACGAGCGTGTCACCGTCCCAGTGCCCGACCGAATGGCCCATCCAGGTATCGTCGGGCGGAGGCGCGACCTTGTCGAGATGGATCGTGCGTGCCGAGTTCGAGAACTCGTAGGCGATGTGAATCTTGTTGGTGCTCTGCGTGATCTGGAACGGATACGGCATGTACATGGCACGCGGTATGCCGGGCAGATAGCACTTGAGCTCGGGATCGCGGTCGATCCAGTGCGCGGCGTTCTCTTTCTTGATCGCCAACGCCTCGGGCTTGTAGGGAATTTCACCGTCGCCCTGCACGACGCCGAGCGATCCCGGCACGACGCCGGCGGCGCCCAGCGCCAGCACCGGCGCGGCCGGCACGCGCGCATAGTCATAAGGATAGACACCCGCCTGGGTGACGGCGGCGGGAAGCGCTGCATGCGCCTGCAAGTCCCAGTTGGCTTCGTTGTTGGTCTGCCAGATGCCGCTGAAGTTGGGCTTGCCTTCGACGCGGGCCGGGCGCGTCGCGCCGGCTTGGCCGAGCGTCTGCGTGATCGACGAAGCGACGATGGCGCCGAACGCGGCCGCCGCGATAGCGACCGTGATCATCGCGCCTGAGCGGCGGTCGAGCATGATGGTCTCCCCCTATTGCTGCAGCGGATCGGGTTCCTGATATCCCGATGCGTTATCCTTGGTGAGCGGATCAGGCCCCTTCCCCGCGGCGAACTCACGGTCTTCCTGCCGCGCCGCCTTCATCATCGCCGGGAAGCCTTCGTTGCCCTCGATGCAGCGCGGCTCGTAATAGATGCGGTTCTCTTCCTCGCTCTGCCGGGTGAAGTCCTGCTTGACGGTCCAAGGCCTGGTCCAAACCGTCGGGTCCTCGATGGTAGCGACATATTCCAGCATTGTCGGGCTCTTGCGCGTCCAGTGCTCGATGAGATGCAGGTTCTCGCGCGAGCCCCGATAGTCTGTCTTCGGGCTGAAATTGGTCACGTCGACCACCAGCGTGTCGCCTTCCCAGTGGCCGCGCGAATCGCCGAACCACTGGCGGATGCTCGCCGGCAGATGCGGGCTGCCGTTCATCACGATGGTGCGCTGCCAGCCCTGCCCCTGGCCCACGTCATAGGCGATGGCAATGCCGCCCGGCGTCTGCACGATGCGGCGGAAGCTGCCGCCGCCATTGCCGGCGCCGAACTCGGGCAGCCCGATGGTCAGGCAGCGGTCGGCGAGCGCGCCGTCCTCGGGACGGTCGTGGCGGTTCATGCGCGCGGTGTTGTACCGCTGCGGAATCTCGTCGCGGCGCGTGGTCGGCGTCGGATCGTACTTGCCGCCGGCGCAGCCGGGCAACTTCTGCTTGCAGGTCTGCGTCGCCTGCATCATGGCGAGACGAAAGTCGCGGTCGGCGGCGGCGATCTTCTGCGCCTCCCCCGTCATCGGCGGGATGCGGCCGTCGGGCGGATCGACCACCATCGAGGTGCGCGCACCGGTGCGCTTCAGGGCCCCGAACACATTATTGTAGGCGCCCGAGACGTCGCGCTCGCTGCCACGCTCGCCGCGATTGTCGCGCCCGCGCAGCGTCGAGCGCATGCGGTCGAATTCAGCGCGTTCTGCGTCGGTGAAGAATTCCCGGTTGGCATATGTAGGCGAGCGCTGGAAGGGCGTGTCGTTCTCGTCGGTCCAGATGCCCTGCAGGTCAGGCTCGCCCCACGGCGTCTTCAGCGATTGGCCTTCCGCCTGCGTGCGCGTGATCACCCCCGCGATGAGGGTACCGGCGGCGGCCACGGCAATTGCGGCCGTTATGGTCAACCCCGAGAGCCGGTCGCGCATGTTCGTCTCCTCATTGGAACGGATCGGCCTCGACGCCGACAAAATCCGTCGCATTATCCTTGGTCGCCGGGTTGGGGCCAAGTCCCTTCGCAAACGCGAGATCCTCGACACGCGCCGCCTTCAGCATCGCCGGAAACGCATAGTTGCCTTCGACGCAGCGCGGCTCGTAATAGACGCGGTTCGCCTGCTCGCTCTGCTTGGTGAACTCCTGGCGCACCGTCCACGGCCGCGTCCACACGGTGGGGTCCTCGACGGTCACGACATATTGGAGCGTGCTGGGGCTCATGCGCGTCCAGCGCTCGACCAGATGCATGTTCTCCCGCGCGCCGAAGAAATCGGTCTTGGCACTGAAGTTCGTCACGTCGACGACGAGCGTGTCGTTCTCGAAGTGGCCGCGCGAATCGCCGTACCATTGGCGGATACCGGCCGGCAGATGCGGGCTTCCATTCATGACGATGTTGCGCTGCCAGCCCTGCCCCTGCCCCACGTCATAGAACATCGTGATACCGCCGGGCGTCTGCACGATCCGCCGGAAGCTCCCCCCATAGGCGGTGCCGAACTCGGGCAACCCGCCGGTCAGACAGCGATCGGGCAGCGCGCCGTCCTCCGGACCGTCGTGGCGATTGATGCGTCCGGTATTGTAGCGCGGCGGCAGATCCGTGCGCCGCGGCGAGGGTGTCGGATCGTACGCGCCGCCGCCACACGCGATCGACTTCGCCTTGCAGGTCTCGGTCGCCTGCAACAGCGCGAGCCGAAACGCGGCATCGGCAGCAAGGAGCTTCTGCGCCTGCGGCGTCAGCGGCGGGATGCGGCCGTCAGGCGAATCGACGATCAGCGAGGTGCGCTCGCCGGTGCGCTTCTTGGACATGAACACGGCGTTGTAGGCGCCGGCGACGTCGAGCTCGGTGCCGCGCGCGACGCGCCGGTCGCGCCCGAGCTGGGCCGCCCGCTCCTTATCCAACTCGTCCCGTTGCGCCGGGGTGAAAAATTCCTGGTTCGCGTATTTCGGCGAACGCTGCAGGGGCGTGTCGGATTCGACCGTCCAAATTCCCTGCAGATCAGGCTCTCCCCAGGGCGTCAACAGCGTGGGGGGAGCCTCGCTTTGTGCCGTCAGCACGGTCGGACGCAAGCCGGCCAGCAGCGCCGCGACCGCAACCGATGCCACCAATGAAAGTCGAATGCGCATCTTGGACCTCCTGCCGCGATAGACAGAGGACTTCCCGACAAATGGCGCAGACAACGAAGCGCAACCATTATCCGCAACGGCCGCGCACCTGTCCAGCGGATCACGGTCAGCCCGACGCGGCGGTAGTGAGAGGCCCGAACGGCTTCGACCCATGCCGCAGGCATTGTAAAATCCGCGATTGCGGTCTTCGCCCGCCGCAGCATCAAGGCCAAAAGACAAGGCCGTGCCGAGGCTTCGCGCCGGCGGGAAACCGGAACTCTCTCTTTCGGGATCATGCTCATCCAGTGAGCGCCTGTCGACCCTCAGGCGCACTTGAACGCCACGCAACGAAAGGGCTCGTTACGGGGTAAGCGGCTCAATATGGACAATCTTGCTCGTCTGCTGGCCTTCGGTCCACATGCTGGAGAGGACGCCAGGATTAGTGCTCTTCTGCACGTCGATATGGCGCGTATTGATGGACGTGGGCAACAGATAGGAGCTCCATTCGCCGGTTTCGACATTGAGCCGTTGCACCAAATCGGTGCTCATATCGGCGCCCCACGCGTATTTGACGTCGTCGAACCCAACATCGTACGCCCCCGCATAAGGGACCGGCACATCCCACGCCGTGACTTTGCCGCTCTTGGGGTCATACATAGCGTAACGGTTGGCATGGAATTGCGAGAACCATAGGCGATTCTGTGAGTCGATATGTCCTCGCCTCGCGCCGCCTATGCCGGGCAGAAGATCGATATAAGTTGGCTGCCCCGTCTTGGCGTCCGTGCGCCAGATTTGCCTTTGGTTCGGATTGTTGTCGAGGCTGTAGACATTGTTGTCGAGGTCAGTGACCAGTCCGTAACCGGCAAGGGTTCGCTTTCCGGGCGGCGGCAGAACTTCGTGGAATTGTTTAGTGGTGAGGTCGAACTGATACATTCTGTTGGCGTCGCCCTCGTTGGCCTTGGTCCACAATTTCCCGTCAACGTTCGAATGCAGGGCGTCGATCATGGTGAACCGCGTGTCGCCCTTGTCCCAATTGGGCGCCAGGTAGATGGAGACCTTTCCCGTCTTCGGGTCGAGCTCGGCGATCGTCGCCTGTTCCATCATCGCTTCCCAGATGTTTCCATCCTTGTCCATCGTGACCATGAGGCCGCCCGTCGGAAAGCCGGGCTTCGACACCGGGACCGGGTAGCGCGTGACCTTGCCGGTCTTGGGGTCCAGTTTCGAGATGAATTGGTGCTGGAAATCCGTGAACCAGACGTTGCCCTCTTTGTCGAGGAGCGTGTCGTGGGGCGCGGCTTCGTCGGGCAGATCATAAGTCGTGATGATGGCCTGGGTCGATTTGCCGGTCGGGCGAGGCTGCGTTTTCAATTGATAGGGCCAGGTTTCTCCGGAACTGAGATTGATCGAAGCGAGGTAGGCCCCGAAGTCCGCCTGTGCCTTGCTCGGCGCCCCGCTCAAGATCTCGGATGCGTCCTGAAGGAAGAAAGGAAAATTGGGAGAAGCATTCGGGGCATGCGCCCTCATGCGCTGCACCGTAGTCGCCGCTTCCGACGCATTGTCCTTGGAAAAGAACGGACGCTGCAGGCCATGACAATCGAGACAACTCAGCATTGCCATTTTCTGCCCGGGCGTGCCCGGCGCACTTTGCATCCACTCACTGTTGGACATTTGCCGGGCGAGAACGTCGCCCGCGGCCTTCGCGAGCCTGAGGTCGAGTTGCGCGGAGCCGCCTTGGTCTATCGTTGCGGTCGTCGGCTTGAGCGTGTACCCGATGGCACGGACGGTGATGTCATAAGCACCGGGGGCGAGCCGGTCCGGCGGAAAACTGTACTGCCCCTGCGCGTTGGTGCTGACCGAAACCATGATGGTCGAGCCAGGCCGCTTGGCGCTGACGACGACACCTTCCATTTTTCCTTCTTCCGATGAGGAAACCGTACCGGTCAGCGCCGCCGAGCCGTGGTTTTGCGCCATCGCCGGATGGGCCCCTGCGATCGGCAAAGCCAGTAGCCCCATGCTCGCGATTGCGCCAAAGGACAATCTCGTCAGAACATCTCCAAGTCGCGTGACGGTCGTCATCGAACCCTCCCGTGGCGGCGCAGTGGAAGACTTCATTTTGATTCAGGGACCTTGCAGGCAGGAGCCAGAATATTGCGCCGGGCAGCACCGATCAAGTGACTGAACCTTGGCGGCAAACAGGGGCGAACGTTCTGCTGACATGGCGGCCAGGTCGATATTCGAATCCGCCCGACGGTATGGAACGCGTTTTGCTCATCCCAGCCTCAGAGAGCGATAGCTACTGGCCGATTGTTCGTAGCAGCCCGAGTGCCTTCCTCGGAACGTGCACCCCAATCACGGCATGCCTTCGGACGAACGCTCCGCCCTCGTTTTGCTGCCGGCCCGCGGACGGGGGACGAGCCATAATTGGCCAATGGCGACGCGTCGGTCCGGACAACAACTCGTTCCTGGACGCGGTCAACTGACATGGATTGTTAGATTTTTTCGTGCCCCGGGCCATGCCGGCCAAGCCGCTTGGAGACACGCCGCATGTTATGCGATGGTCAAGCCATGATGTCATCACTCGATCGCAGCAACATCGTCGACGTCGATCTCGGCAGCGCCGCGTTCAAAGCGAGCGCGCACCGCCACATGGCCGAATGGGCGCGGCGGCGGCCGTTCTATGTCCTCGGCAAGGGTCCGCCGCAGGTGGTGGTCGGCCGCTACGCCGACGTGCACCGCGTGTTCTCCGACACTGAGACCTTCAGGTCCGAAATGCCGCGCGGCCGCGGCTGGGAACAGTTCAACAAGATCATGGACGCGCAGTTCGTCACGCAGATGGACGGCGGGCAGCATGCCCGTGTCCGCCGCCTGCTGATGCCCGCCTTCTCGTCGCGGCGGATCGCGCAGCTGCAGGAGAGCATCACCCGGATCATCGACGGCATGCTCGACCGCATCGAAGCGAATGGCCCCGGATTCGACGGCATGGAGGACTACGGCGCGCATCTCGTCGTCGATGCCTTGCTGGATGCCATGGTGAACATGGACCAGCGCCGGAAGGCGATCTTTGTCGCATTCCACGAACTGATTCCGGGCACCACCTATGTCAAGCCGGGCGAGCCGTGGCCGCTGGAGCTGCGGCACGCCTTCGACCGCGGCATGGAGGAGGTCAGGGCCATCATCGAAGAGCGCCGCGTGAGCCCGCGCTCCGACTTCATCAGCGATCTCGTCAACGCCCGCGAACAAGGCGACAAGCTCAGTGACCGCGAGCTGTTCGACCAGATTTTCGGCATGTGCGGCGCCTCACTGTCGGCAACGAGCCGCGCAGCGGGCGGCGCCCTCTACCTGCTCTACACGCATCCGCACCAGTTGCAGCAATTGATCCGCGACCCGGCGCTCATTCCCGACGCGCTCGAGGAATGCCTGCGTCTCGCCAGCAACGGCTATTTCACCTTCCCGCGCATTGCGATGCGGGACACCGAGGTCGGCGGCACCGGCATCCTGAAGGGCATGGTGGTGCGGCCGTCGCCGCTCGCCGCGAACTACGATCCCGAAGTGTTTCCCGACCCGACGCGCTTTGACATTCATCGCAAGCCGAAGCGGATTCTATCTTTCGGTGCGGGCCCGCATCACTGCATCGGAAACATTCTCGGTCGCACCACCATCGCCATTGCGATCCGCCGCCTGCTGGCGCGGTTTCCTAAGGCGCATCTCATCGACCCGAGCTTTGTGCCGGTTTATGGCGGTGCGGTTGGCGAATTGCGGCTGCAAAGCCTGCCGATGAAAATTCATTGAAGCAGCATCCCCCTTGGTGACGCGGGTGTGCTTGATGGTGTGCTTGATACTGTTGAGCCTCGGTCTGGAATTTTTCGGATCGATCTTCCATCGCACGGCCCCCGGCACGGGCGGATGTGCTCCACCTTATTCGAGACATTGCGCTGTCGGTTCGACCTATCGCTATGCAAGCAGTCCAGTCATCGGCGCGATAGCGTCGCTGCCCGGGAAAATGTCTGCGGTCAGTGCGCTCGCGTCAACGCGCAGGTGATCGCGCAACAGGCCCTTGAGCACGGCACGGAGATCGGTTGTCGGCTTGAGATCGCGCTTTTCGTAGAGGTCGGCCTCCTTGACGCCCGGCCAATCGGCGATGACGCGGCCGCCCTTGAGCGCTCCGCCGGCGATGAGCGCCACGGTGGCGGTGCCGTGGTCGGTACCCTCGTTGCCGTTGATGCGGGCGGTACGCCCGAATTCCGTGACCAGGGTCACCACGGTCTCCTGCCAGGCGTCGCCCATATTGGTCTTGATCGCCGCGATGGCGCCGTCGAGCGCGCCCAGGAGGTTGGCAAGGCGGCCGTTCACGGCGCCTTCATTGACGTGCGTGTCCCAGCCGTCGAAGGCGAGCGCGCCGATGCGCGGCCCTTCGGGCGCGGCGAGGAATTTGGCAGCCGCCCCGGCCGCCTCGGCGAAATAGGCGCGCACCTGCTCGATGCCGCCGCCCTGGATCGCCGGCGCATCCGGCTTTTTGTCGGCGATGCCGCCAGCCTTGGCGATGGCAGCAAGCCCGAGGCGCTCTTCGAGCACCTGCGCGAAGGTCGGATCGGTGTGCCGATAGAGATCAAGCACCCGCAACGTGGTCTCCTCGCTGACCGGGGGCAGGCGCGGCGGCGTCCAGGAGAGGACCGGGGCGGCACCGCGCACGACCAGCGGCGTGATCGGCCCGACCGCGAAGGCTCTGCGGCCGCTCGCAATCGCATCGGGGCTCGGCTCAAGTGCGGCAAGCGCCCGGTTGAGCCAGCCGGTATCGGTGGGGCCGGGCTTGGGAAGTCCGCTTTCCAGCACGTCTTGCCCGTCGAAATGCGAGCGCTCGCGATAGGGCGTGGCGGCCGCGTGCACGATGGTGGCATGGCCCTCCTGATAGAGGCGATGCACGTTTGGCATCGCGGGGTTGAGGGCGAAGAACCCGTCGAGCGGCAGCGCCGGCGTCTTGCCGTCAAGGCGCAGCGAGTTGTCGCCGCGCAGCTTCACCCAATCCGGATCGCCGACGGGCGCCACCGCGGCAAGCCCGTCGAGAGCGCCGCGCAGCACGATGGTGAGAAAGCGCGGATCGCGGCCTTCCGCCCGCGCGAGCCGCGGCACGAACGCCCAGGCGAACAGCACGCCGGAACCGAGCAGCAGCTCGCGTCGGCTCGCGGCGTGGAATGTTGCGGCTTGAAGGGGGGAGCGCATCGTCGTCTCCATCATCTCGATCATCGACGTTGGAACTCGGGCGCCATCACCAAGAGCGTCAGCGCCTGCACCTTGGTCTCCGCGCGCGCAACGGCAAGGCGTGTTTCTTCCGTGGCCAGCGGCCCAAGCGCCACATCGACAAGCTCTTTCGGGTCGACGTCGGCGGCCACCACCTGCGCGAAGGCGTTGGCGGCTTGGAGCCGCAGAGTGAGCCCATCGAGCCAAGCCGCGTTATCGTCAGAGAAGCCCTTGGGCGCCGATGGCCGCCACAAGGGCTCGCCGAGCAGCGCCTGCTGGTTCGTGATGCCCTGGATGTTGACGTCCTTTCGGCCGGCGGCGCGGCGCGTTGCCACCAGCCACTCGCCCGGCCGCTTGATCTTGGCCCGCTCGGGCGCCCAAGCCTCGGGCGCGGTGACCAGCGCCTTGGCGACCGCCTTGAGATCGCCCTCGGTTTCCAGGAACCGCAGCGTCAGTTGGTCGATGAGCGCGGGCGGCGGGTCGTCGGCAATGAAATGCCGCGCGAGCTTGGTTGAGACGTGCCTTGCTGTCGCCGGGTTGCGCGCGAGATCGTCGAACACGCTGCGTCCTTGCTGGACGCCGCCGCTCGGATAGGTCTTGCCGATCATCGTCTGGTCGCCCGGCTCGTGCATGAGCGAATTGAACACGAACTCGCCGCCGTGGTCCGGATTGGTTGCGGTCGGCAAGAAGGTCCAGCCGGTCAGGACCTTGGCGAAGGTGGTGACGTCGGCTTGCGTGTAGACCGTGCGTACGCCGAGCGTATGCAGCTCCAGGATCTCGCGCGCGAGGTTCTCGTTGAGCCCGCGTTTGTTGTTGATGCCCAAGACCGAGTCGGGGCCGATCGACTGCCAGTTGTCGAGATAAAACAGCATCGCGGGATGGCCTTCAGCGGCCTGCAGCATGTCGCCGAAACGGCCTAGCACATGCGGGCGGATCGCCTCGCGCTCGTAGGCGCCGGCCGCCGCGGTCCCGTCGGCGCTGACACAAAAATGGTTCGACCAGAACCACACCAGCCGCTCCACAAAGCCGATATCCGCATCGTTAGCGGCGCCAATGCGCGCCCTGGCCTCGTCGAGAAAGATCTGACGCTGCGGCGGGACCGCATTCGGCTGGGTCGGCCCCGCAGGGGGCTTGTCCTCCGCCGCCATGCTGTTGCCGGCGCCGGGATTCTCCATGGCAGCGGCGTCCGCGGCTTCCTTGCGCCGGCGCTCCAGGTTGGCCCGGGCGAGGCGCGCGGCGTTGAACTCGTAACCGGTGCGGATCTCGGCGCCGCTCGTCGGCAGATCGGTGTTGACGATCTGCCCGGCATTGGGGGCT
>Ga0126371_10003307_pt1 | contig 14077 bp, 12 predicted proteins | sample PanSoiMetaPlot_4_FD_110145 | JGI IMG/M metagenome (GOLD analysis project Ga0126371, IMG submission 110145) | Tropical forest soil microbial communities from Panama - MetaG Plot_4 | ecosystem: Environmental > Terrestrial > Soil > Tropical forest > Bulk soil | place: Panama | collected 2016-02-17 | reverse complement strand
CGAACGGACCGTCGCGTGGCTGAACACGCGGTTGCGCGACATGCGGAAGGACCTGGAGCAATCCGAACGCAAGCTACAGGACTACGCCCGGCGGTCTGGAATCCTCGAAACTGACGGCAGAGAAACCGTGGGCGAGGAGAAGTTGCGCCAAATCCAATCGGAGCTGTCCAAAGCGCAGGCCGATCGGACTATTCTGCAAGCGAAGTACGAACTCGTCACCTCCTCTGATCCCGAGCAACTGCCCGAAGTGCGGGAGGCTCTACTTCTACGCGACTACAAGACTCGCCTGGCGGACCTGGAGCGCGATCGCAGCCAGCTTACAGCCACGATGAAACCAGAGCATTACAAAGTACAGAAGGCGGATGCTCAGATAGCGGAGATCAAGGATTTGATCGCCAAAGAACTGAACAATATCGTTGGTCGCATCAAGAACGACTACCAGGCTGCACAACGGCGTGAGGCTCTGCTCTCAAAAAGTTACGAGGCGCAATTCAAGGCGGTCTCGGAGCAAACGGAACTGGCCATACCGATCAACGTGCTGAAGCGGGAGGTTGACTCCAACCGGCAGTTTTATCAGGACATGCTTCAGAAGGTGAACGCTGCCGGTGTGGCCACCGCCATCCGCGCCAGCAACATTCACATCGTGGACCCCGCTCGCGAGCCTCAGCTCCCGTACAAGCCCGATCTCCTGGTAAATACGTTGCTTGGCTCCCTGACCGGCCTCGTCGCCGGAGTACTCTCCTGCTTCATTCGCGAAGCGCGGGAACTGCGCATGCGCAAATTAACGCGTCCCGGTGAGTCGTGGCAGTTCCTCCAAATGCCGGAACTCGGAGCAATCCCCGCGGTCAAACTTGTGGAGCACGGCGCCCGCCCCTGGGCCAGAACCGTAGCTGGGCTCGTGCTGGGGAAGACGCTCGAAAACAATCAGCTTGCCGCATGGCAGGCGCGCGCGACAATGTTGCATGATTCCTTCCACGCCACGCTGGATTCGCTGCTATATCACAACCCCGCTGAAACCGCGCCACAGGTGATCGCGATTACCAGCGCGCTGCCTAAGGAAGGAAAGTCGACGATCGCAGGATATTTGGCGCTGGCGACGTCCGAAATCGGCAAGCGCGTTCTGTTAATCGATGCGGATTTGCGCAATCCAACGCTGCACCGTCGCTTTCTTCTGAATAACGATTCCGGACTAAGCGACTTCCTCCAATCCAGCGAACCGGGCGACGTCGTGCCGAAGAGGATTGCGACAAATGGAGTGGAAACCAACGTTTGGGTCCTGCCCGCCGGACCGGCGACAGAAAAAGCTCCGCCCTTGCTCGCCTTACCTCGCCTGCCAATGCTCCTTGACAAATTGCGCGGCCAGTTCGACACGATCGTGATAGACACGCCGCCCGTCCTTCTGTTTCCGGACGCACGTCTCCTGGGGCGTCATTCGGACGGTGTCGTCCTGGTTGTTCGCGCGAATCAAAACCCGCTTGCCGTGCACCAGGAAGCGGCCTTACAGCTTCAGCTTTCGAACAACGTTCTGTTGGGCACGATTCTAAACGGCTGGGAGCCGTCAAGCAGCAACTCGTACGGGAACTATTACGGCCCCTATGCACGAAACTGAAGCGCCGGTCTTGGGAACAGATCGGGCATCGAATGCGGCGACACATGCGAAGCCATCGATTCCCTGTTTTCGGACGAACTTCGCCTGGACTCTGGCTGGCAACGTTGTATATGCGGCGTGCCAATGGATGATGCTCGTCGCGATGACGAAAGTCTGCGCCCCCGCCGAGGTGGGAATTTTTGCACTTGGGTTGGCGGTCACCGCACCGGTTCTTATGCTCGCGAACCTGCAACTTCGGTCCGTTCAGGCTACCGACGCGCGAGACTCGTTCCGGTTTAAGGAGTACCTCGCCTTGCGGCTGTTCACAACCGGCCTGGCGCTCGTTGTGATCCTGCTATTGGCGGCAGAGCCTTCGCGGTCTATCGGCGTCTCAACAGTGATAGCAGTCATTGGGTTGTCCAAATGTTTCGAAGCGATGAGCGACGTCTTGCAGGGATACCTGCAACGGCATGAGCGGATGACAGTAATCGCCAGGTCCATGATGTTCAAGGGGCTAACATCGATCCTTTTTCTCTACATCGCGGTATCCATCCAGCCGACCGCGTTTGCGGCGGCTAGTGGGGCATGTTTCGGCTCGGCTCTTACACTGCTGATTTACGATTGGCCGGTCACTTCTCGTCTACGCAGTGAACACCGCAGAAGCGAACCCGAGAGGCCTTCGGAAGCGCGGACGCGGCTGGTTGTCCTAGCCTGGCTGGCGCTTCCACTTGGTGTGGTTCAGGGTCTAGTGTCGTTGAGCGCAAACATTCCCCGATATTACCTGGAACGATTCGAAGGGCCGCGAGACTTGGGCATCTATTCGGCTTTGGCGTCCCTGATCATCGCCGGCCAGACGGTGGTCAGCGCTCTCGGAAATGTTGCTTCGCCACGGTTGGCCCGTTTGTTTTCAGAAGGCAAAGTCACGGAGTACCGCAAGCTTTTTTTGAAAATGATGGCGGTTGGGGTTGTTCTTGGTTTGGCGGGCATTGGGGCATCAGTAGGTCTGGGCCGTCCCTTATTGAAACTGCTATTCCGGCCTGAATATGCCGCCTACAATGATGTCCTCGTTCTGCTGATGGCAGCTGGAACCGTTGCGTACCTGGCGTGGTTTGCCGGATTCGGCTTGACCGCGGCCCGGGAGTTCCGCAGCCAGATTCCGCTCTTGGGAACAGTGTGCCTTGCGGCGTGGATGGCTTCGGACCTTCTGATTCCCAGGTATGGGGTCCATGGTGCGGCGGGAGCGCTCATTATCTCCATGGGCGTTCAACTGATGGGCGCCACGATTATCCTCCTGCGCATCGACCGGCGTGCCACGGAAGGTTTGCATGGCCGTTAGAAATCCTATCCGTGTTCTCCATGTCCACAGCGACCTTCATTGGGGTGGAGTGGAGCAATGGTTGCTTCAGGTGAGCAGGTCGATTGACCGCAGCTCTTTCCAGTTCGATTTCTTTGCCGCCAGCGCCGATCCGGTTTGGCAGAGCGCCATCGAATCGATGGGGCTTGGGTCGATCGCAAGCCCGCGACCCCGGCAGTTGGTGCGTTACGCCATGAGTTTGCGCCGGACGCTCCATCAGAGGCCGCGCTACGACGTGATTCATTCGCACTTCCTCGACCACTCCGGGTTGTTGTTGCGCGAAGCGGCCCGGGCCGGAGTGCCACTCCGCATCGCCCATAGCCACGTGGACACGGCCCCGATTTTCCCTACGATGGGGATTCCCTGGCGAGCTTATTTCCGCATCCAAAACCGCCTGCTGCGACGGTACGCAACTCGGGGAATCGCGGCGAGTTCCGCAGCCGCTGCTTCCATGTTTGGCCATGAGTGGAAGACCGATCGCCGCTGGAGCGTATTGCACTACGGCATCGACCTCGATCCGTTTAATCGGCCGGCGCAGCATATCCGCAGCGAGTTGGGCTTCCGTTCCGAGGACATCATCTTCGGACACGTGGGACGTTTCGTCGAACAGAAGAACCATCGATTTCTTGTCGATGTGGTCGAGCGTCTTATCCGGCTGGTGCCCCGGGCAAAGTTTCTGTGGATTGGCGAAGGGCACCTGCAACCGACCATCGAAGAGCGCCTGAGAGCGCTCGGAATCCGCGATCGAGTCACGATCCTGTCGCGGTGCAGCAACGTGCCGGCTCTTATGCGGGGCGCGATGGATGCGTTTCTCTTTCCCTCAAAGTATGAAGGTCTTGGCATAGCGGTGGTTGAAGCACAGGCGGCCGGGCTCCCCTGCTTTCTCGCCGATCGCGTGCCGACGGATGCAGATGTCGTGCATCCCCTGGTCCAACGTCTGTCTTTATTGGAAAGCCCGGAACACTGGGCTTCTACCATTGCCCGCACCGTACAGCAGAATCGCCCTGTTAGTGCGCGCGAAGCGCTGGAAGCAGTCCGGCGTAGCTCGTTCAACATGGAGAGCAGCGTACGCCGCCTCGAGGAGCTCTATCGTGAGCGCCTCTAATGTGATGCGAGGCCTCCACGCGCCGGCGATGACCAGTCGCACCAGATTGTTCCCCGCATGGCTCGCTCAAGAATGGTTCTTCTGGGTGGTGTTTGCGGCTTGGACGATTCTTCCGCCTACCCTGATACCCTTTTGGGACGTCGCTGGAATTCCCGTCAAGAGCACAGATGCGCTGACCATTCCGTTGTGTCTCCTGTATGCGGCGCCGAGAATCTTCTCACCGTGCCGCTGGTTGCCCAAAGCATGGCACCTGTGGCTTCCGGGTGCCTTGCTCGCACTGGCCGCGTGGGGAATGATCTCGACGTATTGGAGCGACATCCGTTCGCGCGACGTGGTTGCCATGTGGTACTGCATGGTCGTGAGCGCCGCCTCAGGAGTGCTCGCGTACTTCGTGGTCAGCTCGGTATCCGACGTGCGAGGCTTTTTATGGCGGCTCGTGATCGCACTGTCGTGTGTGTGCTGTCTCTATACGGCTCAGTCTTATCTGGGCCTAAATGCATCGGCGAAAACCTTGGATGATTTTGGCATAGAGCGGGTCCGCGGTCCATTATTCGAAGCGAGCACGGGGTATTTCCTGTTAATCCCAGCGATGGCGTTCGCGCTGCAGGAAGCACTCGCCCGCCGTGTGAAGCCATTGCACGGATTGGGCTGTGTGTTCTGTCTTGCCCTCACGACCATCGGCCTAGGATCACGAGCGGGCCTAATTTTGTTCGGTCTATTCATCCTTTCCTGCGCGTGGGCAGCAAAGGGGCGTACGAAAATCATCGCGGTAGCGGTCGTGCTTGTGATCGGCGCCGCGGGTGCGGCAGTGATCTTTACCAAAGCGAAGGCGGATCGCTTGCTAAGCAAAGAGAAGAATCTCCGGAGCTTGACGCATGAGGCTGTCGTCGGCATCATGATGGACCGTTCTCCGGCTCAACTGCTCACCGGCTCGGGATTGGGCTCCTGGTGGCCCTGGTATCTGACCGAAACCGAAGGCGGCGATCTGTATGCAGGCGGCCTTTACATCCGACACACACGGTACGGCATTCTGCTCTACCATTCGCACTCAACGGTCTTAACGCTCGTGGTCGAGATGGGCCTGCTGGGGCTCGTTTTTCTGCTGTGGTTAGCGGCTGCCTTGTTTACCGCGCTGCGAAAGGCATGGCGAACTGGGCCCAATCGGATCTTTGCCGCAGGCATCTTGGTCTCCGTCTTCTCGATCGGCTTCGATCTGTTTCTGGTTCGGAGACCGACGCGCGATGCCGTTTGGTGGCTATTCGTCTTCGGACTCCTCGCGTTGCTCGGGCGGGAGTACAGAGGCGGGGCGAGGAGGCACGCATGACTCCGGTAATTACCATTGGAATTCCATTTTTTAACGCAAAAGGAACGTTGCACGATTGCCTGCGATCGGTTTTTGCGCAGACGTTCACGCAGTGGGAACTGCTCTTAGTAGACGACGGCTCCACGGATGGCTCTCTTGAGATCGCGCAATCCGTAAACGACCGCCGCGCCCACGTGATCTCGGATGGGACCAACCGTGGCTTAGTCTACCGGCTCAACCAGATGATCGATCGCTCGCAAGCCCCCTACTTCGCGCGCATGGACGCCGATGATCTGATGCATCCCGAGCGGCTTACCCGCCAGTTGGACTACTTGCGCCAGCATCCCGAAGTCGAGATTATCGGTTCGGCTGCTTACGTGATCGATCGTGAAGGGCAGCCTTATGGTATCCGCGGCGACCGTCCCGCGAGTCTGACAGCCAGTATCCAGGCTGGATTTATCCACCCGACCGTGATGGCGACGACCGGCTGGTTTCGACGTCATCGCTATGACGCAGAATTTGTGCGGGCCGAGGATCTCGCGCTGTGGCGCCGTGCGGATTCCGGCACCAAGTGCGCGAGGCTGCGAGAGCCGCTGCTTTTCTACCGTGAGCCGTTGGAGTTTCAACCGGCGAAATACCGTGTAAGCTGCCAGAGCATCCGGAAGCTCGCGCGGCGATATCCGCCCAGCGGGGGCTGGGCTTCCTCCGTTTCGATGATCGCCGGGACCTATGTCAAGGAGGCGGCGCACTTGGCGTTGGACCGGGTCGGCCTTGTATCGGCACTGGTTCGACGTCGGAACCGGAACTGCGAGGATTTCGAAATCGATCGCGCCCATCAGATTTTGCGGCAGATCGGCCAGGTGGGCATCCCTGGCGCGCAACTAAATGGTGTTTCAGCCGCAGGACTAATGGAATGGTAGATCCTCGTCCGGAATTGCTGAGTCCGAACAGGTTCAATATAATGCCGGGCATCGGCGTCGATCCCCAGCATTACTCTCCGCCGCCAGGCAGTAATAGTGTGCCGATGAGTAGGTCCCGACTTTCCAGGCGAAACCTTCTTCCTCTTGCCGGACTCCTTCTGCCCGTGTCACGACGGTTGGTCGGTGGGAAGGCGGCTCAATCACCGTCGCCTTCCGGTGGCGATGATACGAAGAGTCTTCAGGCGGCGATCGACCGGCTGAAGCCCGGTGGCATCCTAGATGGGAACGGCTGCCAGTTTACGGTCACGCGGCTGAACCTCCGGCCAGAAATGACCTTCCGCAATTTCAAGCTGCACGCCAAGGGCACGCGCACCCCGCTCGACGCCGTGCTTACCATTGATGGCAATGCCTCTCCGGCCCACGATATTGTGATCCAGGACGTTACGATCGACGGCAACCGCTCTGCCCAATCCAACCTGACGAGTGAGGAAGACGGAGGGCGAGACGGCATTCGCATCGTTGGTAAGGCAGAGAGGCTGCTGATCGCCAATTGCTCCGCCGTCAATTGCGGTACCGACGGAATCAAGATTTTCTCTGACAAATCGTTGAGTGGCAACGACGCCAACCTGACGTTCCGCGACATCTACGTTACTGGCTGCCGCTTCTTAGGAAACCGCAGGCATGGCGCGTCGGGCGATTCTCTCCGAAACGTCCATTTCATTGACTGCGAGTTCTCCGGCAACGGAACCGAAGTCGAAGGCGGGCGGACCGAAGGTGCGCGTGGCGCGATCGACGAAGGCGCCATTTACGGAGCGGGAGTGGACATTGAGGGATACGGAGTCGGGAGCGGGGTCGATGGTCTGTATTTCATTCGCTGCAAGGCGACGCAGAACGCCCGATTCGGTTTTCAGTTTTGGGAGCCCACACCGCCTTCTCGCAGTGGATTTGCGCCGCGCCGGAAGATTGTCTTCGAGCACTGCACCATAGATGGCGGTGTGAGCCCCCGGCATGGCCATCAGGCGCTCGAACTGTCGCAGCCAAAACCGATTCGCGGGTCACAGCCTACGTATGAGGATGTGCAGATCATCGGTCTCAACTGTTCCGGTACTGTAATCCTGAACGGAGTCTCTCGAGTACTGTTCGCCGGGGGCAACTATAACAGCCCCTATGCGGGTTTTTGGGGTATCGGCGAACACTGCAGTGACGTTAGCTTCCTGGGCGTGGAGACCGGAGGAAAAACGTTCAGATTTCGCCGATGACTCATTGCTGAGCGAAGTTCTTGCCGTCGCTGTTCATGTCTTGTATCAACAATGTCGCGAGACGCGGCGGAGATCCATAGAAGGGCCGGTAGGGACGACCACGCTCCTCTCATGATGTCACGACGGGACTCGCGTTAATGATGATTGTGACTTGTATGATGTTGTTTGCTAGCGTGAGGTCCTGGTATGCGTAGCCTTTGCCCAAGTAGTTCCACGCGATCTTGAATTGCAGGGCCTGCCTGCCGTGCCTGGGATGACTCCCCATCGAGCGTGCAATTCTGGATCTGAATGTGAGAACGGGGCACAAAGCCGCTTGCTGTGGGCGATGAGGAATCCCAGCACTGGATACCGAACCTGCGCTTCCTGTCGCCGTGCGTTGTATACCCGTCAAGCCGTTAATCCCCAAATTGCGGATGGGTAGTTCTCCAGCACCACTCCCGCTCCCTGCATCATGCCGTCGACGAGGAATACGCTCTCCCCCTCGCTGGGCGAGCGGCCATTGATGGGTGACGCCAGGCCGTTGTGATTGAGCGTGGTTCGTATGAACTGGACGTCTCGATGGAATCGGCGGATACGCCATGGCGGCGGTTGCGCTCGAAATTGCTGTCGATTACCGAGATGTTGGTGAAGTTCAAGGGTCCCTGACGGCAGAATGAAGTTACCAGAAAATCTGCAACCCGTCCGTTCCACACTTAGTGAAGAATGAAAATGTTGCCGGCGATACCCACGATCCGAAAGCCGGAGCATAGGATCGACGTGCCTTGGCGCCCCTCGGCGATCCCATCCCTGAACAGCCTCGTCGCAAAATCGTCGAAAACCCTTATGTACGGCATGTGGACTGGACGGACGATCCTCGACCTCACCTTCATCTCATGAATGTCTTTGTGGTCCCTACGTCTCGAGAGGATTGCCAGGCGTGCTGCTGGAAGCGATAGCCGCAGAGAAACCGATTGTCGCTACTGGCGCTACTGGAGTCGTGGATGTCGTTGTATATGCGAAGACAGGGCGTCTCAGCCCCTTCGGGGATGTCCGCTCACTAGCCGACAATGCCCTGAGGGTATTGCCGAACCCTGGCTTGGGCTGGGAATTGACTCGCCGCGCCCCGCGGCAAGATAGAGGCCGAGTTTTCTCGGGAACAGCTACTTCAGCATCTCGAATTGTTTTATCGCGAGTCCGTTCAGCGCTGGGTATCGAGCAAATAGAAGTGTGTGTTACGTAACCGGCGATGACTCGACTCCGAGGCCACCAGCGAGTTATTCACTTAGGCGAGGAGGTTGCCTGGCAGCCCCTCAACGCAATGTCACCTTATCGTCATATCGCCGGGCAATTGCACGAACGCCATTATGTACGTCCGGACTGGATGGCCGATAACAATCGGCAACAATACTATAACCCATACCAAGTCTCATGCAACTCGTGGTTCTGCATTTATTCGGTGGAACTGCGCTGTGGTGTGAGAAGTGTTGATGAATGTGTCTATTTAGCGGCGGGGATATCATAGAGTGCCTGCGCCTTCAAAAAGGAGTATAGGCGTCGCAAAACGCCCACAAGATGGGTAGACATATGCCGAAAGTGATCTTTCTTGGTGCCGGAGGAATTGCGATTGTTGCAGCAGAAATAGCCAGACTGCAGGGTTTTGACATAGTCGGCTTCCTAGATGACAAAACCGAGAAACACGGCACGATGTTTTGCGGCGCTAAGGTGCTTGGCAACTTCAGCATGCTCCCTGCCTTGCGTCAGAAGGGCCTAAAGAATGTCGTTATTGCCATTGGGAGTTGCCAGGGTCGGATAGAGATCGCTCAGAGGGCGCTTGCTTATGGCTTCGCTCTTCCCAGCGTGATCCATCCATCAGCAATCATATCTCTATACGCCAGTGTCGGTCAGGGAGCGATCATGATGCCCGGAGCCATTATCAACGCAGGAAGTCGCATAGGCGCCAACATAATTGTGAACACTGCGGCAAGCATTGATCATGACTGCACGATCGGCGATGGTGTTCATATCGCTCCCGGATCGCGACTCGCTGGGTTGGTCAGCGTAGGAACCGCCACCTGGATTGGAATTGGGAGTGTGATCCGGGAATCAGTCAAGATTGGCAGCAACGTTCTCATCGGAGCGGGTTCCCTCGTGCTGAAAAATGTCCCAGATGGCGTCGTAGCATACGGATCACCGGCCAAAGTTATCCGCGGCAATTCCGTAAGCAAGTCCGCTAGACAACGGCCCATTAGGCTCGTGTCCTGAGTTAGCGATCCGTTTGCAGCATCGCTGGACATTTGCCGAGTATGGGATCGGCATCCGCTCTACAGACAAAAGGGGTGGGCTTACCATTGAGTGCAATACAGAGCGGTGGGCGCCGCCACCGCGAAGGTCCCCGCGACCTTGGCGCCCTGTGCGACGTCCGCAACATTTCACCGTCTTCCTCGTTAATCTCCAGTCACGTGCGAGGACGGCCCATCGGTATACCGATCGCTATATTATTCGACGGATTTCTAACTGAGGACGCTAGCGCCTCCCACAAGGGGTTGACATAATGGCCAAACCGGCGGCAAGCAGGATCGCTTCTGATTCGAACCCGGACGAACACAGGCGTCGACTTCCAACGCTGGCTTCTTCTCATATGGACAGAGCGCGTTATGACCTCGTCTTCATCGGAAGCGGCATTGCTTGTTCTATGACCCTCTGCGAGCTGGCGAGACGCGTGAACGACACCCCACTCGCGAGCACAACCCTGCGCATCGCCGTTATCGAAAAGGAGGGCGAATTCTGGACTGGCATCCCCTACGGACGGCGCTCGGTAGTTGCGTCGCTCGCCTTTCAAAAGCTCCAGGACTTCCTCGATGAGCCAGAGCGAAGTGCTTACATCGAGTGGCTAACCGCAAACAAGCATTGCTGGCTTCAAACCTTGCGTGAAATCGGTGGCCCCAGTGCAGGGAGGTGGATATCCCAGAATCAGCCGCTTATTGAGCGCGGCCAATGGGACGGACTGTATTTGCCCAGATTCTTGTTTGGAATGTATGTGTCCCATCGCGCTGCTTGTGCTCTTGAGGAGCTTTCAAGCACAAGCGGGACAACTGTGACGCTGATTTATGGCGAGGCGACCGCTATCTCCTGCGGACCGCACGGCTCCCACACCATTTCCGTTCAACGTCACTGTGGCGGGCGATTGTCTGTCAAAGCAAAGAGAGTTGTACTGGCAATCGGAAGCCCGCCTCACAGATCACTCCAAACAAGTGATGTCGCCAGCCAACGCCACCACACTCATATCGATAATCTCTATTCGCCCTGTGAAGAGATCAGCTTACAGAACATTCATCAAGCTCTTTCCTCTCTGCCAGATAAGAGACTCGCCAATATCCTGATCGTGGGATCCAACGCCAGTGCACTTGAAGCGTTATATCTGATGAACCATCGCTCGGAGATCAGAAGCCTCATCAATTCGGTCGTTGTTCTTTCGCGGAGTGGTTTCCTTCCCTACAAAATCTGCGAACAACCCGTACCGTTTGAACTCACGGGGCTTGAATGCCTCCGGCAATCCGGTTCCTTTTCCGCGGACGACCTGATGGCCGGGATAGCATTGGATCTTCATAGAGCTCGGGAGCTGAAGCTCAACATTGCCGACCTTCACCCTACAGTGGGTACGCTGGTCAGCCACTTGATCGGATTAATGCACATCAAGGAGCAGGAGAGATTCATTTGCCAACACGGCTTCCATTTCTCCAGGATGCTGCGCCGAGCTGGTCGTGAGACTTGCGATGCAGCAGATGAATTAGCGAGTCTGGGAATCCTCACCGTAGTGAAAGGTAACCTCTGCAGACTAGAGCCATCCCCATCTAGCACCGGCCTCGTGGCGGCAGTCTACACAGTTCCAGGATGCCAGGGTGCCGTCACTCATCCCGTACCATTCAGCATCACCATTAACTGCGGCGGGTTCGAAGAGCTAGATAAGTGCTCCTCGCAACTTATAAACAGCGTGATTGATAATCAGCTCTGTAAGGTCAACAGCACGAAGCGTGGCTTTCTGGTCAATGATCGATTGGAAGCTAACAACAACTTATATGTCATCGGGCCGCTGGTGGCGGGCAACTTTAACGACACTGTTCGATTGTGGCATGTCGAGAATGCTGGACGAATTGGCGGCCTATCGAAGTTGTTGGCGGAGTCCCTCTGTCTCTCTCTTATGTCGCCCAATGGATGCAACTTCTCAGATACAGACATTCCTGCTGCCGTGACGGCCACGGATACATGTTCTCAACCGTTGTAAACCGCGAGGATAACCTGGGGGCTGTGCAGGTAGGCTCTTACGCGAATAGAAACAGCCTTCTGACACAGTCAAAACATGTCATCTCCGATTTGAGTGCCTCGCGTGATTGGCATCTAGAGCTCTCGCTGAAGACGAGGGTCAATTCAATGATTGAGCATATTGTGTCAAGAGTATGTGAGCAATAGTTGGCTACAGTGGGGCCCGCGAGGCGGTCCCTCTCATTTTGGATGGCTTGCGCGGGCCGGAGGCACCGTCCTTTCTAACGATGAGTGCCACGAAGTCCGGCACCCCTCTGACAAGATGCGCAATCTCGAAGAAGCCTTACGGCGCCAAACCACTCGGCGAAGGCTATGGAATCGGCCACACGCGCTGGTCGACACACGGCCGCCCCACCAAGGAAAAACGCCACCCCATCGCGACTGTAAGGGCGAGATCGTCGTCGTCCACAACGGAATAGTCGAAGACTATCTTGCGCTGCGCAAGCAGGGTACTGCCGAGGGACACACCTTTAAAAGGGAAACGGACACGGAAGTCCTCACGCACCTCATCGAGAAGCATTTAAACGGCAATCTCGAGAGCGCGCTGCGAGCCGCGTTGAAAGAGGTCTGGGGTGGCTTCGCGATTAGCGCGATCTCCAGCTGTGATCCGAATAATCAGTGTCGCCACGCGCGGTGGTCTTCCCGTGGTAGTTGGCCTGGGGCAAAGCGAATATTTCATCGCCGCCGACGTCCCAGCGATCGCGCCCAATGTGGAAGCCATGAGCTTTCGAAGGTTCTATGGAGGCTGGGCATGATACGGAGGAGCGGTTGCCGAAGATCTTATTGCCAGAGGCATCTGTTTACCAAGCTCGAGCGAAAGTTCTCCCGAAGAGCAAATCTAGTTTGTGAATGTCGGCCCCGCCCCACCAGATATAGCCACACTCTCGGATCTGACCGTGGCTATTGCGGGCTAGCGGGCCCCGATCGGAAAGCCGTTATATGTCACTTGTGAAGGTGTGGAAACTTCAAGGTTACGGACTCAGCCGTCCAGCAATCTGTATATTCCAGTGTTCCTTATTCGCTTTGTCGGGATTTCTCGCGTTTCTGCTTCGCTTCGAGTTCAACCTACCCGATCAGGACTTAGTTTACCTGGCGGTATCTATCACCGTATGGCTGGTCGTGAAAGGGATCGTCTTCCATTTGTTAGCGCTTGACCGGGGTGGGTGGCGTTATGTATCGATCCCCGATGTCGTGTGGCTCGCTTTCGGAAACGTTTTGGGATCCTTTCTTGGCCTATTCTTCATCCTGTTTTTGGCGCCAGCTGGCTTTCCGCGATCGGTTTACCTGCTTGACCTTCTGATCTGTGGCTTGGCAACCGGGGGGGCGCGTGTGGTCGCGCGTCTCCTCTTTAACTCCTCTGGTGGGCCTACTACCCGGTCAAAAAGGATTGTCATCTATGGCGCCGGTAAAGCAGGTATCGCGTTGCTGTCGGAGATACGCGCGAATCCAAGGCTCGGCTATGACGTCCGTGGTTTTATTGATGACGACATCAAAAAAGTAGGGCAACTTATTCAGGGTGTTCCTGTGCTCGGGGTGGGGATCAACCTAACGGCGCTTGCAACGAAACATGTCCTGGAAGAAGTTCTTATTGCAATGCGTTCAGCACCGGCCTCCCGTATGACTTTCGTCCTGCGGAGCTGCCATGACGCAGGTCTGCGTTGCCGGACAATTCCGAGCCTTACAGAGATCATCGAGAGTCATGCGGTAACTCCGGAAATTCGCGATGTTGCCTTGGAAGATCTGCTCGGCCGCGCTCCCGTGCGGCTCGATGAGCGTGCACTTCGAGAGAAACTCGGGAATCAGGTGGTGATGGTTACCGGTGCGGCCGGCTCCATCGGGTCTGAACTCTGCCGACAGATCGCTCGTTTTGGTCCGCGCACAATTATCGGCTACGAGATTGCCGAGACGCCCCTGTTTGAAGTCGATCAGGAGCTTCGAAAAACGAATCCAGGACTGGACTTCCGGCCCGAGGTTGGTAGCATTCAAAATCGCGCTCGCCTGGATGAGGTTCTTAGGAGCTATCGCCCATCCGTCATCTATCATGCGGCGGCGTACAAGCACGTCCCGTTAATGGAGTCTCATCTATTCGAGGCGATAGAGAATAACATCATCGGCACGGAAAATGTGGCGGTAGCAGCCGCCGACCACGGGGTAAGTGATTTCGTCATGATTTCATCGGATAAAGCGGTTCATCCGACTAACGTGATGGGTGCGACCAAACGCGTTGCGGAACTTCTAGTGAATGCTCT
>Ga0126371_10003305_pt1 | contig 14078 bp, 13 predicted proteins | sample PanSoiMetaPlot_4_FD_110145 | JGI IMG/M metagenome (GOLD analysis project Ga0126371, IMG submission 110145) | Tropical forest soil microbial communities from Panama - MetaG Plot_4 | ecosystem: Environmental > Terrestrial > Soil > Tropical forest > Bulk soil | place: Panama | collected 2016-02-17 | reverse complement strand
TTGAGGGACCGGTCTGGAGCGAGTTCTCCAACGATTGAGGGCTTGGCGTGCTGACACAGCCGATGAACAACAGCGCACAAAACGCCATGATCACCACTGAGCGGCAGTTCTTTTTGGCTTCCACGGGGTTACTCGCAGTGGTACAAATCGCCTTGCCAACCAATCGTAAATATTTTTCCACGGAGGCGAATAATTCACGTAGGTCAGACCTGGATACCCACTTCGGTGCGCCCTGCAAGTCGAAAAAACCTCTGCGCGATAGCATCACAGAGCTCCATTAAGCTTTCCTTACCTAGACCGAGTGCATATGTTCCGATTATCCAAGCAGGGCCATATTTGCGCCAGTAACTAAGGACCATTTCTATCCGTTTTCAGGATAGTCTTGACCGCGTGAGCGAGACTTGGCGTCTAGACTCCCGCGCTAGATGGTACTTTTCGAAGAGGCTGGCTTCCGTTTTACGCGTCCGCTTGAATCGCCGCTATGCGCCGGCACTGTGTAAGGAGTGCAGCTCCACAGATCAATCGAGTCATGCGTCAAATCTTAACCCAATCTTCGTTTACGGTCTTCGAAATGAGAATTCACCAGCCGCATATAGTGCGTCGACCACTCCCTAATGATTGACGACCACAAGAATTCGTTCTCGACGGCATGCTGGCGACCGGCGTAGGACATTCGCTCCGCCAAGTCGCCGTCCTCGGCGAGACTGTCCATCGCTTCTGCCAATTTGTCGATAACGTATTCTTCGCCGAGCGGTTCGATCAGAATCCCGGTTTCGGGAGTCACGAGGAGCGATGGCCCTCCCCAATTCAGTGCAATGACGGGGAGCCCCATCACCATCGCCTCCTGCACGACGATGCCATGCGCTTCCGCCAAACTTGGAAACACAAAAGCGCGGTAGCGGCGTAAAGCTCCCGCCAGGTCGCGGTGGTCTGCGACCCAATCGACGAACCTCACACGATTCTGCAGCGACGGCTCCCGGCTTAGAACCTTAAGCTTGTCTAATTCCGGCCCTCGTCCAATGATGTCGAGCTCGATAGGATTTCTCGTGCGCTGCAAACTCTTGATGATCAGATCAACGCCTTTATGCGAAACCAAACGACCATTGTGCACGAAACGTAGGTTGCGACCAGAGTGCGTAATGCGTGGCGTTTCATAGAGTAGGTCTGGCACGCCGCTGCACATCGAGTTGACGAAGTGCTCTTCTCGGCATCCAGCCGTCAGCAGCGATTGTCGGGTGCGCTCGCCGCCAGCAACAAGCAGAACATTTGCGTGGCGCTTGCCCGAGAACAGCACGCGGTTGAGGAACTGCAAAACCGGGTGCAGACGGCGTTGGACACGGTATCCAATCGGTTCGCGATTTCTTAGCCCAGGTGGGTAGTGAATGTTGCCGTCAAGTGGCCCAATGACAACCGTCGCGTTCGGTATACGGAAATGGGGCAACACGGGTGAGACTGGTGATGTAAAATGTACTATTGATTGCGGGTAATCTCGAAGCAGTGCTTGCACGAGCCGCACCGCCCTGCGCTGAAAGATTATAGATATTAAAGGCCCCGAGATAACTGCTGACAGGAGTGGACTGAACAGCCCCACGCGATAGGCCATTTTCTGCGCCCAGGTATCTCTGACGTAAGAAACCCTGATTCCCGGGAACTCGCGATCAAGTTCGGCTTTGACGCGCTCATGAGTGACCTGGTGAACCCGCGCACCTCTCTCGGTGAGTTCGAGGCAAATTTGCAGTGCCATGATGGCTTCCCCGCCCATCTGCTCCGAAACGTTAGGACTCACAAGAATGAAATTCAGTCCCGCCAACTCAGTAGAACTACGCCCAATAGGATCGCGGGTGGGGCTATCATTGGTTTCAATAGTACTGAGGCTCATGGTGCTCAGACTCAAATGCCGCTCCAGGCACGTGCTGTTGCGGGGCCTAATGCATACGCGAGAGGCCGTGACGTGGATGCGAATACGAGCCCGAAGCTCTGACTAAGAGGATAAATTTGACGCGATCGATTCCGAGTTGAGATTTGATAGCGGTGAATTGTGTATCGAGTCCCAATTGGCCGTGCTTTGGACTGCAGAGATGTTCGATTCATGAGTTGCGTCACCTTGCACGAGGCAGAATGAGTTTTCTGCTATTTGTTTATTTCGACTTTGATGATTCCCTGGAATATTCCTGACCAAGTTTTTCCCGGCAGCGAGAAGTTAAAGAGACAGATATGAACAGAAATTGGTGGTCTTTGGGCCTCCGCATTCTACCGGTTGTGTTAGCGGCGTTTGCGGTGCCTCACTTCGCCTTCGCAGACGGCCGCATTTGTCAGCCGGATGCGCCCGAGTTTGACTCAGGACTCGCGATTGAGGGCCTTGCCGTTGCAGGTGTCGCCGCAAGTTTGATTTGGGGAAAGGTACGGCGCCGACGCTACTCGCGAGTTCCTTGGAACGCTCTGGAGTTCGGCGACTATGAGTTCGGTGGTTGATGCTCGATGGACCGGAGTCCGACCCAGCAGAAACGTCTCTAGGTTGCTTCCCTGGGGTGGGCTCATTCTACTGCTCGTCGCGGAATTGATTGTCCTAACTCTGCCCTTCGAGCCCGGCAACCTAGCGCAGGAAAGATCCTGGACGAGCGCCATGTACACCTTAGAGCTTGGAATTCGCCCGGCGTTTATTACAACGGTAATGGCGACCATTTTTTTCAGCTGGCCCATACTGGTTCAGGAATTTCGTACCATTCTGGATGAATCGCCCGACAGAATTACCTCGGCGCGATGGTTCGCGGCGCATTTGGCATTATTGGCGATACTGATTCTTGGAACGAGAGCGCACGCCACTCGCTTGAACTCGATCGAGGCTTGGGAGGGATGGCTTTTGCTGTGGAGCGTCTTGTCCCTTGCAGCGCTCGCGACTTGGCTTTTCAGTGCCTTGCCACCACGCTTTTATGCTCGATGGATAGCTCGAAGCCCTTCGGCCTTGCTGGTCGCAGGAGGCGCCGGCGTTGTGGCGTATGGGCTCGGCTATTGGATGCAGGAGCTATGGTGGCTGCTGCAACGCTCGACTTTTCATATGGTCGCTCTGATCTTGCAATTGCTTGGTCAAGCCGCCGTGATCCGTCCAGAAGAATTGGTTATCGGAACCCAGCGTTTTACGGTCTACATCGCACCTCGATGTTCTGGACTGGAGGGTATCGGACTCATCTGCGCTTTCGTAAGCCTGTATTTGCTGAGCTGCAGAAAAGAGTTGAGTTTTCCTTTGGCGTTGCTACTGTTGCCAGTAGGTGCGATTTCGCTTTGGTTGCTCAACTCGGTGCGAATCGCGGCACTCATTTTGATCGGTGGATGGAGCCAGGACATTGCGCTGAAGGGCTTCCACTCCTCGGCTGGCTGGATTTTCTTCAATTTGGTCGCGGTCGGATTGGTATGGACTAGCTCGCATTCGAAGTTATTCGTAAGAGCGACTCAGAGCCAATCGACAGCAAGTCCGTCGAGAGGTTATTTGCTGCCACTGATCGTTCTGTTTGCAAGCTCTTTGACCGTCAGGGTCCTTGCGCCCGAGTTTGCTCTGGCGGCGCTCGCGCTTCCTCTGATACTCACGCTGTGGTGCTGCCGCTCGACAGTGCTTTCCTTGGAATGGAAGCCATCATGGGTCGGCGTCTTGGCCGGTTGCGCGGCATTTGCGGTCATTGTGCTTATGTCGCGCAATAGTGGCCCTGACGCTTCAATTGAATCAAGCTTGACGAATTTGCCGCTGCTCGGAGCAACTGGATTAATTGCACTGAGTCTGGGGGGCGGGGCGATCGCGATACCGTTAGCGGAGGAGCTGGCATTCCGCGGATACCTCCAACGAAAACTCGTAGCATCAGATTTTGAAAAGGTACGGTTCGATCGGTTTACCTGGCTGTCGTTCCTGGGATCCTCTGCTGCCTACGGCGTCACTGGACCACACTGGTTTGTGGGCGTTTTCGCCGGCATGATCTTCGCCGCTGCGGGGTATCGCAGGGGCTTACTCTCGGACGCTATTGTAGCCCACGTATGCAGCAGTTTCATGTTGTTCGCTCTGGCTGCTGTGACAGCAAAGTGGTCGCTTCTGGCCAGCCTTTAAGCGGACTGCGGTCTCTGTTCTTCGTGACTGGCTGCCTCCGGAGCAGCGTGAATTCTTACTTCCCAATCGTATCCACGCGCTAACAGCGCGGAGCACGCTGCAGGCTGCACAACTAATGTCAGATGGGAACGATACGTAGGAAGCTTTTACAAGGTGCTCTCGTTTCCCATCAAACCCGGAATTTTACTGAGTTCGGGATTTGTCATTGCGGTTCACTATGTCGCAGGAATTCGATGGAACAACCTTGTTATAATGCTTCCGCTCGCGATCGCATCGTTTACGTCTAGCTCAGCCGCTTTGCGCCTGATGGGGTATGGCTTTCGCAAACGTAATGCAGCGGTCGAAGGTAACGCACTGATCGTCGGAGCCCGTTCTTACGAAGAACTGTGCGAAAGGCTGGGTAAACATGGCTTGGCGCGTCCTGTCGGATATTTGTTCACTGGCTCCAATGGAGAGTTGCTCTTCAGGAAAGAGAAGGGTGAGGAGACTCCCGCGACCTTAGACCAAGTGCTAGACGCGAACGTTATCGACGACGTGCTGATGGTCGACACCTCAAACGGTTTGGACCCCGATGACATCTTGTATTCGTCGTCGATCCGAGGCAAAACGTTTCGCGCTTTGATGAGAACGCCGCTAGCTCCCGCGGGGCGCTATCGTACAGAGGCCTTGGGAGCTGGCGAATACCTGTTGTCGCACGAATCCGTCCCTGCCGGCGAAGTCACTCTGGCCGCCAAACGAATCATGGACCTCGCCGGCGCAGCGGTAGGGCTTGTACTCTGTGGATTCGCTTATCTGCTCTTTGGACTCCGAATCAAACGCGAAACGCGGAGCTCTGTGATCTTTCGTCAGGTCCGCGTCGGACGAAACGGACGCCTCTTCACCCTCTACAAGTTCCGCACGATGGATGCGACTGCTGAAGAACAGCATGAGGAATTGCTCGAGCACAATGAGATGAAGGGGCATATCTTCAAGATCCGGCACGATCCCCGAATCACGCCGCTGGGCGGCGTGCTCCGTAGACTTTACATCGACGAGCTTCCACAGTTCTGGAACGTGTTCAAAGGCGAAATGAGCCTGGTTGGTACTCGTCCTCCGGTGCCCGCCGAGGTCGCTTCGTATGAGCCGCATCATAAGCGACGCCTCAGCATGAAGCCCGGCATCACTGGGTTGTGGCAGCTTTATGGCAACGATGAAGTGACAGATTTTGAAGAAATCGTCGAGCTGGACTGTAGATACATTGACACTTGGTCTCTCTTGCAGGACTGCAGGATCATACTCAAAACGCTCCTTCGGGTCGCGCGAGCCGGTGGCTACTAGGACTTTGGAAGACCTCCTTCAGGATGGGAAAAGATGCTGACTATCATCGTTACCGGTGGCGCAGGATTCATCGGATCTAATTTCGTACGTCTCGCACTTAGCAAACGAGACTGGCGGGTAGTTGTAGTCGACAAGCTAACCTATGCGGGCAATCTTTTGAATCTGCGCGAAGTAGCGGACGATCCACGCTACTCTTTCATTCACGCTGACATCGGCGATCAAGCGGCGATGACCGAAGCTTTCGACCGATGGCAGCCGGACTTTGTCGTGAACTTCGCGGCCGAAACGCACGTTGATCGCTCGATCGACGGGCCGCGCAACTTTCTGATGGCCAACGTGGTCGGCACTTTCGAGTTGCTCGAAACAACCCGGCGCTACTGGTCCAGACTTGGACCTTTCCGGCGTCGCAACTTTCGATTTCTGCACATTTCGACAGATGAGGTTTACGGAACGCTGGGCGAGACCGGATTATTTAGTGAAGATTCGCGGTACGCTCCGAATTCTCCGTATGCCTCTTCAAAAGCGGCCGCCGATCATCTGGTGCGTTCCTATCATAAGACCTTCGGACTGCCCACTCTGATCTCGCATTGTTCGAACAACTATGGCTTTTATCAGTATCCTGAAAAGCTGATTCCGCTTGCGATCTCCAAGGCGATCGCGACGGAGCCTATCCCGGTTTACGGCGACGGTCAGAATGTACGCGATTGGCTTTTCGTCGCCGACCATTGCGAAGCGATTCTTGCAATTCTAGGGCGGGGACAGGTCGGAGAACGGTACAATGTTGGTGGAAGGTGTGAGCGTACCAACCTCGACGTCGTAACCGAGGTGTGTGCCGCACTCGAAGAGCTTCGGCCAGGGGAAAGCAACGCGGGGCTCATCGCCAATGGACGCAAATCATATCGGGACTTGATTACTTTCGTTCCCGATCGCCCCGGCCACGACCGGCGATATGCGATTGATTGTTCACGGATCGAGCGTGAAGTCGGATGGTCGAGTCGAATAGGCTTGGAAATGGGCCTACGGGTCACAGTTCGTTGGTACCTTCTCAACCAGAGTTGGTGTCAATCGGTCAAACAGGGACGCTACGACGGGAGACGACTTGGCCTCTTCGTATCGCACCCCGAAAAACATACCGAGCAGGGGCGTGTCTAGCAGCCAGGCGTACTGCGATGACCCTTAATCTGGACGCTGAACCTCGGTCGCATAGCAGCCAAATTCCGCCGTCATGGAAGGGAATCGTGCTCGCCGGGGGTACCGGCACGCGGCTTTACCCGGTGACCCGGGCCATCTCAAAGCAACTCACGCCGGTGTACGACAAACCTATGATCTACTACCCGCTTGCCATTCTGATGATGGCAGGTATACGCGACATCCTGATCATCAATACCCCGCACGAGCAGGAATGCTTCAAACGTCTGCTGGGTGACGGTTCGGAATGGGGAGTTCGACTTGAGTACGCGGTGCAGCCTAGACCTGAAGGCATAGCGCAAGCCTTTCTTATCGCTAAGCAGTTTGTGGGCCGCGCGAATGTAGCACTGGCCCTAGGTGACAACATTTTCTATGGGCATGGTCTGCCGGATCTGCTACAACGAGCGACCGCTCGTCGTGGAGGAGCTACCTTATTCAGCTATTGGGTTAAGGATCCAGAGCGTTACGGCGTAATTGAATTCGACGCCGACGGAAGGCCGGTCGGACTCGAAGAAAAACCGATACGTCCGAAGTCGTCTTACGCTGTTACCGGGCTCTACTTCTACGACAATCGGGTTTTGGATTTCACCACAGGTTTGACGCCTTCGGCGCGGAGCGAGTTGGAGATCACTGATCTGAACCGCCAGTATTTGAATTGTGGAGATCTGCACGTGGAAAAGATGGGGCGCGGCATAGCGTGGCTTGATACCGGCACGCACGACGCCCTGATGCAAGCATCTAGTTTTATTCAGGCGATCGAGGAGCGGCAGGGCTTGCAGGTCGCTTGCCTCGAGGAAATTGCTTGGCGCAAGGGGTACATAGCGAAGAGCGATGTGAGGCGAATCGCTGACTCAATGCCTAACAGTAGGTATGGACAATACCTGCTGCGACTCCTTGAGAGAGACTCCTAGACGCCATGAACTTCTTGCCAACAGCCTTGTCCGGCGTAATCGTCGTCGAACCCGACATATTCTCTGACGAGCGCGGATTTTTCTTAGAGACTTTCAGCCGGGCCAAATATAAGCGCGGTGGGATCGATTGCGAGTTCCCTCAAGACAATCACTCGCGCTCCCGACAGGACACAATCCGTGGCTTGCACGCCCAACGGTACCATCCGCAAGGAAAATTGGTGCGCGTGGTGGCTGGAGCAATATTCGACGTCGTCGTGGATATCAGGCGAGAGTCACCGACATATTTGAAGTGGATATCGGTCGAGCTATCATCCGACAATTTTCGTCAGATCTACGTGCCTCCCGGCTATGCCCACGGCATCTGCATCACGAGCGATTTTGCCGAAATAGAGTACAAGTGCACAGACTACTATGATCCCGCCGACGAGCTTCGCATCGCCTGGAATGATCCCGCCATCGGCATCAAGTGGCCCGTGCAAAGCCCCATTCTCTCAGACAAGGATCGCCAGGCACGGACGCTGGCCGAACAGCTAGGGTCCTTGCCGCTCTATTCGGAGGCACGGCTTTGAAGATTCTAATCGCAGGTGCGTCCGGCCAACTCGGCTCTTGCCTCAAAAACTCGCTGAGACATCATGACTTGATAGCGCTCAGACGCAGCGAGTTCGATATTACTGATCTGGACCATATACATGAAGTGCTGGCACGCGATAAGCCGGATCTGCTCATAAACGCAGCCGCCTTCAACGACGTCGACGGAGCTGAGTCCCGAAGAAGCGAGGCGTACGCAGTGAATGCCTGCGGACCGCGCAATCTTGCTTTCGCAGCGGCTGAGCTTGGAATACCAATTGTTCATGTCTCGACGGATTATGTATTCGATGGAAAACTGAGACGGCCTTATCACGAGCACGACCGTACAAACCCCTTGTCACTTTATGCCGCGAGCAAACTCGCGGGTGAGAGAGCAGTGGCCGCGCTGAATCCCAGGCATTACATCGTCAGGACTGCATGGCTCTACTGGGAATCGGGCAAGGGATTCCTGACATCGATGTGTGCGAACGCGACAAACCCTGAACTGCGAGTTGCCGATGATCAGATCGGATCGCCCACCTACGTGCCTCATCTCTCCGACGCGATTGCTCGCCTCATCGAGACGGATACATTCGGCACCTACCACCTGGCAGGAAGCGGCGGCGCCTCGCGATGGGAGCTCGTGACTGAGACCTTTCGCGCCCTGGGCATCACAAGGCGGGTTAAAGCCGTATCTCATCTTGAATTCTCTGCTGCCGCAAATCGGCCGACCTATAGCGTGCTGACAACGGTGCGGGAACGGCTTGTCACTCTACCTCCGTGGCAAGAAGGCGTGGCGGAATTTGCCCGGCGTTTGGCAAAGCATAGAGAAGAGATTGCCGCCAACCACTGATGGCGACTCTCCTACATTCGAACGGTCGAAAAAACGGCGCTGCTCTTCCAGGTCAGCTTTGGGAGCAATCGAACGAAGAACCGATTCGAATCGCTTATCTGGTGAGCGCGTATCCTGCGGTATCGCACACCTTCATTTTGCGGGAAGTTCAAAGACTCCGCCTGTCTAAGTTTGAAATTTACACCGCTTCGATCAATGCTGCCGACTGCTCTGGCGATGGCCTGACTAACGAAGAGCAGTCTGAGGCTGCAGCGACGTTTTACATCAAGCGAGAGGGAATTCGAGGCGCGTTGAAAGCGCACTCAGCTGTCTTTCTGCACTCGCCCAGGTCTTACCTTGTTGGTCTTTGCTTCGCTCTTCGCCTCGGCGGCACCGATCTACGCCGGCTGGCAATGGCTTTCTGCTATTTCGCGGAAGCGGTCATCCTTGGACACTGGATGGAATCGCGCGAGCTGAGTCATCTTCACGTCCATTTCGCGAACGCAGCAGCAACGGTTGGATTGATAGCGAGCCGCACTTTTCCGATCCGGTTTTCCTTGACGGTTCACGGTCCCGACGAATTCTATGACGCCACTGGACTAAGGCTAGTCGAGAAGATGGCTGGGGCGACCTTTGTGTGCTGCATCGGACAGTTTGCGCGCAGCCAGTTGATGAAGCTGTCGCCGCCGGCTGAATGGAGCAAGTTTGAGATAGGGCCGCTGGGAGTGGACCCCCGGCTGTTCACCCCACGCCCATTTCGAACTTCGCCCTATCAGTTCGACCTTCTCTGCATTGGGAGGCTCGTTCCCTCCAAGGGGCAGTATGTGCTCCTTGCTGCCGTTGAGCATCTAGTGAAGTCATATCCGAATATTCGGCTAAGGCTGGTCGGTGATGGGCCGGACCGCGAGGGCCTTAAGCGGACCATTTTGTCCAAAGGACTAGGCCGATGGGTCACTCTCGAAGGAAGCGTCAATCAGGATCGCATTCACGACTACTATCGTCAGGCGGACATCTTTGTGCTGCCAAGCTTTGCCGAAGGGATCCCGGTGGTCTTGATGGAAGCTATGGCGATGGAAGTACCCTGTGTGAGCACTTTTGTTGCCGGCATCCCTGAACTTATCCGCAACGACATAGACGGTATCCTGGTTCCCCCTTCTGACGATCAAGAACTTGCCAGTGCCATCGGGCGGTTGATCGATGACCCCGGCTTACGTCGACGAGTAGGGACGGCTGGCCGGCGGCGAGTTATCGAAAAATACGATCTTGATCGCAATATCGCGCGCCTGGCGGATATTTTCACTGAGTGGATCGGAGCGCGTCGAAAGCTCATTCCGGGTCTCTCGGTTCTCGATTCGTCACTTCCAGCACAAGAACGAGCTCTCAATGATTCATTGGCAACCCGTCATCGCTAGCGTCCTTGTTTTGCTCACATTGCCGGGGACTATTGAGTTGGCGCTGGTTACATTTGCCGGGATTCTGCCGCCGTCCAAGCACAAGCAGCAGCCTACCGTAAAGATCGCAAAATTGGCCGTAGTCATTCCCGCGCACGATGAAGCAGGAACGATTGCGCGGTGCGTTCAGAGCATCGCGGCGTGCGTCGTGCCCGATTCGCTCGAAACCCAGGTCGTCGTCGTCGCTGACAATTGCACCGACGCGACTGCCGACTATGCGCGAACTGCCGGTGCACGGGTTCTTGTGCGCACGGATCCTGCGCGCCGCGCAAAGGGATTCGCACTAGAATTTGCGTTCCAGATCCTGATCGACGAAGGGTTTGACGCGGTCGTTGTAATCGATGCCGACAGCATCGTTGATTCGAATTTCCTACTCGAATCAGTTCAACTCCTCAGAGCGGGTGCCGACGGGGTGCAGGCCCGGTACCTCGTGCTCAATTCCGACGCTTCATCGCGCACGCGACTGATGAACGTCGCGCTCATGGCATTCAACGTATTGCGCGCTCGAGGACGTGACCGCCTTGGATTGTCAGTGGGAATTTCCGGCAACGGCTTCAGCTTGAGCCGCGCCACCCTTGAAGCTGTACACTACGATACCCACTCACTGGTCGAAGACATGGACTATCACATCCGAGTGGTCGAGGCGGGTCGACGAATCGTCTTTGCCGACGGCACTCGGGTGCGTGCGGAAATGCCTACAGGCGGACGAGCTGCCTCGACGCAGCGGGCACGATGGGAAGGCGGGCGGCTGCGGACCGCCATCCAGAATCTGCCGCGCCTTGCCAAAGGCGCAATCTCCGGCAAGCCTCACCTGGTCGAACCCGCGCTCGAGCTGCTCCTGATGCCGCTCGCTTTCCACGTTTCAACTCTCGGGTTAATCGCGCTGATACCTTGCGCTCCCACGAGAGTGTATGCCTGCTTCGCTCTCGCATTAGCTGCGTTTCACGTCCCTGCTGGAATAATTGTCGGAGGTGGCGACTCGAGCGATTTCGCGGCCCTGCTGGGCGCGCCGTTCTATGTGGTCTGGAAGCTCGCTGCCTTGCCCAAGACGATGCAATCGGCCCGGCGCACGGCGCCCTGGATTCGCACGGAGCGTTAACCTCGCATCTGCCCTCCGACGTTAGGTTTATCCGCCTATAACGGCTTCGGAGTTCGTTTTCGCATCGGCATTGCCGTTCGTCGCGTACCGTCAAGAGCGATCAGATCAATCACGACGGCTGTGGCGAGCGCTGCCTAAACTCTATGTTGAACGGCTTCTCTCAGGATCAATATTCAGAGACCACGGACCCGCCCACCCGGTCGAACAACCCCTCTGGTAATGGCGCCGGATCGCCCTCGGATCTGTCACTCATGACGCAACATACGTCGCCGGCGGGAATCATCGCTGCCCTCAACGCGCCCACAACTGCTGCTGCAAGTATAGGCGCGTTTGACCCCAGTCGATTGGCCACTCCGATCGGACCGTCGCCTGACCACTCCCGACCCGAAGATCACCCGGCGCGCGCGGCACGCAGCGCTACTCGACCAAAGCCTCGTCCGCTCGCTCTGGTTCCGCGGCGATCAAGACAGCTTTTGCCGAGCAGGACGCCCAGAGTTTCGCTGATGGGTGTGCGCGTAGATTGCGTCACCGAAAGGCAAGTGACCGCTCACGTCATCTCGAGTATTCGTGCAGACGTTGGTGGCTGGATCGCAACGCCAAACGTCGATCACTTGCGCATCATCAGCGAGCGGCCTGGTCTTCTCCGGATGGTCAACGAAGCCAGCCTGAGGGTCGCCGATGGAATGCCACTGGTGTGGGCCAGTCGGCTGCAAGGAACTCCATTGCCGGAAAGGATCACCGGAGCTGGATTGGCGCTCAGTCTGACCGCTGCGGCCGCCAAGGAAGGACTATCGATCTTCCTTCTCGGAGGAGAGTCGGGCGATGCGGAAGCAGCCGCAGCCGTGCTCAAGCGTCTCAACCCCGACTTGAAGATCGCGGGAATCATATGTCCGCCAGCCGGCTTCGAGCACGACGCACTCCAAATGACGCAAATCGGTAATGCCTTGCATTCAGCAGCGCCGGCGCTCGTCTATTCTTGCTTCGGCTTTCCCAAGCAGGAACTGGTGATTGCTGCGATTCGCGAACACCTGCCGTCTGCGTGGTTCCTGGGATTGGGCGGAAGTCTCGCGATCGTATCCGGACGCACGCCGCGCGCGCCGCGTTGGATTCAGGGAATTGGAATGGAATGGGCGTGGCGGCTTGCTCTCGAACCGCGGCGCCTCTTTCATCGCTACATCGTGAGAGATCTGCCTTTCGTTTTTCGATTGCTCGGCAACGCAATCGTACAGCACTGAGTTGTTCGAGGATGTCGGTAAGGTCGCAGATAATTTTCCAATTCCAATCAGTCGCTCTAGAACAGAAGCAAGATTTGCCACCATTGTCGGACGACCTGGTGTTAATGGACTCAGGCCTCGACTCACTTTGCTTCGCCGTTATTGTCGCGCGTCTGGAAGACGAACTTGGCTTTGACCCCTTCACCGTGTCCGAGGAAATCGAGTTTCCCGTAACCTTCAGCGACTTCGTAAAGATTTACCAGAACGCCGCAGGGTGACGCGCTTTGTTGAGCGCCGAGAAATACGTCTCTCGAAGCTCGCTCCTTGATGCCGATGCAACCGCTTACTTAGGCGACTTGAGCTGGGGCTCTAGCCTCGGCGGCCGCCTTAACGATCTGCGCGGACGTTCAGTTCTCGTAGCGACGAGCGTGCAGCTGACGGCTGCACTTGCGCTTATCGAACTGGATGGTGTCGCGCGCCGGATCGTGATTTGCCCCGGCGATCTACCGCGAGAGCATCTTCCGTGTATATTCGCGACAGCAGAAATCGATGCGGTCGTATCCGATAACTCCAGTAGCGCGGCTGATTGTCGAGGCGTCAAATGCTTCGTAACTTGTAGTCCGCGATTGGTCCGGGTGGAACGCCAGCAGAGGGAGAGCTGCCAGACCGAGTGGATTCTCCTTACGTCGGGTACTACCGGAGTCCCGAAGATGGCGGTGCACACCTTGTCGAGCCTGACGGGCGCAATCAAACGCGACGGGAAGAGTGAATACCCCGTTGTCTGGAGCACCTTCTACGACATCCGCCGCTACGGCGGCTTGCAAATCTTTCTGCGAGCACTTTTGACGGGAGCCCCGCTCGTGCTTTCAGGCGCGGAGGAACCCACGGGCGACTTCCTAGGTCGCGCAGGTTCCCTTGGCGTCACGCACATTTCCGGCACTCCGTCTCATTGGCGGCGTGCGCTCATGAGTCCGGCAGCTCACGCGATTGCGCCACGATACGTTCGCTTGTCGGGAGAGATTGTGGACCAGGTGCTCCTGGACAATCTGCGGGCATTTTACCCGGATGCGGCTGTCGCTCATGCGTTCGCCTCGACAGAGGCCGGTGTAGGCTTCGACGTTCGCGACGGGAGGGCGGGATTCCCCCTGTCTCTCGTCGGCCGTGTTAGCGATGGCGTTGAGATGAAGGTCGAGGACGGCACGCTCCGGATTCGCTCGGCTCGCAATGCGATATACTACCTGGGGAACTCCACCGAGACGTTCGCAGACGCCGACGGCTTTGTCGATACCCGCGACATGGTCGAGTTGCGCGGCGATCGCTATTACTTCGTTGGCCGAAGAGACGGAATCATCAATGTCGGCGGCCTCAAGGTCCATCCCGAGGAAGTCGAGGCCGTTATAAATCGCCAT
>Ga0126371_10003304_pt1 | contig 14080 bp, 13 predicted proteins | sample PanSoiMetaPlot_4_FD_110145 | JGI IMG/M metagenome (GOLD analysis project Ga0126371, IMG submission 110145) | Tropical forest soil microbial communities from Panama - MetaG Plot_4 | ecosystem: Environmental > Terrestrial > Soil > Tropical forest > Bulk soil | place: Panama | collected 2016-02-17 | reverse complement strand
TGCTGAGGAAAGATGGCCGTCCAATTCGAGCGACAGATCTTTCCCGTGAAAATCGAAGACCACGTAGGCTTTCACCAAGTCACGATCCAAGTCCACGCGCACATCTCTGACGGCGGATTGCGCTTCGGCGACGGAAGGGTCGCCTGCGGCGGCGAGGGCAGTTTGCGTTTGGGTCGGCGGCTGGCTCGCGGGAGTCGAAGAAGCGTCCGGTGAATTCGCGGACGACGGCTGGGTTTGATCGTTGTCGGCGATTTCCAGATTCTGGCGCAAATAGGAATTCAGTTCGGTGCGCTCGAGCGTTAATTCGTAAGGCTGATTCGCAGCAACCGCAGATTCTGCTTGCGAGAATTTCATTTCGGCGCGCGCGGCGGCCTGAGAATCGGCTTCGACTTGCGGCGGCGTGGATTTGCGCAGTATTAGGCCGATGACCAAGATGAGAATGACGAGAGTGGCCCAATTCATCACGCGGTAGGCCTTGCGCCATAGCGATGGCGGCTTCGGTTCCTCGGCGGAAGAGTTTGGCGAGTTCTGAAACGTCTGGGATAACGATCGAGAAGCGGGCGAAGCTTCGCCTTGCAGTTCCGCTTGGTGATAGTAGGCGAAAAGGGAGCGGCATTTTTGGCATTTGTCGCCAGAACTCTGCTTGTATCCGCAGTTGGGACAAGTAAGCATTTGTGATTCCTCGCCGGCGGAAATTCGCTTGACGGCAAATATAGCAGCAAAAGGGCGAACTCTTGATGTCGGAGAAAAAGAGCTTAGCGTGGGAGATACCTGTTCGGAAGTGCAGTTCAGAAAAAACGAAAACGTTTTTTGGGACGCTCTTCTTCGCGTCCGCTCTGAACTAAGTTCCAATCGCGCGGCGTGGGCAAATAGGGAAGCGAGCGGCCTTCGAGGACGGCGCGCGCATTTTTTTCGAGCAGCGAGGAAGCCAACTCCTCGCCTTTCGTTTTGGTGAGGAGTTCAAAAGCGGGTTTCAAGCGCAGCGGGCGGGTGTCGAGATTGTGCGCGTCGCTGGCAATGAAATGAATCGCGCTCGCATTGAGCAGGAATTCCGCGGCTTTTTGAGCGCGGCGACCGAAGCCGCCGGTGAGTGATTGCGCGGTCACCTGAACGAGGCAGCCCTGGCGCAGCCATCCCCAAAAGCGTTCCCATTGGGAACGGATCAAAGCGTTGCGTTCAGGATGAGTGATGATCAGTTGAAGGCCCATTAAATGAAGCTCGTGGAGGGTTTGCTCGATGGAAGCGGGAATGGCGAAATCGTCGAATTCGACGAGGAGATAGGAGGTTTGATTTAGAGTAAAGCGCGTGGAATCGGCACGCAAGGCGGCAAGATTTTCGAAGCTCAAATGGAAATCGCAGCCGGTGGCGACGGCGAGGCTGTTTCCGAGGCGGGATTGAAGTTCGTCGCGGCGCGCGCGAACCAAGTCCGGGTCAAAAGGGTATTCGCTGCTGGCGTGCGGTGTGGAAATTACGTGCGTGATGCCGTCGGCGATGGCCATTTCCGCCATTTGCAGCGAAATTTCCAAGGATGCGGCACCGTCGTCGAGGCCGGGAAGAAGGTGGCAATGGATATCGACCATTATTTTCGATGATAACGCAGGATAGAGGTGAGTGCGAATTTCTAGACAGAGAAGGCGTTATGCCGAGCAGGCCAGCCGAAAATTGAAGTGAAAATAGAAAATCAGCGGATGAAGAGGCTGAAGGTGAGAACTCCCAAAACGATCGCGGTGAACAACGTATATTTCCAATTCTTCAGAGCGAACATGAAATACAGCATCGAGGCTAAAACACGAAGGTAAGGCGTCAACATCAAAACGGCGATGCCACAGGCGATGAGAGTGCGAGGACGCAGGCGGTCAGCGAGCACAATGCGGGCTTCGCTCACGACGAACTCGAATAGGTTCATGCCAGCGAGTTTCTGACTGACGGAGAGTTGACCAATTCGGATGAAGCGCCAGACCATTCCGCTAATAATGAGCGCCATACTTAGCAGGACACCGCAGAGCAGCAGATAGCCGACGAGCAGGTCCATTTTCTGCTGCCCTTGCGGAGCAGAGTTCATGGCCAAATCTGCCGAGGAGTTTGAATTTTCTGCCATCAACTGCCTCGAATGCCGCGAAAAAGCATTTCCACCGCCAGCGCAATCAGAATAATCAGGAAAAACTGCCGCACGGAGCGATTGGAGATGCGCACCAGAACGCGCGTTCCGACGAAGGCGCCAACCACGACGCCGACCACAACGGGCGCGGCCAAGCCTGGATTGATCAGTCCGTGAACAAGATAAACGCTGGTACCGGCAAGCGCGGTGACGCCGATGATGAGGTTGCTCGTGGTGGTGGAAACTTTTGGCGGAAGGCCCATGATCAGATCCTGGATCAAGACTTTGACCGCGCCTGCGCCGATGCCGAGGAGGCCGGCAATGATTCCCGCACCAAACATCAAGGGAGCGCCCAGATAGGCGCGCCGAGCACGGTAACTAATGATGGCGCCCTGAGCCTGGTCGAAATAAGAACCTTCGAGTTCGAGCCAGTTTGATATGGAATCCTGGGCGCCTTCATGCCAGCTTTCGTGCCCGGCGATGAGAAGGGCCAGCCAGGAGCCGAGCAGAACGAATCCAAAAGCGATGTATAGCGGGCGCGGAGATATCGCCAAGGTGATCGCGGCACCGGCGAGCGCTCCGAGAATAGTGAACATTTCGAGAAACATTCCTATTTTGAGATTGGTGATGTGGTCGCGAACGTAGGCGGAAGCAGAACCGCTGGAAGTGGCTATGACGGAGAGAATGCTGATGGCGATGGCCTGCTTGATGTCCACGCCAAGGAGGGTCAGCGCGGGAATCAGGATAATGCCGCCGCCCATCCCGGACATCGCGCCAACAAATCCGGCGAGAATCGCGACAGGGAAGAGAAGATAGAAAGGGACCATCTAATTTTCGCGCGCATTCCACTGGCATGCACGCGAATGTGCGGCTGGGCGTTTGCGCATGCGCGCTCGGTTCGTCCTCGGCTATTAAATTTTTTCACTCACGGCGATCGGTCGCGCAGGCCTGCGCTCGCGCGCGAGCATCTGCAGCACGGGCGTGGTTGAGAACGTGGTCACAATCGCCATGATGACCAGCATAGCAAACAACTCTGGCGACAGCACGCCCAGATCCAGTCCCACGTTCAGGACGATCAGTTCCATCAGGCCACGCGTGTTCATGAGGATGCCGAGCGAAGCCGCTTCGCGCCAGCCGAGGCCCGTGAGCCATGCGGCGATTGTGCCGCCACCGAATTTTCCGAGGGAAGCTACGATGATAATCACGAGACAGATGGCCCAGTCCGCGCCTCCGTGCAGCAGGCCGATTTGGGTGCGAAGACCGGTAAAGGCAAAAAATGCAGGCAGAAACAAAATGACTACTAGGTCTTCAAATTTTTGCTTGATGTCCTGAGCGAGGCGCGAATCGTGAGGAATAATTGTTCCGACCAGGAACGCGCCGAAGAGGGCGTGAATTCCAATCCACTGCGTAGTGAGAGCAGCCAGCAACAAAGCTACGCAGGCGATTACGATGGAGCTTTGTCCGGTCTGGCGGCGCTGCGCGTGGCGGCGCACGAACCAGTCGGCGGCGGGCCGCAGAAAAACAAAAACGGCGAAGATAAAGCCGGCTGTCAGTCCTAGCGTAATGAGCACGCGCCCGGCATGAGCCTGAGCTACGCTGACGACCAAGGCGAAGAGGCACCATGCTGTGACGTCATCAACTGCGGCGCAAGCGAGGGCGATGTTGCCGAGTTGGTCTTGCTGCATGCCGCGGTCAGTGACGACGCGGGCGAGCACCGGGAATGCGGTCACTGACATGGAGACGCCCATGAACAGAGCAAAAACGACAAAGCGGACGTCGTTTGTCGAGTACATGGGATAAAGCCACAGCGCGAGAGCGCTTCCGAGGATGAAAGGAACTACGATGCTGGCGTGAGATGTAGCGATGGAGGCGTGAGTACGCTTGCGAAGGAGCTTGGTGTTGAGTTCGACACCCACCAGGAACATGTACAAAATGACGCCGATATTGGCGATGACGGAAAGATAGGGAGCGACCTGATTTGGAAGCACGTAGTTGAACAAGCCAGGAGAAATTCGGCCGAGGAGCGACGGGCCAAGCAGAATTCCGGCAATCATTTCGCCGATTACCGGAGGCTGGCCGAAACGCTGAAAGAACGCGCCGAGTCCGCGGGCGCAGAGAAGAATTACTACCAGCGCGAGCAGAACGTGGGTGAAGAGGCTGATGGGCTCAGACGGAGCGTTCTTGGTGTAATGGCCGAGAGTCATCCGGACCGGAGCGATCAAGCTCTCTCCGGCGGAACGGATCCAGAAGAAGAGGCCCACAGCGGCAGCTAACATCCCAGCGTAAAAGAGGGCCGTCTTTGGCTTCATGGGGCCTCCGTCCGGCTGGGGCGGTCTGCCCATAGTAGAGATAGTGCGGGACGGGGGCAAGGTATAAAAGGCTGCTAGGTACCAGTACCGTGAAATGAGACAGTGTTGAGGGGGTGATTCTAAACATAAGGCTTCGACGAGCTTTTTAGCTGAGTAGAAAATTGCTATAGTTTGCGTCGCGAGCGGGGCCGCCCCCGCAGCAACAACGCAAAGCAAGCTGGCGATTTCGATGCCGAATATTACGGAGCAAATTCGAGGGCAACTGCGAGAAAGCGCGCGGGTTAAGGACAGTTTTTCCGAGGAATTGGTGCGCCGGATTGCGGATTTTGCGGAGACTGCGGCTAAAGCCATACGCGCAGGCGGTAAGGTCGTTTTCTTCGGGAATGGTGGTAGCGCGGCGGACGCGCAGCATTTGGCCGCAGAACTGGTGGTGCGACTGGAACGCACGCGGCAGGGAATCCCGGCGCTGTCGCTGGCGACGAATGGTTCTATTCTGACAGCGGCCGGGAATGATCTGGGCTTCGAGCACGTTTTTTCGCGGCAAATCGAATCCATGGTTTGCGAGAAGGATGTATTGGTGGCGCTTTCGACCAGCGGCAACAGTCAAAATATTTTGCGCGGTGTGGAAGCGGGGCGCGAGCGGCGGGCTTTCATTGTGGGCATGACTGGCACGACAGGCGGGGAACTGGCGAAAAAGGTGGATTTGCTGCTAAATGTGCCTTCGCAAAGTGCGCAGCGTATTCAGGAAGCGCACATCACGATCGGGCACATCGTTTGCGCGCTGATCGAGCAGAATTGTTTTCCCGCGAAGTAATCGACGCAGTTCTTCTGCAATCGCTTGTCTACCGGATGTTAACTAACTCGCATGTAATCTTCTCTGGGTATTTGCTGGCCGTGGAGAAGGACGCTAAGGTTAAGTCCATGGCTAATCCGGAGGGTGGCGCAGGCGAGTTGCCGCTCGACAAAGGGCGCCGACGCAGCATGCGCGTGATGCTGTCGGTAACGATTGCGGTTCGCGGGAAGAATCGCGACGGGAAGAGTTTCTTTGATGAAGAGACGAAGACACTGGTAGTCAACGCGCATGGAGCGCTGATTCTCTTGGGGTCGGAAGTGACTGCCGATCAAAAAATCAACATCACGAATAAGAGAACGCAGCAGAGCGAGGGATGCCGCGTGGTTTACGTTGGCGAGAAACAGGAACAGAAAAGACAAGTGGCGGTCGAATTCGACACGCCGGCGCCAAAATTCTGGGGCATCAGTTTTCCTCCGGTCGATTGGAATGTACCGGCGGATTGATTGCTATTTGGCAGGAAGAGCGGCTTTAGTGGTTGCCGGTGCGGGCCAAGCAGGATCGGAAACCAGTTCGATTCGCAGAACGCCGATGGGCAAGTGAGCTTCGCAAAGAACGGGCGTGCGGGTTGGATCATTTGCCAGCCAAACTGTGAAATGCTCGCCGGGGATCTCCCGGACTCGATCCAACAGGCGTACGAAAATTTTTGTGGCTTTGAAATTTCCCGCAGCAATCTGCAAGATTTCTGTTTTTTCCCGCGTAGCAATCATGGTGTAAATATTCTGACCGTCGAAGAGCGGAGTGCGCACTTCGGGAATCGCCTTCCAATCTGCTAACCGCAAAAAATAGATGGCGCTGAGCGCGTCGCGCGTGCGTGGAGGGACGATGACGCGTGGCAAAGTGCTGGTTAGGACTTGTCCGGCTACGATGAGGGCAGCGGTCGCGTCCTCGGACTGATCGAATTCGCGGAAATGCTCTTCGTATTCGCGCGATTCGAGTCCAGTTGAGAGCGCGTAGGAGTCAATTTCATCGTCGAGGGGATAAAACGCGCGAAGCGGCGCGGCGGTGTGGAGGGCGGCGCGGAAGTGCCAGGAAGCTGCGCCGAAAAATTCACGGCGATCTACGATTTGCAGTTGCGCGGTTGCTGCGCCCGAAAAACGGCGCCAATCGATACGGTAATTCAGGACTTCGCCGATGCGCAGAGCGGGTGGTGAGTCAGGCGACGATTGCGCGCGCGACGACGTCGGTTCAATTGAAAAAACGACGCAAAAGAATATTGCGAACAAAATGATGGCTCGCGCGATTGGGCCGCGTGGAGTGAGCAAGCCTAAGCTCAATTTCATTGCGCGGTCCTTGAGTGAACGTGCTTCGGCAAATCGGCGAGACTGTCGAGGAGAAGATCGGGCGCAGACTCAGGAAGGCGCGCGCTGCCGAAACCGTAGGTTACGCCGCAGGAGAGCGTGCCGGCGTTGCGGGCGGTTTGGATGTCCACATCTGAATCGCCGACCATCATCAATTCGCGCGGCGACAGATTGAAATCGCGCAGCAACGTGTGAAGTCCCACGGGATCCGGTTTTTTCTTTTCGAAACTGTTGCCGCCATACACGAATTGAAAGTAGGGGGTCAAATTCAGGCCGGCGATGATCGCCTGGCTGAACTTTACGGGTTTGTTAGTCAAGACTGCGAGGGAATGGCCATGAAGCGCGTCGAGACATTCGAGCACGCCGGGATAGGGAAGCGTGTTATCGAGCATGTGCGCTTTGTAATAATCGAGAAAAAAAACGATGCCTTTTTCGACTTCTTCTTCCGAAGCGCCCGCACCGAGAGCGCGTTTGACGAGCAAGAGAACGCCGCCGCCGACGTAACTGGCGATTTGTTCCTGGCTGAGAGACGTGCGGCCAAGGTATTCGAGCGTAGCGTTCATGGAAAGAACGAGGTCGAGCTTGGAATCGATGAGCGTGCCGTCGAGATCAAAGACAAAAGCTTTTATGCCGGAGAATCGTTTGCCGTTTGTGGACATCGCAATCCAAATTAGCATGAATGACGGAGGATTTCAGTGCATGGTTTTCGCGAGACAAACTGACAAATCGTAGCGGTGCGCGGGACATTGGAGGCGTGCGCGGGGCTTGCTACAATCGGACGTTTCTGAAATGGATCTGGGAGCGACCAGAGGGACCGGAGCTAGAAGAATACGAACGTGGCGGAAATATTTCCATTTCGGGCGGTGCGGTACGATTCGCGGCGCGTGGCGCTCGCTGATGTGCTGACGCAGCCTTACGACAAGATCACGCCGGAAATGCAGGAGCGATACTATCAGGCGAGTCCGTACAATTTGATCCGCGTCGAGAAGGGTAAACAGCAAGCCGGAGATTCAAGCACCGAGAATGTTTACACGCGAGCAGCGCAAAATTTTGAAGAGTGGCTTGCGCAAGGGATTTTACTGCAGGATGCGCAGCCTGCGATCTATGTCTATTCACAGAATTATGCTGTGCCGGGCACATCGCGGCGGATGGAGCGGCGCGGATTTATTGCGTTGGGGAGACTTGCCGATTACAACGAAGGAATCGTATACCGGCACGAGCGCACTCTGACCGCGCCAAAAGCGGATCGGCTCGAATTGCTGCGACAGACAAACTGCCAAAGTGGGCAGCTTTTCTTGTTATATGAGGATTCCACGCGGCGCGTAAATGCAATTCTGGAAGAATCGGCGGAGACGCAACCGCTCGCGGGACTTCGTGACGAATACGATGTGCAGCACAGGCTGTGGGCGATTTCGGACGAGGAAACAATCCGCGAAATTGCGTCCAGCATGGCTGTTCAGAAACTCGTGATTGCGGATGGTCACCATCGCTACGAAACGGCGCTTGCGTATCGCGATGAATGCCGCGCTAAAGCAGGGCGGCTTGGTGCGGATGCGCCGTATGAAAAGGCGATGTGGACATGCTTCGACATCTATCAGGGCGGACATACGGATGGACGCTATGAAGCGCTGACAATTCTGGCGACGCACAGGCTTGTTCGCGACCTGGCGGGGTTTTCTCTTGATAGATTCTTGAAGGCTGCGTCGCAATATTTCAATTGGTATGCGTATCCGTTCGCGAAAAACGGCGAGCGCGACGAAGCGTTTGCGGAATTTCGCCGCGATCTGGAACGGCGCGGGCGCGCGGGACACTCGATCGGCGTATATGCGGGGAATCGCGCCTTGTATTTGCTGGCATTGCGTAACACCGCGGAGCTGGAACGGCTGCTTCCCGACGTGAGTGCGGCGCAGCGGCAGTTAGACGTGGTGCTACTGCACAGATTGCTGCTGCACAAATGTCTGGGAATTACGGCGGATAAAGTGATGGCCGAGACGAACGTTCGCTATGAGCGGGAAATGGAAGCGGCTATTGCGGCGGTCGATCAAGGAGCAGCGCAGGCCGCATTTTTGCTGAATCCGGTACGCGTAAAGACGGTGATGGAGATCGCGCTCGGCGGCGATGTGATGCCGCAGAAGTCGACGGATTTTTATCCCAAACTTTTGAGCGGGCTTTGCATTTACAAAATGTAGTGAAGGCGAAGCGTGTTCATGGAGGAAGTATGAGAATGCGGGCTAAAAGGCAAGTTTGCGCAATGTTGCTTGCTCTGGGAGCGACTGTAATTTGGTTTACCGGCGCTTCGGTGAAAGCCCATCAGAATGGGCGAATTGGGGCAATTGATGATTTGAAGTTCGCAGCGAGGGCCGGGCAAATGGGAACGCAGGCGCCTGCGACGAGCGCAGAGCATACGGAATTGATGAAACTCGCGGGAGATTATGACCGCACGGTGAAATTCCTCGGACAGACGGGAGCAACGGCGGCGCCGTCTTCCGGCACCTGCAAGATTTCGGCGGTGCTGAATGGAAAGTTTTTGCTCGAGGAAAGCCACGATGTGGTTTTCGGCAAGCCAGTGGATGGCTTACGCATCTATGGATACGACGACGCGACGAAGCAGTATGAGATGGCGCGGATGTACACAATGTCGAACGCGATTACGATGATGAAGGGGACGAGCAGCGACGGCGGCAAGACGATTGATTATGCCGGCGATAGTGGAAGTGGAGGAATGGGAGGCGCAGCGCTGCACGCAAACCTGGAACGGACTTCGGACGATGAATTCACGGTGACGATGTCAACGATGAGCGCGAATGGGAAGGACGCAGCCTTCCAGGAAACAATCTATAAACGAAGAAAATGAATTGTGCTTGGCTGTGCTCTGCAGGTTCCTAACGAAAATCCTAATCACGTGAATCAGGCCCAATAGGTGCGGTCGAGCGTGCGGTATTGAATGGCTTCGCTCAGATGGCGCGGCTCGATCGCGCTTGCGCTGTCCAGGTCGGCAATCGTGCGCGCGACTTTCAGGATGCGATCGTGTGCGCGCGCGGAGAGCCCCAGTTTTTGGATGGCACTCTCCAGAAGTTTTTCCCCTTCGGCAGAAATTTCGCAGTGCTTGCGAAGCAGCTTGGGAGGCATCTGCGAGTTCGCGTAGATTTTTCGTTCGCCTTTGAACCTTTCTAGCTGAATGGCGCGAGCGGCAATGACGCGCTCACGGACGGAGGCGGAAGGCTCGGCGGCATTTCCCTCGCGCAACTCTTTGTATTTTACAGCGGGGACTTCGATGTGAATGTCGATGCGATCGAGCAGCGGGCCGGAGATTTTCGAAATGTAGCGCTGGATTTGCGTAGGCGAACAGTGACAATCGCGGGTGGGATCGCCAAAGAACCCGCAAGGACACGGATTCATCGCCGCGGCGAGCATGAATCGCGCCGGAAAACTGACGGAAAGGGCCGCGCGCGCAATCGAGACAACGCCGTCCTCAAGAGGCTGGCGGAGGACTTCGAGCACGTTGCGCTGGAATTCCGGGAGCTCGTCGAGAAAAAGCACGCCGTTGTGGCCCAGAGAAACTTCTCCGGGGCGCGGAACGGCGCCGCCGCCGATCAGGCCGGCATCGCTGATGGTGTGGTGCGGTGAGCGATACGGGCGCGTGCCGACGAGCCCGCGCGAGTCTTCGAGCACGCCAGCGACACTGTGGATGCGCGTTGTTTCAATGGCCTCGTCGAGAGACATCGGCGGCAGGATGGTCGGGATGCGCTTCGCGAGCATGGTTTTGCCGGCGCCCGGCGGGCCAATGAACAAAATGTTATGGCCTCCCGCGCAGGCGATTTCGAGAGCGCGCTTTGCGGATTGCTGTCCGCGAACGTCGCGCAAGTCCACGGGATACGCGCCTGCGTCGCTGAGCATTTTTTGCGTGTCGACGCGAGTGGGCGCAAAGGATTCAGGAGAGTTCACGAGGTCGGCGGCTTGCGGGAGCGATTTCACGGCGAAAACGTGGATGCCTTCGACCACAGCGGCTTCGCGGGCGTTTGCTTCGGGTACCACGACGTTTCTGATTCGGCGATCGCGCGCGGCAATCGCGGCGGAGAGCGCGCCACGAACGGAGCGCACGGTTCCATCGAGCGAAAGTTCGCCGAGAAAAACATAGTCGCCGAGCGCTTTGCCGAAAAACGTGCCCTGGCAGCCGAGCAGGCTCAGCGCCATGGGCAAATCGAACGCGGAGCCCTCTTTGCGGATGTCGGCGGGAGCCAGATTTACGGTGACGGATTGATGGCCGGGATAATCGAAGCCGCAATTTTTCAGCGCGGCTTTGACACGCTCGCGGCTTTCTTTTACGGCGATATCTGGGAGACCAACGACATTGAAGTAGCCGCTCTGGCCCGGGCCGACGTCCACTTCGACTTCGACGAGATAGGCGTCGACGCCAAAGACAGCCGCGCTGTGCGTTTTGAAGAGCATCGGAAGGGGAACCTTTTGCCTTCTGCCCCGCAATGTTGCGATATTGTCAGGCGAAAGATAACGCAAAACGTACGTCTTCGCCAGATAAACTACCGTTGGAATGCGTGGAGCCCAAGCTCATTGGCCGTTTTGCCGCATTGTGCTAGATTCAAGGCAGCGATTTTCGGTGTCTTAGATGAAATCTGGCGTTCGATTTGTGCTGTTCTCCATGCTGCTCCTCACGATTGTGCCGCAGTGTTCCTTCGGCCAAGGGCGAGGAGGTTCGTTGCCAAGCCTTCAGGCAGACGGCACAATTACCGTTTATCTGCGGGACGAATTTGGCGAGCCGCTCTCCGTCATGCCGGAATTGAAGCTCACGGTTGTAGGAATGGGGATTGGCTTTCCGAGCATAGCTCAGCAATCTGGGCAGGGATGGGTCTTTTCGAACTTGACACTATCGCAGGAATACCAAATTGAAGTAAAAGCGGACGGTTATCAGACGGCTTACGAAGATACGGTACTGCCTCCTCTGGACCATGCATCCGAAAATGTAGTCGTTTTCATGAAGCCGATTGGCCAAAAAAAGAATAATGGAGTGCCCGGTGAACAAATTCTGGCGCCGCGAGCGCAAAAGGAGGTCGATCGCGGGCTGAAAGACATGCGCTCGAGCAAATTTGACTCCGCGGAAAAGCATCTGAACAAAGCTCTAACCATGGCGCCGGCCAGTCCGTATGTAAATTACGTGATGGGCATGGTCTACCTGATGTCGAAGCAGTTTTCTCAGGCGGAGACGTTTCTCGCAAAATCTGTTTCCTTGGACCCTCGCAAGCCGGCGGCGCTGCTTGCCTTGGGTTCCGTAAGATTGCAACTGAACGAGAACGCCTCGGCGATTCAGCCGCTCGAGCAGAACGTTCGGCTGGACGCAAAGTCTTGGAAAGGCGAGTGGTTGCTGGCGAATGCCTATTTGAGAACGCGGGACTACGCAAAATCGCGCGAACATGCTGAGAAGGCCATCGCAACAGGAAAGACTGACGCTGCTCCGGCGGAGTTGATTCTTGGTCAGGCGCTGGCGAGTTCGGGCGAGCGAGAGAAGGCAATCACGACGTTCGAAAATTATATGAAGCAGTACCCGAGGGATCCCAACGGGGGGAAAATCCGAGCCTATGTGGCTAATTTGCAGAAGCCTGCTGAAGCCATAGTATCAGTTGCGCAACATGCGGACACACCTTCGGGAGCGCTGAATGATTCGGCCGGGAAAGCTGCACCCCTTGCTGTAGAAATTGCGGCTCCAGTGCCTCCTGCTGAACTTCCGCCAAAAGAAAACTGGGCTCCTCCTGACGTGGATACTGCAAATCCCTTCGTAATTTCCGGTGCAGTGTGCTCGCTGCCGAGGGTCATGAAAATGGCGGCGAATAGCGCCGAGGAGTTCGTGAGCACGCTTCAACAGTTTTCCGCGACGGAGGATTACCAGTCGGTGGAAATCAGGCGGGACGAGAGACTGGAAACCCCGGAAAGGCGGCAGTACAGCTACTTGGCGCTTGTGGACCGTCCTAGCTCGCATCTGATCGAAGTGCGTGAATTTAGAGACTCGCATTCCGCCGGCACAAATGTGCCCGGTTTATTGGCTGACCTCGGCACGCCTGCGCTAGCGCTCGTTTTTCATCCCGTCTTCAGTGGCGCTTTCCGTTGGAGCTGCGAAGGATTAGGAAACTGGGCCGGCAAAGCCGCATGGGTAATCCATTTTGAACAGAGAGCTGATGAGCCGACTAGCCTGCTGCAGGCTTTCATGACGCCTTCTGAGGAATTCGCCTTGCCTCTCAAGGGCCGCGCATGGATTTCCGAAAACGGCGGGCAACTTATGCACTTGGATACCGATTTGATGCATGCGGTTAATGAAATTGGAATGAAGCGAGAGCACTTTTCGATAGATTATGCGCCGGTCTCTTTTCGTACGCACAAACTCGAACTGTGGCTGCCGCAGGATGCCGACGTGTATTACCAATATCAAGGGCATTACATCCACCACTATCATCATTTCAGCGAGTTCAAATTGTTTTGGGTGGGCACAACGCAGAAGGACTCCAGAGTTCCACACCAAGCTAAGAGGGATCCGCAGAACTAACCCAGGCAACTGCCCTTCTAAGAATTATCATGGGAGCGTGGCCGGTTGTGCTCAGAGGAACTCCGCAAGGCGGCACTTTACATTCGGCTGAGGTGTACGTATGCTGGCGGAAATTCTTGGGAGTTGGATCAAGCGAAACAGACAAGGGCGAACGAAATAAGAGGGAGCGGCGGCGCGTAATACTGAACAGGAGGCGCGATGATTGGCTGGATAATACTGGCGATCCTGGTCGTTGTGGTCTTCATGGTGATCGGGATTTACAACGGCCTGGTCAAACTGAAGGTGCAGTGCGACAACGCCTGGTCGGATATTGACGTGCAGTTGAAGCGGCGCTATGACCTGGTCCCGAATCTTGTGGAAACGGTAAAGGGCTACGCGTCGCACGAAAAAGGCACTCTCGAAGGAGTCGTGCAGGCGCGCAACGCGGCCATGTCGGCGCAAGGGCCGGCGGCGAAAGCGGGAGCGGAAAACATGCTGACTTCAGCGCTACGGCAGGTATTCGCGCTGGCGGAAGCGTATCCGCAACTGCGTGCGGTCGAGAGCTTCACGCAATTGCAGAATACGCTCAACCAACTGGAAGACAGCATTCAGAACGCGCGGCGCTATTACAATGCCGTGGTGCGCGATTTCAATACGAAGATTATGGAATTTCCTTCGAACATCATCGCGGGAATGTTCAATTTCAAGACGCGCGAATTCTTCGAAACGGGCACCGCCGCGGAGCGTGAGGTTCCCAAGGTGAGTTTTCAAGCGGGCGCGCCGCAGTAGCTCCGGGCCGATGATGCGCAGCATACGCCGCGCCGCAATTTCCTTTCTTGCTGTGATTTGCATGCTCGCGTTTTGTCTTCCGGCGGGCGCGCGCCAGCTCAGCATACAAAGCTTCGATGTCCTTATAGAAGTTCACCAGGATTCCACGATTGAAGTCACCGAAACGCTGGACGTGAAATTCCAGGGAAGCTGGCAGGGAATTTA
>Ga0126371_10003303_pt1 | contig 14081 bp, 23 predicted proteins | sample PanSoiMetaPlot_4_FD_110145 | JGI IMG/M metagenome (GOLD analysis project Ga0126371, IMG submission 110145) | Tropical forest soil microbial communities from Panama - MetaG Plot_4 | ecosystem: Environmental > Terrestrial > Soil > Tropical forest > Bulk soil | place: Panama | collected 2016-02-17 | reverse complement strand
TAGCTGCGCCAGCCGTTCTTCACCTTCTGCTCAAGGTTGCTGTTCATGCTCCAGAGCTGGAAGCCGTTGGTGTTGTAGAACGGCGCGTAGTACGTCCGCACCCAATCAGCGGTGACGAGATCGGCGTTGCGTGCGGCCGCAAAACTCAAGACGCGCATGTAAACCGATTGCCACTTCATCACGAAATTCACCCACCAAAAAACCTCGTGGTTGGTCTTGATGGGGATTGGCGCGCTGTCGCGCAACCGCTCGAACAATACGACATAGAGATCGGCGAGATGCCGAGGGGAAAACGTGGTGAGAAATTCCGCGAGCAGGTCGGAGCTGTAGGGCTCGCGGGTGATCTCAGCCCCGAAGTACGTAACCACTTTGGCGATGATGTCAGAGCCGAAGAGCTGGTCGTTCAGCTCGCCGTTCACGATGATGTTCTTGCCACCGAGGAGATGCGGCAACAGGTCTGCCGGTCCACGCCAAAGCTTGCCGCGGATATGCTTGGCGTAGAACTCTGGATACTCGTTGATTGAATCATCCGATAGCAGCACAAAGATGTGCTCTTTCTGCGCGCGCGTGGCGTTCTTCAATAACGACACCAGGACGCAGGTGGAATCGATGCCGCCCGACCACATCGTACACAGCGGCACGTTGAGCTGCTGTGCGCGCGCGAGGAGCTGCTTCGCGCGCTCGTCGCACAGCTCGACGTAGCTCTTGGTGGAAACCTGCATACGCGGGAGCGGAAAAAAGGAAGCCGTCCGCACCGGAAGCTTGATGGTCTTGCTGCGGTCAACGGGGGCGATCAGGTTCTGGCCGAAGATTCTGAAGTAATGGATGAACCGATCCATCCCCGGCAGGGCCTGGTGCGGCATCAGGCGAGCAGGCGTGTAATAGGCCAGCCGCATCAGAACATGCTCTTCCTGTAGGTTTCGTGGCGAAAGCTCTTCAAGATCGGCGCCATCTCTTCTGTTTTTGTCGCGTCCCTCACCAGCTTGAAGTACCTCAACCGCAGCAGCTCGGTCTTCGCCAGCTGCTCGTCGTCCAGCTTAGCCTTAAACAAGATTTCATCCGCAGCCACCGGCAAAGGCAGCCCGGCAAAATCGGCATACTGCAGCACGTAGGGATAGAACATCGCCTGTTCTTCGGGGCAGCCGGCAAGCTTGAACGCCTCTGCCTGCTGGCGCTTCTTCTCATAGACGTGCTCTTGCATCAGCACGCCGCGCCACATTGGATAACGTGCGATCGACAGCTCGTAGACGATCTCGCGCAGCGCTTCGCTCTTCAAGATTGCCAGCGCCGAGCGTTCCCGCAGTGCAGGAGTTATTGCCGGCGCGGGCGTCGGCGCAAACCTGCGCGTGTCAAAATCCCAGGCCCACCGGTGCCAGGGCCGCATGTCCTCAAGGCTGAAGTTGATGCCGTAGTTCGGCCAGTTGACGGCGTGAGCTGCTCGCCCTTCAAGCGCTGATTTGGCAAGCGTCGCAACAACAAAAGGTTGATCGGTGAGACAGAGAACCGCCGCCGAGGTCTCATCAATCAGCGCGCTGTACCGGACGGTCATCGATACCCGCCGAGATAACCCCCGAGCCAGTAACGCCGCAGCAGCTCACGCTGCACCGCCGGATGCATGGTGCTGAGCTGCGGGTACATGGCGTTGAGCGCCTGCTGCTGGCGCAGGAGCCGGTAGATCGTCTGCAGATAGGCCGGGTCCTCGTAGCCGCGCGGCAACATGTCGATCATGCGCACCGGTTCTTGATTGCGCGGTAGATCGGGGTCCTCGTCGTGATCGACAACGCCACCTTCGGCGCGGCCGCTGCGCTGCTTAGCGTAAGCTATCGCCAGCGCCTGTTCCCTCGATTGAACGTGCGGGCTCTTCCCGATCTCCCCCATCAAGGTTCGGATGTTCGCGTTGCGAACCTCGTCGCTCGTTCCTCGCAACAGTGGCATTAGTTTCTGTTGCTCCTAAGCTTGTCGCGCAATGCAATCAGCGCGCGCCGGTTTTGCCAATCGACGAAAGCGCGGTTGACGAGGTTTGCTCCAAGCCCAAGCGCATCAATGCGTGCAAGCTCCGCATCGACCTCCGCCAGGTTTACCTCGGGCATCTCGACCTCGATCGATTCGCCGAATATGTCACGACGGTAGGCACGACCCAGGTAATCGATCAAGCGCTGATCCATCAGCTAGGCCCCCGTCGGCGGAAACTTGGTGTTGAGGACCGAAAGCAGGTACTGGAACGCTTGCACGGTGAGCCGCAGCTCCTCGACGAACTGGTCGATCCACAACGGCTCCGTCTGCCCTGGCGCCGGAAATTTTTCGGAGCTGTCTTGAAAGGTCATATCCCGATCACATTCCAGCTAGTGCCGTTGAACCAGGCCAGCACCTTGCTGGTGCCGCCACCGCTCACATTGGCACCGAACGTCAGGGCGCCATTATGATCAGTAACACACGCGATCATCCCCAGGCTTGCCGCCGGCAGCTGTGCCACCGTGATCGGGGTGACCTGAAAGGAGGTCGAATTTTTCAGGTGGTTGGCAATCGAAAACACCGCCTGCGCGAGCTGGCGTTGCAGATTGGCGATGGAATCGCCTCTCATGGACGCCGTCCTGTCGGTTTGATCTTGAAGGTCACCGCTCCCACGCGCGCGGAGAACCCCGCGATCGGCGCCCAATCGTAGCGCATCGCCACATAGCGCGCACGCAGCCGCGGATCGAAGAAGCGTGTCGTCGGCGTGATTGAGAAGGGGCCGTAGGTGTTCACGATCCCTTCGTCGCCGGGATAATTCTTCGCCTTAAAACGCAGCTGCACCTCGCCATTCCTGCCGAACCATTTGAAATCCGGGTGCACCTGGTGCACGGACATCATCTGGTCGCCGGTCGCAATCTCGGTATAGCCGCTCTCAGCATAGACGCCGGTCATGGGCTGACCGTCATCATCGAAGCTGCGCTCATGCTGTTGCACGAGATAGTTGGCGTCCGCGCCGAGCGGCGTGCCCCAGATCGAGTTATCGATCCAGGCCGAGCGCTGCAACGTGCCGCTATCCCATGCATTTTCGAGCGTATTAAGCTTGATGTAGCGCGTGGGCTCGTTCTGCGGCAGCGCTGCTCCGGTCGCGACGTAATCGGTAAGGGCACCAGCATTAAGCTGTGCGCCCCAGATATACGCAAATTGCCCGCTGCCGACATAGTTGAAGGCGCTGCCTGACGCGAGCATGAGGAGCAGCCGCAGTGACGCGGTGCTGTCGGTCTGAAACGTCACAAAGTAGCGATCCCAGCCATTGCCGGTTGACCCGGTCGCGAATGTGTCATTCCTCCTACCGTAACCAATCAGTTGGAACGGAGCTATCGCCTGAGTGGCAACTACAGCGAGGCCGGAGGGATTGAAAATCACGTAGGCATTTGCGCTGCCGCCGGCATCAGCCTGCAGCGCGACCTGGCGCGTCGAACTCTCGTGGATATAAACCGAGAAGGTGTAGATGCGCGGCTCGCCCGCCTTCTGAACACTCTGGTACAGGTTATAGTTGGTAAGGCTGGTACCTACTTCCTGAAGCTCACTCGCACTGTTCGTCCCATCAGGCGCGTTCGGCACTGAAGCGAGTATGGTGGTGTTGGTCCGATTCCAAGCATCGGGGCTGAACTGTTGCGAACGAGCAAGCATATTCGGCAGGTCCGTCGCATCTTTCGGCGGAAAGTAGAATGCGATCTCACCCGTCGTCGAGTTCGCCGCACCATGCGCCTTGTTGAGGTTGATGGTGTCGAGGTTCTCGAAAATAAAATCCCACACCGAACAAGGAATGATCTGCAGGCCACCGTCGCCGAACGACCACACGTTTTTGGTTGAAAGCCAATAGGTCGTCTTGCCCAACGCAACGATCGCATGCGGTGCAATTGCTCCACATCCCTTGCCCATGATGGTGAAGCCGTAAACCAGCGGCGGCCCGATAAAGCTCATCGACCACAGATCGACGTCGGTTAAGAGCAGCGCCGTCTGCGGCGCCTGGATGCCGGCGACGATCTTAGAGCCACGACCGAGCCGATACTGTCCGGCCATATTGCTCACCGTTGCGGTCCACACATCGTAAGTGCCAGCGTCGGACCAGCGCACGAGCAAAGGATCGAGCACGTTGGAGCCCAACGTGGTCTCGGTATCGAACACAATTACCTGCGCCTGCGGCATGGCGACGAACATGCCCAGGCTGTGCTGCGGCGCAGTTGCCGGGGGACCAGCACCGACAATCGTCGTCGATAGTGGACCACTGATTGGATAGGGCGGCGACCACACCTCAAGCGGACCATCCGAGCGCAGCGCCAGGCCGTTCTTCCCAAGATTGTCGAGAAACCAGGTGAACGTCTGCGGATTGCCCATACCGGGGCCGAGCATTGTAGACCCCGCCAGGGCCGGAGCTGGAGGAACGACCTGCCGTTGGATTGTCCAGCCTTCGTAGACCTGGTGGTTGGTGCCGCCGGCGCCGTCGCCAGTGCCCAAGCTCCCCATCAGGAAGGTAAAGGTGTCTACCGTCGGCACGGAGGCAATCGTCACCACCGTTCCCGCCGGGGCCGTGAAATTCACCGTGTCGCTATTCGACACGATGCCGACCTGCAGCTGCGTGCGCTGCACGAACGTGAAGGTGTTGCCGGGAATGAGCCCGTGATTCCTCCACGTCACCGTCATGCCGTTGACGATGTTGTTGGTGAGCAGCGGGCCACCAAGAACCGCACCAGCCTCTGTGTAAAGGGCTGCTTGCGTCATAGCGAAGTGGAACGTCGTACTATTAGGAACGCTGCTGACGAAAAAAGTTGTTCCGACCGGAATGATGCGACCACCGATCGAAAGGTGGCATTGAACCGTGAAGAACTGCCCCAACGTCATACCGTGTGCGGAAGGCGTCGTGACGGTGACGTCGGTCGATCCACTAGTGACCGAGAATGACGGACCGCCTCCAGACACCGGGTCCTGACCGCCGATAATGTTGGGCGAGCGATTTATGGGGTAAGCCTGAAATGCTCCTGCCTGTTGTACCAAGACCTCCAGGGCAACATCGCTAGCGACAAACAAATACGGGAAGCCGTTAAGATCGAGCCAGGCGTGCATGCGCCGGATCATGCCGGCGAACGCCGTCGGCCATAGCCGCTGCCAGCCACCCATCTTTTCCAGAAAGCCGAAGCGCCAACGCACGCGATTGCCGCCGAACCAGCGGCTCGCGGCCTGCACTTGCGTGGCCTGCGAGATAAAACCGGGTTGCGTCGGATTCGCCTTAGCCAGCGGCATGTTTACCTCGGGGCGGCCGCAACCGGCGCGGGCGGCGCCGCGGTGTAGTTAGGGCCCTCGCCGCGCATGCGTGCCGTCTCAAGCATCACGCCTGCCTTGAGCGTGTTGTAGTGCGTCTCCCAGCTCATCGCGCGCTGCGGATCGTCGGCCTGGGCGGAGAAATCGCGCTGGTAGCCGGCGGCAAAGACCATGCAAGCGGCAATGAACAGCTCGGGATAATTGACGCTGAGATAGGTTTGAGGATTGTCGTTAGAGAGCGGCAACGGGCGGATGTCGCCGAGGAACTCCACCGGATAGGCAGCGTCCGGCGTCGGCATGAAACGTACGGTGAGGCTTAGTGTTTGCGGCACCGCCGCCGTGTCGACGGGTGTGCCGATCACCGCGTATTTGATCGGCTGTCCTGGCCGAAATGAGGATTGCGGCCAGAAGAAATCCAGCACCTCGAACGGAATGCGCTCAAGCGGTGTGCGCTTGGTGGTGACGCTGATCGGCTGTGCCGGCGTGCACAGATTGACGCCGCGCAGCTCGATGACCGAGGCCGGCAACGCCAGCTCGCGGTTGCGTGCCACGAGGGTCGCCGGCTGGTTCATCGTCATGGTCTGCTGTAAGAACAGCAAATCGCGATGGATGCGACCCGTTGCATCGAGGAACATCAGCGGCAGGATGCGCTGGAAGTTGTCGTCGGTGTTGTTCAACGGTACTTCGTTGAGCACCTTCAGCGCCTCGACAACCTCATCGTAATTCATCGCACCGCCTCCCCGTAGATATGCGACCGCAGGCTAACCTGGTCGCCATCACTGGTGACGGCGATCGCCCGCACGCAGTAGGTCACGCCGGGTATCAGGCCGCCGATTCGCTGCATTGTACCCGTCTGCTGGACAGCGCCGTCAGGTGTAAACAGGAATGGCGCACCCTGCAGGCGGTGCGGATAGAAGCTGTCAGCCCCCTGCACCACACTAATCGCCCAGGTCGTGCTGACGAGCTTCTCGCTAGAGCCAAGATCGTTGACAAAATCGAAGCCGTAGACCCGGCTCTCGTCCTGGTTCATCGGCTTGAAATCGCGCCCGCAGTACATGATCGTCTCCTACCTCTTGTCAGAGCGCCGCACTTCGTTTTTCAAAATCTCATCTGCTTTGACGATGGTGAAGAGCCTGGGATCGAAGATAAACGTCGGCTGATCGAACCGCGCCGGTGTGAGGTGAAAGAGCGGGTGAAAAATGATCGTCGGATCAAAATAGAAGGTCGCTTGTTGCACGAACGGCGGCTGCAGTGTCTGATTAGGCGGCGCTCTCACCGTCGGGTCGAAGTACCAGGTTGCCTGCTGCACGAACGGCGGATTGAGTGTGCGATTAGACGGCGCCCTCACCGTCGGATCGAAGTAGAAGGTCGCTTGCTGCACGAACGGCGGATTGAGTGTGACGTTGGGCATGATCCTATCTGATCCTCACTGCGGTAATCGCCCCATTCGCATTGATGCTACCGGGCGTGAAGCCAGCCAAAGCAGTGATATAGAAGGTGGTAGCACCGCCAGCCAAAATCACTTGAGGAGGACAGGCCATGAAGATGCCACCAGCGTAGTTGAACGGCGCCGACCCCCAGAAGACCTGCGACGCATCGCTGAGCGGGCTGCTCAGAATACCGTTTGCAGTGGTGCTGCAGCTGATCCAGAAATAATTGACGGCCGTAGCTGCACCGCCAGTGAAGCCCACAGCCCCTATAATCAGCCACTCGCCTGCACTGAGAGCGATGTTGGCCAGCGAGAGCGCTGTACCGTTCACCAATGCAAGCGAGCCAGAAGTGGCCTGCAATCTTTCGCCGATAGCACCAGAGGCCGGGGCAGCGCCGGCCAACCCTCTGAGATTTGGTATGAGGACGGAGCTATCCGAACGTCTGATCTGAAATGGCACCGTAAGCGCGGCGCCAGCATCGGTGTAGGAGTTCAGCGTGAAATCCGACCCGGTGTTGCTGCCACCCTCCGCAGCCACGTCGCCCAGCGCCAGATTCCAACGCAGGAGAGATGCGTTGAAGCCGCTGATATTGTTGGCCTGGCCGCTGGCGCTTTTCTGCAATTGGATAAGAGAATTGCCGGCCGCCGGCTTGATGTTGAGTTGACCGCTAAGCGTGACCTGAGCGTTCGCGCGATTGATCGTGAGCGGCGTGTCGATGAAAGAGCCGGCGTCGTTAAATCTGCGGAAGTTGACGTCGCTTCCGACGTTGCTGCCGGTTTCGGCAGAGCCGTCACCGAGTTCGAGCTGCCATCTCGGTAGCGAGATCGAGCCGGCGTATGACGTGAGGGCAGCATGATTGCCGGTGGCCTTGATGAAATCAATGTCGGGCGCAGTGAAGTTGAGCCGCAGAATGCCCGTCATCGTGTCGCCGGCCTTGAGCACGTAAGGCCCGGCGCTAATCGCTGCCGTCACGAACGCGGTCGTCGCTATGCTGGTGTCATTATCGCCGGGTGAAGGCGTCGGCGCTTTCGGATCGCCTGTGAACGTGGGCGACGCAAGCGGTGCCAATCCACCGATCGCGTTCTGCACGAATGCCGTCGTGGCTATCGATGTATCGTTATCGCCAGCCGTTGGCGTTGGCGCCTGGGGATCGCCGGTGAGCACCGGGTTGTTGATTGGGGCGCCGCCGACACCGGTCACATCGGCCAGCGTCATGGTGACGGCGCCGGTGCGCGTATTCCATGACGTGACGCCAGCGGCAGCCGGCGTCGACCAGATCGTGTCATAATCGGTCGCGGAGTTCTTCGTCAGCACCTGCCCGGTGCCGCCGCCGATGGGCACGCCAGGCCCGGCTGGGCCAGGCGGCCCCGGAGAGCCAGGGTTGCCGGGATCGCCCTTGTCGCCTTTGGCACCCTGCGGACCAGGCGGCCCTGGCACCGTGCTGTCGGCGCCAGGCGGCCCAATAGGACCAGGCGGACCAGGCGGACCAGCTGCGCCCACATCGACCGTGACGTGAAGCAGGCCGCCCATTGGGTCGTCGGGCTGGGTGACGCTGATCGCAGCGATATCGGTCGTCGCCGTGAGCTGCGCTGTAACCAGCAGCTCCGTTACTTCGATCGAGGTGATCTCCGCGGTCTCGATGAGGTCGGGCATGGCGCCCTCCCTTACGAGCTATCGGTCACATCCGGTGTGACCGATACGGGGCCGGCGACCGGCGTTCGCACGTCGCCCGAGGGGTAGGTGAGCTGCAGGTCCCACACGCCAGCCGGCGGCAGGTTCATGCTGTCCTGCGCCAAGAGCGCGACGGCGATCGTGTTCGGCGGCGTGATGGTGCACACGAGGTTGATGATCGTGTTGCCGGCAGGACGATCGCGTATCTGCGCCTTGGCAACGACGCCGGTCAGGTCGAGCGGCAGGTTGCTGCTGTCGAAGAACTGCAGCTGCATCGACGAGCTATCGCCCCGGTACAGGTCCATCGGCAGCTGTGCTGGTTGCATCGGTTCACCTGCCGCATGGGTCGATGCGGTCCGAGCGCTCAACGTGCAGCGGTGGCGTGATCACATGGGTGTAGGGGAAGACCGCCTTGCGATTTCCAGTGACGCTGTCGTAGTGCACATCGAGCAGCAGCGTCTTCGCGCGGTTGAAAATCTCATTGAACGCCGCCTCGGCGTCACTGCGCTTGGCGATGCCCTGGCGGATCGAATTGAGCAAGATGCTCACACCGATGTCGCGCGTGACATTGAGCGGCGCGCCAGAGATAAGCTGACCGACCTTCTCATACAGAAGGAAGCCATCCGGTGGTTTCAGCGGGTCCTGCATTTTCTCCTCCTCAGTACGAAAAGATGCCGGTCGCGTTCCATTGCATGAGGACGTTGCCGCCAGCAGGCGAAACCGGCAATCCAGCCGTAGCATCGTTGCAGAAATAGACCAGCCGCCAGGTCGTGTTTGCACCGGCATTGTGCCGATAGAGCACGAACGCCGCGACCGGCTGGTTGACGACAAGGAACGTGATCTGGTCACCAGTAAACACCGCGAAATTCGGCGGCGTGCCGAGGTTGAACGTGTTGTTGGTGACCTGCAGTGGCGTGCCGATGACGTTGGCACCGAGGTCGGAATAAAATGAGTTCGCCTGATTGTAGGTGTAGCCCGAGGTCAGCAATGCGCAATAGACACCGTCCTGCGCTGTCGTCTGGTCGAGCGATTTCAACGTCTGCGCTTCTTGCCAGGCGGCTTGCTTCCAGTTCGGATACAAATTAAACGCCATGGCCGTCTCCTCAAATCTGGAAAATTCCGCTCGGATTCCACGACACGATGACGTTGCCGCCTGCGGGTGTGACCGGCAGCCCATAGCCGGTGTTGTCGTAGAAGAAGACGAGCCGCCAGGTACTGTTCGCGCCGCTATTGTGCCGATAAAGCGCTAGCGCATTGATCGTCCCGCCGGTGACGGAGATGAAGGTGCAATCATTGCCATCGAAGACCGGGGCAAGCGTGGTAGGGGGAACGCCGGTCGGGATGAGGGCTTGGGCGACCGTGGGGCTGGTGATTTGCAGCGAGGCGGCGACATTCGCGCCAAGGTCGGTGTAAAACTGGTGCGCAGTGTTATAGGTATAGGTGTTGAAAACCAGCGCACAGTAAACGCCGTCTTGCGCTGTCGTCTGATCCAGCGATTTGTTTGCCTGCGCCTCCTGAAAGAGCGCCTGCTTCCACTTCGGATAAACAGCAACCATCGTTCTCTCCTCAGGGAATCTTCGGCGGCACGTATGGCGGCGTGGTCTTGTCCGGCCCGTGCGGTTCGGTGCGTGGATGCATGATCGGCACCGGATCGGCCGGCAGCTTGACCGGGCGCAGTGTCGGGTTCGGCAAATCCCAGCAGGTCTCACACACCAGGAAGCCGGTACGCAGTATCTCGCGACCGCGAAATTGGGTCTGCCATTTCAGGTCGCGGTGGTTGTATTGGAAGCCGCACTGTTCACAGATCGCGAACGCAGAAGGACGCTGCGGGTCAACATGGGCGCGGCCTTTTGGTGCGAAGCTTCCCATTACGCTACCTTCTCCAGCTGACACACCTGAAACGCCTGCAGTTTCTTCACTCGCCGCTGCATCTCACAGAACTCGCCAGCAATCTGATAAAGCTCAAGCGCGGTCATGGTGGGCGGATGTTCGATCAAAAGGTCGAGCCCGCAACACGGCAAGCCCAAGCACAGATGCGTGGTAACCTCGCCATCGTCGCCCACCGAATATCCACGCAGCCGCGGATAATGCTGCTGTGGCCAGGCATCACGCGGAAAATCAGCCATCACTTCTTCTCCTTGGCCTCAAACTCTGTGATCTTGTTCTGCAGAAAATCGCGAATGGCGCGATACTCCGCCACTCCGATCTCGCCCTTTATGTGCTCGGCCTTGAGCTGCGCTAGCGATTGGCGCGCCTGCGGCAGTGTGTGCATCGGATATTTGTCAAGCATCAGTACACCGCATCTGTGTAGACACCCATCGCCGGCACGATGCGCAGCGGGGAATTTTCGACGTCACGATTCTTGGCCTTATCGAAAGCGCCGACCGCGCGAGCGGCCAGCTCGTCCATGCGGGCCGGCGCGTACAGTTCAGCAAGCTTGAACGCGAGGCCGGCGGTATACGCCTCAAGGAAGCGATACGGCACCTCGGCGTTCATGCCGCTGGGGATGCTGGCGTCCTGCAGCTGCCGCGCGCGGAAGTACATCAGCGTGCGATTTTGCGTGTCGTCGGGCGGCTGCCACAGCGTGATCTGCGGCTGGATCAGATGCTGAAACCAGTAGATCGTCGGCGTGCCAGGCGTGGTCTTGTCGGGATATGCCCCGTAAGTGTCACGATCGATCGAGGTGAGGATACGATCGCGGTGGGTGGTGCCATCGCTCTGGAGCGTCCTGATCCAGGTCGCCATGATCATCACGGTCGACGGATCGACGTCATAGGTGTCCTTGAACGGGGTGAGCGGCGTCTGCGCCAACTCGACCGTCCACAGATTCACCTGCTCGTTCGACCAATCCACCTGCAGCAGGTTTGCCGCCATCGCTGCGTCGAATAGGTGTTCGACGCTAATCGCGTTGCGACGAATCTGACAACGCCCGTAGGCCGCGATGATGATGTCGGCCAGCGCTGGATTGAAGGTATAGGTGTTCGTTGTGGTCATACGAGCACCACAGGAATCGGGATCAGCGGCGCCATCGGCTCCGTGCCTTGGCCGACGATTTTGATGTTCTGTGTTTGGACGGGGGCAACCGGCACCGAGCCGTCGGTGATCACCACGATGGGAATCGCGGCGTTACCCTTTTCCGGCGTCGTGCCCCCACCGACCTGGTGCACCGGCAACGCCATCACGGGCGCGTACGGCGCCGGCGCGGACGGCACGGTGCCCACCTGCATCGTCGTCAATGTCAGCGTCGGGGCGATGCCCATGCTGCCTCATCCTATTTCTTGGAGAGGCCGAGCAACGGGCTGTGAGGAGGAATGTCTCAGCGCACCCGGCCTCTCCTATCCCGGCGTGGGGCCGCCGAGAATCCATTAGCTCACGTCCATCCCCGGATACTTGCGCTCGACCTTGCGCTTGATCGTCGCCTGCTCCCCGGATGAAGCGAAGCGTTTGCTGTACGAGAGCGCAGCACGGGCGCGGCCGGCAGTGTCTAAGGGGTATGAGCCCGGACCCTTGCCGCCCGCGCCCTTGCCTTTGCCGGGCAGACCGAAATCGCTGGACGGCAAAGCCTTGCGTTGCGCAGTGGTGATGTGGCCGCCGGCCTTGAAGCGCTGCTTCACAGCGCCGGTCTCGCCGGCCGGGTGCGAATTGAGAGGCAGACGATCAATGGTGCTGACGCCGCCGCCCCTTGCTCTCCGATCGGGACGGTGGCGCGCAGCGCTCCCTGTTGCCTTGGAATGGAATGGCTTGCGTAGCTTGCCGCCGCGCTTGCGCTTGATGATGCCGAGATACTTATCGCGGTCCTCAACCTCATCGCGTTCGATCGGAGCTTCGCCAGGCGGTCGTGCCATCGCTACTCACCCCTTTTTCATGAAGTGGCCACGGCGGAACGTCGGCGAGCGATCGGGACGCCGAGACGCGCCGCCGCTCACCTTGGAGTGGAACGTATTGCCGGTGACCTTCTTCGGATTAGGCGGCCAACGTGGGGGCTTACCCTCTTTGCAAGGCTCCGCCGCTTCACCGATGAAATCATCCATCAGGTCGCGCGGCGAGTTGCCGAGCGCACCGCCACCGCGGTATCGCGCCATCAAACCCTCCTCACGCGCGGCTCGCGTTACGACGTCGGGTAGGTCCCGTACACCGAACGCCAATCGAAGTAGCTGAAGGTGTAGCGCTCGCGTCCCTTCACTTTCAGATTGTCCGTATCGAAATCGACGTACATGTCCATCTCGAACGGCACGCGATCGTAGTAGATGAGGCCGCGCTTGTCGGTTTTGACGAACCACGCGAACGGCGATGTGAGAAACTCATTGACGATGTAATCGCGCAGACCACCGCCAACGTGTTGGATCGCGTTAACGTCGTTGTCATTTGTTCCCGGGCGCAGCTCGGTCCGAAGAAGGCGCACGATCACTTGCTCGAGCGCGGCAGGCACGAGCACCAGCTCGGCGCGCGCCGCGACCTTGATGTTGCGCTCGTCGACCCAGGTGTTGCGGATGTTGGTCATCGCCGTAAGCAGCGTGCTCTCGTTGAGGTCCACGTCTGCCGCCGGACGATTGCCGACGGTACCGACGTCAATCGGATGCGCGGTCGAGAACAGCGCCTGGCCGTCGCCACCGACGGTCTGATCGTAGACGGAGCCGTTGTTGAAGATGTTCGCTGCGTAGATTTCCTTGGTGACGGCGAACACGTCCTGCAGGCCGAGGTTAGACGGATTGAACTCAGCCTTGTATTGATTGTCCTCCACGGCCTTCCTGGTGATGATGTAGCCGAGGCTCAATTCCTTCATCTCCGCGCTGTACATCCAGCGCTCACCAGCTCGCTCGTCGAAGTAGGTGCTCTGACCTTCGCTCTTCTCACGCGCGAGCGGCAGATACGCCATCTGCGTGCGACGTTCGAGGGCCATCTTCGATGATCGCTTCTCAAAGAGACGCGACCACTTCGTTTCGATCTTGCGGTAGCGGCCCTCCACGGCAGCGAGGCCGGGGAACAGCTCGTTTTTGATCGACGCCATATCAATAGGCATGCTCGTTCTCCCTTAAGCCTGCGTTGCGGTCAGATGCCCGCGCCCGGCTGATTGAACCAGTTGTTCGGTGCGACCTCGACGATGTTGAAGTTGGATGTGCTGTCGTAGCCGTCGGACGTGTACACGCCGAAATTTCCCAGCCCGACCATGCGCCAGGGAACGGTGGCGCTGACGCCCTTGCCACCATCGTTGAGCGCCATCTTGGAGAAGCCCGAGGTCGAGGCGTTCACCACGATGTCCATCGTTGCACCGACGTCGGCGAGCGCGAGGGTGCCGGCGTTCGCCTGCGCCTCGAACACCACGTTCGGATCATCGATGATGAAGACGTCGACCAGGCCGACCGCACCCGAGCCCGGCCAGTAGTTCGACCAGATCGGATACCCGAGCGCGCTGTTGAGGTAGTGGCAGCCGACATAGACGCCGAGCACGACATGGCCGTCGGCGGGTGCGGCAATCGCGACGGTGCCGTCGGCGAGCGCTTTGACCAGGTCGCCGCGGTTGAGCGCGCCAGCGGTGTTCTGCGCTTTGCGTTGGGTGACGTTGCCGCTCCAGGCGGCGCCATCAACACGGCGGACGGGACGGAAACCGAAAGGAGCCTGGGTGTTCGGCATAGGATGCCCTCCAAAGGTGACATCCCCCTCGCAATCGAGGGGGTCGTCGGCCTTTGGCGGGTTCCGCCGCGGTACCGC
>Ga0126371_10003300_pt1 | contig 14096 bp, 25 predicted proteins | sample PanSoiMetaPlot_4_FD_110145 | JGI IMG/M metagenome (GOLD analysis project Ga0126371, IMG submission 110145) | Tropical forest soil microbial communities from Panama - MetaG Plot_4 | ecosystem: Environmental > Terrestrial > Soil > Tropical forest > Bulk soil | place: Panama | collected 2016-02-17 | reverse complement strand
TGCCGTACTTGTCGGTCTTCACTGGCGGCGGCGGCGCGGTTTGTTTTTTGGGTTTTGTCTTGCGCGCGGCTTCAGCCGAGATGAGCGGCGCCCGGCGCGCTTTGTCGGCGCGGTCCATATCGTCAGCGATGGCCATGACGTGTTTCCTTGTTGGCTGCTTTTGCGCGCGGGCTCGCCGCGCGGAATAAACGACACCAATCTGACCATTTCACCGTGCCCAACACGCAGGCGCATTCCGGCGCTTCGCCGGCGATCGGAATATAGTGCATGCAGACTTCGCAATAATCGCCGTGCGGCGGCCGCCCGGGACCGTAATCGACTTGCTGCTTGGTGCGTTTGCTCGGCGTCATTCGCGCTCGCGGCGGCGCCAGACTCTGCCAAGGTTCCACTCGTCGCGATCGTCCAGCCGATGGCCATCGCTCGAACTGAGCTTCTCGTCGGTGCAGCGCCCGTCATACTGATCGTTGCGCACGTTAGTGGTCGGCCCGGTGCGCTCGAGATGGGCGCGATCCTTGCCGCTCATGGTACCGTCTTTGACTGCCATGATAATTCTCCTCAGATACGCGTCGAGCAGCCGCAAATGCTCAAGCTGCCGCCGCATGCTTCGCTGCATTTCGTCGAATTCTTCAAAGGTCACGAGCGACACCTCAAAGTGTCAGCACAGTGAAATCAGGTTTGGACGTGTGCTCACCGTAGCCATCGCGGCGGATCACTGGCGGCGCGATCTTCGGCCGGCCTTCGACCATCGTATCGAGCAACTGCCCGATCAAGCCGAGCGCATCCACTTGATCGTCGTAGCGCCCCGCCGGAAACGTTAAGAGCTCACTGCGGAAATCCGCGTACCACGGCGCATGCTGCGGCACGTATAAGCCGTCCAGCGCCATGCGGCCGCGGATCGCTTGTGCTCTCTGTGCCTTATCGCCTTTGGTTGGAAATGGCGTGCGATTAACATAGGCTTTGCGCTCGCGCTGCATCATGTCGAGAAACGGTCCAACCGCAGCTTTGATCTGCCCAGACTCTTCGGCCCAATCCAGCGGTTTCCACGCTCTAACGAGGTCGCAAAAACTCTCCACCCATTTATCAGGTGTTGATTGTTGTCGCCACAGATCAAGGATGTAAATGCGACTTGCCGGATCAACACCAACAACGATGTGGCAGGTGAAATCTCCACCGTCTTTCTTGGTCGCATAATCAGACGCACCGTAGACATTGAGCGTGTCGCGCGCTGGCGCTTTGTCATAGGACTTCAACCATTCCGCCTTGAAGAAATCACCGCTTTCGGGCGCCGGCCGCTGTTGATAAAGCGCACTCCAATTGCGGGGTAGTTGGGTTTCTTTTTGTTGTTGCAGAAACGCTGCATAGCCGTAGTCATCGTCTCCCCATAAAAAATCGCCGACTTTGCGACCGAGCGGATCATTGGCTTCGGCTTCAGCCGGCAGCGACAACACTTGCCACTGATCGCCGCCCTTAGCGGCATTGTCCAAAATGCGCCCAGCAAGATCGTCCATGTGCCAACGCGTTTGGATCAGTATCCAACGGCAATCTGGGCGGGCCCGCGTTTGCACATCGCCCCAATACCATTCCCATTGCTGCTCGCGAATGCTTTCGGAATCGGCGTCTTCGCGCGAGCGCAGCGGATCATCGATGATGACACAGTCGGCTCTGAAGCCTGCGATGCCGGTGCCAACACCGGCCGCTTTATATTCACCGCCCTGATCGAGCCGCCAGCGATCGGCGGCGGCCTCGTCGGATAAGCTGATCCGCAAGATGATTTCGTTCTCGGCAATCAGATTGCGCACCCGGCGACCCCAGCGCTTCGCCAAATCCGTGGTGTGCGAAGCGCCGAGCACCAACGCCTGCGGATGATTGGCCAGATACCAAGCCGGAAACATCACCGAGGCATATGAGCTTTTGGCTGCCCCTGGCGGCATGAAGATCGCCAGCCGTTGGATTTTGCCCTCCGACAAGGCCTGCAACTTGCTGCCCAGCAAGCGATGGTGCGCCGCCGGCTGATAACCGCAATGCCGCGACCATTCGAGAAAATCCTCGCGAATCCGCCGGCGGCGTAAAATCTCCTGCGCAGCAAGCTGTGGAGTCAGCGTATCCATCACTCATCATCATCAAGCGGCAGCGCGGCAAAGCGCTGTTGCTGCTCGTTACGCCAAGCCGCACAAAGCGCGGTCTGCAACTCCGCAACTTTGATGTTGCACGCCACCGTGCGCTCGCGAGCTCGCGCCGCCAGCGCTTGCGCCAGCTCGCGGGCGAGCGTCGCCATGCGAACATCGGCAAGGCGCGCGGCGTCACTCATCTGCAGTGTCCAAGAATTTCAGCTTCGGCAACGTAATCGGCCGGACGCTACCCGGATCGCCGCGCGACGCCAGCGACCGCACATAGGCGCGACGCGCTTCCGACTGCGCTTGCGCGCGATGCAAATACTTCTCACGCTGGCGCTCAATCGCGCGCTGCGAGCGGCGGCGATGGGATTTCAGCACAAAGACTTGCTGCTGCCGGATCATTGCACTCGCCAAGACTAACGGGCGCCGCGAAGATACCACGGTCCTGCGGCGCCCGCTTCGCCGATTCACGAGCGTGGCGTCGTGGCTGGCGCACACCCGGAGCGGCGAAACAAACAACGCGCCGTTTTCTACCCCACGCACGGCGCAGCGTGGAGATGGGCGGCACGCCCACGAGGCTGGTCGTCAAAGCGCGCGCCTGGTAGCTCAGGAATTATCATCCCCAATGTAGTCAACGTCCAGTGGCGCGTTTGGTTCCTGATCCGGCGCCGGTAACGCCCGCACTGGCAAATCGATGACCCGCATGAGTTCCTCGTCGGTCATACGATCGAGTTGTCCGACCGAAAGATGAACCTGATCCGGCGCCTTCAGGCCACGCATCTCGCGCAGCTGCGCAATCGCCCCGAGCGCATTGTCTCGACCAATATGCGTGACCTTACCGGTATCTTTATCAATCCGCAGCTCGTTAATTGTAACACCCAATTCATGCCCCGCTAGCGCTTCCCAATCAATTTGTGGCTTGCCGTCCACAACTTTCACATATTCGAACATCGAGCCAAACGCCACCAGCTCCAAACGCTCCTCGATATGGCGGCGCTTGGCATGATGATATTCCGGCGTCAGATCTTGCGTGCGCAAATAGAGAATGCGATTGCGCACGCGTTGCTTCACCTCGTACTTATGGAAGATTCCCGTATAGTCGTCCAACCCGGCACGACGCGCTGCGTCGCGCTGCCCATAGCCGTAAGCGCGCTCCTGAGCATAACGCTCTTCTTTCCGGTATTTCAGCGGCAGCGATCCCGGCGCTCGCAGTGGCCGCCGTTCGACATTGTCCATCACGCTCATATACGCAAGTTCCATGAACGTTCCAAGAACTAGGAAAATTTTCCCGGAAAAATTTTTAGCCCCCTTGCCCTCTATCCCCACATGCCTTCGAACACGCCAACCAGGAACTCCTGGCCGCCAAGGGGTATACCCCCGGGGTCCCCTAGGATTCAAATCGTTGACTTAGGTCAACCATTTATCGAACTGGTCACTTAATAGGATAGAAAGCGATCAGTTTTCAAGAGCGATAGTGCATAGCGATCAAGCGCTTAGCTATGAGCACCTGCGCAAGTGGTCACATTACGCTTGTCAACGCAGCGGTGCGCTGCAGCGCACAAGCGGCGCTGCGCGCGCTGCGAGCTCGCTGCGAGCGCTCGCGCGCGCGAGTCGCTCATGCCAGCGGCGCGCCACATTAGAACATTCTAAACAGCAATTGAGTCGCATCGAGTCCCGGGCGACTTGCGCAGCGCCTCACTGCAACCGCGAATCAAGCTGTCCACACTGCGACGACTCGCCACACATAAAACACTTGCTTTGTCTTCTCTATGTGGACATACTAACAGCATCGATCAACCGTCGCACAGTTAGATGCCGTGCTAATCAACGAGGCTAATCATGTACCAACACTTAACATTCGAAGAATGCATCGCCCGCTATCCACGCCTAGTCGCCGCAATCCAGCGGTGCGGCGTGTTCTCACTACCGGAAGCCGGTTGTGCCATCCGCGACTATCGGAGCGCCCGACAAGCTCTTACTGGCGCCGCACCTTATCCGTCCTCGCCGCATGACGGGTCTTTAGTCGCCTGTCACAAGGCGCGCATGTGGGGACAAGATTTAATGCGCTACGGCGGAGGCGAAGCCGTATCGCATTACGGCGGGCCGCGTCGCGTCATCCAAAGCGCCCTCCATTGGCGCAAAACGAAGACAAACTGCACCGCACGTACAGATCGCTAACGCGAACAGCGCCGCGCCAATGCGGCGCTTTCACTGCAACCGCGAAAGGAAAGTGACAATGAACTACATCAAAAGCCTTGAGCAAGAACGATGGTTACTACGCGAACAAATCATCGCCGCTCGCAAGCATATCGCGGCAATCGAAGCCTATCTTCTAAGCGATAAGTTTCATGGTGCCGAAAACGACTATGTGCACGTGCGCACCGATATGCTGCCGAAACTCGCTGCACTCAAATCTGAATTACTCGACTAAACGCTAACGGCGCCGCGCCAATGCGGCGCCTTCACTGCAACCGCGAAAGGACAAACGAAGCAGCGGGGCGCTCCCCGCGGCACGAGGAGCGCCCCATCCCGCGCGCGCCCAACCGCGAAGTAAAAGCGCGCCGCAGGAAATCCGCCCCGACTAGGAAATTTAATTGCTTCCGCAGCGCTGCACGCCCAAACAGCGTTGCGCTACACCGCCGACCGTTTAGCATGCGCACTCTTATTCGTTATTGTCTACGCAGGCTAAACGACGCCTAGAGCTTCCTGCAATAAACGATTCGGGCCGTTGCCGTCAAGATGCCGCAGCTCATCACGCAACGCCGACCAAGTATGCACGCCGACGATCTGATTATCGTCAATCGTTTGATGTTCTTGCACTATTTTGCGATAACCACGCCGCCCACGCTTGCGCAAGCGCATCACATGATAGCCTTCCTTATCCACAATTAACGGCTGTTGCTTGTTTTCTTCGACCCGCACGGCATCGATGATCGCATCAGCCACAATCGCCGGTGCACCCGAACTACGCCGCAGAAAACCAACCACACCAGGACACGACACCAAGCGATGATGGTTAGCAGCACTCAGCCACGTAAAGACAAACACATAGCCCGGAAACATCGGCCGCAAACGCCGCACCCGTTCGCCGCGCTGGATCGCCAGTTCCGCCCGTTCTGGCACGAAAATGCCAAAACGCCGCCCGACCAAATGCGCTGCGGCAATGCGCTCATGCGCCGGCAAGACGCTCAGCACATACCACGCTGGAACCATTCCAACCACGATTTCAGCCGCCAGCGGATTGACTTCGCCATAACCGATCACCTCACCGATACGCCAACGCTCCCGAAACGCTTGATAAACTTGCCGCAAATTGCCCGGATACATCATCGCCCTCATTGCCCGACGCTTCATTAGCGGATTCGGCGTCGTCAGCAATGGGCGGAGCACGAGCAATAGCCCGCGCATCCAATGCTCGATCGATCAAAGATCGTGGAAAATAAAAACCAGTATGCCTAGCATGCTCATCCCGACCCGGACGCACAGGCATTTTGAGCTTAGGATCAAAAGCTCTTAACGCATGCCACCAATCCGTGTCATGACAAACCCACTGAAGCACATCCTTACTTTGCTTATCTTCCTTGCGCGCGGGAGCGCGGCCTTCCCCGCGCGCGCGCGCCCGCGCGCTGGTTCTTTGAGTAGATTGGTAGTTAGTATTATGTGTGGGAGCCGAAACTGTGCCAACGCTGGCAGAGTTTATGGTGGTATTTGGCACAGTTTCTTGCACGATTTGGCACAGTTTGTCGTCGCTAAACTCTGCCAAATTGACAGGGTTTTCGGTTTGGTTCCAAGTCTCCGTAGAAGATCTTTCTAGGCACAGCCAAAACTCTGTCGCCTTGCCACGTCCACCTCCGCCTTCGCGTTTTAAATACCTATTGAGTTCCAGTGCCGCTATGCAGCGCCAAAATGTACGTTCCGACATACTGCATTTTTGCGCAAAAAACCTTGCGCTGGTTTCTTGGTAGCGCACAGCGCCATCGCGCGCGTCAGTCTGATCGGCGAGCGCTACCAGCAGAAACTTTGCTGCCACATTTGGAATATTTTGATCCCACGCCCATTTTTGCGCAGCAATGCTCATTGTTCTACCTCAAAGAGAAGTTGAACGATGTAAGAAGTGCGGCGAATAAGACCGCGTGATTGCAGATAATTCAAACGTCTAATGGTGTTCGCTTTGTCAGATTCGCAAACTCGAAGCAGTTCGTCTATGCCGAGCCGATAGACACCATCTTCATCAGCTCCATACGCAAGTTCCATAAGTATGAATTTTGCGTGGGGATTTTTAAAATGCTGACAACGCGCCCATTCTAATCGTTCGCGGCGTCTCATAAATTTATTCCCGCTGTAGGCTCGCAAACCGCGTTAGCGCTGCATCAAATTGGAGATTCACCGACCCTGTGGGGCCATGCCGCTGTTTAGCAATTATCACTTCCGCCTTACCAGCAAGTTTTGTTTGTTTCGTTACCCACTCAACTAGCTGATCAGGATCATCCGGCGGCTTACTCAGCTCGTGGTAATACTCTTCGCGATAGACGAACAGCACAACGTCAGCGTCTTGCTCGATGCTGCCGCTATCGCGCAAATCCGTCAGTTGCGGGCGCTTGTCGGTGCGCTGCTCGGCGGCGCGCGACAGCTGCGACAGCGCCAGGATTGGCACGTTGAGCTCTTTGGCAAGCGCTTTGAGCCGCGTGGTGATCTCAGTGACTTCTTGCACCCGATCGCGCGCTGAGCGCTGGGTCGTGCCGGTTGCCAATTGCAGATAGTCAATGACCAGAAAATCCAATCCGTAGGTGCGTTTGAGCCGGCGCGCCCGCGCTGCGATCTGGGCGATCGACAAGCCACCGCATTCGTCGATGTAAAATTTCAGGTGCTGGATTTCGTGCGCGACTTGAGCGATGGTTTCAAAATTGTCCGAGGTAATCCGGCCGCGGCGGATATCATTGGACGGCAGCCCGATGCGTTCGGATATGATTCTGGTGCCGAGTTGCTCACAGCTCATTTCCAGAGAGAAAAATCCAACCGATTTTTCATCTAATACAGCGACATTGTAGGCGATATTGGTTGCCAATGCGGTTTTGCCCATACCGGGCCGGCCGGCGAGAATAATCAAATCGCTGTTTTGCAAACCGCCGAGCATGGTATCGAGATCGATCAAACCGGTTGCCAAGCCGGCCATGCCGCTGTCACGGTTCAATGCCTTTTGCGCGAGGTCCACCGTGCGCGCCAGGACTTGCGAAAACGGCAGAAAGCCACCGCCGTATTTGCCGGTCTCGGCGAGCTCGAACAACGCTGCTTCGGCCTGTTCGACTTGGCTTTCCGGGGTGGCCTCAACATCGGCCACATAGGCATTATCCTCGATTTGCTGAGCGATGGAAATCAAACTGCGGCGGCGTGACAGATCGTAAATCACCTTGCCGTAATCGGCGGCGTTGATGATCGTGGTTGCTTCCGCACAGAGCTGCGCCAAATACTCACGCAAGCTGATACCGTCGCAATCGACATTATCCTCGGGCAGCACCACCGGCACCGTAACCGGCGTTGCGCTCTTGCCGGCGCGCACCAGGCGGCTGCAGACGTCGTAAATTTGCTGGTGCGCTTTGAACCAAAAATGCTCGGGCAGCAGAAAATCCGATACCCGATAAAACGCATCGTTATTGATCAGCAGGGCGCCGAGCAGGCATTGCTCGGCTTCCAGATTCGCCGGCAAGCGCCGCTCTGGCGGCCGCGCGCCGCGCTCGCCGCGGCCTTTCGTGCCGGGAGTAAAGCCAATAACGCTCATGCGGTCATTCCTCGATGGCGCATTCGCATGGCGGCGTGCGCTCTTGCACCAAGCGTTCGCCGTTGAGCGGCACCCATTCGTGCCACGGCCAACCGCGCGGCGGCAGCTTGGTGATTTTCTCCATGCCGCAGCGCAGACAGGTGCGGCTATTCCAGGCCAAACCAAGCCGGCACGGCGCCGCAAATCGGGTCGGTTCCGTCCACAAATGCCTCATTACGACGCACTTTCCTTATGTTTTTGTGAGTGTTTTTGTGAAAGTGCGCCCGTGGCGACATTGGGGACTGCCACGGGCGCCGGCGCCGCCGCGGGGGTTACGGGGGGTGGATGGGACGACGGCGCCGTTTCGGGAAAATCACGCGCCCGCTTGGCAGCGAGCGCAACCTCGTAGCTCTTCCAGAAATCTTCGATCGGGTCAAAACTGTTGATCATTTTAGACGATCCATATATGCGTTTTCGCAATGCGGATGCAGATAGATGAGAAAAGAACCAATTAGAATCTGCCGCTCTGTAGGAGCACCGCATTGCTTGCACACACAGACCAGCGCAGAAACATCAACACGCGGCCCAGCGGATATTTTGCGTTGCGATTTCAGTTCGGCCATATTATGCAATTCGTTTTTTTCCATCCACCATGTACCGGGGTCCAATCGCGGCGCACGAACACCATCGGCAGTTTTTTTGCGCGCATAAAATTCGTCCTTCGAAATCCAACCTTCCACCCAACAATGTTGATAATCGCCAGATTTCAGACTGACACTAACCAGGGTATCGAACGGCAATTGTAAAAAGATTGCATTTTTAGTATATGGCCAAATCAAATTGCCGCTTTCCAATGACGCTTTGACATCCAAACGCATACCAGTTGCCAGTTTGATATCAAACAAGTTGGCGCGTTCCACTGTCCATGAGAGATCAACAAGTGGCTGAAGCTCAAAATATAATGCGGCGGCAACCTCGGCGGTCTTTGCTTGAAACCATTTATCCAGCGTTGGCGGTCCGTCTGGCAGCGTATATTGAGCCGAACCTTCGGTCACACCGTGAGCATGCATTTGCTCGCCCCACTCCTTCGCCTTGCGTAAAAGCTCAAATGGAATTTTGATGTATTTGCGATGTCTGTTGTTCATCGTTCGGCACTTCCAATCCCCACGAATCCCAACCATCGCGCCGCTTGCGCGCGTTCAGCTCAATCTTCGGCACATTGGGAAATTGTTGCATGATCAGATCGGCGAATTGATCCGGCTTTTCGCTATGGCGCCCGCGCGGCGCATAAACCACTGATGGCATTTGTTGACCCGGTGCTGGGGCCACTACCGCTCCGCGCGTTGCGATGAGCAGCGGCTCCCACAGACCGCGGCACCAGTAGCCGTTAGCCCACTTGTCTTTGATCCAGCAAATGGCGCTTTTGTATTCGAAACCCCAATGATTGATAACGTTCATCGCGCCTTCAAGCCTTGGCACGGTTGACCAAAGAAACAACACGCAATCATTTGCAGCAATATCTTCGATCCCATCCGCTCGCGCCATGATATCGGTAAGCGAACTTGTCGAATAATGATTATCCGGATTGCTCATCAGCTTTCCGGCTTCCGAATAGGTTTCAAATTCCCATTCGGGATCAGCGTAAATCACGCCGTATTGTTTATCGGGAAGCGCACATATCTTACCGCCCAGATCGCGCTCGCGTTGCGCTCGACGTTCGCGCGCCTGCTCTAGTTGTTCTGCTTTGGCTTCATGCCCCCAAGTTTGCCGGCTGATCGCGAGAGCTTCAGCTTCCGTCATATTCCGCGCCAGCGCGGAATATGGCAACTTTGTGGCCAAACGCATCATACGCTCGGCCGCGTCTTCCTCGAATCCCAAAATATCACGATTGGTTTCCAGCCAGTTCAGCCAATTGCCGTGTCCGATAGCTATCTTTTTCACGCGTAATTTTCTGCCGCATTCCAGCGTATAGTATACGCTATCGACAATGCTCTGACGTGCTTTACGGTACAGCTCGCCAATCTGTACCGCATCGGGTTGGACCAACGCTGGCCTCGGTACTTGATCATCGAAGTTATTCTCGAACAGCCGACTTTCACCGATCATGCAGCACCCCACGCTGGAGATCACGCTGCAGGATGATTGCCTGATTCGCGCTAGTTTGGCAAAACCGTGGCGAAAATATTCACGCTAATCCACAGCAGACTTAATTGCAGGTTACGAGGACGTATTGTTTCCACAGCGTCGGCGATGCCCGACAGGCTTTGCTTTCTAACAATTGCGTAAACGCCAAATAGGATTCCGGTGGAAAATTGCGGGTTTTCCAGTTCGACACAATCCGTCGATCAAAGCCAAACAGCCGCGCTACCTCCGTGGTGCCGCCCAGCACGTCGATAACCTGCGCCGCCGTTTTCAATACCCGCATGCTGTTGGTCTAGCATAGCGTTCCGCCACCTGTCAACTTTATGTTGCATTGTCCACGCAGTGGCGCTATACTGCGTCGGCGAATCAGACAACGGGAGTTCCCATGCCGCCGCCGGACGAGGAATTACGCTGGTGCTGGAAATGCTACGCCAAGGTGTTTTTCCGTAACGGCATTTGCGAATGGGCCGATACCCATTGGCCGCCGGACGACGATGATGATGATTACGAGCGTAGCGCCGAAGCTGCCGAGCGCAAGCGCAACGCCGCGGAGGGGTTCGAGGATGACTAAGCAGCCTACCTTAGATATGCGCGAGAAACTTGCGCACATCGATCAAATGCTCGCGGCGCACGATCGCGACCGACTGCTGATGTTTGCCGACTATGATCGGCGACGACAAGAAATTCAGCATGCGCCTTGGCTGGTTGCCTTCGCTGGCATGACCGCTGGCGCGGCGCTGCTCGGCGCCGGCGTGGCGCTTGGCGCCGGGCTGTTGCGCTTTCATGGATTATAACAATGAAGCAACCGCAAACCATGCCGGCGCTGTTTGACGAATGGGCGTTCTTGGTGGCGACGCTGCGGGCGATTGCCCGCGGCGCGCCGGATGCCCAGCAGCTAGCGTGCGACGTCCTCACATCGCGCGACATTGCTTGGAAATATCTACCACAACCAACCGCGAAAGGAACTGACAATGACAATCTATCGATGGAGCGACGACGACCTCGACGCGACCGTGGAGTTCATTCACGGCCGCGTCGGCGACTTAGCGTATAAGTTTCAGCGCGTCCGCGGCCTGACGGATCGACTGCAGCAAGCGGTGAGCGAAGACTGCAAGCTGGCGCTCGACAGCATTACCGCGCGCAAGCTGAAAAGCGACGCCCGCACGCTGCGCCGCATCGCCGGCAACATCGACCGCGCCGTGCATTGTCTAACACGCGAGGAGAAAATAAATGGCTGATATCAGCTTAGAGTTTATCAGCAAGCAACTCCTGCTGATCCATGGGGGGATTGATATTATTCGCCGCGACGTCGCGCGCATGGCCGATGATATCGGCGTCATCAAAGGCGACCTTCAAGGATTGCATGCGGAAATCAGCGCCACACGTCACGACATGCTGACGATGCGAAGTGAGCTATCCGGACTGCGGGAAGACATGCGCACCGGCTTTACCAGCTACGACATGCGCTTGTCGCGATTGGAAACGTCACGCGGCCGACGATCATGACCGACGATTGGCTGCAACGCTCACAGTTTTTGATCGGCGCTTTACAACGCCAAAACCGCGAGGAGAACATCGCTATGCATGCCGGACCCGGGTACGGGCACAATCGCCCGCCCATGACGCTGAACGACGCTGCGCAGCAGGCCCTGCGCGCACTGTCGGAGTTCTTGCAAGATCATCCGGTGATATTAGACGCCGAGCAAGCGCGATTGGCCAACGAACACTGCGCCAGTGTCGAGCGCACCGTAAAAGACATTGACGCCGAGCGCCGCACGCTGGTTGATCCGCTCAACGAGCAGATCAAGAGCTATAACGCTGGGTATCGCCGCCTGCTGGATCCGCTGCGCCTAGCGCTCGACACGCTCAAGCAGCGCCTCACCGCTTATGTGTTGGCGGAAACCCGCAAGCGCGAGCAAGCAGCGCAGCGCTTGCGGGCCGAAGCCGAAGCCAAAGAGCGGGCGGCGCGTGAGGCGGAGCGACTGGAAAAAGAAGCGCAAGCCAATGCCGAACAGGGCGAATGCACCGATGTCGGCGGCGCCATTGCCGCCGCCGACCAGGCGTTCGGCGCCTTCAGCGAGGCCGAGCGGGCGGCGACCATCGCTGAGCGCGACAGCACGGTGCGGCTGCGCTCGATGTTCGGTGGCCGCGCCCGCACACTGCGCACCGTCGAAGTGCTGCATGTCACCGATGCCGCCGCAGCGGTAGCAACGCTGGGGCTCACCGACGGTATTCGCGACGCCATTCTGACCAGCGCCCGCGCTTATCGCAAGCAGCACGGCCGGTTGCCGCCCGGCATTAGTCGCGAAGAAGTGCGGAGCCTGTGAGGGCCATGAGCGCGAGCAAAATACCGACCGGCTTTCGCGATCGACGCGGCTATCTGAAAATAGCGGTTTATTTCCCCGAAGCGTTGTTTAAGACCATCAAACAGCGCGCGCACAGCGAAGGGCGATCATTCAGTGCTCAGGTGGTTGAGTTGTGCCGGATCGGCGAATTCGACTTGAGCGAGAGCGACGCAATGGAAATGCCTTCAACAATCGTCAAAGAACCCGCAACATGAGAGGTCTATTATGGCGAGCGTGATTTTTGAGCTGAACACTAAATTTCCCCGCGGCTACATCGCTGATCCATATTGGCCGGCGCTAGATCGGTTGATCAATGTCCAGAAAAAATCCGGCATGAACCGGGCCAAGAGCGACGCCAATCGCCGCAAGGCTTTGGAGGAATATTTACAACGCGAGGGCATGAGCTTTGACGATTATGAAGCTTTGCAAAAGCAAGCAACCCAACCGTTTTACCGTGACGGCGGTGGCGATATTGTGATTCCGGAACTGCATGTGACGGCATTCTTGGTGGCAACCTGCGATGAAGCCCGCGCGGCGACACGACCCTGCCAGCCGAATCAGGTGCGGTCGCGGTTTATTTGCTCACCTTGGACCACCGGCAAGCGCGACGAGGACGGTATTTGGGAGCGCTTCGCCACCGTCACTTCGGGCACCGGTCAAACCTTGTCGAACCAACGCGGCTTGCGGCGCTCGGCCTATATCAGCGATTTCACCGCCACCGGCACCATCGAATTCGACACCGAGTTTGTCGAGCCCAAGGTGTTGCGCAGCGCGCTTGATTTCGGCGGCAAATTTGTCGGCATCGGCGCATCGCGCAAAATGGGCTGGGGTCGGTTTGAATTAATCGGCTTTGAGCAACAATGATTTCCCCCGCCATCGCCACCGCCAACGCCCTCGCCTGCGCCGCCGCCAACGCCGTCGCCATCGCCACCGCCTACGCCCCCGCCCACGCCGACGCCAGCGCCGTCGCCTACGCCATCGCCTCCGCCAACGCCTACGCCACCGCTTTCATTCGCCGTTTACGCTTCGCCATCGCCTACGCCTCCGCTGCCGCCTGCGCCATCGCCCGCGCCAATGCCCGCGCCAACGCCTACGCCTCCGCCTTCGCCCACGTCGCCGCCCTCGCCAACGCCTACGCCATCGCCGTCGCCAACGCCACCGCCTACGCCAATGCCCCCGCCTTCGCCTTCGCCAACGCCTACGCCAACGCCGCCGCTTTCATGCGCCACTTGCGCTTCGTCGCCGCCATCGCCGGCGCCGCCGCCAGCGCCCACGCCGACGCCACCGCTTGCCTGATGTCCCAATGTTTCACGTGAAACACCAACCGCGAAGGAAACTGTGTCATGACCAATCTCGCTGCCAAATCGCTCGCTGAAAAATCAGTGGATAAATTCCGCTGTGTCATCGTCGTTACCAACATCACGCCGCCCAGTGGCCGCGGCAAAAGCTACCGCATCGATACCAGAGAGGGTAATACGCTGTGGGTATGGCCAGACAAAGTGCATTTGCTGCAGCTCAATAAAGAATACGATGTCGCCGGAACGGTTCGCGACGGGTATTATAATATCAACGTCATCAAGGACTTAGGACCAGCGCCGGAGGATGAAGAACCGCTTCCAGCACCGCCATCAATCAGCCACAGGAGGAAGACAAAAATGGATTATTATCGCCCACGTGATCCGGCCGAGCGTCGCGAAATCTTTGTTTGCGCGTTGCTCGGTCGTGAAATCGAATGGCGCG
>Ga0126371_10003299_pt1 | contig 14096 bp, 7 predicted proteins | sample PanSoiMetaPlot_4_FD_110145 | JGI IMG/M metagenome (GOLD analysis project Ga0126371, IMG submission 110145) | Tropical forest soil microbial communities from Panama - MetaG Plot_4 | ecosystem: Environmental > Terrestrial > Soil > Tropical forest > Bulk soil | place: Panama | collected 2016-02-17 | reverse complement strand
TTGCGCAAGACGGGATCCTGCGTCGCAATGCCGACCGGGCAGGTGTTCAGGTGGCACTTGCGCATCATGATGCAGCCCATCGAGATCAGCGGCGCCGTCGAGAATCCGAATTCTTCGGCCCCTAGCAGCGCGGCAATCGTCACATCGCGGCCGGTCTGCAGCTTGCCGTCGGTTTGCACGCGGATACGGCTGCGCAGGTCGTTCATCACGAGCACCTGCTGCGTTTCCGCCAGGCCCAGTTCCCACGGCACGCCGGCGTGCTTGATTGAGCTGAGCGGTGACGCGCCCGTGCCGCCCGAATCCCCCGAAATCAGCACCACATCTGCATGCGCCTTCGAGACGCCGGCGGCCACCGTGCCCACTCCGACTTCCGCCACCAGCTTGACCGAAATCCGCGCCCGCGGGTTGGCGTTCTTCAGATCGTAGATCAGCTGCGCCAGGTCTTCGATCGAGTAAATGTCGTGATGCGGCGGTGGCGAAATCAGGCCCACGCCGGGGATGGAGTGCCGCACCCTTGCGATTTCCTTGTCGACTTTGTGGCCGGGGAGCTGGCCGCCTTCGCCGGGCTTGGCGCCCTGCGCCATTTTGATCTGCAACTCGTCGGCGTTCACCAGATAGTTCGTGGTCACGCCGAAGCGCGCCGAAGCCACTTGCTTCACTGCGCTGCGGCGCAGATCGCCGTTCGGGTCCGGCTTGAAGCGCGCTTCGTCTTCTCCCCCTTCGCCCGTGTTCGAACGGCCGCCCATCCGGTTCATCGCGATCGCCAGGGTCTCATGCGCCTCTTTGGAAATGGAGCCGAACGACATCGCGCCCGTCGCAAACCGCTTCACGATCTCCTTTGCCGGCTCGACTTCTTCGATCGGTATCGGATTCTCCGATTTCTTGATTTCGAGCAGGCCGCGCAGCGTGCATAACTGGCGGTTCTCATTGTTCACCAGGTCGGTGTATTCCTGAAATGTCTGCGGGTTCTCCTGCCTCACTGCGTGTTGCAGCTTGGAAATGGTGATCGGGTTGATCCGGTGGAATTCACCTCGCACGCGGTAATGATAGTTGCCGCCGACTGCCAGCTCGGTATCGGATTCGGTGATCGGGAAAAAGGCATGCCGGTGTTTGAGCACCGCTTCCTGCGCCAGCACATCGAGGCCGACGCCTTCCACGCGTGACACCGTTCCGGTGAAGTATTTTTCCACCAGAAGTTTGTTCAGCCCAATGGCTTCGAATACCTGCGCTCCGCGATAGCTCTGCAGCGTCGAGATGCCCATTTTGGAGAAGGTTTTCAGCAGACCCTTGTTGGTCGACTTCTTGAAATTCAGCAGCGCCTTTTCGACGGTGATCTGCGGCGGCAGCAGTCCGCGCTTCACCATATCTTCCAGAGTCTCGATAGCCAGATACGGATTGACGGCGCTGGCGCCGTAGCCGATCAGCAAGGCGAAATGCATCACCTCCCGCGGCTCTCCGGATTCGATAATCAGCGCCACCTGAGTGCGTGTTTCTTCACGCACCAGGTGATTGTGCACGGCCGCCAGGGCCAGCAAACTGGGGATCGGCGCGTAGTCCTGGTCAATGCCGCGGTCGGAGAGAATCAGCAGCGTGTAGCCCGACTTGATCGCCAGCGAAGCACGCCGGCACAGCTGATCGAGCGCGCGCTCCAGTCCGCGCGCGCCTTCCTCGGCGGCGAACAGCATCGGCAGCGTGGTCGCCAGAAAATCTCCGCGCGACACGCGCCGCAATTTTTCCAGGTGTGTGTTAGTCAGGATCGGGTGCGGCAACTTCAGCGTATGGCAGTGCTGGGGGGTCTCATCGAGAATGTTCCGTTCCGTGCCGATGTAGCTGATCAGCGACATCACCATCTCTTCCCGAATCGGGTCGATTGGTGGATTAGTCACCTGCGCGAACAACTGCTTGAAGTAGTTGAATAACGGCTGCGGCTTGTCGGAAAGACACGCCAGGGGCGTATCGGTGCCCATCGAACCGATCGGCTCCTCGCCTTTCTCGGCCATCGGGCCGATGATCATCCGCATGTCTTCATCTGTGTAGCCGAATACGCGCTGGCGGCACAGGATCGTGTCATGATCGGTGCCGTGTTCGCGGCCGGGCTCGGGCAGTTGATCCAGCGTGATCTGGTTTTCCTTGAGCCACAGCTCGTACGGGTTCCGGTTGTACAGTGACCGCTTTAGTTCTTTGTCCGAGATGATGCGCCCTTCGGTGGTATCCACCAGCAGCATCTTGCCGGGTTGCAGGCGGCCCTTCAGCTTCACGTTCTCCGCTTTCACGGGAAGAACGCCGGTTTCCGAAGCCATGATGATCAGATCGTCTTCCGTCACCAGGTACCGGGCCGGCCGCAGTCCGTTGCGGTCGAGCGTGGCGCCGATCACGCGGCCGTCGGTGAAGGCGATCGCCGCCGGACCGTCCCACGGCTCCATTAATGACGCGTGGTATTCGTAAAACGACCGCTTCGCCACGCTCATGTGCGGATTGCTCGACCACGCTTCGGGAATCAGCATCGCCATGGCGTGCTGGATCGAGCGCCCGCCCATCACCAGCAGTTCGAGGGCATTATCAAAACCCGCCGAATCGCTGCCGCCTGGCTGGATGATTGGAAACAGTTTCTTTATGTCCGGACCGTATAAAGGTGACCTCAGCACAGACTGCCGCGCGTGCATCCAGTTCACGTTGCCGCGCAGCGTGTTGATCTCGCCATTGTGCGCGATATACCGATACGGATGCGCCAGTTGCCAGGTCGGAAAGGTGTTGGTCGAAAAGCGCTGGTGCACCAGGCACAAGGCGCTGATCACTTCCGGATCGCTCAGCTCCGGGTAGAAGTTCGCAATTTGCGGCGCCAGCAGCAGGCCCTTGTACACAATCGTGCGCGCCGATAGCGACGGGATATAGAAGAACTCTTTGTCCGGCACGTCGGAAGCGGCAATCTCCGCTTCGCACCGTTTGCGCACCACGTACAGCTTGCGCTCGAGGTGATCTTCCGTCATCCCCTTGGCGCGGCCGACGAAAATCTGCTGGATGTAAGGCTGCGACGCGCGCGCAACGCGCCCGATTGCCGTCCCCTCGATGGGCGTATCGCGCCATCCGAGTACGCTGAGACCTTCTTCTTTGACGATCCGCTCAATAATGCCTTCGCACAGCAGGCGCGGATGGCGCTCCACCGGAAGGAACGTCATGCCGACTCCATATTCGCCGGCCGGCGGCAGTGTGAAACCCAGCTTGGCGCATTCGCGCACAAAAAATCCGTGCGGAATCTGGATCAGCACACCCGCGCCGTCGCCGGTTTCCGGATCGCAGCCGCACGCTCCCCGATGCGTGAGGTTGATCAAAACCTGAATTCCTTTGACGATGATGTCGTGCGATTTGTGGCCCTTGACGCTCGCCACAAAACCGATTCCGCAGGCATCATGCTCGAAACGCGGATCGTAGAGACCCTGCGCTTCCGGAAGACCACGGCGGAGACTGGGGTCGTTAGTCATTGGTTAACTCCAGGGAATTAGCCCAGTCTACCAATTTCTCTAGTATTAGGCAATAAAAAAATATCGATCGACAAAATTAGCTGTGCTTATGGTATACTGCCTCTGTGCCATTCTGGGAACTCAGGCTTTTCAGGGAAATAGCGGCGACTCACAGTATGAGTAAAGGAGCGGCTCACTGCGGTGTGAGCCAATCAGCCGCCAGCCAGCACGTGCAGGAGGTGGAACGCCGCCTGGGCGTCACTTTGCTCGACCGGACCAAGCGTCCTTTGGACCTGACCGCAGCCGGTAAGATCTATAACGAGTTCTGCCGCGACGTGTTACGCCGCGAGGAAGAACTAGGGCTGACTTTGGAATCGCTCAAGGAACAGGTTGAGGGAGCAGTCCGGGTAGCGTCGATCTACTCCATCGGCCTTTCCGAGATGACCCACCTTCAGGAAGAGTTCTCGCGGCGCTACCCGACCGCGAGCCTCCATGTGGAATACATGCGGCCGGAGAAAGTGTACGAAGCCGTACTGAACGACGCCGCGGATCTCGGCTTGGTCAGCTACCCCGAAGCCGGACGCGATTTGGCGGCACTTCCCTGGCGCGAAGAACAGATGCAGTTGGCGGTGCCGCCCTCTCACCCGTTTTCCCGTCGCCATGAAGTCTATCCCGTGGATCTGAACGGCCAGACCTTCATCGGCTTTGACGAAGATCTTTCCATCCGGCGCGAGTTGGACCGCTTTTTCAAGGCGGAGGGAATCGAAGTGAACCTGGCCATGCACTTCGACAACATTCACACAATCAAGGAAGCAGTCGCGCTGGGTTCCGGAATCAGCATTCTCCCGGCACGCACCATGCAGGCGGAGATCGCGCAAGGCCGCCTTGTGGCGGTGACCCTGCACGCGCCGAAGCTCGTCCGTCCGGTCGGCATTGTGCACCGCAAGCGCAAGAAGTTCAACCGCGCCGCCCAAGCGTTTCTCGAACTGCTGGCCCGCCAGCCCGTCCCGCAACCGGAGCCGGTGGGAGTCTGAAACAAGTTGGGTGCCCCCGCGCTCACGCGACGGGGCTACGGAGCTACCAACGTCGTTTCAAACAGCTACTCAGCCGCGCCCGTAACGCGAGGGGCTAAGAACCGCTTGAACCGACGGTCCAGCGCCGCAGAAACCAACATTTTGTCCGCCGAAGCCGTCGCAAAAACCTGCTTCCGCCCGTCTTTGGGCTGAGAGGTTTTTCCCGTGCGACTGCACTTTCTGGCTGCCGTAATTTTTCTTACCATCACCCCCGTGCGGGCACAGATTGGCATTTTCTCCATGCCCACGCCTCCGCAGTCTCCTTTCACGCAGCTAAAAGCGTACCTGAACCTGACCGACGCTCAGGTCCAGGCCCTGCAGAGCATTCAAGTCAGCCGCAACAACGCCCAGCAAGCCATCTACAAACAGATCAACGAAAAGCAAATGCAGCTGAACGCGCTACTGAGCGAAGGCACTTCCGATGCGCTCACCGTCGGCCAACTCGAAATCGACATCAACAACCTCCGGAAACAATTGCCCCTGCCCAACAGCTCCTATCGCACGCAAGCTCTGGCCGTCCTCGACCCGGGGCAAACCGCGAAGCTCGCCGGCCTCATCAGCGCTTTACAACTCCAGCTGCCGGCGTGGCAGGCGATTACACTGGATTTGATCGACGCGCCTGGGCCCACCGCGCCGCCTCCCTCCCCGGTTGTGTTACCGACGGCGTTGGAGTTGACGGGAGGCTTACAGGCTTCGATCCAGTGAATGACGCACCTCGAGCAACAGGTCACAAATGCATTCGAGGAGTCCCGCGATGATGTGTACCGGTATCTGCTCACTCTCGGACTCGCTCCGGCTCACGCTCAAGACGCCGCGCAGGAAGTCTTTCTTCGCTTGTACGTCGCGCTGCGCAAAGGCGAGTCCATTCGGAATCCGCGCGGATGGGTTTTCCGCGTTGCTCACAATTTGGGATTGGACTGGCGTGCCAAGGAGCGCACCGAGCCTCTCGAGGCCGCCACGGAGGCGCTCCTTCGCGACCTGCGCCCGCCTGCGGACGCCGGCCTCATCGAGCGGGAGAGGATGAAGCAGATCGGAGACGCATGGAAAACTCTCTCGCCCCAGCAGCGGCAATGTCTCCATCTGCGCGCCGAAGGGCTCAAATACGCCGAGATCGGCGAGACGCTCGGAATCAGCATCTCCACGGTGCGCGAGTTTCTCACGCGCGCCATCGCCAGATTACAGAAGGCCGCCCATGAGTAACGCGACTCATCCGACGCAGGAAGCGTTGTTGCGCTTCGCCGACGAGGATCTCGCCCTCGACGAAGCGCGCGGCGTCGAGCAGCATCTCGCCGGATGCGCCGGCTGCCGCGACGAGTTCCTCTCGCTGCGCGAGACTTCCGAGGACATAATTCGCTTCCACCAAACCGTGCTGAAGCCAGGCCTGCCCGACCCGCCGCGCGCCTGGGAGCCTCCCCGATGGAAAGGCGCTGCGTCGCGCGTCATTCCGTTCCCGGTCAGGATTACCGCGGCCGCCGCCGCTGCCGTCGTCGCGGCAGTCGTCCTGGTGCGTTGGATCGAGCAGCCGGTCCGGGTGAGCGCCGCCGAATTGCTGCGCAAGGCCGAGGTCCGCGAACAGGCTGCCACCAGCCCCCGCCAGCGAATCCGCATTCGCTACAAGAACTACTCCTGGACGCGCTCGGCCCGGCTCGCCGGGTCGGCGTACCCTGCGCCCGGCGATCCCGCCGTCATCGAGGCCGTGCTGCGGCAAGCCGGCTTCCCCTCGGAAGATCCGCTGAGCGCCTCGGCGTTTTCGCAGTGGCGCAATGGCTTGCCAGAGCGGCATGACGAAGTCCGGCGCGATCCGGAAACCTACGTGGTCACGACGTCGGCGCCAACCGGTGTAATTCGCGAAGCGTCGCTCACGTTACGCTCCAGCGATTTGCATGCTACCGGCGCCACTCTCCGCTACCGGTCGAATGAAACCCTGGATATGGACGAACTGCCCGCGGACGGCGATGATCTTCAAGGCGCGCAGCCGCGCATCCCGGAATTGGCGGCGCCTCCAGCGGAAACGCTGCCGGCGTCACCCGCCACACCCGCCGAAGAGGTGGAGGTGATTGCGGCTTTGCACAGCCTCGGCGCGGATCTCGGCGAGCCTGTTGACGTAGCACGAACCGGAGGCGTCATCGTGGTTTCAGGTGCGGGCCTGCCGGCATCCCGGCAGGAGCAGATCCGCGCCGCCGTCTCCGGCATCGCCGGCGTGCGCGTTGTCTTTGAACCGGGAGACGGCCGCCGCGCCGGTAATGGGGGTCTGCCAGGGCGCACCGCCGCCCCGCCCGATCTCACCAATCCGTTGCTCGACCAGTTACGCGCGGCCGCCAACGGCGCGGCCGATCCGGGAGATGCTTTGATCGATGCCACCGACCGCGCCGTGCAGCGTGCCTATGCGCTCGCCGCCTTGGCGCGCCGCTTCCCGCCGCCGGCCGAAACGGCGCTGGCAGCGAGCGATCGATCCGTCCTTCGCAGTATTGCAATGGATCATGCACGCGTCTTGTCCACGTCCGTAGGCTCCATGACCGGTCTCTTGCTGCGTGTGTTGCCGCCGGTCAACGCTACTCCGGCCGCTACCTCGAGTTGGCAGGAAACGGCGGATGGCGTGGTCGCCGCCGCGCGCGACGCCGACCAGGCCATCAACGCCGCCACCGGAGATCTCGACGCGCGTGAATCCCGGCTCGCCGGAGCCTTGGCGCGCCTGCGCGGGTTGATCGAAACGATGCAGACGCAGCTCCGATGACACCGTCGTTCCAGCGCCGATGGCAGCCGATGCTGGCCCTATTCGCCGGTGCATTGGCGCTCGGCGCGGCCGAGCGCGCAGAGGTAGCGGGGCTGGTGCAGGATACCTCTGGCGCTGTCTTGGTAGGCGCCGGCGTCACGCTGATGGATGAGGCCACAGGCATCCGCCGTACGGCCCGCACCGATGACGAGGGCATCTACGACGTGGGTGGTCTTCCTCCCGGTATGTACAAAGTCACTGTACGCAAACCCGGATTCCAGACCGTAGTGCGCTTGAACGTGCAAGTAGACGCCGGATCTGATCTGCGTTTCGACTTTGCCCTGCGTCTCGGCAATATGAAGGAGGTCATCACGGTGGAAGGCGGCGCGCCGGCCGTCAATGCGGCCGACGCTTCGGTGGGGACGCTGGCCGGCCACGGTGCGATTGAGATGCTGCCCACGAACGGCCGCGGCGTGCTCGGGCTGGCGGAACTGGCGCCGGGTGTTGTAGCCACGCCCGCCACCGGCGGTGAAGCCGGCCAGTTCAGCGCCAACGGCCTTCGCTCCAACACCAACTACTTCACGCTCGACGGTGTGAGCGCCAACACCGGCGTTAGCGGCGCTGGATTGCCGGCCCAATTTGCGGGCGCCGCTCTGCCGGCAATGACCGCTTTCGGCAGCACGCAGAACCTCGCCTCCCTGGAATCGCTCGACGAGGTACGCGTCCTCACCTCCAGCTTCGCCCCCGAATTCGGCCGCCTGCCCGGCGCCCAAGTGGCGCTGACTACGCGCTCAGGCTCCGACGAGTTCCACGGTTCGGTGTACGGCATGCTGCGAACGCAAGCGCTGTCCGCGAATGACTGGTTTGCCAACGCCTACGGCGTCACTCCCGCGCCGCTTCGCATGGAACAATGGGGCGCGACACTGGGCGGCCCGGTACGCCCGCAGCGCACGTATTTCTTCGCCTCGTATGAGGCGCTGCGTTTGCGTGATCCGCATTCCTGGCTGCTGGCGGCTCCCTCGCAGCCGGTGCGGGCCTCGGCGCCTCCTGGCGTACAACCCCTGCTCAATGCGTTTCCCGTGCCATTCGATGGGACTTCGGGTGTAGGGCTGGGCTCGGTGTCCCGCCCGTCGCGCCTGGATACCGCCAGCCTCCGCATCGATCATTCGCTCACAGACCGCGTCAGCCTTTTCGGAAGGTATATCCGGGCGCCCTCTTCGACCGAGTCCGGCTTCGCGGAAGTCGAGCGCTTCCATCTCGGAACCAGCAACGTCACCGTCGGGATCACCGCGATGGCGGCACTGCATGTAACCAATGACGTGCACGTGAGCGCCTGGCGCACCACCGCCGATTCGTCCTGGACCAACGATCCCGCGTCGGGCGGCGTTCCCATCGATCTCGCCGCTTTTCTGCATGCGCCTCCGAGCACCGGCCCGGCATTTTATGGCATTGCCATTGGTGGCGCCGGGGCCATCTTTTCCGGGTCCACCGGCCGCAACCGGCAAAGCGAGTGGAACGTGGTCGAGGCGCTGGGTGTGAATACGGCATCCCACTCCTGGCGTTTGGGAGCCGATTACGAACGGCTGACGCCAGTGCGCGAATCCGCCGCGCTGGCCGTCGCCGGTACGTGGAACAGCCTCGCCGATGTGCTTGCCGGGCGTCCCCCTACCATCACCAGCACTCAGGCCGATCAGTCGTCGAGCCTCATCGAGACGCTGTCGTTGTTCGCGCAAGATACGTACCGGCCCTCACGCCGGTTGTCGATTACCTACGGTCTCCGCTGGGAATTGACGCCGCCTCCTGCGATCCGCGAACCGGCGGCGGCTTATTCTGCGGCGACCCCTTCGGCGGGCGCCGCTTTCGCCGCGCCCTCCACGCCAATGTCTCTTCCCTTAGCCGATCCCGCGCAAGCGCTCTGGAAAACCTCGTACTTACAACTGGCGCCGCGTGTCGGCGCGGCGTTCCGTCTCGACGATCATTCCGTGGTGCGTGCCGGGGTCGGCCTTTTTTACGACGTCGGCTTCGGCGTCGCCCTCGATCCCATCAACGGCTTTCCCTTTAACCGGTGGCAGTTCAGTAACACCGGACTTGCCCCGCCCGTGGCCGGAGCTCCCGCCTTCGGACCACGGGTGGAGGCAGGACTGCATCTCCCCTACGTCGCCGAGTGGAACCTTTCCTACGAGCGCTTGCTCGACGCGCGCAACATCGTGTCGCTCTCCTATGTTGGCTCGCAAGGCAAGCGCCTGCTGCGGCGGGAAGGCACTCTCGCCCCGGGCTCGACGCTCGCGCAATACGAGGCCGCCACCAATCACGGGGCGTCCGATTATGAAGGCCTTCAGTTGCAGTTCCGCCGCCGCATGAGCAGCCTCTTGCAGGGCACGGCATCCTACGCCTGGGCGCATTCGATCGATAACGGGTCCGCCGATTCCGGAGTCTATCTAGCGGATGCGCGCCTGGCGTTTAATGCCGACCGGGGTTCGAGCACCTTCGACGTTCGCCATGACTTTACCGCCGGGCTTATCTTCACGCCGCGCGGCCGCGCCTGGCTGGTCCGCGATTGGGTGTTGAGCAGTATGGTGCACGCCCGTTCCGGCTTTCCGATCGATGTGGTCACGACAGAAAACCTGCTCGGCCTCGGCTTCGACGATTTCGTGCGTCCGAACCGGGTCGCCGGCGCTCCCCTGTGGATTCCCGACAGCGCCATCGGCGGCCGCCGCCTGAATGCCGCCGCCTTTGCGGTGGCGCCCGGCTTGCAAGGTTCGCTCGGACGTAATGCCATTCCGGGTTTCGGCATGGCCCAGTTGGATGCCTCTCTCGACCGCGCGCTGCCGCTCAGCAGTTCTGCGAACCTGCACGTCCGTTTGGACGCTTTCAACCTTTTCAACCACGGCAATCCGGCCGATCCCGTTCGGTTTCTGGACAATCCGTTGTTCGGACGTCCAGCCTCAATGCTCGATCTGATGTTGGGCACGGGAACCGCCCGTAGCGGCGTGGCACCGGCCTTCCAAATCGGCGGTCCGCGTGCCCTCCAGGCAACCATCCGTCTTCAGTTCTGACGAGGGCGTCCGCTATGATCCGGACGTTCTGGCGAGTTTTGAAAGGGCCGCTTGCGGTGACGCCTCCGCAGGCTTGAGGAACGAAACAAATCTCCATTCTTGATCGGAGAGTTGGAAGAGCGCGACCTGCGATCCCGACAGTTCGAATCTGGGGAAACATGCCTTCAATCCCGCCGGCGCTTTGTTCCAGTCAATATCCCAGCGGATATTGACCTGACGCACGTCCGGCTTGTCTCCCGGACTCATCCGAGTCACCTCGACGAGGTACGGTCCCCGCAGTATGACTTCGTGAAATTTTCCGGATTCCTTCAGATCGATGGCGAACAGGGCCTTACGCCCTGCTTCGGTGAGCTGGTATGTGCTAACTGTAAAACCTTGATGGGGAGTCTCAACGCGCTTCCAGAGATCGTTTTGTATCCCGCACCCGATGAGCGTATCGGAGTGGAAAGTCACCGTGAAGTGATCCGGTTCGTCACGAACCCACCTCTGCGAGACGAGAGTGCTTGCCTGGTTCGCGGTGAGATCGGGGGGCTCCGGGTCAGACCCACATCCCGCTGCCAAGCAAACAGCCGTCATCGCGAGGGCGACGGCCGCGTTTTTGATGTAAAGGTCAGGTCTTATACGCATCATGCGGCTTCCGCGCCGGCAGAGTTCTTGCCGCCCGGCAAGTGCTCAGAATAATCGCTTTCCGCGGGCTCTTTCACGTTCCCGTTCGTTGGCTCTTTCCCGTTATCGATAGTTTATGGCGGCGGCCCACCGCGGCGCGCATCGGGCACACAGCGCCGCGCGGCTTCACTGGACATTGATACGCGCCGTGTTCGAGTTCACCCCGTCCACTGTCAGGAAGATGGGCACCTCACCCGAGCCGCGCAGGCTGAGCGGCAGCACGAACGTCACCTGGTCGACGCCCGCCATCGGCCCGTTGTCGTCGGATGAGCTGATGCTCTTGATCGCCACGGCCGTCTGGCCGATCGTGAGCGTCACACCCGCATTGCCCGATCGGCCCTTGATGCCGGTCGCGTAAAGCGTGATGGTGACGGGGGTATCCAGCCCCGGATCGATCGGTACGCTGACGCAGCTGTCCGGCATGACGCCGCATTGATAAACGGTCACCGGCCCAACGGGCCCCGGGTTCGGAGCGATGCTGCGGTAAGCTGTCGCGGCCACCACGCCCTGGCCATTCATGTTCGCGGTGAACAGCGCGGGAGCCACGGCCTGAGCCTGCGCCGCTCCAGTCAAAACACTCGAGCCGCCGGACAAGTTGACGGTGGCAGGCCCATCCGCCATCCCCTGTGGCATCACAAAATTGATCTGGTCCGGCGAGACAAACACGAGTTGCGCCGGCTGCGAATTACCGGCGCTATCCACGATCTGCACGCTGACCCCGCCGAGGCTGGTTGGGTAAGGAGCTTGGCCGATCGCCGTCTGCGCCGCCAGATTTGGTCCATACAGGCTGCCGAGGGAATCGGGCGCCAGCATCGGATCCCCGCTCGCTGCCGATACCCCGACAAATGCACTGCCGGCTTCCAGGGCCCGCACCAGGTATGGTTTCACACGCTCTTTCATCGTTTGTGCCGACAGCGCGAACGCCGCAAGAAACAGAATTAGAACGGACCGCATCATGTTTTTGAGAAATGCCCTCCTGCTTTCGAAGACGCTTCTGTCCCGCCTTTTTGCGACAGCCTCGGATCTGGAGTCACAAGAAATTTGGCGATTCGTTTCGATCTGGTGATCGCGCCGCTCAGGTTTCGTATGCCAGGGGTCATATCAGCAGTAAGGTTGCGAACGTTTGTTGCCGGCCGGCAAGTGGCGCATTGAGCCGTAGTGTCTCTCCCTCCGGACCGTGCCTGATGGTGTAAACTCGCGGCGAGGGGGATCATAGTGAGAATTCGAATTGCGCTGGCCGCGGCTCTTGCCGCGTGCGCCGTGATCATCGTCGCGCAGCAGCGAGGCGCGGGACCGTACACCGCCGGGCAAGCCGCCGCCGGCCGCGCCGCCTATCAGACCAATTGCGCATCGTGTCACGCCCCCGATCTTTCCGGTCGAGAAGGCCCGCAACTTGCCGGCACTACCTTCATGAATCAATGGGGTGACAAGACGGCAGCCGAGCTCATCAATTTCATGCGTGCCACCATGCCTCCCGGCGGCAGTAGCTCGCTTTCCGATCAGACCTACGTGAGTCTCGCAGCGTTCCTGCTCGACGCCAACAGCGCGCGTCCCGGCGATCGTGCACTCGCAGCGGATTCGACTGTTGCGATCCGCGCCGCTGCTTCCGGCGAGCGCGCGGCCTATCTGCAGCCCGGCGCGGCTGCGCCTCCGGCGGCTCCGGAAGGCCGGGCGGGCAGCCAGGCCCGCCAGGCGCCGCGCGGCATCACCGTCGCGGGCACGGTCAAGAACTACATTCCGGTCACCGACGCCATGCTGCGAAATCCCGATCCTGGCGAGTGGCTCATGATTCGGCGCGACTACAAAGCCACTTACTTCAGCCCGCTCAGTCAGATCACCGCACAGAACGTCAATCAGCTTCATCTCGCGTGGAGCTGGTCGATGCAGGAGGGAGCCAGCAACGGCAACCAGCCCGCACCCATCGTGCACAACGGCGTGCTGTATGTAAACAACGCCGGCCAGGTGCTGCAGGCCCTCGATGCCAAGACCGGCGACTTGATCTGGGAGAACCGCTACGGTTCGAATCCCACCGCGCCCGCCATGCGCGGTATCGCCATCTACGACGACAAGGTTTTCGTGGCCACTTCCGAGGCGCACCTGATCGCCTTCGACGCGCGCACCGGAAAGGTGGTCTGGGAGACCACCATCGGCGACCGCTCCAAGGGCGAGTACGCGGAGACCAGCGGCCCCATCGTAGTGAATGGCCGCGTCATTGAAGGTCTCGGCCGCGATTCCTGCGCCGCGTACCGCGAAGAGAAATGTTTCATCAGCGCCTACGATGCCAAGACCGGCAAGGAGGCCTGGCGCTTTCGCACGGTGGCGCTCGAAGGAGAGCCGGGCGGCGACACCTGGGGCAGTCTCTCGAACACATTCCGCGCCGGGACCGAGAGCTGGATCACCGGCAGCTACGACCCGGAGTTGAACCTCACCTATTGGGGCACCGCGCAAGCCAAGCCGTGGATGCGCGTCAGCCGCGGCAGCGGCAACGGCGCCACCTTGTATTCCAACTCCACACTGGCGCTCAACGCCGATAGCGGCAAGCTGTCCTGGTATCACAGCTATGTGCCCGGCGAGACGCTCGACCTCGACGAAGTGTTCGAGCGCGTTCTGGTGGACGACCAAGGCCAGCGGCTCGTCTTCAGCGCCGGCAAGACTGGGATCTTGTGGAAGCTCGATCGCCAGAGCGGAAAATATCTCGGCCACAGGGAAATGGTCTACCAGAACGTCTACGATTCCATCGATCCGAAGACCGGAGAACCGCACTACCGCAACGACATCGTCGAGCAGCGCCTGGGCGAGTGGGTAACGGCCTGCCCCTCCACGGAAGGAGGCAAGAACTGGCCGTCGATGACGTACTACTCTCCCGGCAACCGCCTCATCATTCCGCTCAGCCAGACATGTCTCGAGATGAATGGCCAGGCAGTCGATAAAGTTGCCGGCGGCGGCAGCGGCAACGGCGCGCTGCGCCGCTTCTTCGAGATGCCCGGGACCAGCGGCAACGTCGGCAAGCTGGCTGCGTACGATGTCCGCACCATGCGCGAACTCTGGAAATACGAGCAGCGCGCGCCGTTCCTCACAGGCGTCATCTCGACATCTGGCGGCGTTGCCTTCGCGGGTGATCTCGACCGCA
>Ga0126371_10003298_pt1 | contig 14096 bp, 12 predicted proteins | sample PanSoiMetaPlot_4_FD_110145 | JGI IMG/M metagenome (GOLD analysis project Ga0126371, IMG submission 110145) | Tropical forest soil microbial communities from Panama - MetaG Plot_4 | ecosystem: Environmental > Terrestrial > Soil > Tropical forest > Bulk soil | place: Panama | collected 2016-02-17 | reverse complement strand
GGCCCCCAAGCTTTCGAAACGGCATTAAATCGATTGACCCGGAGTCTCTTTTATCCTCTGCAGTTGTGCCAGAAGGGTCAGAGCCGACTGGCCCGCGCTTTGTTGCGCAGCACCGTTTACGGGATTCGCCCCGAAGATTTTCCTGAACTCGCTGAGATGGAGCGAAAGCTTAGGGTCGACCTGGAAACATCGACGACGGAACAAGTGCTAGCGCAGCTTCGCGAGAACGTCGAGGAAGTCGTCATTCCCGACCCGGACACCGGCTGGTCAGAATATCATCGCGCCTGGCCGCTGAAGCCGTGCGATTGGTGGGGGCACAAGCAATGGTCAGTGCACGGTGTATTAAAGGAGATGAGGCCTCGAACGGTTCTGGATCTCGCCGGCAACCTTGGTTGGTACGCACGTCTGGCGGCGCTTGAAGGCGCCGATGTGGTTTCCGCCGATCTGGATGAGACTTGTGTGAATCGCCTTTATCGCCGCTTGCAGTATGAGAGATCTCGGGTCTTGCCGTTGGTGCTGGATATCAATGACCCATCCCCCGGATATGGCTCCGGTGGCCGTTGGTTCGCCCCGGCCACGGAGCGCTTCGAGGCTGATCTAGTGCTCGCTCTCGCTGTAACGCATCACTTGGTGCTATCGGGGTTCCGGCTTGGATTTGATACGGTCGCCCAGACTCTCGGGGGCTTCGCGCGACGCGCGCTGCTAGTCGAGTTCATCCCCTATGACAGCGATGGCTGCCCGTACGATCGATCGAGTCGGCCAGACGCCGTGAGCTGGTATGACGTCGATCATTTTGTTCGGGCGTTGCGCCATGAGTTCCGCAGCGTGTCGGTGCTCCCGAGCCCTCCGAGGGCCCGGCGGCTACTGCTCTGCGAGAAATAGGACCGGAGGATAAATGACTCTGCTAGTGTTTCGCGTATTCAAGGAGCTGATCTTCTACGACATCTTGACCAATCTGGGAGGGTTCAAGCAGGTCAGAGTGTACGTGCAACAGACCAGCCGGAAGGAACTGGACGCGCCGCCGGAAACGGTAAAACAAGTCGTGGAAGCCGTGGATATCGCGAGTGTCTTCTATTACAGGCGTGTGATGTGTCTGCACCGTTCGTTTGCGGCCGTGCGGCTGTTGCGAAAACGCGGCGTGAAGGCCGAGCTGATTATCGCCTCGCGGCCACTGCCCTTCCTGTCGCACGCATGGGTGGAAGTCGACAATCAGATCGTGAACGACAAACCGGGCTATAAGCGCAAGCTGCAAGTGATGGAGCGAATCTGATGAGCGGGCATGCGGGAACTTACTACTACGACCGCCGCCCTCTCGACCGAAGTCTGGGCGAACGACTGGGTGCCGGCTTGAGCCGCCAAGGCCCAGACGGCGGTAGCGAGCGATTTGGTGACGGCCTCCTCATGGTCCACCGGGCGTTTCATGTCGAGCCGGAGTCGTATCTTGAGACTCAGCCATACGTCTCGCCGCGCGGCAATTGGATGACATGGGACGGTCGGCTGGATAATCGCGACGACTTGCTCCTTCTCGTCAAGGATCAGCTTGAGGACGACACGACCGATGTTGCCCTCGCGATGGCCGCTTACGAGAAGTGGGGCGAGCCGGGCTTCAATCGCCTGATCGGCGATTGGAGCCTGGCACTGTGGGACAAGGCCAACGAGTCAGCGATTCTGGCAAGCGATTACTTGGGCGTTCGGCCGCTGTATTACTTTGCCTCGAACGACTGCATCGCATGGTCGTCGGATTTAGGCCAGCTTGTGTCGTGGTTCGGCGTGGAGGACGATCTTGACAATCACTACATCGCTGCATTTCTGACACACTCCCCGAAGAATAATCGAACAATCTATCGTCCCATCTCTTTCGTGCCTTGTGCTCATTCAGTGAAGGCCAAGGACAGAAATGTCACAAAAACGCCGTTCTGGTTCCCACCCGTTGAATGTCGCATTCGGTATCAGACCGATGGCGAATACGAGGAACATCTCTTGCACTGTTTTCGCGAGGCGGTCCTCAGACGCCTACGCACAAACCACCCCGTCTGTTGCGATCTCAGTGGCGGACTTGATTCGTCGTCGGTCACCTGCATGGCACATTTGCTGATTCATAGTGGGGTGACGCCTCGAAAACAGCTGACGACTTTGTCCCTGATCGACCCCGACATGGATGACGAACGCTACATCCGAGTCGTCGAAGAGCATTGCCGGATCGTAGGAATTCACGCACGATTCTCGCAGCTCTGGTCTTTAGACGTTCCAAGTTCACCGATGCCAAATCGGACTGATCTTTTGCGCAGAGACATCGGCGAGGCGCTCCTATGCAAGGCGATTCGCTCACACCTAACAGGACTGGGAGGGGATCTCGTCATGGGAAACATCTTAGAGGATACAGATCAGTTGGCCGATGCTTTTCGAGGCGGGAATCTGGTGCGTCTTCTGAGGGAAGCCTACGCCTGGGGCCGCGTTTTGAGGATCCCGATCTGGTTGACGCTAAGACTCGGCATGATACCGCTCTTTTCCGCTTCGAAACAGCAGAAAATGTGGAAGGCGAAGAACATCCTCCTCTGTCGAGCGTACGGCAACCTAAAAAAAACCTCAATCGTTAACACGGAGTTTATCGATCACTACGTGGAAAGGGTGAGCAACCCTTACAATCTTCTCTATCGGCGCGCAATACCCAGCGTGCGCGGCTTTCTCCACGCCATATCGAGTTATCAGACGTTCCGGCCCCTGACGATTCGATTGGATCAGTTGAATCCGATTAAGTCCACACACCCGTTTTGCGATCGCTCTTTGGTGGAGTACGTGGCAGCGATTCCCCGTCAGCAACTTTGTGGAATTGGAAATCCACGGCATCTCATGCGCCGTGCACTGCGCGGCATCTTACCGCCGGCGTTGCTGAAGCGCCGTACAAAAGCACTGTCCAGTTCGGCTAGCGACAAGAGTCTTCTTGAGATTCTACCGGAGCTCTCCAATGGTCAGTTTCAAGCAGCGGTACGAGGTTTCATAGATGGCGTTAAATTCCGCCGAGTACTCCAGCACCCTCAAGCGACAGATTATGACCGAAATCAACTCATGCAGGTGATGACTCTGGAAATATGGCTCAGGACGAGGCGATCCGACGCCAGGGTTGAGGCCCAAACGGCTGTTATGCGTTAAACCACCGAAGATCGTCATGAACCTTAAACTGCTTTTGATGAACTTAGTCTGAAAGGAGGTGAAGCAAAAATGCCATATTCAAAGCCGGAATTGAACGTCGTCGGAGCCGCCGAGAGCTTAGTGCTTGGCCCAGCCCCCGGAAGCAACGACTTCGGTAGTACTACTGCCAGCTCAGCTTTCGAATTTGAGGAGTAACGCGATCGCTGTTCGGGCGAATCCCGCACGTTTGTTATTATTTGTGCGGGATTCGCTCGTTCTTTTTAACACCCAAAGCGTGTCGGCTTTTGCTGCGCCGTGCCACTGTTGAAGCAGTTAAGATCGTTCAGACTTCGATGGGTTACCATGAAGGCCGTAAGTAAGTCGCAGTACGTACATCCTGGACCTGCGAACTTTTCAGCTTTGTCCACCGTTCGTACTGCTCCTTTTTCTCCGGACTTGGGTCACAGAAGTTTCGCAGCCAGAAATCAAACCAGTCGAGATTCATCGTCCATACGCTATCCAGCTGCCGTGGCCACTTCTTGAAGTGACTTGCGTGGGGATATACGACCATTTCCACCGGCTTGCTTCTTGCTCTTAGTGCGATCGCCGCCTGAACGCTCCAAACCCACTCTCCGTCGCTCGCGTCAACCAACACAGGTGCCGATACTCTGTCGGCCCAATCAGTCACCTGCGACTCCTCAGCGCGCGCCCGCTCAAGCCCATCGACGATCTGTGCCTCGTCGTTGTGGTTGGTGTTATCCCGTAACGCCTCCGCAGATCCATAGTAAGCACCCGCTGAGTTTAGGGGTGATGGTACGACGGCTGTGACTGAGGCGGCTGCAAAGGCACGGCTATGGGCAACAGCGTATGACGCGTACTTCGCTCCTTGGCTGAGACCTGCGATCCCGACCCTGGATTTGTCGGTTATCCCCATCTCGCTGAGCCGGTTGATGCCTGCCAGAATTGTGTCGAGGGTTGCTTCGTTCATCAAGAGCTTCTCGGTAACTCCACTCGCGTTCCCGGCCTTGGGTATGTAGAATTGAACATCCGGCCGGAGTACCGCATATCCGCGCGAGGTAAACGCGTACGTCGGATACTCTTCCATAACCACGGCTGATTCGCTGAAGTCATAAGTTGCGATGGTGTAGGGCAGTACCATGGTCGGATATGGACCGGAGCCGAGACCATTCGGCTTGTACAGGTAACCATAGCCTGGATTTCCTTTCGAGTCGATCCACTGCGTTAGTTCGACGGACGGTAGGTTCCACTCCCGGACCTCAGGATTCAGATCCGTTAGGATCTGCTCATCCGAAGAATCCAGATTGAACGATATGACCTCTGGGGGGTTGACTGGGTTCTCTCCTACGCACGCAAATCGTCTGGCCGATATGCTATACGAACAATCAGAGTAGGAAAAGTCTGAGCGCGGAGATACACGCCCAAGGACCGACCCGTTTTTAGTCATGGAATAGATAAGGCGGTGGCCAACGAGACTAGGAGAACCAATTTGATCCGCTCCGCCGTTAGGCTCTTCTTGGAACGTTATTTCGCTACCATGCGGACCAACTACCCACATTCTATTCCGATCGGCAATTGATGTCTGCGAAGTCGACACGGCCCTGTGCGACTCGGCTAACTTCCGGTACAGTCGTAATTCTTCCTCGGTGGCTCTTCGGTCCCCTTTACCCTCTGCATCGAGTGTGTACACCTCGTACGGGGCATCGTCGAGCCATTGAGATGTTGCCGGCTCGTAAAGGATAAGCATATGGTGAAGAGCCTGATCCAAGACGTCGGTGCCGCGGCGAGTATGGGATGGCGAGATGGAGGCTAGCGAATTTGGCCGCTTGTCGAAATCGAAATACCAAATGCCGTGGTCAAGGTATTTGTTCTTAAGCGCAGTCAGTTCCGGGCGCGCTCCCATCGTAGAATAGAGTATTCGTCCTTCAGACGTCCGGACCGCATAGAGAACGCTGGTCTCAGAATGAGTAAGCTGTTTTGGCGGGCCTCCCTCTCGAGACCATCGAAACAATTGCGACTTGCCTTGCTTTGTCGCAACTGCCCCACCTTGCATAGGGTACATAACGAAGCGGCTGTCCCCTGACCATACAGGATCGACAGTCAAGGGGTAATTCCATTCATGAAATACCGGAGGGCCGACGCTGCCAAGATTCACAATTTTTCCGTGGCCAGCCGTTGACGTCACGAAGAGGGCCGTTCTGTATCCGTTGGATTCCAAGTTGGCTTGCCGCAACGTGAACGCGACCCATTGCCCATCTGGCGAGATAGAGACCCCGCCAATGTGCCGAAGCCGCAGCAGGTCCTCAACTGTAATTTCGTGACGTCTGTTCCGGTGGGAGAGCGGGCGTGGGAGTTCGAGGGCAGGAAGAGAGCGATCGGACTGGTACTCCTCCGCAGCATCCAGGGAGAACGAAAGTAGCGCAAGGCAGAGCATCGATCGTGCTGTCATTAGAATTGCACCTTAAGCGAGATCTGCGCTGTTCTTGGGCCACCCGTCTGTAATGCGGAACCCTGAGATGAAACGCCTCCAAACCCGCCTCCAATGCTTCCTAGAGCGCCATTCGCCATAGCGAGGGACTGCCCAAAAGTGCCATCGCCCACGGTCGCGTCGGGATTAGCAAAGTTCGGGTGATTGAACAGGTTGAACAGGTCTCCCCGAACCAGAAGCCTCACATGCTCGTTGAGTGAGAATGTCCGCCTGAGGGAGAGGTCGGTTTCCATCAGATCGAAACCTTGGAGAGAGTTCCGACCCAAGTCTCCTTGGGCGTTGGGGTTTATGACAAAAGCCGCGGGATTGAAAGCTCGTCCGTCCGGATACTGCGTCCCATAGAGGTAAAGTGGCTGACCAGGCACGACGTTCGGTCGAAACGCGAACGTGCCAAATCCGATGTTGTACCGTTTCGTAACGTCAACTGGCACTGGGGACCGAACCGTGACAATGCCGTCGATTCCCCAGCCGCTCGTGAAGGCATCAATGAGCCCACTCGCCCCAGAAATGCCAGGTATATTCCAAGAGAATGCCGCTCTGAAACTCTGGCGGACGTCGAAATCTGAAGACCCCCAATTGCTTTTGGTCGGTAGAAGCGTCGCCCCGGGAAGAGTTGCAATATCGGAAGAGGCATCGTCCAAAGAATGTCCCCACGAGTAGGTCGCCGTCGCGGAGATCGACCTGCTAAGTCTCCGCTGGAACTGAAGCTGAAGGGATTGGTAGTTTGAAGCAGCCGAGTTGTCCGTGTAAAAGACCTGGTAACGATTCGCTCCAACGCTTGGAAAATACTGTTCGAAGAGTAAATCTCGCCCGATGGCAGCAACATACGAAATTGATACGGTTTGTGCCGAACCTAGGGCTTGTTCTAAGGAGATGTTCCATTGCAAACTTCGAGGAGCGGAAAAATTCCTCGGATACACATAGAAGGCGCTGGTTGCTGCTGGGTTAGTCAAAGAAACGGCCGACAGAGCCGCCGTTGAAGAACTCACCGGGAATGAGATGTTGGACACGGTAACAGAGTGTGCGCTCGGAAAGCTCTCCCCCAGCGAAAAACCCGCCACCGACTCGGTTGCGACGTCATAGTACAAGCCGGCTCCAGCACGTAACACAGTCTCTGATCCAGGCGTTCGACGAATCTGGTAAGCCAACCCGAGACGAGGCGCGAAATTATGGTATTGAGTGTTCCAAAGGCTGGTTCCCGAAGAGCCAACGGACACGTTTCCCGTGGCGTAGTCCCCCAACAGCGGAACGTAATTGCCGTTGTTCGGATAACGATTCCTCGGCGGTGTATTCAAATCCCAACGGAGACCGTAAGTGAAAGTCAACCGGTTGGAAATCCTCCACGTGTCCTGGCCATATAACGAGAGATTTTTCGAGTCACCGCGAACAAACCCTTCAGCGAAATTGCTAAAAGAGAGACTGTTCTTGTCCACAGCCGCGACACTGCCGAAGTTGTATAGAAGCTCGGCATTGGGCACCACAATAGGCAGAAGGCGTAAGTAGTCCACGCCAAACTTGAACTGGTGGGCTCCGACAACATAGGAAAGACTGTCTATCACATTCGCTTGTCGCGGTTTGTTCACCAGGTCGCGTCCATCGAGCAACTCCACGGGGAAAGCGATATCAACATTCACGTAGATGTTGGCAGGCGAATAGGGGGGCACGAAGAGCGCGGAGGCTGAGGGGACGATTGCCCCACCGAAGCTATTCAAGAGAAAGTTCGTCGTTGACGGATTCTGACTCCAACTGAGTCGAGTCTCGCTAACAACCGCGGGAGTTATCGTATACGTAAGGCCTGTCGTGATGGATTGGGCCGCAAAGGTCTGAAGCGAAACGCCTGAGAGTGAATAGGGCCCGCGGCTGGACCCGGAAGAGGGCGCATAATTATAGCGCGCAAACATGCTCAGTTTAGGCCCAAACACGCGGTCTATCCTAAGGCTTGTGGCATCCGTATTGATCGGATTCGAATAGCCCGCCGAGAACTCTTGGAAGCCGTTGCTCAATTCGGGGCCATTCGGAACAGGAAACCCGTTGAGAAGAGGTTGGACCGCGGCAGGTGCCGTTTGTCGTGAAGCCAAATCTGGAACTGATGTAATACTGAATTCCGGCTGCCGTAACCGTGCTCCTTCGTAAGAAAAGAAGAAGAAAGTATTGTTCTTGATGATGGGACCGCCTAACGTGCCGCCGAAGTCGTTGAACCGAAGTGCGGCTCGTGGCGAGCCCGCGCGGTTCGCGAACCAGTCATTCGCGTCTAAGACATCGTTCCGAAAGTAGTCGAAGGCTGTCCCGTGGAAGTCGTTGGTGCCCGAACGCGTCAACAGAATCACCTGGCCGCCCGGCGTGCGCCCATATTCGGGAGCGAAAGAACTGGTCAGAATGCGGAATTCCTGGAGCGCGTCCACCGAAACTAGGGACGTTGTATTCCCTGCGGCGTTTAAGGTTTCGCCGCTTCCTGTCAGGTTTGGTAGACCTGACCCTAGATTGGCGCCCACGCCATCGACCGTGAAATAGTTCGAGGTCGGGCGTTGCCCGTTGACACTGAATTCTCCTCTGTCACCGCTGTTTTGACCGCCCGAAAGATTGACTCCCGGTGCCAAGGTGATTAGCTGCTGAAAGCTACGTCCGTTAAGTGGAAGGTTCTCGACGAGCTCTCGTGCGACCGTCAAGCTTATTGAGGCATCGGTCGCATTGATTGGCGAGGCATCGGCCGTCACATTCACCTTCTCAGCCGTTTCGGATATCTCAAGCTGAAAGTCCAGCCGTGCAGCCTGGGACACCTGCAGAAAAATCCCGGTCCGATTTACCTTTCGGAACCCAGGAGCGACAATTTCCACGCGATAGTGGCCGGGGGCCAAGTCGGGTACGGCATATAGGCCAGAGCCGTTCGACTGGGTGGCACGTTCTGTCTGGGTGTCTTCATTCACGACCTTTATGGCCGCGTTTTCAACGCGGCTGCCGGTGGCATCCTCGATAAACCCCGAAAGCTGCGCCTGCTGTGCGGCGAGTGGAAGCGTCGCGGTAAAGCACATTATTAAGGACAGCCACGCCCGAAAAGGGCAAGAATACGTTATTCGAGCAGTTACGGGCAAAGAACCCCCTTTTGGTCTCCATTCCGACGTGATTCCTAGAACTAGTCGGAAAACCGACAGAGATATTCTATATATTATGGGGAGATGTCGATTGCCGTCAAATGAATTTTGAGTTTCTTGCGGATATTACTGCAGATATTACTATCGGTAAAGATTGTATGAGCCCGGGCGGAGGGCGTGAAACCTCCGTGACATTGCCGCCGGTTTTACGCACCATCACCTGGAACCAAGATGGGATCTCTGATTGCAGACACCACCCGTGTTCGTGTGGGATGGCGGGCTAACTGTAGAATCAAGATGGTCTGTTCCGTCAGGACGCACCTGCAAGACAACACAACGACGTTGCCTGGCGATGGACGTGTGAGAAAAGCGGGCGAGCCGGGCGTTACTGCAGCAACCGATAGAGCTTCCGGGCAGTGAGCACCGCTTGATCTTTCAGGTGGGCATGGTATAGCTCAGCCTCACAAGTGCGGGAAAAATCGCGAAGCTGGCAGAAGAGTGCCAAGGTACGGCTTGCCCTGGCTAACGATGCATCCGTCCAGCGCTCTTCACCTAATCCCCAGACTTGGAAATAGCCCTCGCGTAGTTGCTCAAGCCAGCCCGAACTGCGAAGATTGCGACGTCCGGTCCGTAGCGCGGCCAGGAAGATCTCCAAGCTGACGATCGCCGGACCCCATGTTGCATCCTCCCAATCAAAAAAACACGGGCCCTCATGAGCGAGCTTGATATTCCACGGAGTGAGATCACGATGGATGATCGATTCTGGAAAATCGAGCTCTACCAGTCTTGCGAACACGCGTTTCAGAGAACTTTGCATCTTACTCAGTTCTTGAGACGTGATCTGACCGGCCTCTGCGAGTGCACGCAAGGTCGCGCCCACATCAAGGTCAATCAATCGAGTCGAGCTCATGCCGCAGTTCGCAAATGATGCTCGTTCGTTTCGCAAATCCTTTTGCATGCGCGCAAACCGATCGATTGCGGCTACGCACTGTTCCAATGTGAGCGCTTGCTCGAGCGTTGCACCTTTGACTTCTTTCGTGAGCCACCAGCCGTTCGTCGCGCAGAATCCTATCGTTTCTGCGACTGCGGTCGGCCATTTATTAGCGAGTACTTGCGTTACAAGTGCTTCCGTAAACGGGGCGCGGTTCGAACACTTGAGGTAGGCGGTTTCTCCGCGGCTGGTTCGAAAGGCCACGACACTCTCTGCAGTGGAAATCCGAAAAGGTTCGAACCCAGTGACGACCCCGAGGCCGGCCTCAAACAGGATTTGGTCAACCCAACTACTAGCTCTTGCAGGTGGACTGGACGTGCACAAACGAGGAGCCTCCTTAGCAAATTCGCGCACAAACGTCGCTTGAACGTCCCATAAACCAGGCGCGTTTACGATTTTCCCGAGAGGCCTCCAATGGAAATCCTTTCCCGAGGCGTTCGTGTTAGATGCTTGAAGAACGTGAAGAGCCTCGAAGCCCCCAGCCACCGATTCTCGCGTGCACAATGACACAACAGACGACATTGAGATGCCGAGTTGCTCCACATAGGCCTTCACAACACCCAGAACCTTTCGTCCGACATCGCTGCGGACGCTGGGCAGCAAATACCCGAGGCCGCCCGGTAACTGGACTAGCAGATCTTGATGGTCTGGAGACAGGATGATCAGGTGATTCCGCTGAACTTGTTCCACGGTTGTTCGCGGAGGTTGCATCAGACATTTTAAGAGGGAATGCCAAAGCTTGGAACGAATTTTACAGTCCCGACGGAATCCCGACTATGCCAAGTCCTTTGTGTGGGAGCCCCGTGAAGTGTTATTGGGCTTGCGATCGCAAGAATGAAACCAGCACCTCACGGGAGTGGCTGATGTGCCTCTTCAACAACTCGCAGGCGCCTTCGACATCTTTACGTGAACACAAATCTAGGATTGCCGCGGGTCCTTCGTCGGCCGCTTGCTGCCACTGTGTGACTGACATCCGCATGCGGGCATAGCGATCGGTTTTATAGTTTAGATTCCGCACGATCCCAATCGACACCGGTCGGTTCGCCGGCTCATAAAGCGTAGAGTGAAACTTCCAGTGCCACTGGTTCCAGTTACCCAACTCGCCTTGAGCAGTGCTCGGTCGTACTGCTCCAGGTATTCGGAAGCCATTTTGATATGACGCGACGACAGCAAGGGAACCGCGTCGCAGAGCATATTCGGCTCAAGTAGAGCGCGGATCTCATACGCTTCTTCGATCTCATCCAGAGAGAGCCTGGAGACGACAGCTCCACGGTTAGTTTGAAACTAAGCCCTCCGCCTCAAGATGACGAAGCGCCTCTCTGACCGGATCGCGCTGATGCCAAACTCCGCAGCGACTGCTTCTTGCCGTATTTGCTCGCCTTCTGCGAGCTGGCCACGAATTATTCGCTCTCGAATCGCCTCCAAAGCTGCCACTGCCACTGCTTTGTCTTCAAAGTGCCAGCGGGGTCACCGACATCCGCGCCACGACCTGTCGTCTGCAACTTAAACCATATCCTACATTCGATAGCCACCTAGACACACGAGCATTGTTTTGCGTCGCAAGGCTCAGCTTGAGGATGGGCTGGGTTGTGGATTCAGTTCAGGCTACATCTGCTCGCACGAAAGGGACCCATGCGTTGATAACACGCCCGATGATCCGAGCCTCGCGCGGCATCTTATAGAACCGCACCGGCGTTTGGGATGCGGGATCGGGAATTAGAATCAGCTCGCCGTGCGATTCCTCGCACCAAGCGCAACGGTGGCCGTCCCTGGTCCAACAAAAGTAAATCGGCCGGTCGCGCACCGTGGACCAGGAGGCTGCTACGACTACATTCTGGCTTCGATCGACTTCTATGAGTGAGCCAGGTGGAATTAAGCCGCGCATGGCGGTATCTTCAGTTCCAATCCAGGCATAGCCATACCGCGACGGACTTACACGATCTCGAACTACATCCGGCAGCGTCGGCCACTTCTTGACTTCAGCACCGACCGGTGATGTTCGTCGAACGTCGAAAGGAGTATCGAAAGGTACTTCAAAGGGCGTGTTGATAACGTGCGGGTCCGCGGTCTCAGAAGCTCCGTCGTAAAAATGCTTAACATCAGCGGGCGCGGCTCCGTAAAGAGCCAATATAGAGTCCAACGAAACTCCAAGGCTCGCTGCGAGGCTGAACATCTTGCGAACGTTTGGAACTGAGTGCTCGGTTTCGATGTCATTCAGCGTGGCGTGGCTGATGCCAAAATCGCCGCAGTTCTTGCGTGTCTTGATCGTCTCGCTGATCCGCTGGATGTCGACTGGCCGAATCCCCTTTTCTTCGCGCAATCGCCGAATTTCGGCGCCTGGCGCGGGGTTGATCTTGTCTTCAGCAATAGGGGAGGGTGGTCTTCTCTCTATTGGCGCGTTCGAATCTTGCATACCTACCTCTCTCAGGTGCAGCTCTGATCCCCGGGGAGCTGCCACGAGTTCACAACTCGACCGATGATTGTCACGTCTCGTGGCCGGAGTCTCCTCACACTCTGGCGAGAGACAGGATGAGGAACGATCGTCAACGAACTGCCCGTGTGTTCGCACCAACAGCAGACGTGTCCTTCACCATGCCACAAACAGTAAATCGGACGCTCGCTGAGGGAGCGCCATTGAAACCGCAAAACCTTGTTCTGAGCCCGGTCAATCTCTACAAATGAACCTCCTGGCAAAATCTCTCCCAGGATGTCCTCGTGCACGCCGACGATTGCATACGCAAAACGATCGGGCTCAGATAGGCGATCCCGGAGCCCACGCGGGAGTGCTTCCCAGATTGGGTCTTCTTTTCGCACGATCTGAGTCTCGTGAAATACACCTCGTGTCACTCTTAGTGCTCCAATTGGCTGCAAAGACGCCCGAAGCTCGAAATGGGTTCCCGTCACTTTGAACTGGTCTTCGCCGTTCCCGCATTGAGCTGAGACATCAATGCCGTATATCGCCAGCAGGTCGTTCAGTAGGACGCCGAGAATGCGTCCCAACGAAGCAAGCTTGTAAATTGTCGGGATGGAACCATTCTCAATTCCGTTCAAAGTGGCGTGGGGTATAGCGTAGTCTTGGTTGCCTAACTTTGCCGCCAACGCCTGGCTGAGACGTTCGATATCGCTGGCGCGCAAGCCGCGCTCGTCTCGTAGCGCCCTAATCTGCTCTCCCGCATTCATGGCAACAGAATTCCACCTGTCGGCGTGGCACTAGAATTATGTTTAAGCGGACAGATTTACAAAATACCATACTTCATAACGCCCAAAATGTCGAGTACTGGATTCGTCTGTTTCTCTTAAACCGACTCCCTGACCAAGCGTAATGGGCAACATTCCGTTGGGGATTGATGATTTCTCCGTTGACAAAACTGAGATTGTTCCATTCTTCCAAAGCGACAAGGGCGCCGCAAGCCCGAGTCCCATGTGCTTTGCCGAGAAATCGCTCGAAGACCAAGACAGTTGCAAATGACTCGCCTGTCCGCTTCGAAATGCAGCCAGAATCAAGACACCAATCCCGATCACCTTCAACGCCGTGAAGACATTCTGCACACCGGCCGCAAGACGCACGCCGCGATAGTTGATGAGTGTAATCACACCGAGGAACAAAAGGGCGATGAGTCGCAAGATAAATGGGTTCGTTCCAAAACGAGGCGGCACAGATCTCCAAGGTAAGCAGCGAACCCAGTCGAAAGGAATGCGAGATCTCCTGGCATCACAACCAGAAACAGAGACCATCCGCAGAGAAACGCCACGATCCCTCCGTAACCCTCTCGGAGAAACACGTATTGCCCACTCGTCCTGGGAAACATTGTGCCCAGTTCCGCATATGCCAGAGCGCCGAAATACGATAAGACGCCACCGACGATCCAAACAAGGAGAATGCCGCTCGCAGAAGGAAGGTGGCTTGCCATGATCGACGGAACAAGAAAGACGCCAGCCCCAATGATCGTTCCGACGACAAGCGATGTCGCGTCGAAGAGACCAAGTTGCCTGTCGAGAGCGCCCCGGTAAGTTGTTTCCATCACTTTTCCGCGAATGAAAAGCTCGATTATAGACAATTCTAGGCCGAGTTCGGCCTGATGCGCGACAAAAGTGTCATACAGTTGAAATATCGATCAAAACGAATTTCTACGCTGAAATTGGCATTCCATCTTGAGCACGGAGGCAGTGATGAGCACAAGATTGGTCCCGGCTGCGTTTATTTTTTTCGGCGGTCGTTTTCGGTCAAATACCCAATTTGCCCACGCGCTCTGTGGCTGACCCAGGAGGCGGCTGAATGCCTTGGACGATAACCTCGCCAAAACGTGGGCACGGTGTTCGGAAAACCTCTGCTGGCTCCCTATTTAGTAGGCACTCCTGCGTGAAGAAAGACGAGAATCCG